>Ga0102924_1000690_pt1 | contig 41080 bp, 36 predicted proteins | sample PaiPotPPM11metaG_FD_80116 | JGI IMG/M metagenome (GOLD analysis project Ga0102924, IMG submission 80116) | Iron sulfur acid spring bacterial and archeal communities from Banff, Canada, to study Microbial Dark Matter (Phase II) - Paint Pots PPM... ...
GCGTGGGGTGCACTGCTCGTGCCGCTTTCGGGAAGAGAAGCGCTATTACGGGATTTCGCAGCAGCGTCAGCCTCCTCCGCCCAATTCTGGACCAGGGATTTGCGGGAGAGACGAGCACCAGACTGCGAATTCGCGAGCGTATCAGACCTGCCAGAAGGATCGACGTCGCGCCGCCGTACGAACTTCCGATCAGGTCGCAGGAGTGAATTCCAGCGGCGTCAAGGAACCCCAGCAGCCGACGCGCAGCGCCCAAAAGGCTGCAGTCCAAATCGGCACGGCATTCCGAGAACCCGGCTCCTGGCATATCAGGGGCAAAAACTTCGCGATCCTGCGCCAAACTCGTGATCACGCCGCGCCAGCTAAATGAATAACCGAGAAGGCCATGCACAAGAACCAAGGCTGGCCCCGAACCGGCCTGCCAAAACCGGATCCGCAAGCCGTTCGCCTGAAGGCATCTGTCGGAGACTGCCGCCATACTCAGATCTGGTTTTGTGCCTTCTCTTGTCGGCATAATTTGTCTACTCTAATCAATGGCGGCCATAGTCGAAGAATCCGCCTCTCCTTCGCAAATGGACTTTGGACCGCGGGGCATGAAACCCAGAGGCCCCGACATAAGTTTCGCAAGAACAGGAACTTACCAAATATCGGATACTTAGTTCCAAAAAACATAACCTTCCTGCCCCACCGACCTTATAATTACGGAAGAGCTTACCTTCATGGCACTTAGCTCGTCTATCCAGAGCAGGACCTTGGCAGGGAACGTGCATCGCCCTTATCGGACGAGTCTAGCTGCCGCGCAACCGTCCGCAGTGCCCATGAACCGGGATTTTCAAATTCGCTTCACGGCTGGCTTCTTAGCTCTCTTCACCGTGGCTGCGATCACGCTGGCTTGGATTAATTACCAAAAAGAATCCCAGTTTGTCGCTCCCTACGATGGCGTTTCCTGGGTGGAGCGCACCGGCGGGGTTTTCGCAGACCGAGTCGAACCTGAGGGACCGGGAGCGCGGGCCGGAATCGAGCAAGACGATCGATTGCTCGCGGCAAATGGGGTTCCCGTATCGCATGTCGATACGCTGGTTCGCCAGATGTACAGCACCGGAGCTTACTTCAAGGTCAGATATACGCTTCAGAGAGGTGCGTTTTCGCTCGACGCGGCTCCAGTTCTTGCCCCGCAGGAGCACACATTCAACGGCTGGCTTAGGCTGATCGGTCTCATTTATCTGGGTATCGGGATTTATGTTTTGTTTCGCCGTTGGACCGCTCCGGGCTCGACGCACTTTTACGTCTTTTGCCTAGTTTCTTTTGCGTTCTGTTCATTTCACTTTACCGGCAAACTAAATTCTTTTGATCGCACGATCTATTGGGGAAACATCGCCGCCAATATGTTGCAGCCGGCGCTGCTGCTGCACTTCGTGCTCACGTTCCCCGAAAGGTCGGGCATACTGCGCAAGTATCGCTGGCTGGCTACTTCAATCTACGTTCCCGGCCTTCTGCTGTTTGGCTATCACGTACTCGCCGTGTTGTCCTCTCGCGCCAGTGAAACCCTCTTGTGGCGGCTGGACCGGTTTTGGATGGCGTACTTAGCCGTCTACTTTGTGGGAGCTGCGGCGGTACTGCTGCACAGCTACAGCCAGGCGACAAGGCCGATTCTTCGCCAGCAGTTGAAGTGGCTGATGCGAGGCACAATCCTCGCGATCTCGCCTTTTACAGTGCTCTATGTGCTGCCCTACGTGTTTCCGGGAATAGGCTTCGCGCCGATGAAGCTTTCCGTGGTCACCTTGGGGATTCTGCCACTGACGTTCGGCTATGCCATCTTCCGCTACAAGCTCATGGACGTTGACCTGATCTTTAAGCGCGGAATGGCGTACACCCTGGCGGCGATGGCTATTGCGGGCGCATACTTCACGGCCATCGCGCTTGTCGGAGAACTGGTACACACACGGGTTCCCAGCGCGGGCACCACCGGTTTGGTGCTGGCCATCGTCATCACTGCCTTGCTTGCCGATCCATTGCGTAAATGGATTCAGGAGCGCATGGACCGGCTGTTCTATCGCACCCGCTATGACTATCGGCAAACCTTGGTTGAGTTCGGGCGCGAGTTGAGCGCAGAGCCTGACCTCGACAAGATGCTCACCGCGGTGGTGGACAGGTTGTCGCGTACCCTTCTTGTTGACCGAATGGCGATTTTCCTCTCGTCAGGCGAGCGCGGAGAGCAGTTTATTCTTGCTAAATCATTTGGCATTCAGCAGACCGCCGGGCTTGACCTCACTTTCCTGGGCATCGATCGACCCGAAGCCGCTGAAGGACACATTTTCTTTGATAACACCCATTACGTTCCGCGTGAGAATTCGAGCGCACGGGAAACCATCGCCCGCCTCGAATTGAACTACTACATCCCTTGCCGCGCCCAGAAGTCTACAGTCGCAGTACTTGGCTTGGGAAAAACCGTCACTGGCGATTTTCTTTCAAGCGAGGATGTGGAACTGCTCGAGACTGTTGCCGGTTACTTGGCCATCGCCATTCAGAACAGCCGCCTGTACGCATCTCTGGAGCAAAAGGTCACACAATACGAGCGGCTCAAGGACTTCAACGAGAACATTGTCGAATCGATCAACGTAGGGGTCCTAGCGGTCGATCTTCAGGATCGGATCGAGTCATGGAATTCGCAGATGGAGGTCATGTACGCTCTGCCGCGCCGGCAGGCTCTGACACGTTCTTTGAGCGACGTATTTCCTCCCGAATTTATTGAGGAATTCTCGCGTGTCCGCCAAAGCCCGGGCATTCACAATTTGTACAAATTCCGTTTGCCCGTTCCTACGGGTGAGACCCGCACGGTGAATGTCGCCATCGCTCCGCTGGTCACGAAGAAGTTCAATGTGGCCGGGCGCTTGATCATCATGGACGACATCACCGAGCGCGTGGACCTCGAACATCAGCTTTCCCAGTCCGATAAGCTTTCCTCGATCGGCCTGCTGGCGGCCGGAGTCGCGCATGAAGTGAATACTCCTCTGGCAGTAATTTCCTCCTACGCGCAGATGCTTTCGAAGCAGGTGCAGGGCGATCAACAGAAGAGCACGCTGCTCGAGAAGATCACCCGTCAGACCTTCCGGGCGTCAGAGATCGTCAATAATCTGCTGAACTTCTCGCGTACCAGCGGCGCGGAATTCGCCGAAGTTGATGTTAATCGCGTGATCGTCGATACCTTGAGCTTGCTGGAACATCAGTTCAAAACGACTCGGATTCGCGTGCAGGATGAACTTGCTCCGCACCTGCCTTCCATCCAAGGCAACGCCGGACGTCTGCAGCAGGTTTTCTTGAATCTTTTTCTCAACGCCAAAGACGCCATGCCCGAGGGAGGCACACTCAAGATCGCGACCTCAAATGGCGATGGAGTTAGCGTCAGCGTTTCCGACACCGGATCAGGCATTGCCCAAGAGCATATTCATCGCATTTACGATCCGTTTTTTACCACGAAAAACGTCGCCCTCAACGGCCAGAAGCGCGGCACCGGTCTCGGTCTCTCGGTCACCTATGGAATTATTCAGGAGCACGCGGGCAAGATTCGCGTGGAGAGTTCTCCCGAGCAGGGCACCACTTTTTACATCGATTTCCCAATGCTGAGGAAGGCGGTCAATGTCTGAGGCCGCTGTCATTTCCGGGCGCATGACGGAAAGCCCGTCGCCGGCGCAGGGTTGTGTTCTCATCATTGATGACGAAGCGGAAATCCGTGAGTCCCTGCAAACACTTCTCGAATTTGAAGGCTACGAAGTAGAAGCCGCAGCCAACGGAGCTGAGGGTCTTTCAAAGCTCGGCGATCGTCCATTTGATTTAGTGCTGCTGGATCTGGCCTTGCCTGATCGCAACGGAATCGAACTGCTGCCGGAAATTCGCACCATCGACCCGCAGATTTCGGTAATCATGATTACCGCTTATGGCACGGTGGAAGATGCCGTCCGGGCCATGCAATCGGGCGCTGCCAACTTTCTCCAAAAGCCATGGGACAACGAAAAACTTCTCGCCGACGTCCGTGCCGTGGTCGCCCGTCGTCGCGCCGAAGAAGAAAATATCCAGCTGAAGCGTGCGCTGAAGCAGCGTTATAACTTCGAGAACATCGTGGGCAAGAGCGAGGTCATGCTCAAGATTTTCGACCTTGTTGCCCAAGTTGCCCCCAGCCGATCAACAGTGTTGCTACAAGGCGAGAGCGGTTCCGGCAAAGAGCTCATCGCCAAGGCGCTACATCTGAATTCCCCTCGCCGTGACCGGCCTTTCGTCCCGGTGAATACCGGCTCAATGCCGGCGGACCTGCTCGAATCAACTCTCTTTGGGCACGTTAAAGGGGCCTTCACCAGCGCCATTTCCTCGAAGAGAGGACTCTTCGAAATAGCAGACCGGGGCACGTTGTTCCTGGATGAGATCGGGACGATGGGCGTTGACACGCAGGCGAAGATCCTGCGAGTTCTGCAGGATCGTAAATTCATGCATCTTGGTGGCGTGCATGAAATTCAAGTCGACGTACGAATCGTCGCCGCAACTAACGTCGATCTACGGCAGTTAGTGCGCGAAGGTAAATTCCGCGAGGATCTTTTTTATCGCCTGAACGTCATCAGCATTGATCTTCCGCCGCTGCGCCAGCGCAAAGAAGATATCCCGCTACTGGTCGAGTTCTTCTTGCGCAGATACTCAGAGGAGAACCAGCGGTCTCCTCGCAGGCTGAACACTGAGGCTTTGCGGTCACTGCTGAACTATGCCTGGCCGGGGAACGTCCGCGAACTGGAAAACGTCATCGAGCGCGCGGTGGTGCTTTCGTCGGGACCGGAGATCGGTCCAGATTTGCTTCCCGACCAGCTTGCCGGACGCGGAACTTCCCTTCCGCTGCTTGAAAACCATCGGGACGCCTCACTATTCGATGTAATGGAAGAATGCGAGCGGCACATCATCACTGAAATGCTCGAGAAGTGCGCTTGGAACCAGACCGAGGCCGCCGATCGCTTCCACATTCCGCTTTCCACGCTCAATCAAAAAATCAAGCGGTTGAGCATTGAGATCAAGAAGAAGTCAAGAGAATAGATTTTTCCTGGCTCTGCAATTGATTGCTGCTTCAGCAAGGATCTGGAGCTAGGAAGCTACCAGCTAAAAGCTGCTCCTCTGCTATAGTTCCCTTCAAGGCGCATGGAACTGCTCTCGCCCACGGAATACGCTAAAGAGAAGGTAAAGTCGGTCCAGGATTACGCTTTCCTGGCAGCCCGATCTGTGGGCAATCTGTTTAAGCGGCCTCTCTACATTGCTGACATGATCCAGCAAGCGGACCTGATCGGTTTCGGTTCGCTACCGATTGTGCTCGCAGCCTGTTTTTTCACCGGTGCAGCCCTGGCGCTGAATAGCGCTTCCACCTTGGACCGATTCGGCGCCATGACGGTAATTGGCCAGTTGGTCTCGGTCGGAATAGTCCGCGAGCTAGGTCCGGTACTTGCCGGTTTAGTAGTCGCTGGGCGGAACGCCTCCGGGATGGCAAGCGAACTGGGCTCCATGGTGGTGACGGAGCAGATCGACGCCATGCGCGCCCTCGGCACCGATCCCCTTAAAAAACTGGTCACACCGCGATTAGTTTCAACCGTCGTAATGCTTCTCTTCCTGACGATCCTCGGCGACCTTCTCGGCCTGATTGGGGGCGCCTTCGTTGTCAGCACGGTTTTGCGATTGGACACACACCAGTATTGGAACAGCGCATGGCAGACGCTGGAATACTCCGATGTGTTCACCGGGCTGACTAAACCGGTGGTCTTCGGCTTCATCATAGCCACTATCGGCTGCTACTACGGGTTGGATACTAAGGGAGGCACTCAGGGCGTGGGCCGCGCCACTACGGAAGCGGTTGTCGCAGCCATGATTCTCATCATCGGAGTGGATGTATTCATCACTCGAGTGTTGATGTTGACCCTCGGCACCTCATAACAGCCAATGTCCACGCCTACACTTCCGATTGAAATCCGCTCCGCCGAGGGTCAAAAGCCAACTCCCGACGCAATCGTGTTCGAAGAGGTTGAGCTCGCGTTTGACAGCAAAGTCGTGCTCAATGGCATCTCCTTTCGGCTGGCACATGGCGAAACCAAAGCAATTTTCGGCGTGGCGGGATCTGGCAAAAGCACAATCTTAAAGCTGGCGCTCGGCTTGCTGAAACCCGATTCCGGGCGGATAGCCGTGCTGGGCGAGGAAATTACCACAATGACTGAAGACCAACTCTTCGAATTGCGGCGCAGAGTGGGCATCGTATTTCAGGAGAGCGCGCTGTTCGACTCATTGACGGTGCGCGAGAATGTCGCCTACCGGCTGATCGAAGAGGGCAAACTTCCAGAGGATGAAATCGAGAAGCGAGTGCGTGAAGCATTGAGCTTCGTAGAGCTTGAGCACACGCTGGATATGTATCCCTCAGAACTGTCCGGCGGAATGCGGCGCCGTGTAGCCATCGCACGGACTATCATCACCGAACCTGAAGTTCTGCTCTATGATTCGCCCACCGGAGGATTGGATCCGGTCACGTCGAACACCATCATTGAGTTGATCGTGAAACAGCGCGATGTTTACAAGACTAGTTCCCTGCTTGTCACCCATCGGCTGCAGGACGCATTTACCATGGGGACTCACTATTTCGATCGCAGCGAAAACAAAATGAAACCGCTTCCGCCGGACGCTCGAGCTGCAGTGCCCATGGGCTTTCTTATTTTGCGCGATGGACGCATTATTTTCGACGGCGACCTGAAAAGTCTGAGGGAAACTACAGACGAATACATCCGCGAATATATTTCCTAGCGCTGGGGAAGTAGGTTTCACCGAAAATTACGACGCTTTGGCCGCGGCGCGTCTGGCTTCTGCCCGCTTCAGCATCATCTGCAAGCGTTCGCGTCCCTCTTTAGTGCTGGTCGCCACTTTTTCAACACGCTGGAAGTAGTAAGGTGACTTCCCTTTTTCGCGGATCTCCTTAAGGAATGGATGGACTTTCCCCAAGATGAACCACAGCTCAGCCCCGCTATCGAAGAAGAGTTCTTCATTCAGCGCGCCGCGCAATACGAATGATGCGGCCATGTCCCAGTAGCCGCTCACTTGCCGGAACCATGCGTTCTCTTGAGGCGTCGTTCCTGCGTTCATCATCTGCACAACGTCGTCAGCGCCGCGGGGCCACCATCCCGCAAACCAGGCACGGGCTTTTCGTATTTCAGCTTCGCGGCGGAGATCATACAAACGCATGATGATCTGAGCGTCTTCTGCAGTAGGCTTCTTGGGCATTGCGCTTCTCCTGATTAAATATTTACGGCGTGGGTGAGGCTTCGCCCGAAGTTGCCGCAGGCGCAGCATTTTCGTTCGGTCGCTCGTACTCACATTCTTTGTTCGGACACGCGATCACCGGTCCCGATTTCAAATACTTTTCCACCAGATACTCGCTGCCGCAGCTTGGGCACTTTTCCGCAATCGGCTTGTTTGCAGAAGTGAATTTGCACTTCGGGTAATTGCTGCAGCCGTAAAATGTATTGCCCTTGCGCGCTCGTTTTTCAACCAGCTCGCCATCTTTGCACAAGGGGCACTTCACGCCGACGAAGTTTTGCTTCACATATTTGCACTCGGGATATCCGCTGCACGAAGTGAACTCACCGTAACGGCCGTGCCGGATCACCATATTCCTCTGGCACTTGGGGCAAAGTTCCTCAAGCGTGATATCCGGCACGCGCTTTCCCTGATCCAGGCGCCGCGTAGTCTTGCAATCCGGATAACCCGTGCACGCCATGAACTGACCAAAGCGCCCGCGCTTGAGCACCATCACCCGGCCACAGTTCTCGCAGTACTCCTCTTGCGTGGTCTCCTGCACGTCAGCCGTGTCGAGATCGGGCAAGTTGATGGGATTTTCTTTGGTGAAGGTGCAGCTGTTGGGGTCTTCTTTGTCATAGGAGCTGCACGCGTAGAACGAACCGTGCTTGCCCCACTTGATCACCAGCGGAGAACCGCATCGCTCACACTTCTCATCGGTAGGCTTCTCCATCCGCTTGATGTTTTCCATGTGCTTATGGGCATAGCGGAGGTCTTTTTCGAACTTCTTGTAAAAGCCGGCGAGCGCGTCGGTCCAACCTTCCTTACCTTCTTCGATTTCGTCGAGCTCTTCTTCCAGCCGCGCCGTGTACTGCACGTCGAAAATGTCGCGGAAGTTTTCAACCAGAAGATCGGTGACCACCAGGCCGATTTCCGTGGGCACAAACTTGCCGCCCAATTTCTGCACATACTGCCGCTCCTGAATCGTGCTCAGGATGGCTGAATACGTGGAAGGCCGACCAATACCGCGTTCTTCCAACTCTTTCACCAGTGAGGCTTCGTTGTAGCGTGGAGGCGGCTCGGTGAAATGTTGTTCCGGATTCAAAGACTTGAGTGTCAGCTTCTGCCCTGCTTCAAGCGCGGGCAGTTTGTGCTTCAGTTCCTCATCTTCTTCGTCTTTGCCTTCTTTCGATTCTTCGTAAACTTTGAGGAAGCCGTCGAACTTCAGAATCGATCCGGTCACGCGGAGCCAGAAGGTGTCTGCTCCGGACTTGGCGTCGATATCGACCGTAGTCTGATCAAAAACTGCCGGCGTGATCTGCGATGCCACGAAGCGCTGCCAGATCAGCTTGTAAACCTTGAACTCATCTTCTTTTAAGTACTGCTTAATCTGGTCGGGATGGCGCATCGCCGAGGTGGGACGAATCGCTTCGTGCGCGCCCTGCGAGTCCTTCTTTTCTTTGTAAGTATTCGGCGTCTGGGGCAGGTAATCCGGCCCGTAGTTCGAACCGATGTACTCGCGCACTTCGGTGAGCGCTTCTGGCGCAACGCGCGTCGAATCGGTTCGCATGTACGTGATCAAGCCGACGGAACCTTCGTCGCCTATGTCAACGCCCTCATAAAGGCGCTGTGCGATCATCATTGCCCGCTTGACACTGAAACGAAGTTTGCGGGAAGCGTCCTGCTGCAATTTGCTGGTTGTGAACGGCGGAGTAGCATTTCGGCGTCGCTCTTTCTTTTCAGCGCTGCGGACTATCCAGTCTGCTGTCTCCAGCGCGGCGCGAATCTTCTGCGCTTCTTCCTCGTTCGGAATCTCAATCTTCTCTTCGCCCTTGCCAAGAAAGCGGGCGTCGAATGCCTGGGGCTTGGCGGCAGCGAGATGCGCATCGATCGTCCAGTATTCCTTTTTCTCGAACGCCTTGATTTCGCGTTCACGCTCGACGATCAACCTGAGAGCGACTGTTTGAACGCGTCCGGCGGAGAGTCCACGACGCACTTTGTCCCACAGCAGCGGCGAAACCTGGTATCCCACTAGGCGATCGAGAACACGGCGCGCTTGTTGCGCGTCCACCAAATGCTGATCGATATCGCGGGGATGCTCGAACGCTTCGCGCACCGCCCGCTGCGTGATTTCGTTAAACGTCACCCGCCGGAATCTTTCATGGCCGTTTTCGCCTTTTTTCTTTTTCTTCTTCTTGCCATCCCCCAGCTCCTCCGCCAGATGGGCGGCGATGGCTTCTCCTTCGCGATCCGGGTCAGGCGCCAAGTAGATGGTGTCCATACCGACGGCCAGCTTCTTCAACCTCGCGATGACCTTTTCTTTACCGGGAATGACGACGTATTCGGTCTCGAAATCGTTGTCGATATCGACACCCAGGGTGCTCTTGGGCAGATCCTTGACGTGCCCGAGCGAGGCTTCGACCGTATAGCCTTTGCCCAAATACTTTTCGATGGTCTTCGCCTTAGTCGGCGATTCGACGATGACTAAACCCTTTGCCAATGTGTCCTCAGTTTTCTGGTGATGGTTTTGAAGCTAGCACGAAAGAGCAGACACTGTCAGCTATCAGCCCCAGGACTCGGCCTTAGCTTTTAGCCCTTAGCTCTTAGCTGCACCACTTCCGTTCTGGGTTTCAGCTTCTGCGATAACGAAGAAAGCATTCGCATTACTTGGTTGAGATCGGATCGTAGATGCTCGAACGATACCTCGGAGAGCAACTCCAAGTCTCGTGCGAGCCGCAAATGATACGAAAGCTCCGCGCCAGATCCCATCGCAATCTGTTTGAATCGAGCCATCTCGCCATCTGATCTTCTTCCACAGCCTTCCGCAAGATTGGCACCGATTGAAGAACACGACCGCCGGATCTGACTCGTCAAACCGAATCGCTGCTCGCTCGGAAAACATCGCGTACTTTCATAAATCGCAAGAGTCAGAACGTGAGCCTTCCGCCAGACCTGCAAATCTTCGTAGTTCCTCATCTCTCCTCCGCTTACTTCCGCCCGGTTCTAGCTAAAAGCTAAGAGCCAAAAGCTAATAGCTTTAATTCCCTAGAAGCTCCTTACAAAATTCTTTCCCGGCAGCTGCTTCACCTTTCCAGACAGCTCCAGCTCGAACAACGCCGCGAAGATTTCGGAAGAAGACAGTTCGGGCTCCAGCTTCTCGATGATCTCGTCCAAGTGCTGAGCCTCATCGGCTTTCAGCACCCGATAGATCTTTTTTCATGCGGAGAAAGCGAAGGTTCCTCAAATAATGATGCAGTCTGGCCCTTCGGCGATTCACTGCCGGGCTCCGGCGTCAGCGTAAGTCTCACATTCGCAGGGAGTTCTTCCCAAACGTCCTCCCATGTCGCCACCAGCTTTGCGCCCTGCTTGATGAGGGTATTCGGTCCCCAGGAGTTCTTGTTAGTCACATTCCCCGGAACCGCAAAAACCTCCCGATTTTGCTCCAAGGCGCAGCGCGCGGTGATGCGGGTGCCGCTGTACTCTGCGGCCTCTACTACGAGCACACCGAAAGAAATCCCGCTGATAATCCGGTTCCGAATCGGGAAATTTTGCGGGGCAGCAAATGTTCCCAGCGCAAACCCCGAGATTAGTGCCCCACCCAGGCTGAGAATTTGCTCGGCTAATCTCGAATTTTCCTTTGGACCACGCCCGTCCCCAAAACGGCCACAGTTTTACCTTTGCCGGAGATAGCTCCGCGGTGCGCGGCTGTGTCCACGCCACGCGCCAGTCCGCTAAAGATGACCAAATTCCGCGCCGCTAAGTCGCAAGCCAGCCGCTCGGCCATTCCTATGCCGTATGGGGTTGGGTGCCGTGTTCCGACCATCGCGATCCCCGGATTGGAAAGCACCGCTACGTTCCCCCCGACGTATAGCACCGGCGGTGGATCGTATATTTGCCGCAGCTCAGGCGGATATTCCGGGTCGTCGAGGCATACAGTGCGAATTCCAGCCGCTGCCGCCTTTGCAAGCTCATCCTGGGCGAGCTCAATGGATCGCCCGGTAGCAAGCGCTTGTGCTGCTGCCACTGGCAGGCCGGCTGCTTCAAGTTCGGTCAATGTGGCTTTAAATACCTCCTCCACGCCGCCCAAGAATTCCACCAGCCGCCTCGATCGAGTGGGGCCCAGGCCGGGAGTCAGCGTCAGTGCCAGCCATAGGATTTGGTTGAAGCCGGCTTTGGAAGTTCCGGGCTTCGTTTCTGAGACGGCTGCGTTGGGCAAGAGTGCCTCCTTAACAAATACTGCCGACTCTATGCAACGCTAGAAAATGACGCAAGGTCATACGTCACACGTTTGGTAAAATTTTTTTGTAAGCTTCTTTTATGCGCATTTCTGCCATTTCTTATCTCAACACCGCGCCGCTCATGTGCGATTTCGAAAATGGCCGCATAGATGACGCCTTCGAGATTTCCTACACCATCCCCTCGCAGTGCGCCCGTGAGTTGCAAAACGGGAAAGCTGATATCGGAATCATCCCGTCAGCGGCTTACGCGTCTATCCCAGGGCTGTCGATCCTTCCCGGTGTGGCAATCGCCTCCAAGCAGGCAGTCCGGTCCATACTGCTGGTCAGCGCCAAACCGATGGCGGATATCCGGACCGTCGCCCTCGACAGCTCTTCCCTCACATCGGCCGCTCTGGCGCGCGTTTTGTTTGAAAAGTACTGGGGCGGAACCAGGGAGTTCAGTTCCCTTCCGCCGGACCTCGAAATCATGCTTTCTGAAAGCGACGCTGCGCTGCTCATCGGCGACCCCGCGCTCCAGGTGGACCGCTCTCGTTACTACACCTGGGACCTTGCCGAGGAATGGATTCACCTCACCGGCAAGCCATTTGTGTTTGCTTTCTGGGCGGTTCGAGACGAGGCGGCTCGGGACTCAAGTCTCGATTTGCCGGCTATTTTCCAGAAGTCGCGCGATCACGGCCTTGAACCGGACAATTTGCGGCGGATAACCGAGTTGTGGAGCGCGAAACTTCAACTGCCCAAACAGGACTTGTACGCATACCTAACTTCGAACATCTTCTATTATTTGGATGAATCCTGCCTCGAAGGCTTGCGCTTGTTCTATCGGTACGCTCATGAATGCAAAGCTCTTCCTTCAGCCCCCGAATTGAATTTCGCGAACACGAGCCCAGCCTTGATTTAGTTGCATCTGATTGATGTGTACCACTCCGTTCCCCAAAACTGCTTCTAAGCCAATCACATGCAGCCATTTGCCTTAGCGTACGTCCTCGTCGTCTGGACATGGTTAGTTCGCCTGGGTGGACCTGGATTGGTTCTGCTCGGCATCGCCGACAACTCCATCATTCCGCTCACCGGCAGCATGGACGTCCTTACTCTCTGGCTGGCTGCAGGTCACCGCAATCTTTGGCCCTACTACGCAGCTTTGGCGACCGCTGGCGCCGTACTTGGCGGCTACATTACTTATTCCCTTGGGCGTAAGGGAGGCAAAGAGGCCATCGAGAAGAAACTCAAGAAATCGAGAGCCGACAAACTATTCAAGCGTTTCAATCGTTGGGGATTTAGCACCGTGGCCGTGAGCGCCCTGCTCCCCCCGCCGTTTCCGCTGGTTCCAGTGTTGCTGACCGCAGGTGCATTCCAGTATCCACCGAAAAAGTTCCTGAGCGCGTTGGCGCTCGGGCGTGCTGTGCGTTATTCGCTGATCGCTGGCTTCGGCTCCTTGTATGCCAGGCAAATCAACGCCTTCTTTAATCGATATTACAAGCACGCTGTATTCATTCTGATCGGACTTGCAGTCCTCGGCGGCATCTTCGCGTTTCGCGAATACTTGAATTCCCGACGGAACAACAACCCACGCCAGCCGGCGGTCTCGCCCAGCCGGGCAGCATAAACGCCAAGTTTCAAAGTTTCTACACTCTGCCGTGCACGAAACTTTAAGATTTACGCCCAGCCTGAAACCTTGAAACGTTTGAAACCTTGAAACCTTCTTTCCCGGCTCCCCTGTCGCCTCATATAAAATTACTTGACATGTCCCTTACCCATAAGCAAGCTCTCGATCTCTACCGCTCTGACGATCTGATCGGAATCGGCATGGAAGCCGATGCCGTGCGCCGCAAGCTGCACCCCGAAGGCGTGGCGACCTACATCATCGATCGCAACATTAATTACACAAATTTCTGCACCGAATACTGCACCTTCTGCGCGTTTTACCGTCCGTTGAAAGGACCGAAGGCGAAAGAGGGCTACATCCTCGAGTTCGATACCATCCACGAAAAAATTCGCGAGACCGTCGAGCTCGGCGGCACCGGCGTGTTGATGCAGGGCGGCCTGCATCCCGATTTAAAGATTGACTGGCATGAGCGCATGCTGCGGGGAATTAAAGAGCGCTTCCCGAAAGTTCATCTGCACTGCTATTCGGCGTCGGAAGTCATCGCCATTGCCGAGTACAGCGGCCTCAGCATTCGCGACACGATTGCGAGGCTGCGTGATGCCGGCCTTGATTCCATCCCCGGGGGCGGCGCAGAAATTCTCGACGACGAAGTCCGCCATCGCATCGCGCGATTGAAATGCCTGACTGAAGACTGGCTCAACGTGCACCGCACCGCGCACCAGCTCGGCATGCGCACCACCGCGACGATGATGTTCGGCGTCGGTGAAAAATTCGAACACCGCATCAACCACCTGCAAGCCATCTACAACCTGCAGGAAGAAACCGGCGGATTCACTGCGTTCATCCCCTGGACATTCCAGCCGCAGAACACTGCCCTCGGCGGCCGCAAGTGGGACGAAGCTACCGCCGTCGAATACCTGAAGAACCTGGCCATCTCGCGCCTGTTCCTCTCGAACTTCCTGAACGTGCAATCGAGCTGGGTGACGCAAGGACTAAAGGTCTGCCAACTCGGCCTGCGCTTCGGGGGCAACGACGTCGGCTCGGTGATGCTGGAAGAAAACGTCGTCCGCGCGGCGGGCGTGACAAACTGCACCACAGAAGAAGAACTCCGCCGCATCATCCGCGACGCCGGATTCAAACCGGTGCAGAGGGACACGCTGTATCGGACGTACTTTCTGAATTAGGCAGCACAGGCCGTGTGGGTCGGACATTCGTGTCCGACAAGGGCTGTGTGGGTGTCAGGGGCACGACTTCAGTCGTGCCGATCTGTCCCACAGATTGTTATTCCGAGCGAAGTTGGATCGTTCGTATTTACGAACGATCCAACGCAGTCGAGGAAGCTGCTTTTCGCTTGCACCCCGTCAAGGTTGATAGCATCATCGGCCACTTTCGCAAAACTTAAAGCCTTTCACCAACGGCCACTTGGCCTGCGAGTAGAAACGTCTTGGGATATTTTCCTTCGCCGCACAACTTGAATGAGCCAAAGTCTTTGTGCCAGTTTCCTTCAGGTACGGTGGGCCTTGAGTCGATCCAGAGCCGGAGCTTGTTGAGGTCGTCGAGGGTGATGTTGCGGTCGCGCATGCGATCGACTAGATGATCGCGAACTGCAGCTGGCAAACGTGACCAGGTTTCAATCTGTGGCACTACTCACCAAAGACGAAGCGGCCTAACTCGTCGCCGAGCCGTTTAGATTCAGCCGGATCTTTCGAAACGCGGAATCGTTCTGCCAGCTCAAAGAACGCTTTCTCCTTTTCCTTGCTGGCCTCGATTCCCAACTCAATCAGCTCGACCAAAACGCGATTGTCGCTCAACCGCCTACGACTCGCGATCGATTCCACTTGCTTTGCAATTGGGGCTGGCAAAGTTATGCTGCGCCGGACTTGTTTCGAAGTTGGCATGCCACCATTATACACCACAATGGTGCATTCAGATTTACACCACAACCGCTTGATACTCCTCGTACACGCCCTTGAAGTCGGTGATCTGGTGATTTCCTTCGAAGTGCCATATTCTTGTGGCCACTTCGTCGATCAGGTCTTCGTCGTGGGTGACCAGGAAAACTGTCCCCTGATAACGTTGCAGAGCAATATTGAGCGCGTTGATGGATTCCAGATCCAGGTGATTTGTCGGCTCGTCCAGCACAAGCACGTTCGGCTTCTGCAGCATGAGTTTGCAGAAGAGCAGGCGGCTTGCCTCCCCCCCGGAAAGAATCTCGGTACGCTTGTCGGCATCGTCACGCGGAAACAGCATTTGCCCTAACAGACCACGAATCTCTTCGTGCGCCGCGGAAAGGTCCCACTGATGGAGCCAATCGAAGACGGTCGTTCCTGGTTCGATGAGCGCTTTGTGGTCCTGGGCAAAGTATCCAACCGCAGCTTCGTGGCCCCAGATTACTTTTCCGCCGTCCACAAATGCTCCGTCGTAACCGCTGGTCTTGCGCAACTCAGCTTCTGGAATGGTAGGGGAGCTTACCAATAACGCATTAACCAGAGTCGTCTTCCCGGCGCCGTTGCGTCCCATCAGTGCGATCTTCTCTCCACGAGTCACGCTGGCGGTGAAGCCCCGAACCACCGGAGTCTCCCCATATGACTTGCTGACATCTTCCACTTCCAGAATGTGCTTGCCCGACGGGCGCTTCTGTTCAAACTTCAAATACGGGCGCTGGATATTTGACTTCGCCAACTCGGTCACCTGCAGACGCTCCACTTCCTTACGGCGAGATTGCACCTGGCTTGAGCGAGTGCCCGCCGAGAAGCGGGCGATGAAGTCGTTCAACTGCGCAATCTTTTTTTCTCGTTGCGCATTTTGACTTTCAATCTGCGAGCGTACCTGCGTCTTAGCGACCACCATGTCGTCGTAAGTTCCGGTATAGGTGATGATGGTTTCGTAATCGATGTCGGCAATATGCGTGCAAACCCGATTCAAGAAATGGCGGTCATGCGAGATGACGATCAGCACACCTTCAAATTGGTTCAGAAATCCCTGCAACCAGTGGATCGAATCCAAATCCAAATGGTTGGTGGGCTCGTCGAGCAACAGCGCCTGCGGATGGCCAAACAGCGCCTGCGCGAGCAGCACGCGAACTTTATGTCCGCCGGGCAGCTCGCCCATTTTCCGTTCATGCAATCCGTCGGGAATATCAAGCCCCTGCAGCAGGATGGCGGCATCGCTTTCGGCTGTGTACCCGTCTTCCTCGCCCACAATGCCTTCCAACTCGCCCAGCCTCATGCCGTCCGCGTCGGTCATCTCCGATTTTGAATAGAGCTTGTCGCGCTCCTCGAAAGCCGCCCACAGTCGCCGATTGCCCATGATGACGGTATCGATTACGCGATAGCGATCGAAGGCAAACTGGTCCTGACTCAGCACCCCAAGCTTTTTCGGACGGACGACCGTTCCCTTCTGGGGATCTTGCTCGCCGGACAGCAGCTTCATGAACGTGGACTTGCCGGCGCCGTTTGGCCCAGTCAGGCCATAGCGCTTGCCCGGCGTAAAGCCCGTGGAGACTTCGTCAAACAGAACTTTGGCGCCGTAGCGCATGGACACATTACTGACTGAAATCATGTTTTTAAGGGAACCGCGAGGATGGCCCGAAGGCACGAACGCAGCTGCTCCTTATTAGGGTATCACGTCGCTCTTACGAGATCAGAACTGGGGCTGGAGACCGGACGTACTTCCTGAATTGAGCTTGGTCTTGCGTCCCAAAATGGACCCCGAATGCCCGTATGTTGTTCATTACCAAAGGAATGTAGTTGCGATTGGCAGACACCCGATGGGGCATTCCGATCACCACGGATAGGTATGTTTCGATGAACCACGGCCCAGTCCTTAGCAATGTTTTCAATTTGATTGCTGAAGAGGGTCCCAAGCCGACTTGGAGCAGGTTTATTTCGGCACCATTAGGTGACTACGAAGTACGCCTGTTGCAAGAAGCGCCCACCGATCGCCTGTCGCGCGCTGAAGAAAATCTTCTTCGCGAAATTCACGCTGAATATGGTCACCGCAATCGCTGGGATTTAGTCGAGAACGTCATGCACAAGTTGCCTGAGTGGACGTTTCCCGATGGAAGTTCTGTCTCAATTAGTGTGTGCGACATCCTAGAAGGCGCGGGAGAGGACGAGCAGGAAATAAAAGCGGTTGTGAAGGAACTCCACTCAATGGGCAGGCCTTAGCGCGACAATGCCCAGATGCTCAATTGCGGAGACACATTTTACGCCGCAGATACTGAAGACGACGAACCCCACCTCTGCATCGTAATTACGCCACCGGAAGCAGGAGATATTGTAACGGTTAGTGTGACGACCCGTCGTCGCAAATCAGAGACCTTGGTGTGCCTAAACGTCGGAGATCACCCATTCATTAAGCGCCCTTCCGTAATAAGCTTATGCGTATTCCAGAATAAGAAGCGTAGATGAAATTGAGCTTGCTATAAAAAGCGGCAACGCCAAGATGCGAGAGCCCGTCACTCCAGAACTCTTGAGGAGAATACGTGCTGGACTCCGTGACTCCGACTTCACGCCCAATGGTCTACGTCACTTCTATAACAGCCTTGCGATCGAGGAAGACTCTTGAGGTAGTACGTTTCGATCTGCGAAACTACTCACCGAAGACGAAACGGCCTAATTCGTCGCCGAGCCGTTTAGACTCAGCCGGGTCTTTTGAAGCGCGGAAGCGTTGAGCGAGTTCAAAAAAGGCCTTCTCTTTTTCCTTGCTGGCCTCGATTCCTAATTCAATCAGCTCGACCAGAACGCGATTGTCGCTCAAGCGCTACGACTGGCGATGGATTCCACTTGCTTTGCGATAGGCGCCGGAAGGGTGACGCTGCGCCGGACTTGTTTCGAGCTTGGCAATGCACCATATATACACCGGAATGGTGCATTGTGGTGGCACTAGATTATGCACGCATGGGACCGATGCAACCATCACAGTGGAAATCGGCGGTTTTTACTGAGTAGTCAAACAAATGCTCAGGAAAGTCTGCAAGTTAGAATGTGACATCGGTCCCAACGGAGAGAAAAGTGATTAATGACTGGCCCAGCAACTGAGGACGAGATGGTTCTTGTGTTTCTGAAAGCCGAGATCGACTCGCCGCGCTTCGGTTCGACATACAGGACTATTCTCGCCAACTCGGAACTGGACCGTCGATCAGTCATTGACGACCCCGATCTCAGTTCAGAACAGGGAACACTTATTCGAAGAGAACTGCTCAAGCTCGTTCGCGGGTACGGCACCAGCCAGGCTTTGTTCAGAGGCTTCCCCCACAATGTGCAATGGCGACGCGTTCTCTTGGATCAAACGGACCTATCAAAGCTCAAATATGCAAATGAACCGTCACGGGTCGCACTTTCAAGCGGCAGTCGGCTTGTCTCTCAAGGTTCAGAGAACGTCGGCTCTGGGAACTCAACAGGTGATACCGTGGTGAATACGCGGGCGATCGTGGAAGACTTTAAACGCGGCAAGGTGTTCCCCGAACTAATCGGTGTGGACCGGGCTGCGGGGGAAATTATCTTGATGGAAGGCCACACTCGCGCAACTGCTTACGCCTTGGCTAAAGTACCAAGCCAGATCGAGTGCATCGTCGGCTCGTCAGTATCAATGAGCAATTGGGCCTTTTACTAAGGCCTTTCCAGAACTTCCTTTCCCGCGCACCCGTTCCCCGGTTTCCCTTGCAAAACTCATCCCGCGGCGTACAATTCGGACGGCTCCGATCACAGAAGATTCCTATCAACCTGTCCGTCAGCGCAGCACAACCGCGCACCAGCAAGGAGGCCACATGAGCGCGATGCGAGCAATACCGATCCCCGAAGAAGCACCGTCACCCCAAACCCACACGGCCAAGGCGTACGGGGCGCAGAGTCCGACGTCGAGCATGGCGGCAATCACCGTTCCGCGACGCACGCCGCAGCCGAAAGATGTTCAGATCGAGATTCTCTACTGCGGCGTCTGTCACACCGATCTGCATTTCGCCCACAACGATTTTGCCAATTCCATTCCAACCACTTATCCCTGCGTGCCCGGCCACGAGATCGTAGGACGGGTGGTGAAAACCGGTAACGGGGTCACGAAATTTAAGGAAGGCGATCTGGCTGCGGTGGGCTGCATGGTGGATTCGGACCGCACCTGCGAGAGCTGCCGAGAAGGGGAAGAGCAATATTGCGCGAGCATGCCGGTTCTCACCTACAACGGGCCGGACAAGTATCTCGGAGGAGTCACCTACGGCGGCTATTCGCAAAGCGTGGTTGTGGATGAAGATTTCGTGCTGCACGTGCCGAAAAACCTGAACCTCGCGGCCGCGGCTCCGCTGCTCTGCGCCGGGATCACGACCTATGCTCCGCTCCGCCGCGCCAAAATTCGCGTGGGACAGAAGGTGGGCGTTGTTGGCCTTGGCGGACTCGGTCACATGGGCGTGAAACTCGCGGCAGCGTTCGGCGCGAATGTCGTTGTTTTCACCACGAGTGCCAACAAATCCGCTGACGCGATCCGGCTGGGCGCGCACGAGGTTGTGAATTCAAAGAATGACACCGAAATGCAGAAACATGCGGGCACGTTCCACTTCATCCTTGACACTGTACCCGTGCAGCACAACATCAATCCTTACATCAATCTCCTGAAGCGAGACGGTACACTGGGGTTGGTGGGCGCTCCGGCAGAGCCTTTGCCGCTCGACGTGTTCGGGTTGCTGTTCGCCCGAAGGAACATCTCAGGCTCGATCATCGGCGGCATTCGCGAAACCCAGGAGATGCTGGATTTCTGTGGCGAGCACAACGTCACTGCGGATATCGAAATGATCGGCATTCAGCAGATCAACCAAGCCTATGACCGCCTGCTGAAGAACGACGTGAAATACCGTTTCGTCATCGATATGGCATCGCTGAAGCAGACGGGTTCGCGGCAATTGGGATAAAAGGCCTCACAAGGGTGAGGCCTCTCCTGTTGGGGAATCATCTCCACAGAACTTCGTTAGTCCCACTTGGGTTATGTTGGGTCATGCCGATTCCGCGGCTCGCACTGTTGTTACTGCTTTTCGCCGGCCCTTTAGCAATCGCACAGCAAGCGCCAGCTAATACCATCACGCCAGCGCTCGACCTTACGCCCGACGCAAGTGGTTCGCTGTCGCAGGCGCAGATGCAGGAGTTGTTTCGTGTGGTGGCCGATAAAGACGTAGAAAACAACAAACGGCAGCGCGACTACACCTACATCGAGCGCCAGGTGCAAAACTCGTTAAACGACAAGGGAAAAATTAAATCCACCGAGGTGAATACCTACGAGGTCCTGGAAATCTATGGCGAACAGGTCGAGCGGCTGATCGAAAAACATGACAAACCGCTCTCGCAAAAAGATGCCGCCAAGGAAGAGGAAAAGATTCAGAAGATCATCGATAAACGCAAGAACGAGTCAGAAGGCCAGCGCAAAAAACGTGAAGAACGCGAGACCAAGGACCGGGAAGACGGCCGCAAGTTTGTGACTGAAGTCGCCGACGCTTACAACTTCAAGCTGGTCGGGACCGAACTTGTCGGCGGACGGGAGGCTTGGGTGATCGATGGCGAGCCGCGTCCGGGGTTCGTGCCGCATATGAAAGAGGGCAAGTTCCTTGCTAAGTTCCACGGGCGGGTGTGGATCGATAAAGCCGATCTGCAACTGGCAAAGATGGACGTGGAGTGTCTGGACACGATTTCCTGGGGCGTTTTTCTTGCCCGCTTCCACAAAGGTTCGCGCCTCATGCTGGAGCAGACGCGAGTCAATGACGAAGTCTGGCTGCCGCTGCATGTGACGGCGAAGATCGATGTCCGCCTTGGGCTAATTAAGAATTTCGACGTGGACCTGGAGCAGAGCTTTCGTGATTACAAAAAGTTTCGAGCTTCGTCGAAGGTGGTGCCGGGTGGAGAGGTGGAGGATCAGAAATAGGATCATTTGCGGTGGAGCGTGCGAAGGTGCCGTCCCTGCGGGACTCTGTCGTGATCTCATGCTTACCCGGCACTTACAGCCTGCCCTGAGCGAAGTCGAAGGTGCCGGGCTATCTATATTCCGCTCCTTCGGAGCTGGAGCGTCTTTCAATTAGAGGAGCACAAATAGGACGAGAATCAAAGTCCCCCTCCCTTTGACTGCGCTCAGGGCAAGCTCTGTCGCAAACAACGCGACAAGGGTGGGGCACCCTTGCGACCGACACTCTCAAATTGAATTCTGTTGCAGATAAGAGATCGTTAACGGATCAAGTTCACCGGCGAAATATTTCTGAAGTGCGTTGATGAAAATCTGATTCTCCGGCGCGGCTTTGGCGGGCGTGGCTTTGGCGAACAGTGTCATTGATGATCGAAATTTCATAGCGTCAATCTCGCCGAATATGTCCTCAGCGGAGTGTCCTTCAATCGCGTTCACCAGTTGAGTACATTCCTTCAGCCGCGGACCTAGAACTGGGTGTTGCAGGTAAGCAGCAGCTTCTTGCAAGGACGTAATTCCAAAAAAATTGGACTGCGCTGTGTGTCCAAAGGCCTTTGAGCTGGGGAAAGATAAACCACATCCAGTGGCTGCGCTTACGGCCTTGTTTGAGTTCTGCGATAACGCTGGCGATAACGTGCTGCTGCGCATCGACAAACCGTTTCAGGTTGTAGGGGTCGTCCATGGTTTCGCGTAATCCCGGCGGCAGCGAGACAAGTAATTTACTCCGCGTGCTCGGTTCTTGGTTTGACAAGGGCGGCGCAATAGCCTACGGTGGTTGATGAGTAGCACGTCCTCCCACTCTTTCAGGTCCTCTGAACTAAGTCAGCCCATCTGAAGTTTTCCCACCTTAGTCACGCACGACGTGAAAGGACCACATCCATGAAAAGAATCATGCTTACGTTTTTTGCTTCGATCATAGTATCGGCAGTCCTGAGCCCGGTAGCCGCAGCGAAGAAGGCCGCAACCGGTGACGCTGTCGCAGCGATTACGCAGTTCGAGAACGACGCCGTGAAAGCTGATCTGGCCGGAGATTCATCCTTTTTCCAGAAGAATTATGCCGACAACTGGACGGGCGGCTTCAGCGGTGGAACCTGGACCACGAAGGAATCGATGTTGGCTGATATGAAAGACACCGCCAACAATAAAATGAATAGCGAAGAGATCAGCGATCTCAAGGTCCGCATTTATGACAACAACACCGCGATCGCGACATACACCAGCACTTATGATGCGATGATCCGCGGCGAACACCGCGCCAAGACCGTCTTGAGCACCGACACTTTTGTCCTGCAGAACGGTACTTGGAAGGAAGTTGCAGGCCACAGTTCGGTTGCAGCGAAGTAGGTTAGCGCCTGTTTGACCGGGAAAACCCCACTTCTCGCAATGAGGCAAGAAGTGGGGGCCCCGCTAATAAAGGCGTATGATTAAGGAGATGACTTATATCTCGGAACACCTCTCCAGCCTTCGCCAGGAAATTACGGATTTACGAAATATGAATGCGCGTTATTCCAGCAAGAGCGAGCACGGACCGCTTGATCAGTCGGCTTTAGAGACGCGCACGAACCGCCTGTTGCAGATTAAACAGGAATTGTCGGATATGCGCGACCGTCCCAGCGATCCCAAAGTCTGGTGGGAGAAGCTTCGCAAGCCGACTCCCGTCGGTTAGCTGTCGCCCCATTTTTCAAACTGCGACCTTAATCCACACTTTCGCAGGATCTTTGAAATTCCCCCCTTGCGCTTGACAAACGGTGCGTGCTTGGAACTCCGGGTAATGCCTCCATTGTTAAGATAGAGCGCAGCGGCAGCTTGCTTCAGTCGCTTGGGCATTTTGACAGCTAGAGGCATTTCCATGTGCAGAAACATCAAGACGCTTTTCAACTTTGATCCGCCGGTCGCGGACGAAGAGGTTCGGGCGGCGTCGCTGCAGTTTGTGAGAAAAATCAGCGGCTTCACCAAACCATCAAAGGCAAACGAGGGCGCGTTCCTGACTGCGGTCGATGAAGTGGCTGGCGTCTCTGCCCGGCTGCTTCGTGCTCTCGAAACCACCGCCCCTCCTAAGAACCGCGAAGAAGAAGCCGCCAAAGCGAAAGCCCGCGGGGTGGAAAGATTCGGCGACTGAGCGTCCGGACTCTATTGCAGCCGCCATGGTGAGCGTTCCGGCCAATGGCGCATCGCGTCAGTTGCCCAGGCCGTGGATTTATCTGTGTGACATGAGGTGCATGGGTTGGGAATCTTGTACTGATCCGTCATCTGCGGGGTGATGAACCGGAAAGTGTGCGCGTGAACAAACGTGTTAGGTGGGCCCTCGGTTTCGATCTGCGGCATGTGACAGGCTATGCACTGGCTTCCCGCAGAGCCGCTCTTGTGATGCGTGTGCTCTTCGAGTGTGGCGGTGCGCGGCCCATTCGGAGAAAGCGGACCGTGGCAATCTAAGCAGAGCTTGTCGGCTGGCTTGATGAGTTGCGCGTAGTTGTTGGTACCGTGCACGTCGTGGCAACTGAAGCAGGTGATCCCACGGCGATACATCGCGCTCAGGACAAAGTCGTTCCCCTGCATTCGATTCTTATGCGCGGTGCCGTCGGGAAAATAGTAAAAGTCAGTCGTACCCAGCGCGCTCTCTTCTAGCTTCCAAAAATCTTGCAGCCTTCGCCCTGCTTCATAGCCAACCGGCCAGTCGTAATACCTGCCCTCGAGGGGAATCGTGAGCGGACGTCCTTGCGAGTGGCATTGGATGCAGGTGTCGCTGGCCGCGACATAGTCCATGTGTGACGGATTGAAAATATTGCCGCGAGTAGGATGCGCTACGTGTTCACTGCCCGGCCCATGGCAGCGTTCACAGCCTACGTTCCACTCGGCGACCTGCTTGGTGTGGATATCGTACCCGACCGAGTGACAGCCATCGCACGTGGGGCCAGTTGGCCGTTGCATGTTGTCAGGAGGATAATACTGCGCCCACCAGTCCGTGCGGGGGCGGACGAAGTATTTGCTCCACACGTGATTCTTGACTTCCCACTGCGCCGGAAGTGGATAGTAGTCATCGCCGATTTTTGTAAAATAACGCTGCTTCCAAAGACTTCCGTAAACGAATGCGATCTGGTCGCGGGAGAATTTCGCCACAGTGTTCGTGGCAAGATTGGGGATGATGGCTTCGGGATGCTCGTGCGGATCGCGGACTATGTTTGCCATCGGCGTCTTTTTCCAACGATCGTAAATTTCTGCGTGGCATTTTTCGCACGCACGCGAGCCGACATAATGTGCTGAGCTAACTGCCGCCTGATCAGTCTGCTCTTGCTTTGTGAGTGGGCGCAGGCTGCGAATAAAAATGATCAGCCGCCAGATGTCGCCCGCATCCGGATACGCATTGCCCCACGCAGGCATCCCCGTAAGCTGGACACCGTTTTTGATGATGTAACGAATTTCGCCATCGCTAAGGCTTTGGGTTTCCGGTGAGCGAAGGTCGGGCACTCGGGGATAAAGGCTTCGTCCCATTGGCGTGACCCCGCTGCCATCAATACCGTGACAATTAGAGCATCGCGCCAGGAAGAGTTCGCGCCCGGTTTGCAGGTTCTCCGCCGACGCTTGCAGAGGATTCTTGTCGCCCCGGGCATGTCGGGGGATTGCAAGATTTCGTACACTTCGCGCCACGACCTTCTCCAGCCGCGTAGGTTCGGTGGTCGCACGAAAGCCGCGCCCAATCAGCAACCCGGCGCAAATGGCGACAGCCACTACAACCCCAAGAAGCACCAGCAGCATCCTTCTCCACTTTCTCATGTATGGCTCTCTGCTGAGATTGGAAGAATCTTCACATAGATCATTCAGCGCGAAAGCGCATTCTATCCAAGGCGCGGTTTATCCATTTGTCATTTTTTATAACCACGCGTACCATCAGACCGCCCGCAATTCCCTCACAAAATGAAAGGACATCCGCCATGGTTTTTGGTATGACCCTGCAAACTTACACTCTCATTCACGTGCTCATCAGCCTGATCGGAATTGGTTCGGGGTTCGTCGTCATGTATGGCATGCTGACCAGCAAACGCCTCGACGGGTGGACAGCAGTGTTCCTGACAACTACAGTCCTGACTAGCGTGACCGGATTCGGCTTCCCATTTAAAGGAATGACTCCGGCAATCAACGTGGGAATCATTTCATTGGTCGTTCTGGCGATTGCCAGTGTCGCGCGTTATGCGCGACATCTCGCCGGTGCCTGGCGGAAAACGTATGTCGCTACAGCGTCGTTGGCCTTGTATTTGAACGTTTTCGTCCTGGTCGTGCAATCCTTCGAGAAGGTCCCCGCGTTGAAGGCTGCCGCTCCAACACAAAAAGAGCCGCCATTTCTGGTTGCGCAACTCGCGGTATTGGCGCTTTTCATTGTGCTGACGGTGCTTGCAGCGAAGCGCTTCCGAGGCGAACCGCCGGTAAGGGTTAACTCTATGAGAGGGGCGGCTTAGACCTCGGGGGTGTAGAGCACCGGGAGCTCAGACCTGAGTTCCACAAACGCGAGGCGCTCAACTTTTAGTACAATAATTCGCTCCAGGCTGTCAGGACATTCTCCCGGTAGATTATTTCTTCAAGATGCCCGTAACCACATTTCTGGCCTTTATTTTCGCCCAGCAGGGGCTCTCGCAATACGTCCGCCAGCACTTTCTTGACACTACATTCAGGGGTCTTTACCACGCCAATGCGTTCGACATGGCGTTGCTCATACCGTATTTTGTGGTACTGATTCTGCTGGCGACGTACGGAATCCATCGCTACACGCTGGTGTATCTGTATTACAAAAACAAGAAAAATCAAACCACCGAGCCAGAGCAGAAATTCGTCGAGCTGCCCTGTGTCACCGTCCAGCTTCCCATTTTCAATGAGCAGTTTGTGATCGACCGGCTGCTGCAGGCAGTTTGCAGACTCAATTATCCGCGCGAGAAACTGGATATCCAGGTGCTGGACGACTCCACGGATGAGACAGTCGATGTAGCGCGCGGGTTGGTCGAGCACTACGCAGCGCAGGGATATCCGGTCACTTACCACCATCGCAGCAATCGCGCTGGATTCAAGGCGGGTGCCCTACATGAAGGATTGAAGTCGGCGAGCGGCGAGTTCGTCGCCATCTTCGACGCCGATTTCGTTCCGCCGCCGGATTTTCTTGAGCGTACGATTCATCACTTCACTAGCGAAAATGTTGGCATGGTCCAGACGCGCTGGACACACATCAATCGCCATTATTCTTTTCTGACCGAAGTTGAGGCTATCCTGCTGGATGGCCACTTTGTGCTGGAACACTCCGGCCGCGCGCGCAGCAACGTGTTCTTCAACTTCAATGGGACTGCCGGCGTATGGCGGCGTAAGGCTATTGAAGACGCTGGCGGCTGGCAGCACGACACGCTCACCGAAGACACCGACCTTTCTTACCGCGCCCAATTGAAAGGATGGAAGTTTATCTATCGTCAGGACGTGGAATGCCCTGCCGAGCTGCCGGTAGAAATGACCGCATTTAAGACGCAGCAAGCGCGCTGGGCAAAAGGGCTGATCCAGACCGGAAAGAAGATTCTGCCGCGCGTGCTTAAGAGCGATCAGCCGTTTCACGTGAAGCTGGAATCCTGGTATCACTTGACGGCAAATCTGAGCTATCCCTTAATGGTCATTCTCTCGGTTCTGCTGCTCCCGGCAATGGTTATTCGTTTTTACCAGGGCTGGTTCCAGATGCTCTATATAGACGTGCCTCTATTCCTGGCCTCCACGTTTTCGATTTCAAGCTTCTATCTTGTTTCGCAGCGCGAACTGTTTCCGAAGACCTGGCCGCGGGCCTTGCTCTATTTGCCATTTTTGATGGCGTTAGGAATCGGGCTTACCGTAACTAATACCTGCGCCGTGATCGAAGCGCTCGTTGGAAAACAAACTGCGTTCGCGCGTACGCCCAAGTACCGCGTGGAATCGAAAAAGGACAAAGTGCAGGCCGCTAAATACCGCAAGCGCCTGGGCTGGGTTCCGTGGGTCGAGATGCTGATCGGCGGTTATTTCGCTCTGACCGTTTACTATGCGGTGCAAAACGAGAACTACCTCACCGTACCTTTTCTTATGCTCTTTGTGGTGGGCTATTGGTACACGGGACTCATGTCGCTCCTACAAGGCCGCTTCGCAGGTTTGGCGCTCAGTCCAGCGGAGAGTCATTCCAAGCCTTTCCCGGTGGGAGTCTGACCAGCAGTCTTCCGTGAGGAATCCTTCCATTTTTCAGCAGAGCAGAGTTAGAATGCGTTTCGCTTCCATTGTTGCCTCTTAAGGAGGTGTGTATGAAGTACCGCAGTCTGGCTCTTCCAGCGTTATTGCTAACCTTACTGGTTTTTCTTCCGAGTTGCGGAACAGGACATAGCGGCGAAACTTATGTTCTAATTTCCACGAACATTAAAGTGCCGTACTGGCAGAGCGCGGGCGCCGGCTTTGGCCAGGCGGCCGGCCAGTTGGGAGTGGGATACGCCTTCCAAGGGCCGGACACCTACGATCCCGGGAGCGAGCGCGAGACGTTCGACAACGCGGTCCAGAAGAAGCCGACCGGGATTCTGGTTGCCGTGACCGATCCCACCACACTCAAAGATTCGATTGATAAGGCCATCGCCTCCGGCATTCCGGTAATCACGATAGATTCCGACGCGCCTGTGAGCAAACGCCTGTTTTTTATCGGAACGAATAATTATGAGGCGGGCTTAACCGGCGGCAAACGGCTCGTTCAGGAGCTCAAAGGCAAAGGCACGGTTGTCGTTTTTACTATGCCATCGCAGTCGAATCTCAACGAGCGGCTGCACGGATATACAGACGCGATTGAAGGTTCTCCTCAGATCAGGATTACACACATCGTCGACATCAAGGGCGATCCTCGCATTGCATTCGACACCACCAACCAATTGTTGGCGAACGACAAGAAGGAACATATCGACGCATTCGTCTGCCTCGAGGCTTTGTCCGGGAAAGAAGTCGCTGGCGTGCTGCAGAATTATAACGTCAAAGGACGCATCATCATTGCGATGGACGCAGATCCAGACACGCTGCAGTGGATTCAGAAAGGCGTGATCGCGGCAACCATTTCCCAGAAGCCTTACACGATGGCCTATATCGGGCTGCAGATGCTAGACAATCTACACCATCAACCTCCTAAGTCACTCGACGCAGACTGGGCACGCGACAGCTTCGCGCCTGTTCCTGCTTTCGTTGACACCGGCTCGGCTCTGGTAGATAAGACCAATGTCGATGCTTTCATTGCTGCCAGTAAATCAATTTCGGGGAAATAGAGCATCGAACAATAACGATGAGAATAATTACGAAACGAAGAATGCTGGTTGCGGCCGCGATCTTTTGGGCCTTGAGCCTAACCGCAAGGGCCCTGGAGGGCCAACCCTTCTCTGACTATCACGCCCGGCGTGAAAAGCTCGGCGCCAAACTCGATGGGGGTATAGCCCTCATATTTGCTCCGCCCGAAGCCGAAGGCCCGAACGATCTCTACGGCTACCGGCCTGACAATAATTTCTATTATGTAACCGGGTGGCCGGAACCCGGTGCCGCGGTGCTGGTAGCGGCTGCGCGAGAAGGTACGAACAACAATCCCGCGCGTCCCTATACAGAAATTCTTTTTCTCCCAAAACGTAATTACTCCCAAGAGAAATGGACTGGCACGAAGCTAGGCCCAGACGATCCCAAAGCCGCTCAGATCACCGGATTTGAACGGGTCGAGTCGCTTGATAATTTGCGCGATGAACTGGTGAAACTAGTGCCAGCGCGGACCGTCATCTACACCGACGTGCCCGCGCCTGACGAAGAGTCCAATTCGAAAGAAGCTCTGCACTGGTTGCAAACCGCGAACTCCTTCCCGGTCGGCACATCATATGACGATATAAGGCCGCTGCTTGGCTCGTTGCGTACCGTAAAAGATGCCCGGGAACTCGACTTGATACGCAAGGCAGTCAACGCTTCAATCGCCGCACAGCTCGCCGCAATTCGCGCCATCAAGCCAGGCGTGACGGAGCGGGAAATTTCTTCTCTTTTGCAATACGAGTGGGATAAACGCGGTTGCGAGCGGCCTGCTTATGCGCCAATCGTAGGTTCAGGTCTCAACTCGACGGTCCTGCATTATTCGGACGATTCTGGCACCATTCAATCCGGCGATCTGGTTCTGATGGATGCGGCGGGAGAATATTCTCTCTACGCTTCGGACATTACCCGCACCGTCCCAGCGTCGGGCAAGTTTACAGCGCGTCAACGCGAAATCTACAACATCGTTCTCGGCGCTCAGAAGGCCGCTATGGCGGCCTTTCAATCTGGAAAATCACATTTGCAGCGCAATCAGCCCGATTCCATCCACGACATTGCCTTCAATTACATCAACACTCACGGAAAAGATTTGCACGGCGAACCTCTGGGCAAATATTTTTTTCATGGACTCGGGCATTACGTGGGCCTGAACGTCCACGACCCCGGTGACTACTCGGTGCCGCTCGGTCCTGGCATGGTGTTCACGATCGAGCCGGGAATTTATATTCCGGAGGAGAAGATTGGTGTCCGCATTGAAGACATGTTTTATGTGGACAGCAACGGCAAGCTGATCCAATTGACAGAATCCCTGCCCCAATCACCGGACGAAATCGAGCGCCTGATGTCCGGAAAATAATGCCGCGGGCGCTGTCATTCGACGAGGGCATTAGTTCGCTCGCCTCAACTCCTTCTGCACGTGCGTTTTGGTATCCTTAGACATCGTGCGGATGATCTGGTGGTTTCTGATCGTCGCTGTAGCCGCCGGGGCCGTGGTTTGGGCCGCCTTGTCCGCATATATTCGAGTACGGGAACGTTTGAAGAAGGCTGAGAATCAGCCAGGCGAACCGGAGCACCAAGCCGGAACCGGTCGTCAGCCTTAGGCTTAAGGAAGAGGTAAGACCAAATGTCATCATCTGCAACCCAGGTTGCAAGCGCGCGGGGTCGCACATTTGAGATTGCGAGCCAGATTGCGATCGTGGTTGCGGCTAGTTTTTTTGTTGCCCTTTGCGCGCGCATTTATATTCCCCTGCCGCGCACGCCGGTGCCGCTTACAGTACAGAATCTTGGTGTGTTGTTGGTCGGCCTTGCTTTAGGAAGCCGCCGGGGTTTTGCCGCGCTGGCACTCTACTTAGCGGAAGGCGCCAGCGGATTGCCGGTGTTCAGTCCACACGGACTGGGCGGAATTGCCCAGATTCTCGGCCCGACCGGCGGATACTTGGTCGCATACCCGTTCGTCGCGGCGCTCACTGGATACATTTTTGAGCGTGGCAAGGCAACGTTCGCGCGGGCAGCGTTCGCATCTCTCGCCGGAGAAGTCCTGCTGTTTACCGTCGGCATCTCGTGGCTCTATGTGCTTACGCACTCTCTGGCTCGCGCTCTCAGCTTCGGTCTTTACTGGTTCATCGTTGCTGAAGTAATCAAGATCATGCTTGCGGCGGGAGCGGTCCGAAGTTGGCGTAGTTTCTTTCCGCACAATTGAGCTACTCACGTTTTGGTCGACTTTCGGGAGAAGAGTAAGTGTCCAGCCTTAGCGCCATCAGCACTCGGGAAATCACCATTGCCCATAGTCCCGATTCCGATGATGCGTTTATGTTTTATGGTCTGGCGACGAATAAGGTTCAGGTTGCCGGCCTGCGATTTACGCACACCCTCTCCGATATTCAAACCCTGAATCAGAAAGCCGGCGAAGGCGACGGGGCCTACGATGTGACGGCAATTTCTTTCCACGCCTACCCATATTTACAGAACAAGTATGTGCTGATGAGTTGCGGCGGCAGCGTGGGCGAAGGCTATGGACCGATGATCATTGCCCCGCGCGCATTTTCAGAGAGCGATATCAAACAAAAGAAGATCGCTGTTCCTGGAAAGCTCACAACCGCGTATCTGGCATTGAAATTGTTTGCTCCGGAGATAGAAACGGAAGTGGTTCCTTTTGACCAGATCATACCCAACGTGCTGGAAGGAAAATATGAAGCGGGGTTGATCATCCACGAAGGCCAACTCACTTACGACCGCTCCGGACTTTACCGGATTGTTGACCTTGGAAAATGGTGGCTGCAAACTACCGGACTGCCACTGCCGCTGGGAGGCAATGCGATCCGCCGCAGCCTCGGCCCCGAGCTGATTTCGATAGTCTCTGGCGCGCTGCGCGACAGCATTCAATACGCGCTCGACCACCGTGAGCAAGCCCTTCAATATGCCATGCAGTTTGCCCGCGACTTAGACCCGCGGCTGGCGGACCGCTTCGTTGGAATGTACGTGAACGAACGCACCCTGGATTACGGGCCAGACGGAAAAGAAGCCATTCGTCGTTTGCTCGAAATGGGCTACCGTGAAGGAATCATTTCGGTTGAGCCGCAAGTAGAATTTGCCGAACTTTAGATTGATAGAGTTCGCAGCGTGAGTCGCTTCGAATCTCCAACTTTCATGCGCCTGACCGATCCACAAACCCTGCTGATTGATGCCGACGACACGCTGTGGGAAAACAATATCTATTTCGAGCGTGCGATCGCGGACTTCCTTTCATTTCTAAACCACCAGGAGCGCTCGCCGTCTGAGATACGTGAAATTCTTAACGATGTCGAACGCGAGTGCATTGTCAGTCACGGCTATGGTTTGCAAAGCTTCACCCGCTCTCTAGTAAAGACATTCGAGCGGCTGTCAGTTGAACCGATTACTCCCGCGCTGCATGAGACCATTCACGGATTTGCTCGCACCATCGCCGAACAGCCCGTGCAGACCCTTCCACATGTCCCCGAAACCCTTGCCTACCTCGGTGCGCGTCATCGCCTGATTCTGGTGACCAAAGGAAATTTCGCGGAGCAATCAGGAAAAGTGGAACGATCGGGATTGAAGGATTTCTTTAGCGCGGTCGAGATTGTGCCGGAGAAGAATGTTCCGGCGTACCAGACGATCGTGAGCCATCATCAGCTCGCCGATGACCGGACATGGATGGTCGGCAATAGCCCCAAATCTGATATCAATCCGGCGCTCGACGCCGGGCTCAATGCGGTGTTCGTACCGCACGATGACACTTGGGTGCTGGAACACGAAGAACTGGCCGACGCAAAGCCGCCGAGTCGATTACTGGTCTTGACCAGCTTTGCGGAACTAGCGAAGCACTTCTGAACCTCATGGGTCAGAACCAAAGCTAAGTGCTTTCTTCCGCCACATAGGCGATCTGGTGCTTGAAGATGAAGAGATTCGGCTTGCCCTCGCGGGTCAGACGCAGCATGTTGCGGTCGTAATATTCGATCCAGCCGCTGACCACTTCTCCATCCACCAGCTTAATTGAGACTGGCCTCTTCTTCTCTACCAACGATTTCAGATGGGCCACTTCCTCATTGGTAGTCTCCGGCGGCGGTGATTTGGATTTTTGCGGGGATGATTCAGAGAAGGTCATAGCGGAATTGTAGTCGCTAAATCTCTCCGGTTCTAAAAGAAAGGGGCCATGACCGTTTGCACAGCGATGGCCCAAACTGCCGTTCAACATCTAGAACGCGAGCTTCAACTCGAACTCAACTACACGCGGCGCCCCCAGCGCATTCACGCCGGAGCCGAGCCCAAGTCGCAAATTGTTAGGTTGCGGGTTGGTGGTGCCGTTTGGCGATCCTGGGGTACCGTCCAAAATATTGCTAAATGGCGCTGCGGGGCCATCGAAATTGCCGAAATTGAAGACGTTAAAAATCGTGACTCCCGGCCGCAATTCCACTCGCTCTTTGAACTTGTATGCCCAACTCACGCCGAAGTCGAAGGTCTTCAGCCATGCCTGGCCGATAGCGCCAGGCGGCGCTAGGGCAAGGGGTCCAAAAGGAGCCGTTGACGTCGGTGTACTACCACCGATGACACCACCGAGTTGTTGCAAGTCGGCAAGGGTCATCTGGCCTTTGTCTATCAGCACTTGTCCTGCAGGTGTCGCTTGTCCGACCATTGTGTTGTTGTAGTTTGTGATCCTCTGGTTCAGTCCATTGACACCGAAGCTACGGCCAAAACCGCCGACATTGGTGCCAGGCAGCAGATCGCCCGCGCCGCCATTGGATCCGAATGAGCCATCCCCCGTTCCGTCTCCGGTGACGTCGGTTTGAAAAATGCCACCAGGAAGTCCGCTCACCGGTAAAGTAACGTTCGAGGGAAGCGGACTGTCAAAGTGTCCTATCAGACTGACCCGGAACATGGCGGGTAGATCAAAAGTTCCCCCGAACGACAGTTGATGAGTCCGATCCAAACCATCAGGTCCGATATATTTGCTCGGGTTGGAATTGTCGGTCGGAAAATTGATAAAGTCGCTATCTCTCGCCGTCGAAACGTAACGCGAGAACGCGTAGGAAACCTGAAAATTCACGTACTTGACGCCTCGAAACGGGTTATGCACGTCCTGGCGCAAAGACGTCTGTAATCCGTTATAAACGGAGCGTCCGATGGGGAACAACATTTGGTTTGCCCCAACATTGGGGTTGATGCCCGGGAACGCAGCGTTTGGACACGCATGGCCGCCGCAGAGACTATATCCCGAATCAAGACCGTTCGTTGCGTAATCGGATATCGTTGCGCTCCGAGCCGGGTCGGCCGCCGTCCCATAGTTTGTGTCAGATGGCCCGAGTGCGGGGTTGTGGGTACAAGGGCCCGCTGCATAGGTTGAGGCTACTGTCGTACCCAACCCACAATTTGCTTCCACAGTTGCAATTGCCGCAGCGGCATTCGCAACGTTGAAGTGGTTCGCGGCGCCGACTTGGTTCGTATCAATGCTTAACAGGTTGTGGGTAGCAACATTGCGCAGATAGTCCACAGTTAAGACCGTACCGTGACGAATCTCATGTTGGATACCGATATTCATTTGTACCGAGCGCGGCGTCACGTAATTTGGGGCGAACAGATTCGTACCCGTTATGTCGATCCCGTCGGCAAGGCTAGTTCCGATATAGGAGCCGTTAGCCTGTGGCCCGGCGGTCAGAGTTGCGGCCTGATATTGCTTTTGAAGTGCGATTATCTCGGTAGTAGCGTTTCCGATTGGTTGTCCGCAGACGTTCGAGTTCAAGAACGCCTGGGTGATGACCGTTCCATCAGGAAATGTCACCCCACCAGTGGGAGCTGCACCGCTCGAGCAAAGGCCTGCAGATCCCAGGAAAAGGCCTTGCTGCAGTCTGGCTGGACGATCAAACAAGTTATTGTTCCAGATGGAGTTTTCATAGAAGAGCCCGATGCCTCCTCGGACTACGGTTTTACCTTGCTTGCTCGGATCCCAAGCGAATCCGATTTGCGGAGCAAAGTTATGATTCGGCTGGTTCACGCGGTTTCCCAAGCCTGAGTAGAACTGATTGTTGAATTGATCCAGAGCGGCGATCGGCCCTATATCACTGTCTGTACGGCCCGTATCGCGTACGTAGCGCACGCCATAGGTCAGAGTGAGGTTCGGTCGTATTTTCCACGAGTCTCCAAAATATAGAGAAAAGCGGTTGTCGGGGCCCAATCCTCCACCTGGGAGGCCAAATGCGGACTCTTCCGAAGAGAAGCCCTGTCCGTTACCGAGAGCGACATTGGTCACGGGATAATTCAACGGATTTGCTGCTCCGCCAGGAAAAATACTAAAAGGCGTGGCGGTGCTCGGTGAATTCACGGCTGGCGCTAGACCCAGGAATTCGGCAAAACCGCCTCCGTGAAGATGATTAAACCCAACCCCAAAGCGAAAAATATGACTCCGAAACGATTTGCTTGCGTCGTACTTAAACTGGTGGTCCGACTGCATGGTCGCTTGCGGGGCAAGAAAATTCGGCCCGGAGCAGAAGTCATCTAGACCCGCGGTAAGGCAGTTGGGGTCTCCGCCGATTGCCAACTCGATTCCTGGCGCCGGATCGAAAATACTCGAACCAGTCACAGCGTCGGTGATGCCATTTTGGAACTTTGTGTAGCCGAAGCGGATGCTGTGGGTGAAACTCCCGGTGTTGAAATCGACGCCTACGACATGATCGCGGTCATGATTCACGTTAGCGAAAGGTTGAAAGGAGTTGGGGATGAAGGGCAACACACTCCGATTTTGGTCGAACGTGAAACGATAAAAAATCTTAAACCGGCCCAACTGATAATCCAGTCGAGCGTCCGCCTGAGTTTCGCGGAACGGAGAAGTGAAGCTTCCAGTGAGCCCACTGAAAGCTCCGCCGGGCAGAACCGGATCAAGCAAATCCTGCTTGTTCCGCTCACCCGCGAGAAAAAAGAAAAGTTTGTCTTTGAGGATGGGACCACCGAGGCTGCCTCCAAACTGATTCCGCTGGAAGGGATTAGTCGAGTCCCCTGGTAACGCGGCGTTCAGGCTCTGATCTCGGAAATAGTAGAACGCACCACCATGCACCGAATTGGTTCCAGACTTTGTGTTCAAGCTAACAGAACCGGATGATGTCAATTCGGTTGAGAGATCCAACGATGACTGCTGCAGCGAGGCCTCTTCAATCGCGTCCAAGGGAACATTTGCAGTAGTGGTGCCCACTGTCTCGTCACTGATGTCAACCCCATCGAGTTCAATCCGTGCGGTCCGCCCGAATCGTCCTCCGAAAGAAACTGACGAGAACCCATTCTTGGTGGGATCAAAAGTTCCGCCGTCCTGAATTTGGACGCCAGGTTCGAGTTGCGCAAGGTCAAGGAAATTGCGGCCGTTAATAGGAAGATTTTCGATCTGCTGCGAGGTCAAAATTCCCTGCACCGTGGCCTGCTCGGTATTGACCTCAACATCGGAGCCTTGAACCTCTACGACTTCGGTCTCTTGACCAACTGAAAGCTTAAAGTTTCCAGAGGAGGTGACGTTCACTTGGACCGTGGCCGGAGCCTCCGCAGTCTTGAAGCCTTTGGCCTCTACCCGGACCATATAATCGCCAGGGTTCAGCGCTCCAGACGCGTAGGCTCCCGACGGTGTCGTCGTTACTGAAAACGTCTGGCCGGTTCCTTTATTGGTGATCGCCACCTTGGCGCCGCCGACCACCGCTCCGCTCTGATCCGTGATAGTTCCCTGAATGCTGCCGGTTGAAATGGTCGTTTGCGCTAAGGAAATCGCCGATAGAGTAACCAAGATCGATGCGGTTAGAACAAAAGGGATAACTACAGAAATCGTCCGTGTGTTCTTTTTCATAACGCGACCTTTCAGTTGAGTGCTCGGAGTGTTGCCCGGAATTTTGACGTGGCACTTGCACCAAGGAAAGCACGAGATCTCACATTCATGCCATGGGCGGCGAAACTCCATTTGCAAATGCCACTTGCCTTCACAACTCGCTGATTTGAGATTTTGGCTCGCAATCGGAATGCCAAGCAGAGTGCCACATCACCCTTGTTTGCAATCAGGCGATTACGGAAAGAATATACATTTCTTTAAGCCTCGCCCGTAGTTCTCTATGAAATTTAGGATTCTGAATTTCAACACACGTAACTTTACGAACGATCACAGGATTCGACAGACAACTCAGAGTCTGAGTGCCCGGCAGCTGCGCATCTACGTCGGTTAATATGAATTGCTGCCTCCAAGCGGCACCGAGATCACGTTTAACTTTGTGAGATGCGGCAATTGACCAAATGAAAGCACTGGTTAAAGCACAGAGCACCCGTGGTCTCTGGCTCGAAGATGTTGCCGAGCCGGAAGTCGGCATCAACGACGTCAAGGTCCGCGTGTTGTTAACGGGAATTTGCGGCACCGATCTCCACATATATGAGTGGGACGCGTGGGCTAAATCCACGATTCCGGTGCCCATGGTGATCGGACATGAATTTGTTGGTGAAATTGTGGAGGTTGGCGGAAACGTCTCCGACTTTCATCCCGGTGAACTGGTCAGCGGTGAAGGACACGTGACCTGCGGCCGCTGCCGAAACTGCCTCGCGGGCCGTCGCCATCTTTGCGCGCACACCCAGGGGGTAGGAGTAAATCGTCCGGGAGCTTTTGCCGAGTACATCGTGCTCCCCATGTCGAACATCTGGCGCCACGATCCCAAGATCAAACCCGAGATCGCCGCCATTTTCGACCCCTTCGGCAACGCGGTCCACACCGCCCTTTCATTTCCTGTGCTCGGCGAAGACGTCTTGATCACGGGTGCGGGGCCGATTGGAATCATGGCCGCCGCTGTTGTACGCCATGCCGGCGCACGATACGTGGTGATCACCGACGTGAATGCCTATCGTCTGGCCCTTGCGGAAAAAATTGGAGTCACGCTAGCAGTGAACTCGCAAGTCTCGCCACTCGCAGAAGTGCAAAAGAAATTGGGAATGCAGGAAGGATTCGATGTCGGCCTGGAAATGTCGGGGAATCCGGCGGCATTTCGCGAGATGCTAAAGAACATGAGCCATGGCGCGAGGATTGCCATGCTTGGAATTCCGGCCGCAGAGATGGCCATCGACTGGCATCAAGTGATCTTCAGCATGTTAACGATCAAGGGAATTTACGGCCGCGAGATGTACGAAACCTGGTACAAAATGACGATCATGCTCGAAACTGGGCTCGACATTTCGCCGGTAATCACGCACCAGCTCCCTTATCGTGACTACGAAAAAGGCTTCGAAGCCATGCGGTCCGGGAATTGTGGAAAAGTGCTGCTCGATTGGCGGGAGCTCGACCAAAGCTCTGGGCAGAAAACGGTGCGTTAACATCGTAGCGTGCATTATTTGAGTCCTGAGTACAGAGGTGTGGCCACGGCAAATGCCGCGGAAATCTCCACTACGGTCAGCACAATCAGTTGGCGGCGGACACCTCTGCAATTCGCACGAAAGAAACTTCAGGAGCGCGAGGACCAGGTATTTCTGGCGCTCGCATTGGTCATTGGCGCACTCACCGGTCTATCAGTAGTCGCGTTTATTCTGCTCACCGAGCGCATGGGCATGCGGCTCTACCCGCCGGGTAGCGCAGCGTGGCGACGAGTTTCGTTTCCCATCGCTGGATCACTCATCATCGGATATCTTCTGTACCGCTATTTTCCTAACGCTCGCGGGAGCGGCGTACCGCAAACCAAGGCCGCACTCTACGCACGCGAAGGCCGCATTCTTCTACGCACGGTGCTCGGGAAATTCTTTTGCACCTCCGCAACTCTTGCCAGCGGAATCCCTCTGGGACGAGAAGGCCCCTCCGTCCAGGTCGGGGCGGGCATTGCATCAGTGCTGGGACGCTGGTTGGGCTTGCGTCCGGAAAAAGTAAAGGCGCTGATCCCAGTAGGCGCAGCGGCCGCCATTGCTGCCGCATTCAATACTCCCCTGGCGGCAGTACTTTTCGCACTCGAGGAAATTGTGGGAGACCTGCACGCGCCGGTGCTTGGCTCGGTTGTGCTCGCCTCTGCGACCTCATGGAGCGTACTGCGCCTGCTTTTGGGCAACAATCCGCTCTTCAAAGTTCCGCAATACCAGTTAGTACATCCGGCAGAATTCGCTATTTATGCAGTGCTCGGGGTAATCGGCGGCCTGGTATCAGTTGTTTTCACCAAGCTTCTCTTAGGAATGCGTGCGTACTTTCTGCGAATGCCACAAAAGACTGTTTGGCTACAGCCTGCAGTTGGAGGTCTAGTGGTTGGGTTGCTGGGATGGGCGGTGCCTCAGGTGCTTGGGGTGGGTTACGGCTACGTAGGCGACGCCCTCAACGGAAAGATGGCGCTCGAGTTAATGGCCTTACTCGTCGTGCTGAAGCTTGTCGCGGTTACGACCTGTTATGCATCGGGAAATGCCGGTGGCATCTTTGGCCCGGCTTTGTTTATCGGCGCCATGCTTGGCGGTTCGGTAGGAACTCTGGCGCACCGTTTGTTCCCGGTGTACACGGCAAACCCGGGGGCATATGCCTTGGTCGGGATGGGCGCGGCGTTCGCCGGAATTGTCCGTGCGCCGATGACCTCGGTGCTGATGATCTTCGAGATGACGCAGGACTATGCGGTCATCGTGCCGTTGATGATTTCGAATCTCGTGAGCTTGTTCATTTCTTCGCGTTTGCAGCGGACGCCGATTTATGAGGCACTGGCGATTCAGGATGGCGTTCATCTTCCTTCTGCGGAGTCACGACAAGTAGACGGCCAGCGCCGAACTGGGCGAATTATGCGTCCACCGAGTGAGTCACTAGCGGCACGGCTTACTCTCGCTGAGGCCGTGGAACAAACTCATGCGAGCAAGTTTCACAGCTGGCTAGTGGTAGATGAAAGCGGCGTTGCGGGAGTCATTAACCGGCTCACGCTGGAGCAGGAGGTTGCGCAAAATCCCGGGAAGGAGCTGGGCAAGATCGTGGACGGACTGATGTTCCCTCATGTCCACTCCGATCAAGGCATCAACGTCGCCCTGGAGCGGATGGGGGCAAACCACCTCGATATTCTGCCCGTCGTGAATCGTGCGAATATTCATCAACTGGAAGGGACCGTAACCCTCCGGGACGTGCTGAATTCTTACGGCATTAATTCGGAGCCTTAGGACTACCGACTCGAAGCGATTTTCTTCTTTGTTGAGGTACCATTAAAGGTTGCGACGGGCCCTTCCGACGCCTGACTCTATTGAGGAATTCTTCATATGGCGACCATTTCCCAAACTAATCCCACAATTCCCCTAACCAAGAATGAGCACTTGCTCCGCTGGGTAGAAAAAATGGCGGAACTCACCCGCCCGGCCCGCGTTCATTGGGTAGATGGTTCGCAGGAAGAATACGATCAGCTTTGCGACGAAATGGTCGCCAGTGGCACGTTCATACGGCTGAATCAGGACCTTTGGCCGGGATGCTTCCTCGCCCGCTCCGATAAGAGTGACGTCGCCCGGGTGGAAGAGCGCACCTTCATCTGCTCACTTTCAAAAGACAGCGCGGGCCCCACCAACAATTGGGAAAATCCTTACGAGATGCGCCGCAAACTGCGCGCACTATTCCGCAACTCGATGAATGGTCGCACCATGTACGTGCTGCCGTTCAGCATGGGCCCGGTGGGCTCGCCCATGTCGCAGATCGGCGTGCAGTTGACCGATTCGCCGTATGTGGTCGTCAGCATGCGGATCATGGCGCGAATTGGCATGCCAGTGTTCAAAGAGATCGATAAAGATTACAAACGCGTCGTGCCCTGCCTGCATAGCGTGGGCGCGCCTTTAAAACCGGGGCAGAAAGATGTGCCCTGGCCTTGCAACGACGAGAAGTACATCGTGCACTTCCCCGAAGTACGCGAGATCTGGTCGTATGGGTCGGGATACGGCGGTAACGCGCTGCTCGGCAAGAAATGTTTTGCTCTCCGCATTGCCTCCGCTATGGCGCGCGACGAAGGCTGGATGGCCGAACACATGTTGATCGTCGGAGTCGAAGATCCCAAGGGCCAAAAGACTTACGTCGCCGCGGCCTTCCCCAGCGCTTGCGGAAAAACAAATTTCGCCATGATGGTTCCACCGGAGCAGTTCAAAGGGTGGAAAGTCTGGACTGTTGGCGACGACATCGCCTGGATCACACCCGATGCCGACGGCCGGCTGCGCGCTATCAACCCCGAAGCTGGCTTTTTCGGCGTCGCGCCCGGGACATCCGTCAAAACGAATCCTAACGCCATGGCGACTCTTGCGAAGAACTCAATTTTTACCAACGTCGCGCTCACACCGGAAGGAGGAGTCTGGTGGGAGGGAATGACCGAAAAGCCTCCAGCGGAATGCGAGGACTGGCAGGGGAACTTGTGGACTCCGGAGATCGCAAAGAAAACCGGGGCGAAGGCAGCCCATCCGAACGCGCGTTTCACCGCGCCGGCGCGGCAGTGCCCGACCATCGACTCCGCCTGGGAAGACCCCACCGGCGTTCCGATCAGCGCGATTATTTTTGGGGGACGCAGGGCCGACACGATTCCGCTCATCTATCAGGCATTCAACTGGAGCGCAGGGGTTTACGTGGGCGCCACTATGGGCTCGGAGATGACCGCTGCCGCGGCAGGAGAAGTCGGCAAGGTGCGCCGCGATCCCATGGCTATGATTCCGTTCTGCGGCTACAACATGGGCGACTACTTTCGCCACTGGATCAAGATGCAACGCTCGCTCAGTGTGACCC
>Ga0102924_1000691_pt1 | contig 41065 bp, 41 predicted proteins | sample PaiPotPPM11metaG_FD_80116 | JGI IMG/M metagenome (GOLD analysis project Ga0102924, IMG submission 80116) | Iron sulfur acid spring bacterial and archeal communities from Banff, Canada, to study Microbial Dark Matter (Phase II) - Paint Pots PPM... ...
TCCGAACAGTGCCCATGTTGTGTTTGGGCGCCATTCATCCATTATGTTCCCTTCGGAACGCGGACCGCCTGTTGTGATACTCCTTTTGGCATCCTTGGCCACAAAACAATCAGCGCCACAAAATGCCGAGAGCATCCGCACTCAGGGAGTGCTTTCGCCCTTGCTCGTCCGTCCCGTCAATGAACAGAGCTTCGAGATCGTCGCCGGAGCTAGGCGTTATCGCGCAGCCCAGCTTGCCGAGTCCGCGACCGTCCCCGTCCGTATCGTCAACCTCACGGATGCCGAAGCGTTGGAGGCGCAGCTTATTGAGAACCTGCAAAGGCGGGATGTTCACCCATTGGAGGAGGCGCAGGGATTCCGTGCGCTTCTTAACTTGGAGGAGCCGAAGTACAGCGTCGAGCAGATTGCGGCGAAGACCGGAAAATCCCCGGCCTACGTCGCCCAGCGCATACGGCTCACGGAGCTAGTCGCATCTGTGGGGGAGGCGTTCTATGCCGAAGAGATCGGCGTCGGACACGCCCTCTTGCTTGCCAAACTCCAACCCGACCAGCAGGAGAAAGCCCTCTCCGAATGCTTCCGCGAGGAGTGGGCGGGAGGAGGCAAGAAGCCAAAGCGCATCCTGCTTCCCGTCCGGCATCTCCAACACTGGATTGAGCACCAACTCATGCTCATCCTGAAATTGGCACCGTTCAGCAAGCGCGATGCCCAACTCGTACCCGCGGCCGGGAGCTGCCTCGAATGCCCCAAGCGGACAGGCCACAACAGGCTATTGTTTGCCGACGTGCAGCAGGACGCTTGTACCGACCCCACCTGCTACACGGCCAAGGTTGAAGCCCACGTCCAAGCCCTCATCGCCAGCAAGCCCAAGCTCGTGCAAATCAGCACCAGCTACGGCAGCCAGCCGGAGGGCAGCATTGCGATCCCGCGCAACAAGTACGTTGAGATCGAGGCGGAGAAACCGGACACCCCGGAGAAGGCGAAGCGGCCTGAGTACAAGTCGTGCCGCTTCATCACTGAGGCCGTCGTTACGCAAGGCAGCGAGAAGGGCGAAGTCCGCAAGGTCTGTGCCAATCCCGATTGCCCCATCCACAACCCCAAGAAGCAGCCGTCCAAAGCCGATGCTACCTACAAAGCGGAGCAGGAGAAGCAACGCCGCGAAGAGGCACTGGCGAACGCTACCGGGTTGCGTATCCTGCAAACCATCGTTGCCGCCGTACCCGTTCGATTGATGAAGCGCGACCTGCTCTTCATCGTCGAGAGCCTGTTGCCCTTGCTCGACGAGCGCAGGTTGGTCATGGTCGCACGGAGCCGAGGTATTCGTGCCAAGGAGGGCGAATCCGTCGTTAAGCTGCTCACAACCTTTGTTCGCAAAGCGGATGAGGGAATCCTCAGTCGCCTAACGGTCGAGATTGTGATTCTGCTTTCGGCACGTTCGCAATCCGATGGCGGAAAGGTGCTCAAGGCCGCAGCCCAGGCGTACAAAGTGGACACCGATGCCATCGCCCTCAAGGTCAAGCAGGAGTTTACCGCGAAAGCGAAGGTGAGAAGCGAAAGGAAGCTGCCCCAAGCGGACAAACCTCCAAAGAAACGTGCCGCCTAAATTCGGCAAAGGGCCTGTCCACAAGGGACAGGCCCTTTGCTTTGACACGGCTTCACTTCTAAAAGAATCTCTCACAAATCACTGAGGATGGGGCAGCCGCTAGTGCGGCAGTACGAACGGACTCGTGCGAATCATACGTGTTGTGCCGAGAGACTGGGCTTGCAAAGTGTAGATTCCCGGTTTGACCTTCAAATCCGCAGGAAGGGTGAAAGTGACGATGCTCCCATGTGAAATGCGTTCGGCAACAATTCTCAGAACCGACGGATCGGACTGACGGTTCTGCCAGTTGGTTTCATACTGTGCGCCACCTGAGAAGTTAGCTAACGAGTTGAGCCGCCGTCCCGATGCACTTCTGGCCCTCGTTCCAAAGAAATCATGCTGTGCCAATAGGATCGAATAGCAACGGGTATGTGTACTAGCCATCTGCACCTTCAGGTCTTGAAGTAGCTTTCCGTTGATGTTGTCGTCATCATCCGACAAGAGCACAACGACACGTACACCCAGCATGGATTTAAGGATGTTCACCGCTTCGGTCATCGCAGCATATAAATCTGCCGAATCCACTTTGGCCGTTCCTTCAGGCGGCTTGACATTACCGAGAGCAGACGAGAGCTCTGATGCGTCACTCGTTTCTAGCAAGATGCTAGGTAGCTTTGTGGCGGCGAGAACTGTGTAGTTGGGTTGGGATACATGGATTGACGCGGCGATCTTTGCAACGTAATCCATCGCGAGTGGCATAAGCCTTTCTTGATGCCGACCATTGTCAAGCACGAAGACGACGTGAAGCGGCATCTGGGAAAAGTCTGTAACAGTTGAGACCGGCAATTCATGCCCCTTCAGAAACAGCTTCACCGGGTTCACATTCTGGGTGCTGTCGCTTGGTGCGACCAGCCCGCTTACATTCACCGTCATCAAACCTCCGTCATTCTGCGCATGAAGCGAGGCACAGAACACGATGAATAGTGGTGCCAGCAAAAATCGACGAATCATAATAGACCTACTCTTTCTCTTGGGCTTCCTTTTGAAAATTGTGGTTCGCAACGCTGTGGGGTTGCCGTCAAGCAATCACCTGTGGGAGTGTCTGCGTTCGCGCCATTCTTCAATCCACTTGTAGAGAGACGGGAGCACCACAAGAGTCAGTGCTGTAGAAGTGACTAGGCCACCGATAACGACAGTCGCCAGAGGCCGTTGAACTTCCGCCCCGGCACCATGCGAAATCGCCATAGGGATGAATCCAAGACTTGCCACCAATGCGGTCATCAGGACTGGTCGCAATCGGGTTTCTGCGCCCTGCTCGACAGCGTCGGCAATTGTCTTCCCCTGCTGCTTCAACTCCCGAACATAGCTCAACAGAACAATCCCATTCAGCACCGCGATGCCGAAGAGAGCGATGAATCCGACACCAGCGGAAATGCTGAATGGCATCCCTCTCATCAAGAGCGCGACGATCCCACCCGTCGCTGCAAGTGGGATGTTCAGGAAGATTAGCGCCGCCGGCAACATCGCCTGGAAGTTGAAGTACAGAAGGACAAAGATCAGCAGCAAAGCGGCAGGTACAACGATCATCAACCGTTGGCTTGCGCTCTTCAATTGCTGAAATTGGCCGCCCCACTCCAGTTCGTAGCCGCTAGGAATCTTCACCTTGGCATCGACCGCTTTCTGGGCTTCACCGACAAACCCGGCCAGATCGCGCCCGCGAACGTTAACCTCGACGCTGATGCGCCGCTGTCCGCTTTCACGGCTGATTTGGGCCGGGCCTTCTTCATCCTGAATGTCGGCCAATTGAGCGAGCGGGATGAAATGCCCTTCGTTATCGCCGACGCGCAAATTGCTCACAGCATCAGTCGTGTTGCGCTGCTGCTCTGGGAATCGAACCTGCAAAGCAAAGCGCTTGTTGCCTTCGACGATTTCGCTGATGGGTTTGCCGCCGATTGTCTCAATCGTATCGAGGACGGCGGAAGCATCGAGACCATGCCTCGCGAGAGCATCGCGGCGAAGTCTGATTCTAAGATACGGGAGGCCTGCAACGCGTTCCGCGCGTACATCTGCCGCTCCTTTAACCTTCCCGACGACCGCAGCGATTTGATCGGCCTTTTGACGCAAGACCTCCAAATCCTCGCCGTACAGCTTGATCGCAAGATCACTCCGAGAGCCACCCTCCATCAACTCTTGCATTCGCATCTGTATCGGTTGGGAAAAGCTATATGTAGCGCCGGGAGCTTCTTCCTCAAGGCGTTTTTTCATAGCTGTGATGAGTTCGTTCTTGCTCCGCTTACTCTTCCAATCGTCGATCGGCTTCAACGCGACATACACGTCGCTTTGGTCGATAGCCATCGGATCAGTCGCGACCTCAGGGCTTCCCGTGCGGCTGACTACGCGGGAGACTTCGGGAAACTCGCGCAGCACAGTCTCTACGATTTGATTTCCATGTAGGGACTCCCCAATCGAGATGCCCGGAACTCGATACATCTGAACGAGGATCGAACCCTCGTCTAGCGACGGAATGAATTCTGCACCAAGAAAGGGAATCCCGGTCAGGGAAGCCAGGAACAAAACGAGCGCGATTCCGCCTGTAATCGCGGGATACGCTAGGGCGCGTCGAAGTAAGGGCTGGTAGACGGAATCAATCTTGCGCATTAGCAGCGTCGGCTTTTCAACCGCTTCTTTTCTAAGTGCATACCAACTCAAGACCGGCATCAGCGTGAGAGCGATGACGAGGGAAGCGACCAACGCGAACAGCACCGTGGCTGCCATCGGCTTGAAAAGCTTACCTTCGGTGCCGCCAAGCGTCAGAATCGGGACATAGACCAGGAAGATGATTGCCACACCAAAGAAGATCGGTTTAGCAACCTCACTACCGGCGTTTCTTATAGTGTCTTCGACAGACTCACCAGGTTTTCGCTCATGCAGACGCCGCAGGATGTTCTCGACGATGACCACCGATCCATCCACGATAAGCCCGAAGTCAATAGCTCCCAAGCTCATCAGGTTGCCGGAAATCTTCGCCTGGACCATACCAGTGACCGCTACCAACATAGAAAGTGGGATCGCAACCGACACGAGCAGACCCGCACGAAAGCTGCCGAGCAGCAACAGCAGAACTGCGATGACGAGGATGCCGCCCTCAATCAGATTTCTCGACACAGTGTGAATGGTGCGATTGACGAGGTCCTTGCGGTCGTACAAGGGCTCGATCTTGACTCCGGGCGGCAGTGTCTTTTGTACCTCGATCAGTCCATCCTTGACCCTATCGGCAACCACACGTGAGTTCTCGCCCAGAAGCATCATCGCAACTCCCACGACGATCTCTCCGTTGCCGTCTTGCGTGGCGAAGCCACGACGAACCATCGGCGCGAAACGCACATTTCCCACATTCCGAATCAAAATCGGCGTTCCGGTCGGAGAGTTTGCAACGACGATGTTCTCAATGTCCGCGAGACTGCCAATCAGTCCTTCGCCGCGAATGAGGGATTGCTGTTCAGAGCGTTCGAGGTATGCCCCGCCAGCGTTTGCATTGTTTTTGGAGAGCGCGTCGATAACCTTGGAAAGCGGAACGTGATAGCCGGTGAGCTTATCGCTATCGATTGTGACCTCGTAGGTTTTTAGTTCTCCACCCTGGCTGTTAATCTCAACGACCCCAGGAACCAGACGCATCTTTGGCGCAATTTGCCAGTCGAGAATTGTGCGGAGATCCATCAGGCTTTGCCCTGGGCCAGTCACCTTGAACTGATAAATCTCTCCGAGCCCGGTAGAAATTGGCCCAATTTCGGGAACACCGACATTTGCGGGGATGCTCTCCTTGGCTTGTGTCAGCCTTTCGTTCACCAGATTCCGGCAGAAATACGGGTCCATTCCGTCTTCAAAGTAGATTGCGACGTATGACAGTCCATACTTCGACGTGGACTGAATATGCTTGACTCCGGGAAGGCCGCTCATCGCGGTCTCTACCGGGAAAGAAAGCAGTTGCTCAACTTCGAGCGGGGAAAGGCTGGGCGCTCGTGTGAGCACGAGTACCTGATTCGGCGTTATGTCCGGTTCAACGTCGATGGGAAGATTCTGTAGAGCAAACGCGCCGATAACGGCGACGAAGACTGCACCGAGGATCACGAGAACACTATAACGAAGGGCAAGCTCTACAAGTCGATTCATTAGTCGTCTCCCAACTGTCCGCCGGCAAGGATGGATTTCAAGTGAAATGCGCCTTGGCTCACGATTCGCTCCCCAGCGGACAATCCGCTGATAATCTCCGTTTGCCCATTCACGGTGACACCCTTCTCCACTTGCCGAGCCTCAAACTTCGTCGGCGAATGCTGAACAAAAACCACGTTCTTTCCTTCGACATCTTGCAGAGCGGTCGAGGGTACTGCAAGAGCCTGTTTGCTAAATTTGGTGGGAAGCTCGATGTTCGCGAACATATCCGTCTTCAAACGCATTTCGCGGTTGTCTACTTCACAGCGAACACGAGCCGTTCGGGTCTGCGGATCGAGAGTGTCACTGATATAGGCCACTCGTCCCGAAAAGGTCTCGTTGGGGTAGGTGTCCACCTTGATCGCAGCATTCTGTCCCAGGCGGATACGGCCTAGGTCTTTCTCGTAAACTTCGGCCTGCACCCAGACTTTGGATAGATCGGCTACCGTAAACATCTCCCGCCCCGGCTCTACTACGTCCCCCGAGGAAGACTGAGCCTTCGTGATGACACCACTGAACGGAGCCTTTAGCGCGGTGAGCGCTCCGTCTCCTGATGAGCCGTATCGGCGAAGGCGCTGCTGGACTCCTTGCAGGACGGCTAGCTCGGACTTGATGCTCGCTTGGATACCTTGCTCTTCGGCCTTGCTCGATTCGTAATCCTTTTCCGCACCCGCTCCGATGTCCGCCAACCGCCGGCTGCGCTCTGTCTGACGCGCCGCCGGGATGAGCTGCGCATTGAGCTTCGCTAACTCCGCGCGCGCAGACTCTTCCTGTGCGGAGAGGTCAATCGTTTCGAGATTGTCGAATATTGCAAGAGTCTGACCCGCGCGAACCCTGTCGCCGACCTTGGCTTTGATCTCAACAACTCTTCCGCGACCGAGAGGGCTTACCTCACTCACGCGGTTGTCAATCGGCTGCACCGTGCCGGTGGCGCGGAAGTACTCGCTCAATTGGACGACGCCAGCGGTGCTGACGACGAGCCCAACATGACTTTGGGCAGGAAGGAGCATCTCTATGTCTTTTTGCTTAGAGGCGGCATCAGAAGAATCATCTGCGGACGTGCCCTTGTCGTTATCCACTACGGGAGTACGCTTGCAACCGGAGAGGAGTGCCAGGGTGCATACAAGAGCAATCAGGGAAATTTTCACGGAAGGTTGCCTCCAATAGCGCGTTCAAGTTCTGCCCAGCTACGCGCGGCGTCAGCTTGGGCGTCAATATAGGCCAGTTCGTTGTCAACGAGCCGTCGCTGCTCGTTGAGGACATCTAAGAGACGAAGCTGCCCGAGTTTGTAGGCTTCGCGTATCATGTTGAGGTTCGCAGTCGAAGGTTCGACGACGCCAGTACGCAGCAGCTCAAGGGACGATTGCGCGGTGACGAGCTGCTGATAGGCCCCCTCTACTTCAAGGGGTATTGTTCGCTCCAGATATTCCCGCCTTAGTTGAGCGCCGGAAGCACGCGCCGTCGCCGCCTGAATGTCTCCGGCACCGCTTCGATTTGTCCGCAGAGAAATCGAAACACCAAAGCTCAAAATATCAGTACGATCCTTGATCGGGGCAAGAGCTCCGGTTGAGGTTTGGCCGAACAAGTTGTCGAACTGGCTGTATTGGCGCGCATAGCCTGCGGTGAGATTCAAGTCGGGTTTTGCGTTCGCCTTTGCTAAGTCCACACCGGTGCGATTCTGCTCTTCGAGCAGCCGTGCAGCCCGAAGGTCGGACCTCAATTCAAGGGCGCGACTCTTCATTGCTTCCAAGTCATCCGGTCTGATAGGTTCTGGAGAATCAGCAGGGAGAGACTGGTTCGGTGTCATTCCAGCCAATTTCCGCAGATTCGTCTCGGCCACAGCGAGCCGACCTTGCGCGCTCCGTCTAAGAACCAGGCCTCGATTAATCTCGACTTTCAGCAGGTTTGCTTCGAGTGGCGCGACATCGCCTTCCTTGACGCGAGCTTCCGTAAGGCGCAATGCTTCCTGATTGACCGGAGCAAGGTCGTCCAGCAACTTGAGTTTCTGTTGCTCGGCTTGCAGTTCGGCGACGGCAGCGCGTATGTCGTAAGCGAGGCTTGCGGATCGTTCCTGTAGCTCCGCTTGCGCTTGCCCTATTGCAAACGTGGCGACCTGAACACGTTTCGCGCGTTTCCCAAACGTCTCCAGTGTTTGCGACACATTGACGCCATACTCCTCTTCGCCGATCGTTCCAAGCGGACGTCCCGTTGACCCCGTAACACCCAGCAGGGGTGCCGGACGAACGGAGGCTTGCCGTGCTAACCCTTGAGCCTCACTGATTCGTTCACGAATCGAGAGCAGATCCCGATTTTGCGCAATACCCATGCGAACCAAATCGTCCACGGTGGACGGATTGGTTTGCTGCGCACCAAGCAAAGTCGGTGCAATCAGCAATCCGCACAAGATAGACAAAAGTCTTCCTGGCATACATTTCTCCTCGTTGTCCCAAATTCAAAACACGGATGGATGACTAGGAGAGTTGGGGAGGGTGTTCGATGATAGATGGACGGGATACTGGATACAAAATAGCGGCTTCTCGGCAAGCCGCGCCCACGGTGTGACCAGGGACGAAAGAAATTTGAAGCAGCACCAGCGCGTGACCGCAGCAACAGATACAGTTGTCGCAATCCTTATCAGGGAGAGATTGCCGATGCGCAGGCAGTCCAACAGCGGAACTGCCCGACACAGTGATCGTGGAGGTCTGATGCTCCGCTGCTAGTACGATTGCGCAATCCGAGCCGGGAAGGTAGCAGGTCAAAATCTCAACGCCTATAAAGAGCACGAGAAAGACAGCCGTAAAACGGACCGCTTTTGACCAGAACGCCACACCCAATTCTAACCCGAGGAGACGTTCAGCCTCAGTCGCCCCCTCGGAATCGACGCACGCTAGGAGCATAATCAGGTGATGGAGATGATAAAGAATTCGAGAGAGATATGCGGAGCCTCCGGGCCCAATGAACGAAGCGCCGCCTCTATCAGAAAGATTCAACTCGTCACGATTGGCTGGATGACGGTTGAACTCTTAGGATCTCTCGTTGCTGGCATTCGCGCCCACAGTGTCGCACTCATCGCCTTTGCGGGCGACAGCGGGATCGAACTACTCTCAGCCCTTGTAGTGCTTTGGCGTTTTCGCTTAGGGGCACAAACCGAGAAGACTGCTGCTCGCGTAAATGCCGGTCTTCTTTATGCGCTCGCAGCCTACATCGTCATCACGTCCGCCATCACCTTGTCTGGCAAAGGCGTCCAACCGGAGTCATCGCTTATGGGCATCGCGCTGCTTCTTGCGGCTGCAATCGTCATGCCACTTCTAGGAGCCGTGAAGAAGCGTCTGGCGACTGTGACTCGCAGCGGCGCCTTGAAAGCCGAGGCAGCGCAATCCAATCTCTGTGCTTATATGTCATGGATCGCACTTGCAGGACTTGGTATAAATGCAATATGGCACTTTCCACTAGCCGATTCTGTTGCCGCCTTGCTGCTGCTTCCCCTCATCATCCGCGAGGCCAATGAGGCTCGCAAGGGAGAAGCCTGCGGTTGCTAACACTCTTTCGGACGAAAGTCCTCATGATTGTGTGGCGAGATGCTGTTGTTTGGCTGGCGGCTGCCTGTCTGCCGACCGAGGCTTCTGAGCCACGAAGTATGAGCCGCATACGATGATCGCGGATAGAAGTTGTGCGACAAGACTCTCCACATTTGGGAACAAAGAAAACCAGAGCCCAGCCCAAGGAGGGAAGATGTGTTCTAGTTTTGGCAACTCCGTTGTCGGCAGCCAGTGAGCCAGCTGCATTTCCTGCACTTGTTCTCCAACCATGACCAGCAGGACGACACCGAGAAGAACACCTGTGATGACCAGCATTCGCTTGTAGGGCAGTTTGCGGTGGGCGACAAATGTCATAGCTCCGACTGCAACAGTCAGCGTGAGGCCAACAACGACGCCCCGCAGTACGGCTTGATTTCCCAATCTTAACCGGTAGCCCTGAAGGAACAGGACGACCTCCACACCTTCGCGATAGAGCGAGGTGAAGCCAAGCAAAGCTAGCCCCATGAAGACGTTTGACTTCCGGCTTCCACCTTCACTTGCTCGCTGAAGAAGATCATGCTTCTTCTTATTGTGAAGAGAAATCCAACCGGTCCAATACAGCCGATGAAAAAACCAGTTCATGACGACAAGCAGGACTGCAATCGCGAGAAGGCCTGTGGCTGCCTGAAGTTGTAACGCAGACACATGCTGACCGAGATCATCCATGACGCCGATCGCGATAAACCATGTGACCAACGTTGCCCCAAAACCAGCGCTTGCTCCGATCGCAATCGCAGACCCTTGTCCCTGCTTCGACCGATTCATGCCAGCGGTGATTGCGGCAAGAATCAAAATACATTCCAACCCTTCACGAAAGACGAGAACCCCGATATCTAAAACAGAGGCGACCGAGCCAGGCTTTGCCAGTAAGGGATCAGGCCTTCCACTTCCTGTGAGGCCCTGCCACAACAAGATACCTAAAGCAGCCAGCAGCACTGCCCCGAGACTCGCCCATTTGAAAATCCGCATACCTTCATCCTTATTCCGCCATCGCGGAATGCCACTCCACGAGAGTATGTACAGCATATCAGACCGAAAGAGTCGTATATCGCGTTCATGGCGTGATTGCGAGAGGAGTTGAGAATTTTCTTGATCTGGCCGATTGATTAGACATCCGCACGGGTAGAGTCCGCACTGCCCAGGGGTGGGCCAACTTAAACCGCCATACTGGGCCAGATCAGAATGCCAGAATCAGCGGGAACGCTCCGTACTCCGTGCTGAGCGCGCGTTGAGCAATCCTACTCCTACCAACTCTCTGCTTGCGGTTTGGCCGGTTCGGAGTGGTGTCTGAAGAATCCGATTCCTAAGATCCAGCCTCTTAACCGTTTGAGGAAAGCGCCGTTCTGATTCGATCAGCCGCTCCAGGCAAGCCAAGGTCACTCAGTTCGAAACATCGCAATGGCAGCGAGCCCGGCGAGCGCTTGGACGCCGCCGAAGATTCCCAGTGCTTCACTGAATCCTAGAGGCAGCAGGAATTGAAAAAGTAGACTACCCAAGCCAAACCCGATAAAGAGGGTGAAGACGTTGAGGCCCATGGCTTGCCCTGCGCGCTTGGGATCGAGGGCTGTAACGATTCCGCCCAGGAGGGGCTGGGTCATGTCGTAGCCAAGCGAAAGAGTAGTCACCACAAGGACAGCGAAGGCAATCGACCATGCAGGTGCTAACAAAAAGGCGGACAGGGCAGCGACCCCTATGCCTGCGGGCACCAGCCACCGTCGTCCCCACCGGTCCGCGGCTCGGCCAATGAACGGGCCAAGTACGAAGCCCGGCACTCCGTACCCAAGGAGCGCGATGCCAATGCCGATTTCTCCCAAACCGAATCGCCGAGAGAAGTACAATCCAAGCCAGGTGAACACTCCTGAGTGGAAGACCGCGTTCAGGAGCACGAAGAAGTAGGTTCGTTGTGCGCGGGGTTTACTTAGCAGTTGCTTGTATCCGGTCATCACGTTTCGAAGCGTGAGCGTTCTGGCCGAGGGCCGTTCTCCAAGCATTGAAAGATAGGGTCGAAGCAGGAATGTCGCTACGAATCCGCAGACGCTCACACCGAGAAACACACCCCGCCACCCGATCAGCGGTTCCAGGATGACCCCCAGGGTCGATCCAAAGGCCATGCCACCAGCCATTGCGCCAAACAGCCAGCCTAAGGACCGGCCTCGTTCCTTAAAAGGAAAAAGAGTTCCAATCAGAACGAGCGCGAGCGGCACCACGCCGCTTGCGCCGAGTCCGGTAAGAAGACGCCAAAGAATGATCTGCGTAGCGCTGGTCGAGGTAGCAGTGAGCGCCGTCAATCCTGCAAAGGCCAGCAGCGAAAAGAGCATGATGCGCTTACGGCCGATCCGATCCGATAAGAGGCCGAAGAACAGGGTCGATATTCCATAGGGAATCAGGTATGCGGGTACGAGCAATCCAATCCTCTGCTCCGAAACACCGAAGGCGGTGGAAAGGCGCGGAATTAGGGGCGCGACCATGTATGCCTGAAAGAAGATGAGAAACGTGATAGCAGCCAGTATCCGAAGAAGCCGTTCGCGTTCCTCTGTTTCAATCTGAGGAGAAGACGGATTGTGTGACATGGGTTCGATCCCTGTTATCAATTGCAATGCGAAGAGTGGATGGCGTTGCCATCCACTCTTTCTGTGAGCAGTAGTCGGGGCGCGGCTTAGTTCAAAGCTTCGCGCAGAACGTTCTCGTCTACGCCGCGGTTCGCGCAGCATCCAGCGAGTTTTCCGTCGACCAAGACGGCGGGAACGCTCCGTACTCCATGCTGAGCCGCGCGTTGAGCAATCTCCTCACGCTGCATATCGTGCACCACGACCTCATGTTCGGAGCCGGCGTGCTTCTTTACGGTGTCGATCGTGTCTGAGCAGACCTTGCAACCCGCACTAAAGACTTCGAGTTTGTGTGCCATGTATATCCTCCCTCAGTGCATTCCCCGTGATCGAGCCAGCTTCCGCCGGAACGCAGGCAGAGCAGAAGGTGGCTTTGGCCGCACGTCGCGGCCAACTGTTCCAAACTGATGCAGCGACGAGCAGACCGAGACCTGCGTAGGTCAACTGCGAAAGATCGAAATACCGCTCAAGATCGTTCCCGAAGCGAGAAGACCCAGAATCAAGGGACCAAAGCCGTTCCATCGAGAAGCTTTGAAGCCCAGCGTTAGAAGCGTAATGCTCAGAAAGACAGCCGTCACCAACAGGAGGTACTTCGCCGAGATCAGAAAGCTCAATCCCAGAGCCGAGACGATGCCTGTATATGCAGGCCAGCAGGCCGGGCACATCAGCTTCGGTAGCAAGGACGCTCCAACCCCAGGGAGCGCTCCTACTGTTCTTTTCAAGGTCGCACCAGTCATAGAGAATGCTCCTGTTCCAGGCTTGCGAGGATCGGGCAATCGTCCGGGCCGCACTGCTCGCAGCGTTCCGTCAGGCGCTGCAGGACAGATTTCATGGCGGCGAGGGTCTCCATCTTTCGCTCAATATCTGCAATTTTTTCGGTTGCGCGCGTATGCACATCCTCTCGGTTGTGCTGAGGATCGTGTCTCAACGCGAGTAGGTCGCCAACCTCATTTAGCGTGAAGCCAAGTTCCTGGGCTCGTTTGATGAACCGGAGCCTGTGAACAGTATCGGGTGAGAACTGGCGGTAGCCAGCCTCTGTCCTCGGGGGTTTGGCCAATAAGCCCCGCCGCTCGTAGTAGCGAATTGTTTCGAGGTTCACTCTCCCGAGTTGGGCTAGACGACCTATCGTGAGTTTCTCCATCACTTGAATCTCCCTAAAACACTGTAGAGCCTGTACCTAGGTACGGAGTCAAGCCGAAGTCTAAGAAATGTTGAAGGGAAACCGGCGGTCACCCAAATGCGCCCCACCGTCAACCGACGAAGCACGAGGTGATAGGAGCCTTTGCCTTGGACTGAGGGTGCCAGGGCCTTACACCTACCGGCTTGACTCTGGAGTCGACTCCAGACTGTATTCTTGAAATGTGAATAGCAAGCTCGAAACCGGCCTTCAAATCGGAGCCGTTGCCCATCGCAGCGGCCTAACGGTCGACACAATCCGTTTCTATGAAAAGCAAGGCCTTGTAGCCAAGCCCCATCGCAGTCCAGGGGGCTTTCGTCTTTACAACCGTAGGGACCTCGACCGTCTGAGCTTCGTTGGCCGTGCCCAAGCCCTGGGCTTCTCGCTGCTCGAAGTCCGGGAACTGCTCGTTCTTCAGGATGCAGGGGCAGAAGCCTGCACCCATGTCCACGATCTGCTAGATCACAAGCTGGCTACAGTTCAGCAGAAGATTGCGGACTTGAGGCGTCTGGAAAGCCAACTCAAATCCGCGAGAAAGCGGTGTGATCTTGCGGCAACCAGAGAATGCACGGAGAGCTGCCCTGTCATTGATGAAATCGCCAACACCCGCAAGGAGGTCCAGTGAAGATCGAAGTTCTTTATATTGCAGATTGTCCCAATCACCAGCCGACGGTCGACCGAGTGCGGGACGTAATTCGAAGTGTCTCTCCGTCCGCTAAGGTTGAAGAGGTTGAGATTCGTAGCTCAACAGAGGCAGAGTCACTTCGCTTCATCGGATCGCCAACCGTCCGAGTCAATGGATTTGATGTGGAGCCAGAGGCACGAAGCGTCCAGCACTTCGGTCTGGGATGTCGTTCTTATCTGGAGAATGGCCGCCGCTCGGGCCTGCCCTCAGTGGCTTTACTCCGGCATTCTCTTTCTGAAACGCCACCCGCCTTTCCCAAAGATGGAACGGCATGCTCCAGTGGCGACCAGGGTGCGATTTCTTCAAAGGGACCGGAATCCGGCGTGTTAGTTGCTGGTGGAATCGCTGCCGTTCTGGCGTCCACATGCTGCCTCGGTCCTCTCATCCTCGTTGCACTTGGCTTCAGCGGCGCGTGGATAGGGAATCTTGCAATTCTGGAACCATACCGCCCTTGGTTCATCGTTGCCGCTGTCATCGCCTTGTTCTTTGCGGGGAGGCGCATCTTTCGCCAGCCAGAAGCGTGTGCATCTGGAGAGGTTTGCGCGCTCCCGAGGACTAGTCGGGCATACAAAGTGCTATTTGGCGTCGTTGTCGCGCTGGTGTTCGTAGCGGTCGCGTTCCCCTACGTCGCGCCACTCTTCTACTAATCCTCCAACCCAACCCCCAACCCCCTAAGGAGCTTTCAATGAAAAAGATTGTTACCGCTGTCATTGCCGCCTTTCTGTTCACCGCGCCCGTCTGGGCTGCTCCCCAGACCCTTACTCTGAAAGTTCCAGGCATGACCTGCCCAACCTGCCCGATCACCGTCAAAAAGGCACTCCAACGGGTCGACGGCGTCTCGAACATCTCCGTCAATCTCGCGCAGAAAGAAGTCGTGGTGACGTTTGATGATGCCAAAACAAACGAGATTGCGCTGGTGAAGGCGACAACCGACGCCGGGTATCCATCGCAGCCCGTCAAAGCCACTAAATAGGGGTTAAAGCGACGTAGAGCCTCCCCTTCACATGTTCGCGAGGCGAGAGGCTAGCGAGGGCGGACCGGAAGACCCGTGCCTTCAATTTGGGGAGGACTCTTTGGCGCTCTTCGCAACCGAGTACCAGGCTTAGGCCCGCTGGCGGCCTCACCTATGGAATAGGTCTGTGGCTGACAGGAGATGAGCTGCTGATGCCTGTACTGAAGTATCGCCGCCTTCCACCGAGTTCCCCTGGCAAAACCATGCCCGGGCACTTACCCACCCACGCCGCATACGGCATTCACCCACATATTTTTCGTGAGAATTAACCCCTGAGGTGTCAAAGTGTGTATGATACGCCAGTGCGGCTCTTTCGCCAATTCGGGGTAATCATTCTGTTATTGATCTCTAGTGCAGCGCCAGTTATGGCCTGCATGAGAGCTAATGTTCAGATGAGTGCTCAGGAGCGAGCATGCTGCCGCATGATGCAGGGGCACTGCGGGGATATGCAGATGCCGACCTCGCACGGGTGCTGTCACAAGACTTTGCAGGGCGTCGACCAAAACGCGCTCAACGCAAAGACCGTGACTCTCCCGTCATTCACGGCAATAGCTGTGATGATGGCTGCATTTGAGCTTTCGGTGCCGACCTCCGCTTCTGTGGAATGGATTGAACGCCCGCAATACTCTCCGCCGAAATCGCCGCCCTCCTCAATCTCTATTCTAAGACTCTAGTTGTCGCCTAGCTCGCATTTCGTTCGAGCCGCTTTCGCGTGCTCGTTTCTGATTTGTTATCGAGACAGGAGAACGATCCATGAAGGTGACCTTTTATTGGTCCGCCGCATTGGTGCTTGCGACTGGCGTATCTGCGATAGCGCAGGATGCGGCAGCTTTGCCGACACCGCTTGCACAGTTGGTCGCTGAAGCTCAAGCGAACAACCCCCAAATATCCGCTGCGAACCATGCATGGAAGGCGGCCACTCATGTGGCCCCACAAGTCACAACGCTGCCCGACCCGAAGGTCACGGTGCAGCAATTCAGCGTCGGCAGCCCGAAGCCGTTTGCCGGATATACCAATAGTGATTTCGCATACATCGGTATTGGCGGTTCCCAGGAGCTGCCCTTCCCGGGAAAGTTGCAGCTACGCGGTAAGGTCGCCGACCGGGAGGCGGATGTTCAACATGCAGGAATTGAGGTGACGAGGAAGGATGTGGCCGACGCCGTTAAGTCAGACTATCTGCAGCTCGCGTACCTGCAAAGTACGCTCGGCATCCTGAAGGAAAACGAGGTGGTGCTTGGTCAGCTCATCCAGGACGCAATTGCCCACTACCAAGTAGGGCAAGGCATGCAACAAGACGTGCTGCAGGCACAGGTGGAACGAACCAAGATCGTCCGTGAGATCACCATGCATCACCAAGAGGTCGGCAAGCTCCAGGCTCATCTCAAGGGGCTGCTACATCGAGATCAGGGGTCGATTGACATTGAACCTGAGGATCTCACGGAAAGCATGTTGAAGCTTACGTCAGCCGAGCTTCTCGATTTGGTTCGACAAAACAATCCAGAAGTCCAGGTGAACGAGAGCTCAATCCGCAAGCAGGACGCACAGCTTGCATCCGCAAAACGAGAAGGTAAGCCCGACTTTGGGCTCGGCTATTTGTACGAGAATACCGATCGCAAATATCGGGATTACTACATGCTGACGTTCGATGTCCGTTTCCCGCGCAAAAAACGGGTCAATGCAGAGATTGCTGAGGCTGCTGAAATGCTGGGGCAGTCCAAAGACGCTCTTGACGCGCAACTCCAACAGCAACTCGCAGCCACGCAGCAGCAGTATGTGCAGGCGGTAAGCGACGCCGAACTGCTAACGGAGTATCGCGATGGACTCGTCCCCCAATCGGATGCGGCCTACCGCGCAACGTTGAGTGCCTACGCGGCCAATCGCGAACAGTTCATTCATGTTCTCCAATACTTCACCGATCTGCTCAATCTCAAGCTCGACCTTGCGAAGACTCTCGCAGACCACGAAACGGCTTTAGCCCACCTTGAATCGCTGACAGGAGCGAACCTGCGATGAATAAGTATGTCCTAAGAACCTCTCTCGTTTGGCTCATGATCTTCGCGGTTGCGATCGGAGTTATGCTATATCGCTCTGGATCTCTGGGGAAACGGTTTAACCATCCTTCCGCAAAAGCCACGTCTGCCTCCGGGGAGATGCAGCCGGAAGCCTCTGGACCCACCGGAACTGCTGCACCCCATACATCAATGACTCCGGAGCCTGCGGCAACGGAAGAAAGCATGGCTCCCACCCTGGCGCCGATCCAACTCACACCGGAGCGGATACAAAGCATCGGGGTACAGATTGGCGAGGTCCAGTACAAGCAAATTAACAACGATGTCCGTGCCACTGGAAATGTCGATATTGATGAGCGTCTGGTGTCTTACGTTCAGGTTCGTTTTCCGGGCTACATCCGCAAAGTCTTCGCGAATGCCACGTACCAGTATGTCCAGGCAGGTGAGCCCCTGTTCACCGTATACAGCCCCGATCTGGTCGCGACGCAACAGGAGTTCTTGCTTGCGAGGCAGAACCAGAAAGTTCTTGGGACAAGCTCTGTCGATGGAGTGGCGTCCGGAGCCGACGCGCTTGCAGGTGCAGCCGAACAGCGGCTCCAACAGTGGGAGGTACCGCAAAGCGAACTGAACAAGCTGAAGGCCAGCGGTAAGCCAATCACAGATCTCACCATCAACTCGCCGGTTTCGGGGTACATCACGGAACGCAATGCTTTGCCGAATTTGTATGTCGAACCGTCGACCCGGCTCTACACAATTGCCGACCTATCTCGAGTCTGGGTCTACGCACAAGTCTTTCAGGATGACGTGGGCCGGGTGAAACCGGGTGATACTTCTCAAATCACCGTGGACTCTTACCCTGGCCGTGTGTTTAGCGGCCGCATCGAAGACATCCTGCCGCAAGTCGATATGGCGACGCGCACCGTACGCGTACGTCTTGCAATCGCGAATCCTGGAATCAAACTGAAGCCCGGGATGTTCGTTAATGTCGATTTGAAGGCAGGCATGGGCCGCGCGCTCACGGTACCCGCTGCCGCGGTCCTGCAGTCAGGCACACGGCAACTCGTTTTTCTCGATCAGGGAAATGGCAACTTCGAACCGAAAGAGATCACCCTCGGAGCCAGAGCAGGCGACGACTTCATCGTCCTCAAGGGTCTGACAGAGCATCAGAAGGTAGTCACATCCGCCAATTTCCTTATCGACTCCGAAAGCCAGCTGCAGGCTGCTGCGGGATCTTTCAGCCCGTCGCCTCCTGGTGCCGGGGCTCAGAGCGGTACGCCGAAGGGGCCACAAGCCGCTGTCGAGCTGTCAACCGACCCAAATCCGGCACAGCGGGGCAACAACGTCCTCCGGGTAAAGGTTGCTGATCCGACGGGAGCTCCCGTCACTGGCGCCGAGGTAACAGTCAAGTTTTACATGCCTGCGATGACGGCGATGGGGATGGCTGCCATGGATATGACCACAAAGCTAAGCGAAAAAGGAAACGGCATGTACGAGGGCAACGGCAAGCTTGACTCTGGAGGCACTTGGCAGGTCACGGTCACAGTTCAAAAGGGTGGCCAGACCGTCGCTGTCAAACAGCTACGCGTAAACGCGACGGGAGGTATGTAGCCATGATCTCTCGAATCATCGAAATATGTGCTCGCAATCGCTTCCTTGTCTTCGCAGGAGTCTTGTTGCTAACAATCGCCGGCATCTGGTCTCTACAGCACGTACCCCTCGACGCACTGCCCGACATCTCGGATGTACAGGTGATTGTGCACACCAATTGGGCCGGAGAGCCTCCCGACATCATCGAAGATCAAGTAACGTATCCGATTGTGACCAGCCTGCTCGCCGCGCCCCATGTGAAGGCGGTGCGCGCCCAGACAATGTTTGGCGATTCGTATGTCTTTGTTGTATTTGAAGACGGCACCGACCTGTATTGGGCTCGGTCACGTGTGATTGAGTATCTGCAGCAAATCAGCGGCAGGCTCCCCGCCAACGTCCATCCCGTAATCGGTCCAGACGCAACCGGGGCAGGTTGGGTTTACGAGTATGCAGTTGTCGACAAGAGTCACAACCTCAGTCTTGCCGACCTGCGAACTCTCCAGGATTGGCACCTAAGATACGCCCTGGAAACCGTTCCCGGGGTGGCCGAAGTCGCCACGATTGGCGGCTTCGTCAAGCAGTACCAGGTGCAATTGGATCCCAACAAGTTGCGCGCCTACGACATTCCGCTCTCTATGGTGATCGACCGCGTTAAGGCCAGTACCAATGAGGTTGGAGGTCGCGTCCTTGATTTGAGCGGCGCACAATACATGATTCGTGGTCTTGGCTACCTGCGCTCGCTTGATGATTTGGCTACCGTCGCAGTAGGCAGCAAAAACGGAACTCCTATCTTACTGCGAGATCTGGGGACCGTGAGCTTCGGTCCGGATATCCGGGAAGGGGTTGCCGAGTGGAATGGCGAGGGAGAGACAGTAGGCGGCATTATCGTCATGCGTCAAGGAATGAACGCGCTCAACGTCATCAATGGAGTCAAGAAAAAGCTCCATGAGATTGCCTCCTCGCTCCCGCCTGGAGTGCAGATTTTCGCGGGGTATGACCGTTCCGATCTAATCGACGCTTCAATCAAGACGTTGCAACGAGATCTCCTGGAAGAAGCAGTGATCGTGAGCGTCGTGATTATCGTGTTTCTGTTTCACTTCCGATCAGCTCTGATCGTAATTATCACTCTTCCTGTTGCTGTATTGATCTCCTTTGTCCCCATGAACCTGCTCGGTGTGTCGTCCAACATCATGTCGCTTGGCGGCCTCGCGCTTGCCATAGGCGTTTTGGTGGATGCCTCCATCGTGATGGTAGAAAACGGGTATCGACATCTTTCGGAGCGCCAGGAGAACGATAAGACGCCGGTTCTAGAGCCGGAACGTCACGAAATCCTGATCAATTCCGCAAAACAGGTTGGCCCTGCGCTGTTCTTTTCCCTACTGATCATTGTTGTATCCTTCCTGCCTGTCTTCCTGCTCGAAGCGCAGGAGGGACGAATGTTCCGTCCGCTTGCCTGGACCAAGACTCTGGCAGTGGGCTCTTCGTCCATTTTAGCGATCACCCTGGTTCCCGTGCTGATGGTCATGTTCATACGCGGTCGCCTGCGCCCCGAAAGCGCCAACCCAATCTCACGTTTCACGCAGGCCCTCTACCTCCCGGTGTTGAAATTCTGCCTGCGGAATCGTAAGTTGACTCTCTTCGTCAACCTTGTCTTCCTGCTGGTGACGTTTCCATTAGCTTTGCGCCTGGGCAGCCAGTTCATGCCTCCTCTTTTTGAGGGCGCCACGCTATATATGCCCACCGCACTTCCGGGCCTGGCAATCGGTCAAGCGAAGACGTTGCTCCAGGAGCAGGATCGTATTCTCCGCAGCTTTCCCGAGGTCATGAGCGTCTTTGGCTCGGCTGGCCGTTCGGATAGTGCAACCGATAATGCGCCGCTCGATATGTACGACACTACGCTCATGCTAAAGCCTCGCGATCAATGGCCGTCAGGGGTGACATACGATGCCCTGATCCAGCAAATGGATGAAAAACTCCAAATCCCAGGCCTGTCGAACACTTGGACAATGCCGGTAGAGAACCGCCTCGATATGGAACTCACCGGAATCAAAACACCCCTTGGTCTCAAGGTCCAGGGCGTCGATGTTGACGGCATCCAGCGGCTTGCTACGCAAATACAGAACGCACTCTCGGGAATGCCGCAGATGCGGTCCATCTTCACTGAGAAAGTGGCCCAAGGCTACTACGTCAATGTCGAAGTCAATCGCCAGGAAGCGGCTCGCTATGGCCTCACAATCGCGGATGTTCAAACCGCGGTTTCATCCGGCATCGGTGGAGAGAACATCGCGGAGAACATCGAGGGTCGCGAACGCTACCCCATCAATATCCGCTATCAGAGAGCCTTCCGCGACAACATCGATGAAATGCGCGGCGTCTTGATCGGTACTCCGTCTGGAGCGCAAATCCCGCTGGGGCAAGTGGCAAAGATCTCCTTCTCTCATGGTCCAGCGATGATCAGGGACGAAGACGGGAAACTAACCGGCTACGTCTATATCGATCTCACGACGAGTGACTACGGCGGGTTCGTCGGCCAAGCGACAAAACTGCTTCAACAAAAGCTCTCCCTTCCCGCGAACTATTCCTATCAGTGGTCAGGTGAATATGAATTTGAGCTGCGTGCAAAGCAGCGGCTCAAGCTGATTCTGCCCATCGTCTTCTTCGTGATCTTTCTGCTGCTGTATCTTGTATTCCACTCCGTGACAGAAGCACTGGTGTTGATCTTTCCCACTATCTATGCGATGTCGGGAGGGTTGCTCCTGCAATGGATGCTTCATTACAACTTCAGTGTCGCTGTGGCTGTTGGATACATCGCCCTATTCGGTATCGCTGTTGAAACCGGCGTGGTAATGGTGCTGTACCTGCACGAAGCCCTTGAGCACAAGCTGGGCACAGGCAAGCTCCTGACGAACGAAGACGTAGAGACAGCGGCGATTGAAGGTGCGGTGCACCGGCTACGGCCAAAGCTGATGACAGTCTTTGCCGTGCTGGCAAGCCTCGCGCCCATCCTTTGGGAATCGGGTATCGGTTCTGACGTTATGAAGCCGATAGCTGCACCCATCGTCGGCGGCATGATTACCTCAACGATTCATGTCCTTATTCTGGTTCCGGTTTTCTTCGTGATGATCAAGGAGCGGCAGCTGAAGCAGGGAACGCTCCGGCCAAAGACACAACCAGATCAACAAGCACAAGTCGCCACCACCGCAAGCTAAAGGAGTAACCAATGCATTCACATTGTTCACGGTCTATAGCTTCGAGATTGTCACTGCCACCCCCTCGTCGCCTAATCAAGCACAGCGAGAGTGCGCCGAGCAGGTGTAGTAAATATCAATCAACATACGGAGGTGAGCGTCATGAAGCGCCCCAAAACACGGAAACCAGAAACAGCAAATTGGAAGGTGTTTCTGCTTCTGCTCGTTGTTATCGTCGTCGCTCTAAATGCAGCGGCATTCTACGTTGTATTTCGACGGCCGAATGCGCAGGCGGCGGCGCCTCGCGTTCCGCACTACTTCGCAACCGCAGAGATGGCGAAACCACTGTCTCCGACACTGGAGCCTTCAGGATTTTCAAATCGCGATGTTGTCGCTGCTTATCAGGCAGCTAAGGAAATCCCGGAGGTCATGGCCCAGCAGCCCTGTTACTGCTACTGCGACCGCCGCGGTCATCGAAGCTTGCTGGACTGTTTTGCCAGTAAACACGGCTCGGACTGTGACATTTGCGTAAAAGAGGCGCTGTTTGCAATGCAAGAACATCGAAAGGGGAAGTCGCCAGAGCAGATTCGCACTGAGATTATTCGGGGCGACTGGAAGACCATTCAGTTCCAAGATTAAACACAAAGGAGATACCCCATGATGAAGAAACTGACTTCGATCACAATCATCACCCTGAGCATGACTGCTGTAGCTATGTTCGGTCTAACTTTCCCATCCCAAAGCTCGGGCCAAGGTCCTGTCGTTACTACGACTCTCACTGGAGTAGTCAGTGACAGCATGTGCGGGGCTAAGCACATGATGAAAAATAAAACACCCCCAGAGTGTACGCGAGAGTGTGTAAAGAACGGTTCAGACTACGCCCTTGTTGCGGGCGAGAAAGTGTATGTGCTCAAAGGTGACCACACTGAAATCGACAAGCTAGCCGGTAAACGCGCTACGGTAAAAGGTTCCGTGAACGGCGATATCGTGACAGTGAAATCACTTGCAGCTGCGAAATAACGACCAACTATTTTTGAGGGAGCCGCGATTGCAAACGGCTGAAAGGAGACGAAGTATGGCGAAGAAAATAGAGGATGAGGCGGACAACACTGCCAGCGTCGATCTGACAGAAGAGCGACTGGCGAAGCTCCGTCAGCGCGCCCACGAACTGTATGAAGCGCGAGGACGGGAAGAAGGTCACGACCTCGAGGACTGGTTGCAGGCTGAAGCCGAGGTTGAAGAGCTCAAAATGAACGCAGCGAAGGAATAGGACTAGCGTGAATCCTTGGCCGATCCTGCATCATGGGCGCCGTTTCTTCAACGGTGTTGCAACGGGACACACGCTGAGGTACCTGCAGCAGTTCTATCAACGCATCCAGCGCCGCCGCGGTGGAGGCAAAGCCAACATCGCGTTCTGGCCCGCAAATACCTGGGAGTCATCTATCACACCCTCAAAACAACTGGGTGTTCACAGACTTCCCCAACGTCGTCCTGGCCTCCTGAAAACAGGCCCCAACTACAGCATGAGTAGACAACTATTCATGGGAGGAACTATGACATCAATATATCCCGAGAGTGCTCTATTGCTGATTAGCGGACTAGGTATCTGGGAAGGGATTGGGTTCGCAATCCTGATCTTGCTGTGTCCCGCAGCAATGTATTTTGGGATGCGCGGAAAGGGAAAAGAGCCCGATCGTGACACCAAGCGTGAAGAAACGGACATTAACCGCTGAACAAAGCTGGAGCGATCAGCGGCAACTGCGGCCTTAAAGTCAACGATCAAAACAAGGAGAAAGCATGAACACCAAAGCAGCAGTTCTATCAATTGCGGGTGTGATCGGTCTGACGATCGCAACTGCCATGTGGGCGCAGCAATCTAACCCAAGCACCGACCAGCAAATGCAGAATATGCAAGGCATGCAGATGAAGGATGGCCAAATGCAGCAAGGCCAGACCATGTCAAAAGATTCGATGATGGAGGGCTGTCACAAACATATGGACGCCATGATGAGCGCGAATGCTAAAACGACCAAGGATATCGAAGTGGCGAAGCAATCGAATGATCCGGCGAAGATGCGTGCTGCGCTCGATGAAGCTGAAAAAGCATTGAGCCCTACAAACGAGCACATGAAGGGCTGCATGAAGATGATGCGGAACATGGATGGCAAGTCTGGCGTGAGGGGATCCAACGGCATGGAAGATAAGGGCAACACGCCACCATAAAACTAGAGCAATGCCACGGATCGATCCGTACACTCCGCAGAGATTCCGTTCATGTGGCCGTTCCTAAAGAACGGCCACATGAAAGCTCTCGCTGGCGGGGATACGCAAAACTCCACACTTCATCACCTTTCGTCTAGCTCACATGGAAGGAAGAGATAAGACATGAACGTGAAGGATGCAGTTGTTATAGGCGCTGGTCCTGCGGGATTGAGTGCCGCTCTGATTCTTGGACGCTGCTGCAGGAACGTGTATGTGGCGGGGGATGCTTCTCGCGCGGTGCAGCTTGTGATCGTTGCCGCAGCCGACGGCGCAGAGGCTGCATTCGCAATCAATACAGCTCTAATCAAAGAAGACCTTGCAAGTGCGGAGTAGCTCTGACACGTCGAGCCGGAGAGAAATCGAGGGTGGGCATAGTCCGATTTTCGCGAATTCCCCCTGGGGCTAAGCGCACCTATCGGATTTCCCAAAGCAGTAGAGATCATGGAGGTTGCTTATGAAGCGGGAATGGAGGAATCGAAGACACGCTGTGACTTTGTTGGTGCTAATCGCCATTGCCTCGACGCGGTCGAGTCCTCAAGACGAGACCCTCCACGTTGAAGTTGACTTAATAGATCTCTACGTGGCTGTTGCCGATCAGCGCGGAGTGCCGATCATTGGTCTGGGAAAGGAAAACTTTCGCATTTCGGAGGACGGCGTGGAACAGCAGGTTCGGCATTTCAGCAATGACGACGTCCCTTTCACATTGGGAATGGTGCTAGACCGCAGCGGGAGCATGTCAATGGTTATTGACGATGTTTACAAAGCTGCCCTGCACACGTTGGAAGCAAGCAGGCCCGAAGATGAGTCCTTCGTGATCGTATTTAACGACAAAATCGATCTGGTTCAAGATTTTACTTCCGATCGGAAGGCCTTGCAACACGCGCTACGCAAGGTCGCAGCAGGCGGGCAAACAGCACTCTATGATGCCGTATACACGGCGATCAATCACATCCGCAAGGGCAAGTATCGCAAGAAGGCACTTCTGGTTGTTACGGACGGCGCTGATAACAGCAGCGAGACGTCGTACCGGGAACTCTTGCAGGTTGCGAAGGAGAGCGAGGTCCAGATCCACGTAATTGGATTCTTTGGTGACGCGATGCGGTTCGGTTCGGCCTTCCAAGACAGCCCTGCCGTCGATAAGCTGTCGCAGCTGGCTACCGTCACAGGCGGGAGGGCATATTTTCCAAAGACCATGGAAGCATGCAGACAGGCCTGTGTGGACACTGCCAACGAATTACGCAGTCAGTACACTCTTGGCTATTACTCCACAAACGAGAAAAAAGACGGTACTTGGAGAAAAGTGCGCGTGGACGTCGTGGGTCTGCCACCGGACAGGGGCGGAGTGGTGGTTCAAACCAGAGACGGCTATTATGCGCCCGTTCACTAGCCTTACAAACGAAAACGAAGAATATCATCCCATGCTAAATTGCAGAGTGCCAAGAACACCTGCGGCGCCTCAACGGGCCTTTCCATGCGCGAAGATCAATATACGACAGCGTACGAGTGTCACAGGATCTGAAGTTAAGGCCCTGCGGCAAGAAGGTGGACGATTTTTACCGCCTTGGCCCTGTTGCCATGTCCCGGTTTGGGGCAGACCGCCATACAGGATGCCAGGACAGACGAAACTGGGTATCAGTCATCCTGAGCCCGGACCGAAAGGAGCACCCGCCCATGTTCCTGGCTAAACGTTGGCGTATCGACACCAACGAACGGAGAAGTTGCGGGAATGCCATGCGAACGCGGGCCAGTGAACAATCTGGCGACGACCAGTTGTTTCTGGTAGTCGCCTCAAAAGAAAGAAGGAGAAGTGATGAATATTCGGAAAAACGCTATGAACCCAAAGCATGAAGTTATCATTATCACGGGGGCGAACGGTTTTATCGGCTCTGCCTTAATCAACAAACTCGTCGGCCAGTTCGAATTGATCGGATTGGACCGAGTGGCTTCCCACTCGCCGCCGCCCGCGGCGGAATGCGTCTGCATCGACCTGACATCCGATGACGGTGTGAAAGCCTCATTTGAGCGCGTGCGCTATGGCTATGGCGACCGGATCGCCTCGGTGATTCATCTTGCTGCCTACTACGATTTCTCAGGTGAGCCGAGCCCGAAGTACGACGAAGTCACTGTGCGCGGCACGGAGCGACTGCTCCGCCACCTTCAAGAGTTTCACGTCGAGCAATTCACCTTCTCCAGCACGATGCTCGTTCACGCACCCACCGAACCGGGCCGGCCCATTAACGAGGATTCGCCGCTAGAACCCAAGTGGGATTATCCGAAATCCAAAGTCAAGACGGAACAAGTTATCCGCGAACAGCACGGCGAGATCCCGATTGTGCTGCTTCGCATCGCGGGCGTCTATAATGACCGCTGCCATTCGATTCCGCTGGCTCAGCAAATCCAGCGAGTCTGCGAAAGACAGCTCGTCAGCCATGTATTCCCAGGCAACACCTCGCATGGCCAGACGTTTATACACCTTGATGATCTGGTTGACGCCATGGTTCGCATGGTCGAGCGTCGAAAGACTTTGCCTCCTGAGATGACGCTGCTCCTCGGCGAGCCAGAGACTCTAAGTTACGAGGAGTTGCAGCGGCAATTCGGTCGCCTTATCCACGGTGAGGACTGGCACACAAGAGAGATTCCTAAGGCCTTGGCCAAGGCGGGCGCGTGGCTGGAGAACCACATTCCGTTGGAAGATGAGCAGTTCATTAAACCGTGGATGATTGATCTCGCGGACGATCACTTCGAGTTGGATATTTCGCGCGCCAGGACGCTACTTGGCTGGGAAACAAAGCACTCCCTTAAGGATACGCTGCCAAAGATGGTCGCGGCACTAAAGGCCGACCCGGTTCGCTGGTATCACGAGAATAAGTTGAAGCCTCCGGCCTCTCTCGAAGAAACTACGTGCCAACCGTTAAGGGAGAACTCCAGTGCAGACTGAACACAAGCCGGAGGCTGCTCGATATACCTGCCCAATGCACCCAGAGGTTCAAGAGGACCAACCCGGCCATTGCCCCAAGTGCGGTAGGCCCCTCGCGACCCGGGAGGAAGGGCGGCAGGGCAATCCGCATGAGCACCAAGACACCGGTCTAAAAAAGCACAGCCGGCAAGACGAGATGCGTGAGGGCGGTGTGCCCGGCCCGGGCGACCACAGCGAGATGATCCGGAAGATGCGAGCGCCGTGGCTTTGGACTAACTGCACCGTGGTCGCGCTTGGCGTCTGGCTCGTTACGAGCCCTGCGACTTTCGGCTACGGGAACCTTGCGCAAGTGGGCGAGCGTGTAGCCCGCATCACCGCCGAGCGAAGCTTGCCTTCGCTCGCCTTCCGGGGCGCGGCCTTAACGTGGAGCGACATTGTAAGCGGGGTTCTGCTCGTTCTCTTTGGGACGGTTTCTCTTTGGCCGCATCCACGCACCGACTTCTTCGGCCGCTGGGGTGTAGCCTTTGTGGGCTTGTGGCTGCAGTTTGCGCCGCTCGTGTTTTGGTCGCCAAGCCCTATCGTCTATGCGAACGACACGCTCGTCGGCGCGCTGGTAATCACCTTCTCCGTGCTGGTCCCGATGATGCCCGGGATGGCGCATCACATAGCCATGATGAAGCCCGGTCCCGACATCCCTCCCGGGTGGACTTACAATCCTTCCTCGTGGCTACAACGCGGGCCTATCATAGCTCTGGCGTTCATCGGTTGGTTTATCTCGCGTTACCTCGCAGCCTATCAGTTGGGCTATATCCGGAGCGTCTGGGACCCCTTGTTCGGAGAGGGTACCCGGGCGATCCTCGACTCGAAGGTGTCGAGGTCCTGGCCGATTTCGGACGCGGGCCTCGGGGCCGTGGCGTATACGTTTGAGGTGCTAATGGGTTTCATGGGCGGCATAAATCGCTGGAGGACGATGCCCTGGATGGTAAGTTTCTTCGGCATTCTCGTCGTGCCGCTTGGCCTGACGAGCATCATCCTCGTCATCCTCCAGCCCGTAGCAGTCGGTACCTGGTGTTGCCTCTGCCTTGTCACAGCGCTCGGTATGCTGATCATGATTCCGCTGACTGTCGACGAGGTTGTTGCCACGTGCCAGTTCCTCGTGCAAGCCCATCGCGAGGGCAAGCCATTCTGGCGCACCTTCTGGGTTGGCGATACGGTCGAGGCCGGGGCGGACGACGTTCGGACACCGCACTTCGGCACGCGCCTCGCACAGGCCGCGTCAGCAATGACTTGGGGTGTCACCGTTCCTTGGCGGCTGCTGGTGAGCGCCGCGCTGGGGCTTTGGCTCATGGCCGCGCCCGCTGTCTTCGACACCAGCGGCGTTGCGGCAGATAGTGATCACCTGGTTGGCGCCCTCACCGTAACTACCGCGGTCATCGCGATGGCGGAGGTGGTGCGTGCCGGGCGCTTTCTTAATGTTCTTTTCTGCGTCTGGCTTATCGTCGCGCCATGGCTGTTTAGCAGCGCCTCGGCAGGTGCGCGAGTGAATGACGTGATCACCGGTGTCGCCGTAATCCTTATAAGCTTTCGGCGGGGTATCGTGCGCGATCGCTATGGAACTTGGGATCGCTATATCGTTTGAGGTCGAGATGGGAGGAGGCGGCTCGATCCTGAAGCAAGGAAGGCTGCACGAGTGGAACAGCCACGGCAGCGAGTCTCAGGAACACGGGGATAGCTGGAGCAGCCCTCGGGTATGGCTATTAACAACATATGGTTAGTTCTCAGCCTCATCAACTTTCTTACATTGCGCATCCTTTGTCCATTGCGGGCCCGGGAGAGAGGAGAACGTTCCCGCATAAGGGATGACCAGGAGAGACAAGACGTCCGCAGACAGGGCCACGGCCCGGAGCGGCAAAGAAGAGCGCACGATCTATCCGCTTGTGATCGGCGTCAGGTCTGACCAAGGTTAGCGCAAAGGCATAAAGAAGAAGGCGCTTATTAATAGCCCAGCGTGCGTAGAAAATCGACCTCACGCTGTCTAGCGAGAGCATCTGGCGCATTGTCGATTTCAGCGAACGCGGCGCGGACCATTATTTCTGCTGCGGCCATTTGCTTGGCGATTGGGTCTGTGAATCTGCCGAAGGTTTGCCCCAGAAGGGGGTTATTCAACGCGGGCTGCATTTGAGCCTGCTTGGGATCAACCAGGAGACGCCTGACGCGAACACGCTCGGACGTGAGCAATTCTTGATACCTCGGAAGTTTAAGCGCATCGAGGATTCTGAATTCCGTGTGGTAGGCGTCGGCTTCCCTTTGTGGACGGGAATCTAGACCCATCGCCGAGCCGGGATGTCCGGCCTGCCACCAATGACGCATTTCATGGACTACCAAGAGCCCGCGCATTACAGGTACCTGGGGTATGTCCGAGCGTAGATAGATCGTGTTGGTATCTTCGTGGTATTCGGCGGCAAAATCTTTTGTCGAAGCGAGCTGCTGCCATCGTCCTGCCGGAAGGGTCTCATGCGCTTCAATGACGATTACGCCGATCCATGGGCGAGTTGTATCGGGCGGGGGCATAATGACCCGCTGGGCGAGCGCATTGGGTCCAACTTCGCCGGCCGGACCCATCAGCGCAGCGTTGTGGAGTACCCGCGTGTAAACCTCTAATTCAGGATCCTTGGTTTTGGTCAACAATGTTTCTACAGCCTGAAGCCAAGGCTGGAGTGCGGCACGCACTGCCTCTGGCGTCTGGCCTCCCGGTGTTTTTGTTGTTTGGGAACGGGAGATTGATTGCGGCATGGAGCTGCGCGGAAGGAGCGCGCAGATGACCGTAGCCAGTGCAAACAATCTGGTATTCATGTTGCCCTCTTGCACAAAACAGGCTTCCCGGCGTTTTGACCGGGTGTACGTCAAGCCAAAGACTTGTTCAGCAGACAATGTTACCTCACCAAGACCACGAGCACACGTTAGAGCGCCTTGCTCTCAGCACGCGAGCCCGACGCGCCGTTTGCGAAAAAGGAATGACTGCCTCATATGCCGGTCGGCCGTCTTCTGCACTCTTTCCGAGCCGGGTCGCTGATGTCCGGAAACCCGGACACTGGAAACCATCGGCAAAAAACGCTTTATATCATTTTGTCGATGAAAATTGCATATTCTTCCGAAGATTTATCAAGTTTTTTCTCCAAACCTCCAAATAGATTCGCTGCAATGACAGGAAGGAATGTGATTTGATCAAAATTTCTTCATGGGTTCCTCATATGCACTCTGTAACACTTGGGATCAACCCGCAGGCAAAGCATTCCCTTCCCAGGATCCCAACCCCGGATCCCAAGAGCAGGGAGCGGCTGAGACAAGGCTGAGACGCGCATCGCTCGGTAGCTGCACGGGCGCAATCCATTTCACTAATTCTTTTTGGAGGATCGACCTGATGGATTCAAAACCTAACGGTGTATTGCAAGGTATAGCGGGCGCTCTGTTGTGCATCGCCTTGACTGCAGGCGCACAGACACGGAGCATTCCTACTTCAACCGCCACCTCGGACACGACCACGGCCCTTGCATCAGTATCTCTGCGCTCAGCTCAATCCGATTCGGGGCAGCGGAGCTTTTCAACGAAAACAGATTTAGGCACTCAGGTAGCTTCGGCATCGCCAGCTCCGGGTAATCCGGCAGCGCAGGACGCTGCCTCATCCGCGGCGCAGACACAGCCGCAGGCAGGCCAAAAAACAACCGACCCGACGCCCCTTCCTATGCCATCAATGATGGGTCCTCTACAAACCGCGTCACCGCATGAGCTTGAGGGTGGGAATATAGCCGTTACCGGCATTTTAAGCGGCATGGGATGGACAGAAGGAGACCACATTGCGGGCGACAACGCCACACACTACGACGTCAGCAATGCTCAGGTCTTTGTTCAAAAGACAACGGGTTGGTGGCAGTTTTATCTGCAAGGCGGCGCGTACAATTTGCCTGCCATCGGGGTGCCTTTCCTCTCGACTGCAGATACAATTAAAAACATCTACGGGCCGTTTCCCCAGGGTTATCTGAAGCTTGGAAAAGGGAATTATGACGTAAAGATCGGGGCGCTCCCAACCCTGATCGGCGCAGAGTATACATTTAGCTTCGAAAACATGAACATCGAGCGCGGTCTCCTCTGGAATCAGGAAAATGCAGTCAATAAAGGCATTCAAATCGATGACACCTATAAGAAGCTAACCCTTTCGCTGAGTTGGAACGATGGCTTCTACTCTGGCCGCTATACATGGCTGTGGGGGGCGGCAACGTACGCTTTCAACTCTGCGAACACTTTGGCTTTTGTGGCTGGTGGAAACGCTGGAGCGTACGCGAAGAACACCCTTGCGACACCCCTCTATCTGAACAACGAGCAGATCTATAACCTGATCTACACCTACACCAAGGGCAATTGGGTGATTCAACCCTATTACCAATACACCGACGTGCCCACCAATTCACGAGTTGGCATAAGCCGCGGGGCGAATACAAACGGCGGTGCGCTCTTGATGACCTACAACCTGAAGCACAACTTTTCTCTGTCAGCGCGGCCTGAATACATCAAGACCTCAGGAAGCGCCAAGAGCGGTACCATCAACCTGCTCTACGGTCCTGGCAGCGGTGCTTTTGGGTTCACGTTGACTCCTTGCTATCACAAAGATGCGTTCTTCATACGCGGCGACGTAGCGATTGTTCACGCAACTGATATGACGTCGGGTGCTGGGTTTGGCCCCACTGGCCTAAGCGCCAACCAACCCCGGGGAGTCCTTGAAGCTGGATTTATGTTTTGAAGACCGCGCCGGGCTTGCTAAATTAGCTCCGGGTTGCTCCCCGGGCAAAGGGGGCATCTTGGTCTGCCGCTTTTACGGAATCTTTATGCGATCCTCATCCCCCCAGAATGAATACGGGGCCGGGATTGGCACCGCGTCACCCCGATTGAACTCTGCGCCTCGGTCTTCGACGGGGCGCAGTACAGGCGCGCCAAGGCGCTCAGACGCAGAGTGCTCCTGCTCCAACGCCCGCCCAGGTTCCTGCCCCAGCGCAGGCGCCCTCAGCCGCAACACCGGCAGCTCCAGCCGCAGCTCCAAGCGGTCCCACTTGGTAACCTAATGACCGCCGTCGGCGGAATCTATATGAGATCCAGCGACCCAGACCTGGGGAAGCTTAGCGGAGTCAAACTCTTCGAAGGAGTCCATTTCCGGGGTTGGGTCGAGGGATACTTCGACTATAACTTCAACTGGCTGGGCGGGCCGGAGCAGACTAACAATAACAGCAACTGGAGGAACCTGGGGGATTTTCAAATCATGTTCAACACCCCGAGATTCCGCACCATGACGAATATCGATTTAGCCCATGAAAGCCAAGCGATAGCACCCGTGACCACCGGGAAGCCCCGCACCAATGCAGATTGGGAAGGCGTTACCGAGTACTTGAGGTATCGCTCAACGGAGCATTTCGATCCATCCCTGCGCGTGGAATGGTACCGAGACCCTCAGGGATTCACTACTAATACGGCCCAAAATCTGATGGGTTACACCTTTACCTTAGACTATTTCATTGCAGGCAAGGACGCCTCCGGCCGGAAGTTCGTTATGACCACTCCAACGCCGATTTCTTTTCGGTGGGCAGCACGCCGGGGTTGACCAGAAAATACCAGACAACAATCGGGATCGGCTTGGTTTATTACTTCGATTGACGAAGCGCTTCGCTGGCCCAATACGCATCTCCAGGACCGGGCAGAGTCGGGTCTTGGAGATGCGTTGGGTAGCCATCACCCACTGCGGGACCTCACTTCGGCCTGCGATTGAGTCCAGCAAGACATGGCGGGATGAGACTTGCTCCCGATAGTTCCCGGTAGGTCCTCGCTGCCCAAAACGATCTCGATCACGGCGTCGGTCCCTGTGGCACTCTGGGTCTGCGGTATCCCTCATCCTTTCCGGCCTACGCTTTCGTGATGCCCATCTCTTTCGCAATCCTCTTATAATCGCAAACCCATTTGTCGATCGTTCTTTCAATTCCGTAAAGATCGGTGGAGATACGGATTGGGTCCAGTCTGGCAGCCATCAGGTCTTCGTTAAGTTGTGACATCTGTATATTCAGGTCAGACTGCAAGTGTTCCAGTGTGTTGAGATTCGCCCCGAGTGCCGCGTCTTGGTCCTGGCTTAGTACTTGCAGGAACTGTTGGTGAGCCGATGCCATGTCGGTCAGAGCCGACTGGAGTTGATCTCTCTTTCCGTAAACACCCCTGAGGTTATAGACCCGAATACTGCCGTGCCAATGACTGGTTTCCCGAGCGATTCTGAACGCCAGCTTGTCAGTTCTTTCCGTTGTCGTCAAGCAGTGTGAAAACGCCTCACGCTGAATGTCCGTGGCGCCAATGGGCAGAAGTTGTCGAGTAGTGGCTGTCTCCGGTGCGTTGCGATCAAGCACAACGCTTTGGAGATGGATTCGCTCTGCTCCTTGTAGTTGGGCAAGTACGATGGGCGCTGCGGCAAACGCCAGGAACGTGGCGATCACTCCGATTTTGCGTTTCATGGCGTACGTTCCCCTGTGAACAGTCTATAGAAAGGGCACATCGTATGCCATAATCTCCGGATTCGTGTCTTGTTGATAATTGATTTGCAAGTACGATTTCAATTCTGTGACCGGGATGACTTGCTCGCGAAAATCTCTACCATTCTGACCTGGAGTTCTCTCCACTTTTACCTGCACCGAGAAACTAAGCCACGCCCTTGACACCCATGAACTGAAGGAGTTACAGATGATACGGGAAAGGCGGAGCCTTGGCATTGCGTGTGCATAAAGGAAGGACGAGGTTGATTCAAGGAGTCATATCATGAAACCGTTCGTAAGAGGCTTTCTGTTTGCAGGTGTACTGGCGACGGTCGCCAATAGCTCAATGGTTGCGCAGACGAGCAATGGCTGGTTCGAGCAATGGTATCGCGCGAAATACGGACGCCCATCCCCCACCGAGGAAGCGCGTCTGCAGGCCGAAAAGACAGCCTATCCTGTGGAAGCGCCTCGTCAAGTGGCGGTACCCGCCAACACCTGGTTTGAGGGATGGTATCGCGCGAAGTACGGACGCCCGTCTCCGACGGAAGAAGCGCGCCTCCAGGCCGAAAAGGCGAATACTTATCGTGTGGAAACGCCTGGTCAAGTGCCGGTACCCGCCAACACCTGGTTCGAGGGATGGTATCGCGCAAAGTATGGACGCCCATCTCCCACCGAGGACGCGCGATTGAAAGCTCAAGCTCGCCAATGAGCGGTTCAAGCCGCGTGATTGATGGGGGCTATGGTGCGTCGGCCTTTCGCCAGCCATCAAAGGACGCGAATATTTTTGATGACGCCGCGATTGCAACCGGCTGAAAGGAGACGAGACTCGCTTCCGTTCCGGGCTCGCAAAAATCGTCTGGAGACGAAAGACTGGTATCAATCACGCGCCATTCGTCCATTTGTCCTTGCTGGAGGCAAAATGCGACGGTCTTCTGGCCAGGCGTTGATCCATGACGTAGATGTCTTTGTCCTGCTGCGACGCACCGCGAAGAAAGAACGCTAGAAAGCGGGAATCCGGCGATAGATCCGCTTGACCAGCAGCCCCATACCAACGTACGTCGTCAGTGCTCCTTGTGTGCATGCGAAGCTCGTACATTTCCGACCGCAACCATCAAGCTTTCAGCTACAACGTCGTTGCTTGGTAAGCGTCGACTGATGGCCGTCTGTACAGTGCGGTTTCCAGCCTTCATGCTCTTTGTATGACATGGCTTGTTGCCGTGTCGGCGAGGGACATGGATGGAAGTGACTGAGGCGATTGCTGGAACTAGAAGGACCCGGCAGTACAGGACGACTGCGGAGAAGCGGTTTGTGGTGGAAGCGACTCGGCGTCCTGGTGTATCGGTGGCAACTGTCGCGCGGGCACATGGAGTCAACGCGAACCAGGTGTTTTACTGGCGCAAGCTGTACGAGGCGGGGCAGCTTGAGAGCACCACGGCGATGTCGAGTCGCGATGCCGATGCTGGTTCCGCGCGGTTGTTGCCGGTGACGGTGGACGAAGGTGCCGACCAACAAGCTTCGACGATAGCCGCCGATCCCATCGCAGGCGGCACTTTGTCACTGGGCTCGATCGAGGTGACGCTGGCCAGAGGCAGGATTCGTATCGCAGGCGCGGTGGACACCGGGACTTTGCGGGCCGTGCTCGGATGCCTTCTGTCATGATCTCTCCGATCGCACCTCCGACGAACACGCAGATCTGGATCGCGGCTGGCGTGACCGACATGCGACGTGGGTTCACCGGGCTGAGCGCACTGGTGCAGACGGCGCTCGAACAAGCTCCGCTCTCCGGGCATGTGTTTGCTTTTCGCGGACGGCGCGGTGACTTGATCAAGCTCCTGTGGTTCGACGGCGATGGGCTTTGCCTGTTCTCGAAGCGGCTTGAGCGCGGACGGTTTGTGTGGCCGCAGGCCGATAGTGGCAAGGTTTCGCTGACCCGTGCGCAGCTCTCGATGCTGCTGGAAGGGATCGATTGGCGCAAGCCGGACAGGACTTGGCAACCGGCGATGACGGTATAAGGTTGTGCACGTTATTCCTCAGTGTTCATGCGTATTTTGTGCATATCTGAGGCTCTCGAACGTGTCATACTACCGGCATGAGCGAGATGCCTTTTCTGCTGCCCGATCTGGATACTCTCGATCCCGCGCGCGGCGTTGAAGGCGATGATCTATTCGCAGCACGCGGAGTTGCTCTCCCACCAGAGTCAGATTGAACACTTGAAGCTGCTGATCGCGAAGTTGCGGCGGATGCAGTTCGGGCGCAGCTCCGAGAAGGTCGAGCGGCAGATCGAGCAACTGGAACTCAAGCTCGAAGAGCTGGAAGCCGATGAAGTTGAGGCTGCGCCGGAAGAGGAGTCCAAGCCCGCCGTTAAGCGTGCTTCCACTCCGAGGAAGCGGCGGCCTTTGCCCGACCATCTGCCTCGCGAGGTGCATACCCATCTTCCCGCTGAACACAGTTGCTCGGCCTGTGGCGGCGCTCTGAAGAAGCTCGGCGAAGACATCTCCGAGATGCTTGAGTATCTGCCCGCCAGCTTCAAGGTTATCCGCCATGTGCGTCCCCGGCTCTGCTGCGCCGGATGCGACCGGATCGTGCAGGCACCCGCGCCCACCCGGCTGATCGAGCGTGGACTCGCCGGACCGGGCTTGTTGGCGCACGTGCTCACCGCCAAGTTTTGCGATCATCTTCCGCTATACCGGCAGTCCGCGATCTATGCGCGGGAGGGCGTCGATCTGGATCGCTCGACGCTGGCGAAGGGGGTCGGCGAAAGCAGTGAGTTGCTGGCGCCTCTGGTCGAGGTGTTGCGCCGCTATGTGATGGCCGCCGACAAGCTGCATGGTGATGACACGCCCGTTCCCGTGCTTGCTCCCGGTACCGGCAAGACCAAGACAGGAAGGCTCTGGACCTACGTGCGCGACGACCGGCCCTCGGGTTTGATCGATGCTCCGGCAGTCTGGTTCGCCTACTCGCCGGACCGCAAGGGCGACCATCCGCAGCGCCACCTGGCGCGCTTCAGCGGCATCCTCCAGGCCGACGCGTACGCCGGATTTAACAAGCTCTATGAAGACGGCTCAATTCAGGAAGCTCCCTGCATGGCTCATATCCGGCGCAAGTTTTATGACCTGATGGAGGCGCATCAGTCGCCGATCGCGACCGAAGCCATCGAGCGCATCGGCCAACTGTATGTGATCGAAAAGGAGATCCGAGGCCGTTCTCCGGATGCGCGGAGACGGATACGCAGCGCTCGCGCCCGGCCTCTGCTGGACGCGATGCATCTCTGGCTCAAGGCATCGCTGGCGAAGCTCTCGCGCAAGTCCGATACGGCGGCGGCGATCCACTACGCGCTCACCCTCTGGGATGCGATGGTCCGCTATGTCGACGACGGTCGCATCGAGATCGACAACTCGGCCGCCGAGAGAGCGCTGCGTGCTGTGGCCGTGGGCAGACGTAACTATCTCTTCGCCGGCTCGGATCGCGGAGGCGAACGCGCTGCCGTCTTCTATACCCTCATCGGGTCGGCCAAGCTCAGCAACCTCGACCCCGAAGCCTACCTGCGTTATGTCCTAACCCACATCGCGGACCACCCGATCTCTCGCATCGAGGAGCTCTTGCCTTGGAACTTCGCCCGAGGTCTCGAACCCGTAAGCCAGCTCGCAGCATGAAGAAGACCGCCAGCAAAAACGCGCCGTTCGACCCCGCGTTTCTGCCACACCTCGCCGAACTGATCGACTACGGAGAGATCACCGTGGGCGTACTCGAACCGGTTGGCTGCGTTGCCACCGCCGTCGACGGACACGACTGCCTCGCCATGCTCGTCCGCCGCGACGGCGAGACCCTCGCCCAGTTGCTGACACGGCTCGACCTGGCCGTCGGTCTCGCCTTCGCCGAGGACATCTTCACCGACGAAGTCAACGCCCCCAGAAAAAAGTAACCCACTATCCAGTCACACAGGTTGTGTCCACTAACAAACATCGTGGACACAACCACTCTTCATCAGATAGTCAAGACGGCCAGCGTTCCACGCTTACGTTGCTTGGGGCAAGCAGGCCACTTCGCCAAGCCCCCTCCAGAAGGGCACTCGCATCAAGCTAGTTGTCCAGGCGCAGTCCCAACCCGAAGCATCGCCATCATCCCACTTCTCACCGCAACCTTCGTGCGACCGGTTCATCCGGTTGCACAATGGGGAATCGCTCAGTCTTGACGGGTGAAGATTGGGGTATCCGGGGAATCTTCTTTGCAATACCGGGCATCAATGGACTGTCTCACTCCCACGCACACGGAGAGTTGGGTGCCGTCGGAGAAACGCAAGAGGAACTCACGCCCGAAGACATCATCCTCATAGATTGACAGCTCGGCAACCGACTTCCCAATCACTTCAGGAAATTCTACTTTTGAGTTTTCCATCGCTGCATTGCGCCTCCCAACGACACGCTTAAGGGTGTCCCTTATTAGGGGATTGGTCAAGACTTCACCACACTTCAAGGTGTGGCAGGACAAGCGAAACCCGACGCGCGGCGCTCCCGGAAGGGGCGCAATCCGAAGCTGCGGGCCTACTACGAGAGTGTCTTGTCGAGATTGATTGCCGCGCGCATCGAAAGTGGACTGACGCAGCGTGAAGTCTCTTTGAGTCTGGGAATGTCGCACTCGTTCATGAACAAGTGCGAATCCGGCGAACGCGCGATCGACGTCGCCGAATTGTGGGCTCTCTCGAATCTGTACAAGAAGCCGCTCAGCTTTTTTGCACTCGACAGGTAGAGATATGGATCTGCGTCCTTGATGGACCCAGCGTGCCGTTCCGTCACTTTCTACGAACACCGTGGCGAACTCTCTGAACCGATTGGCAGGTTCAGTTGAGGCGGTTGGAATACGTCCTTCATCCGCTTCACGAATGCGCGGACGAATTCGCTAACAAGTTTGGAGGGATTGTCGGCGCGGGCCGCAAGATGCTCGTCCAGGAAAAGCGATGCCTCATCCAAAGGCTTTGCCACCAAACCGCGCGTAGCGATCCGAAGGGCTTGCGCCTTAGTGAGGAACGCGACCCCGCCATTAGCAGAAAGCAAATGCTGCGCTTCATCGGCATGGAGAATGTGATGAATTTCCTTTGGTTTGAAGCCCTCTTCTTGTGCTCTCGCCATAACGCTTTCGTAGAGGGAGGGATGAATCCTTTTGTCGAACAAAACCCAATGGCTGTCACCCAGGTCTTGCAGCTTGAGCGCCTTCTTTTTTGCAAGAATATGGTCTTCGGGGACGACGGCGTAAAGCGGCGTCTCTGTCAACTTGACGGTCGTGAGCTTAGGGTTTTTATCTGGGTGCGTGATGAGCGCAACGTCGAGATGAGAGGTGAGTAAACTGTGTGCAAGCTCAGGAGAAAACTCGCTGTGAACGTTGATTTTGAACGTAGGGTAAAGCGGCAGGCGGATCGAGAACAGCAGTTCTACTAATGCCGGGTTTACGTCAGGCGAGTTGCCGATCATCAGGACTGTATCTGCTCCCATGTGCGCTGCCTTGGCAAACTGAGCTGCACGTTCCCCATGCAAGAGCGAGATTCGGGCTTGTTCGACATAAGCGCGCCCCGCATCAGTCAACTCGATAGGGCTACCTTTTCGCTTGAAGAGCTTTACACCTAGCTTGTGCTCAAGGGACTGTATCAGGCGACTAAGGCCCGATTGAGTGATTCCAAGCCTCGTTGCAGCAAGCGTGTAGTTGAGTTCTTCCGCGAGTACGACAACGGCATTCAAGTAGCTAATCTCCGGTCTTTTGTTCTGCATGGCCCTAGTCCCCATTTCCAACTCAAGAGTGAGGGGTACAGCGCCAGCAGGCAGAGACGTGGAGCCGAGCATCCTCGACTGCCGGTATTCGATTATCCACAGGCCCGGAATCAGTTGTCAAACTTGATTCCCCCGCTCGCTTGCGCGTCGTGGAAACATTGCATCGTCAAATTCGCTTATGCTTCCCACTCATAAGGCGACCCGCAAGACTCATTGGACAAAAATCACAAGGCAGGAATCTTCTTGGTAAACAGAGTTCGCCCAATGGAGACGCCGATGTTACCGTTGCCGACCGACAAGAAGCCGGTACAAAGCGAAGGTATCCACTCTCTGGCGCTGGAGCACCATTATTCTGTGCCGGAAGTTGCTGAGATGTGGGGCATGACCGAAAAAACCGTCAGACGCTTGTTTGACGGAGAAGAAGGCGTCCTGCGTTGGGGAAGCGAAGAGACGATACGGAAGCGCAGATATTACAACCTGCGTATTCCGCAGAGCGTACTGATTCGCGTACATCGGCGGCGCCAAATTGCATGATTCGTTACGCCTGGAACGCGAGAACCTTCGCCTTTGGCGACTTCGCTTTCCGTGGAGGAACTGCGCCCAAAGTTGACCATGCGTTCCGAACGCTTGCCGCCAATTGATCTTGCCGCGCCTTCACCCACGGGGAATAGTGCTTCTCCGTGATCTTGACACTGGAATGACCCAACAGCATCGAGACCTGGTCGATTGGAACGCCGGCAAGAAGCATCTCGACTGCGAACGTGTCTCGCAGCATATGAGGGAAGCAACGCTTGGTTGAGCCATCCGGCTTCTCCAAGCCTGCCAGTTTGAAGAGGCGTCGAAAGCTGCGCTGCCAGTCGGCAACGGCGCTCTTCGGCAAGCCATTACCACTCCAGAAGAAGTATCGCGGATTTGGTTTTACGCCGTCCGGGATCGTGCGTAGTGCTTCGGACACTTGTGGCGGAAGGGGAACGTACACAGGTGTCCCCGTCTTTGCTTGGTAGAGAAGCAAATTGTCGTTGATGAGCCGGGTCCGTTCAAGCGTGATCGCGTCCCGAATGCGTAGGCCGCTCCACCGCATGAGCATTATCAGGGTACGGATGCGTGTGCTATTTGCACCGCCAATCGTCTCGCCACGATTCTCACGATAGAGATAGGTAGCATCGACCAGCTTGTCATACTCCTCACGAGTGAAATAGTCCGTTGGAGCTTGCGTTACCGAGATTCGACCCAGGTTGTTCGTTGGGTTGCTGGTCATCCACCCGGCCCGGATACAAAACCAGAAGAAGCCAGTCATCCGCTCCTGTTTCTTCTTCTTCGCCAACGCACCGTCCGTCCACGACGTGCGGAATGATTGAACGGCCCGGAGATCCATCTCGCGAAGGAGCTTGTAGCCTTCGCTCTTGCACCAGGCAAGAAACTGTTTGCGAAAGAAGATGTCGAGCTTGTAGATGGTGGCGTCGCTCAACTCGCGGGCCTTCGCGTCAGCCAGATACTCAGTGACGGCCTGAACGATGGTGACAGGCTCATCCTTCCGCTCTGGTGTCGCGGCTGGATTCTCGGAGTCCTCAATCACTCGCGAAAGATCGACAGCCCGTTCCCAACTGCCAGTCTTCAGGCTACGCCGAACGTAGGTACCGTTCGCCGTGCCCTCGACCCACATCGGGCAAGTGCAGCGTTTGTAGAAGCGATCAGCCTTCTTCGTGCAGGCTTTCAAATGTCTGCGATAGAGAGTAAGCATCTTGCCTCTATCGTACGTCTATCGTACGCAGTATTTCAAGTGTTGCATAAGCCGTTCACGGTAAACGACTTAGAAGTGGTGGAGGCGGCGGGAGTCGAACCCGCGTCCGAAACTACCTTCAACAGAGAGCATTCATGCTTTTCCACGTTCATTTTTGTCTCGTCATCATCGCTAGGAACGGGCGAAGAAACGATGACGA
>Ga0102924_1000692_pt1 | contig 41044 bp, 29 predicted proteins | sample PaiPotPPM11metaG_FD_80116 | JGI IMG/M metagenome (GOLD analysis project Ga0102924, IMG submission 80116) | Iron sulfur acid spring bacterial and archeal communities from Banff, Canada, to study Microbial Dark Matter (Phase II) - Paint Pots PPM... ...
GCGATTTCGCGGCCGACGCCCGGATGGAGTGGAAATTCGTGCAGCGGTATCGGCGGCTGCGAGGCAGTGCGTAGGCGCATCGTGCGCGCAAACGCTTCTTCCAAACGCTCGCGCGCGAGCGTTCCGTCGCCGACCGCGCGCTCGATCGTGGCGGCGATGGTCAACGCAAGTTCGGTGTCGTGACTCACCGTCAGCAGATCCGCGCCCGCGGATAACGCTGCAACGGCACTACCAACCGGTCCACCGAACTGCACGAGTGCATCCATCTGCAAACAATCCGTAATCAACACGCCGTCGAACCCAAGTTCGCTGCGCAAGAGATCGCGGCTGATGCGCGGCGATATCGTGACGGGAAAGTGCTCGTCGAAGGCACGGACGACGACGTGCGATCCCATTATCGCGCTCGCCTCGCGCGCGACGGCTGCAAAGGCCGCCGCGTCGCGCCCGAGCAGCGCTGCCGCATCGTCGTTTACCACTGGCAGGGCGTCGTGGGAATCCACCGCCGTCGCGCCGTGCCCTGGAAAATGCTTGTAACAGGCAGTAACTCCACCGCGCTCGAGGCCTTCGGCGAATGCCGCTCCAAGCGCCGCAACATCGTGCGGGTTCGAACCAAGCGAGCGTGTTCCGATGACCGTGTTGAGCGCGTGCGTTGCGAGGTCGAGAACCGGCGCAAGATCGAGCGTGCAGCCGGCGCGGCGAAGATCGAATGCGACTTGTTCCCCGGCGCGACTCGCGAGTTCCAGATCGCCGGCAGCTCCCAGCGCCATCATCGACGGCATCGCTTCGACACCATACGCGATGCGCACGACTCTGCCGCCCTCTTGATCGATTGCGATAATGGGCGGCGCCGTGCCGTCGGCTCGCGCGCGTAGCGCGTCGGTTAGCGCGCGAACCTGCTCGATAGACGCGACGTTACGTGCAAACAGGATGTAACCGCCGAATTCCGGCAGCGTTGAATCGAAGGTTGTGCCGTCAAAGCCGGCGAGAATGACGCTGCGCGCCAGCGCGATGAGTGACGTCACGAAATCGCTACGCCCGACCCGGGATGGAAATAACGAACGAACTCCGCGGGAAATTCGAGCGCAACGAGGTCGTCCGCGCGAACCGGATTCGCAGCGGGAACGCGCGCCGTAACCTCACCGCGCGGCGTTTCGACGGTTACGTATGCGTCTGCTCCGGTCGGTTCGCGGGAGGCGACGCGCCCTTGAAGTTCCCCTTCGGCGACGACGCGCACGTGTTCGGGACGAATTCCGAGCAACGGATTACCGTCGAGAACGTTCATCGGCCGCTCCCCGAGAAAACGCGCGACGCCGATCGTCCGCGGCCGGTCGTAGACGAATGCCGGATTGCCGGCGTCTTCGATGCGCCCCGCGACGAGCACCGCCAATTCATCACCGACGCCCATCGCCTCAGCGTGGTCGTGCGTCACATACACGATCGGCCCCGGAAAGCGCTCGCGCAGTCCGACGACTTCGTCGCGAACGGTTCGGCGCAACGCCGGATCGAGATGCGCGAGCGGTTCGTCCATCAATAGCGCTAACGGATCGGAGAGCAGCGCTCGCGCCATCGACGCGCGTTGGCGCTCGCCGCCGGAGAGTTCGCGCGGTTTGCGATCGAGCAGTCCGGCGACATGCAGTGCTGCCGCCGTCTCGCCGAGCCAGTCTTTGGATACGCGCGCACTGCGTCGTAGCGCAAACTGCAAGTTGCCGCGCACCGTCATGTGCGCGAAGAGCGCGTCATCTTGAAACACGAACGCGATGCGCCGCTCTTGTGGCGGGGTTGCGTCAATGTCGCGACCATCCAGCGTGACGTGGCCGGAGCGCGGACGAAGCAGCCCCGCGATAACGCGCAGCAGCGTCGTTTTTCCGGCTCCCGACGGCCCGACGACGGCCAGCGTACGACCCGGCTCGACCGAAATCGAAATGCCGTCCAGGGCCAGAGCACCGGTGTGCCCGTATGAAGCGACGAGTTCGCGCGTCGTCAGGGGACCGCCGGGCATTAGGCGGTCACGAGCGTCTTATACTCGCGGCGAGCGTCACGATCGCCGGCGCGAGCGCGTTCCAGCGTCGAACGCAAATGCGTCACCGCAGCGTCATCGGCAGTTTTGCCGGCCAGTACCAAGCGCAGCGCCATCAGGCTAAGGTCGGGTGTACGCGCTCCGAGGATGCGCATGCCCTCGTAAAATGGGGCCGCGCGGGTCTGCGTGACCGGCGATTCGAGCAAGCGCCGAATGACTTCGCTTTTTGGCGGCGTGCCGTCGAGAAGATAGCCGTCAAGCAAATCGAACTCCATCGCATGGGCACCTTCGCCATGCGGCCGCTCTTGCTCTGCGCCTTGCTCGCAGCCACGCTCGGCGCCGCGCCGTCGCCGGATTTTCTGCATTTGCTCGATCGCATGCGCGCCGCCGTGGGACCGGTGTGGAGCACGCACTTCGTGTCGATTTCGCGGCTGAATTTGGAGGGTCAAACGACGGTGGTGTCGAGCGAAAGCGACGGCCTTCCGTTTGTCGTACGCCGTTGCGAAGGCGAACTCTGCGAAGGAACGTATTTCGACGGCATGCGGCTCTACGGCGTCAGTATGAACGACACCGCATTGCCGCGCTCGGCGGATCCCGAACCGTACTTGCGATCGCTGCGCATGGTGGCATCACTCACGTTCCTAGCGCCCGGTTTTGCGGCGCACGGCGGACGTTTGATCGACGGCGGCCCGCTGACGTTCGAAGGACACCGGTATCGCACACTTTTCGTTACCGACGCCCACGCGATTCCAATTCGGCTCTACGTGGACCCGTCCGATGCGCTCGTCCACGTGGTGCGCGATCTCGGCGGCGACGACACATTCGAATATCGCGACTATCGTCACGTCGACGGATTTACGGTTCCGTTCGAAATTCGCCATAACGGCACCGTACTCGAACGTTACGACGACCGCACGCCGGTCGCGTCGGCGTTTCATCCGCCGCGCGGCCCGGTGCCGACGTTCGCGGGCCAAACGCCGCAAACGATTGCAACCGATCCGGGGCACGTTACGCCGGTGTTTGATTGCACGGTGGCCGACGTTCCCGTGAGGTGCCTCATAGATACCGGCAACTCGGGCCTGTCGGTGAGTTCCGAGCTGGCGGCGCGGTTGGGATTGTCGGTCATTGGAACCTTTCGCGTACGTGGACTCGGCGACTACGCGACGCAGGTCGTGCGCGCCGGTCCACTACGCGTCGGCAACGCGACGTATCCCGAGGCGTACTACGTGGTGCTTAACGACATTAGCCGCTACGGTTACGACGTCGTGCTCGGCGCCGATTTTCTCGGTACGGGCGGCATCGAGATCGATGCCGCGTCGCATACCGTTCGGCTCGGCGCGCCGGTCGCGGCCGGCGGCTTTACGATACCGCTGTCGTTTGAAAACTTCGTTCCCGTCGTTTCCGTCCGACTCGGCAGCGTCGACGCGCGTCTGGCAGTGGATACCGGCGACGAGTCAAACATCAATCTCGCATACGGATTTTACAGCAAACACGAGACGCTCTTTTCGGTTACCGAACGCCGGCTCGTCAGCGGCGTCGGTGGAACTAGCGTCGAGTTGATCGGCGACATACCGCAGGTAACGATCGGCGACTATCGCACGGGTCCGGAAAAAATCGGCGCAACGCAGACGCTCGAAGGCACGGCGTTCGGCCACTTGGGTGCCGCGTTCTTGCGGCAGTTCGTCGTACAGTTCGACTACGCTGCCGGCGAACTTCACCTTACGCCCAAGCCATAATCCGCTCCAAGGAAATCACCCAATGCCTAAGTTTATCACGATCGGCTACGGAGACGAAGCCGGGTACGACGCAACGCCACCCGAGATTCGCGACGCGGCGCATCGGCAAGATGCGTCTCTGCGCGAATCTGGCGCGGTTATCGGTATTGCAGGCAGCCCAGTGCAGGTCCGCAATCCGATTGATGAAGGCGTGCTTGTAAGCGACGGTGCGTTTATGCGTTCGGATCTTCCAATCGCTGGATTTGCGCTAATTGAGGCTGCAAATATCCAAGAGGCAATCGAACAGGTTTCGAAGACGCCCTGCGCGGTTGCATACGGTGTTGTGGAGGTTTGGCCACTGAAGGGTTAAACTCGAGGGTGACGGGTGTCGAAACCCTAGAGTCTCGCGACGGATGAAAAAATCTGCAACACCCGCCTGATTTTGCGGCGCGTAAGGCAGGAGCTCTTCTTGCTCGCACAGGACGAGCCACGCGATATGCTAGCCGCGATTCGTCGGCTGTTACTCATCGGAAGCCCGCCCTTATGGACGGTAGTAGCGCTCGGTGCCACGCTGCTTCTATCAGCTACATTGTCCGTGCTTCCGCCGCTGTTCATCGGACGAATGATCGATGCACTCCAGCATCGCGCATTTTCGGAAGTGCTTCGCCAGCTCGGATGGTACGCGCTCGTCACCGCGGGTTTTGGCGCAATCCAAGTGATCGACGGTTTCTCATCGACTGTCCTGCAGGGGACGTTAGGCCGTAATCTCCGCGTCGGACTAATTTCGAAGTTGAGCCGCGTTCGCTTCGACGCTCTTTCGCAACTGACGCCGGGCGAAATCAGCAATCGCGCAACGGGAGACGTCAGCGCTCTCTCTACGCAGCTGCAGTACTCGTTGTTTCCGACGCTGCTGAGTCTTTGCACCCTTGCAGCTACGATTGCCGCAATGGCAAAACTTGACCCGCGGCTCGCAGGCATCGCTATCGCCTTCGCACTCCTCACACTGGTGCCGATGCGATTGTCTGCGCCACGCATGGCGGCGTTGCACAAATCGCAATCGGAGGCTAACGACGAGCTCTATGGCGAGCTTCAAGAGGACGCAACGCTGCAGGGATTGGCGATCCTGCGCAACACGCAGGCGACCGCTAAACGGCTCGCGCGTTTTGCCAACGTCAATGCAAGAATCTTTCGGCTTGACGTAGCGCAGAGCGTTCTCAGCGAGGGGACCGGCTTGGTATCGACGCTCGTAAGTATGCTCGGACCCGCGGCAGTGATGGCGCTAGGAGCATATCTCGCGGTCAAAGGACAGATTACTCCCGGCACGATCGTCACGATTCTAATTTACCAGTCCCGAATGACGGGATCGTTTAGCACGCTTTCGTCGCTGCAACTAACGTTTGCAACGATTTCGGTGGTCGTCCGCCGCCTGCTCGACGTTTTCGACTTGCCCGAAGAGCAGTCCGGAAATCGACCGTTCTTACCGGGTGACCTTGCAGTGCGAAACCTGTGCATGACGCGCGACGGGCGAACGGTTCTCGATAATGTAACGCTTACCGTGGATCGCGGTCAGCACATTGCGATCGTCGGGCCAAGCGGTGCCGGAAAATCTACGCTTGCGACGTTGATCGTTCGATTGTACGACCCGGATGTAGGCTCGATTACTGTCGGCGGAATCGATCTTAGCGACATCTCGCTGGAATCACTCCGCACGTGGGTTGCGGTCGTACCGCAAGATCCGTTGATCTTTGACGACACGTTTCTTGGCAACGTTACGCTGATGCATTCTGATGTAAACGACGACGATCTTGCACGCGTTATGGCTCTCTGCCGACTCGAAGGCGTCGTAGCGCGTCTGCCCGTCGGGATGCGGACGCGGCTCGGGCAGCGCGGCTTTCGCCTTTCGGGCGGAGAGCGTCAACGCATTTGCTTGGCGCGTGCCGTGCTCCAAGATCCCCAGGTACTGATTCTCGACGAAGCGCTTTCCGGCGTCGACATCGAAACGGAGCGCGATATTCTGGCCGCCTTACGCAGCCAATTCGAGGGCCGAACGCTCATTGCGATTACACACCGGCTTGGGTCGATCGCCGGTTTTGATCGGATCTTCGTTTTGCAGCGCGGACGAATCGTGGCGGAAGGAACCTACGACGAGCTGCGAATGCATTCGCTTTTCGTTGGTGCGACCTAATGGCGAAAGCAGCCTCGGCATACGATGCACTGCACCTTCCGCTCGTGGTCGGCCGGACGCCGCTGCTTCCACTGCAAGCGGCGATTGACATTTTTTCCTCGCCGGACCCACTACAGGCACTGCGCGAGCTGATTGAGCGCGAGCCGCTCGTGCGCCACGCGATCTACGTCGCTTCGCCGACGCTCTCCGACGCAGTCGATTCGTGGCTATCGGGATCGTCTCTGCGCAATCGCAACGCTCCGCTGCGAGCATTCGCCTATCTTGTCCGCATGGCGTCGCGTCCCACGCCATTCGGGATCTGTGCAGGCATCGGCATAGTCGACATCGGGGACGCCACAACCTTGAGTGTGGATAACAACGCACGGCGAACGTTTACGCGGCCCGACATGGGGCTACTTTCCGACATCGCAAAGACACTGGAATCCGGGCCGCATCGGCGCGCGATTCGTTATATCACGAATCGCTCGGCGTTTGCGCGTGGCGGTCGTCTGTACGTTACGCACGTCCAGCTCACATCCGCCTCGTTTAGTGCGACCGGGCATGCGACCGAACAACGTCCCGTCTCTCTAAAGAATACGGCCGCGGTACAGTTCGTTCGCGAGACGGCACGCGACGGACAGTCTTACGAGACCCTCGCTAGCAGCCTCGCCGAACGCTTCGACGCGCCGATTGAGGATTCGGAAACGCTGCTCGGCCGGTTAATCGAAGCCGGCGTGCTGATGTCTGAGCTGCGTGCGTCGCCCGTCGGAAATCCCGTAGCATACCTGGTCGAGCGTTTCGAGTGCATCGACGGCGCGACAGCCCGGCGCGTGCGCGGCGCGCTCGAGGTCGCAGCCGATGCCGATAAAAAAGCGCTGCATCTGCGCTCGATCGACGAGTTCCGCTCCGTCGCGCTCGGATTTGCGCAACTCGCCGAAAAACCGCCGGCGCACAGCGTACAGATCGACATGAAAAGCCCGTTCCAAGGCCATCTCAACGCTGCGGTACTCCGCGACGTCGAGCGAGTCGGCGAATATTGGAGACGAATGTCGCCAAACGTTTCCCTCTCGAAGTTTCGCCGGCGATTCATCGAGCGATACGAAGGCGTCGAACGCATGGTGCCGCTGCTCGAACTCGTCGATCCGAACGTGGGCCTGGGACTTCCGGAAGGCCCAGAGCCCGAGGAGACCAATCGCAAGGACCGCGACAGTGCCGCGATTCGCATTGCCTGTGAGGCGCTGCGCACTGGAGCTGAGGAAGTCGAGCTGCAAGGCAAGGACTTGGACCTCTTCCTACCGCCCCTTGACGGAAAGTCAAGCGTCGGATCGATGGAGGTTGGTTTTCAACTTCTCGCGCCTTCTCGCGAAGCGGTCGACGCGGGTAACTACACGCTCGTGCCCGGCTCGTTTGGAGGTTCGGATCGTGCGACTCGCAGTTTGGGTCGATTTGCGCATCTGTTCGGAGAAGCTGCGCTCGATCGCATCAGGACGGTCGCGCGCGCGGGCGAGCATCCCGACGAGCTCGTCGCCGAATTCGTCTTTGCACCGACGGAAGCGCGAAGCTACAACGTTTCGATTCGTCCGCGCATTTTTGACGCAGAGGTACGCGTCGGCATCGGCGAGCCGAGCGCCATCGATGAGATTCAGCCCGACGATCTTTGGGTCGGACTCGAGAACGATCGATTCTTCCTTTGGTCGAACTCTCGGCAACGTCGTGTAACGGCCCGCGAGACGCATCTCTTTGCAACGACCTATAACGCGCCGAATATCTGCAGGTTCCTTGCAACAGTCGCAAGTGACGGCCGACGGTGGATTCGCACGTTCGATTGGGGAGCGGCTGCGCCGCTTACGTATTTGCCGCGCGTTCGCATCGGGCGCATCGTCCTGGCGCCACGACGGTGGTTATTCGACGCCAAGGACGTAACAAAATCGCCGGAAGCGGCCGCCCGCGCGTTGCGACGCTGGCGTGAGTTTTGGAACGTCCCCCGTTACGTGATGCTTACGGAATCCGATAATCAATTGCTCCTGGACCTCGATTCATCGATCGCCGGCGATCTCGTCTGCGATCAAGTCGAGCCGCACACCGACGTTCTTCACCTCGAGGAAGCTTTACCGGATCCCAATCGGACCTGGGTCGAGGGCAAGGACGGCCGCTACGCGGTGGAGTTCATTGCGTCGCTTCTGCCCGGCGGCCAAACGACGTCCGCTCCACGAAACAACGGCGCTACGAGCGCATCGCCAAATAAGATGGCAACGTTCGCTCTATTGCCGGCGCGAAGGCGTTACGGTCCCGGATCCGAGTGGCTCTACGTGAAGCTTTACATGGGCACCCAAGCGTTCGACGATTTCCTTCTTCGCGCCGCAGCGCCGCTGATGGCCGAGCTGCGGGAGGCACATCACCTCGACCGTTGGTTTTTCGTTCGTTATGCGGATCCGGAGCCGCACTTGCGCGTTCGCATCCGGTCGGTTGCAAAAAGCGCTGTTTCGGTTCGCGAACGAATCGTTTCCGCAGCGGAAGAATGGTTAAGCCACGATCGCGTCCTGCGCTACACGCTGGATACATACGATCCTGAATACGAACGGTACGGCGGCCCCGAGCGTCTTGAAATGCTCGAGCGCTTCTTTACGCTTGACAGCGATCGTTGCCTCGATTTGCTCGCCGGAATGCCGGATAACACCGACGCGCGCGTCAAGGCAGCCGTTGAATCGTTCTATCCTTGGCTGCTCGCCGAAGATCTACGCAGTACCGCTCTAACCGCGCTCAAGATGGAATCTCGCTACAAAATCGCAGCGGCCGACCGGATCGAGCTGAAACGGCTGGCAGCACGTGAATTCGACGATCCGGTCTCAACGGAACTCAAAGACGCGTGTTCCGGGTATGATGGCGACAAGCGCCTATCGGCGGTCTTTCACATGCACTGCAACCGCCTCGGCCTGAGCGGCGAGGGCGAAATACGAGCAATCGCCCTTCTGCGCGCGCTTCTTGTCAGTCGACGGGCGCGCCGTCGAGACGTCGATTTAGTGTAGAAGCGCGCGGTCAACCGTTGTTCGCTTTTTCGAATCTCGGCTGACCGCGCATTTTCGGTTTTCTTTTTCTCGCCTATTCAGTCGGCGGGCTTCAATTGCACGTTTTTCCGTAGGTGCATCCTAGGCCGCCTTTCGTGGCCGTTACACATTGGGGCGGCGCCGTCTTCACATTGGGGCCGGGGCCGCTCGTTGGTGGTTTCTGACCAATTTTGAGGTCGAGCTCTTCGAACATAGATACCCCTTTCGTGCGCGCGGTTGGGCGCTGCAGATTGCGCGTACGGACACGCCGCTCGATATCCTTAAAGCATTCTTACGTAGTGCGGTCAGCCGTTCTTCGTTTTGCCGAATCCCGGCTGGCCGCGCACGTCTAGTACCTTGTCGTTGTCTTGTTAGTAGATCGGCGTCATCCGCAGGTGGTTTGGCACGTGCAAGTTGGTCCTTTGGTGGGGCAAGCAGTGCTATGGCATGCGGTGTTACACGTATAGCAAACGGTGTTTGGCTTTGTCGCGTTGGGTCCGGGACCTTTTGGCTGCGCTTTCTCGCCAATTTTGAGATCGAGTTCCTCGAACATAGACACCCCTTTCGTGCGCACGGCAATCCGCTGCGCACGCCGCAGATACGAACGTGCTTTAGGAACTCCTTTGATGCAGTTTTTTGCATATGATGCAGATTTTTGCGTAACAGGTTTGCCGGGATGGTTCAGCAGAACGCTTGCACGTGCTTCCTCGGAATACTGTGGCGCGTGCGCGGGAAATGGCCCGCCGCATAGGAGAGCGACTCTTAGGCGAGATGGCGACTAATCAGACTGCCTGGCGCGGCCTTGCCGGAACTCCCGGCACGGCGCTAACGTTCGGAGCCCTTGGCAGTTCTACGGGAGAGTCGCGCTACTGGGATGCGGCTAATCGGCAGCTTGCAGCAGCAGCTCGTGCCGACGATGCTCCGTCGATCGGACTCTTCTCCGGCATTTCCGGCTTGCGTGCCGTCGCTGCTATCTTTTCGCGGTCGGCGCCCCACCTTCAAAAACTGGTCGACCAATGCGATGCTTACGTCGAATCAAAGCTGCCGGACGCCGAAGAGGTTCGCGTGGTCGACATGGACACGTACGACGTGATCAGTGGCTGGAGCGGAGCGCGCCTCGCACGGTGCGTACTCGGGCCGGCAAAGCCGGATCGACTCGTTACGCTTCTGGCATGGCTGATGACCGACGACGCGCGTTGGTGTAAAGCGCATCCTCTGCGACCGAACGAAGAGCCAGAAAACGATATTGGCCTCGCGCATGGTATTTCGGGATCTCTCGCCGCCCTTGCGCTTACCACAACCGACATGGAACCGGATCTGAGGTCGCTACTCGAAAGCCAAGCCGCGCGGCTGGCTTCCCGCTCCTTCCGAAACGGCGCCTGCATCGGATGGTCGTGCTGCCTGCAAGCGACGACAGAGCCCATGCGTCCTGCCTGGTGCTACGGTGGTACGGGCGTAGCAGCTGCGCTCTATTGGGTCGCACGTCTTCTCGCCGATAAGCCGCTCGAATCGTTTGCTCTCGACGCCCTCGAAAGCATAGCGGCTCTACCGCCGAGCGACTGGGGACATACCGACTTTGCGCTCTGTCACGGAACGCTGGGGAACGCATTGGTTCTCGCAAGTGTCGGAATGGCGAGTCAGCGGGCTTCGCTTCTCAGCGGGACCGGCCGTGCGGTCGAGTACGCGCTCGACGGGCTCGAGCGCGATGGCGGAGCGTGCTTCGGACTTGACTGGGACATGCAAGTGCGGGATCTCGCGGGCGAACTCGACGGAGCCGCGGGGATCGCGCTGGCGCTCCTGACGTTGTGCGGCGATACCGACTCGACGTGGGTCCGCTTACATGCGTTACATCCGTTCAAACTTTCGGAGTGACGTTAGCCGCGGTCTTGGGATGCAGCGGCTAACGCGGCGCGCGTCCTCACCCGGTACTTCTTGAACAACTGCGCCACGTGATTGCGGACGGTATGTGGGCTTCGTCCCAAAACTGCGGCAATCTCCGCATTACGCTTTCCGGTTTGCAGCAACTCCAGTACTTGACGCTGCACGGCTGGGAGTTCCGGCTGCCTGTGGGCCATGGTTGTTGCCGTTAGAACCATGCGGGCGACCCAGCTCCGCGGCCACGGAGCGATGCACCGTGAAGCGCGCTCCAACCACTCCGTCTTGCGCGTGGCTTCGAAAAGCCCAAGCGCGCACAGCGCGCGCCGCCAGCCGTAGTGGAAGTCGTTGAAGATGGACCACACCTCCAGAAGCCGCGCCTCAGCTCCGCGGCGATCCCCCAAGTGCAGCTGCGCCATGCCTGAACCATAGGCTTCGAACGCCCTCACGCGGGGGTCGCCGCCGTAGGCCAACATGGCAGAAACACTGGATAACGACCGATGGAGCGCCAAGTACCGTTGCGAAATCGATGCGTCGACGCTAGCGAACATTTCGGCGAGAACGGTCAACGCCGCACGTTCCTCGCCGACAGTCGTTTCCCACTGCAAGCCGCTCGCAAGCTCGTGAGCCTCCTGCAGCATATCCATCGCGAAGGCACGCTCCCCTGTCTGCTTTGCCAGTTGTGCTCGATCGAGTAAGCACAGAACGCGCCAGTATTCCGAAGGAGCCATTGACGTCGTCGCACGCAATCGCCCGAATGCCCCCAACTCGTTACCTTCCAATGCATCGCACCACGCGAGCATGCGCGCCGTTTGGAACCTTTCACCGGCAAGACCGTTGTTCCATCGCGTGGAATCATAAGCCGTACGCACGCGCGCCAACGCCTTCGGTAAAGATATTTCTCTGCAAAGCACCGACAGGGTCAACAGGGCCGCCGCGGGATACAGTTCGTCTCGATTGGGTGCGCTTTCTACTTCATCGAGCGCGGCCTCCAGTTCGCGAATGTGCGTTTCCACGTCGTAGCGTCGTATCGCAATCCAAGAAAGCATGATGTGCGAACGGGCTCGGTTGCTCGCATCCTTCGATTGCAGCTGCGGCGCAATGATATGCTCTGCGGTGCGATGATCGTGTTCTACCCACGCGATCGCAGCTCGATAGTATTGCGCGTCTTCTATTAGCGAATCGTGCTTTGGTAAACGCCGCAGCGCACGATCCAGCAGTTGCTTGCCGGCCACAAAGTCGCGCGTCAAGCCGAGCGCGGCGCCGAGCCACACGTCGCGTTCGAGAGCATCGGCGCGCGACGCCGGCTGCATCGCCGAAAGCCACCCGATGATGTCGAGATAGCGTCGCTCACGCAATGCAAGGCGCGAGGCCGCGAAAATCGCCGCCGGAGAGTCCCCGGTGGCCAATGCGCGGCACTGATCGTAGTCACACGCGCGCAATGCTTCGTAAAATTCCCGCGTCGGAAAGGTCGCGTGCGTCCGCGCGCGGGGCGCGCGGCGTACGGCAGGTTTATTGCGAGATCGACCCATGCACTGCTCCGTTCGCCTGCAGGGATCGCCCCGGCTCTCGCCCTACTAGTACGATAGGTCTAGTACGTTCGTACTAATTCGGCAAACCGCCTGCTGACTTGAGGACGGCGCTCGCATGGACGACGGTCTAAACGGTTCGGCTCGCTCTCTCGGCTCGCGCTTCCTCGCCGAGCCGGCCCTGAAACGGTTGCATTATTACCCGCGCGCTCTACGGGCGGTGATGTTGGCGCGGGCGGCCCTGCCCGGCACAGTCCGCCTGCAGCACGTTGCCGCACATGTCGGCATGGCGCCGGCCAGTTTCTCGCGATTTTTCACCGAGAAAGTCGGGGTGCCGTTCTCCGCCGTAATGAAAGCGCTGCGCATCGAGCGCGCGGTGGCCGAAATGGAAGAGCGCTCCCGCTCGGTCGAGATGCTCGCGAGCGCCAGCGGTTACGTCAGCCGTTGCGCGTTTACGCGCGCGTTCAAGGAGGTCGTCGGCATCACGCCATCCGACTACCGCCGGCGGTTGTTATAGTTGTCCGATATCCCGGCAATCCAGGCGGTCGATACGCTCAGCGTCAAGGCGGCTCGATCGCGGTGCGGCGAGTGTCCGCAGTGGGACAAGAGCAGTCGATCCGTGGAGCGGGTACTAAGGCGCGTCAGCGACTCGATCTGGGCAAAAGTACCGTATTCGTCATCATTTCCTTGAATAGCCAGGATCGGCGCGCGCAGGTGGGCTGCGTACGTCTCGATATTCCAATCCCGAAACGCCGGCGCAAGCCAAATGTCGTTCCAGCCATAAAAGGTACGATCGGCGTCGGTGTGGTGGCGACGCATGCGAGCACGCAAATCGCCGCTTTCATATTCCGCGCGTATGGCTGCGATACTGCGCACCGAGAGATCTTCGACGAACACGTGCGGCGCCTCGAGGATGGCACCGCGCACCGCATCGGGGTGCTCGGAAGCGAAGATGATGGCAATCGAAGCGCCGTCGCTGTGCCCAACGAGTACGGCGTCGTTGATGTCGAGCGCTTTTAGCAGCGCCGGCAGAACGACGAGCGCTTCGTCGTGCATGTAGCGAGTCTCGCGCGTTTCACTGAGCGGCTCAGAGAAGCCATTACCGTAACGGGAATAAACGATCGCACCGCAGCCGGTGCGTTCGGCCAGTATCGCGGGAAAATCACGCCATAAGCCCGCCGATCCCAGGCCTTCGTGTAGAAATATTAGCGTCGCTGCGCCAGTGCGCTGCGGTTCGATGCGAAGAACGTCGAGTTCATGACCGGCAATAAGCATGGGCCGTCCTTCGACTGCGACGCGGAGCGCCTCCGCTCAGGATGACATAGATTAAGTGGTTTGGACGACGACCATACTCCATGCCGGCAACGTGACGGTGAAACTTCCATTCCATGCCGATAGCGTGCTCGTGACCGGGGCCTTCCATACGTTGTGCTTCGACGCGTCGTATAGCGTTTTATCGTACGTCACGATCTTGCCGCCCGAGCCGGACGGTTTGCCGTCGATCTGCACCGGTACGCTCACCGGCACGTTTTTATCCAGATTGAAGAGCATCAACGCATAACCGCCGTTATAGGTTGAAGCGTACGCGCGCACGTTCGGCAGCGAATTCTTTGTGAGGCCGAGCATGTGCTCGCCGTTGCGTACGAAGGAGGATGCCGTTTGGAACGCGCGGGCCGTCGGCAGCATCGTGCCGCGCGGCACGTTTTCGCTCGTACAGCCGTCTTGCAGGGTGCCGTCGGAGAAAATCATGAAGCCGCCGAAGTCCTGCCACCCATAGAGCGTCGAGCTAAAATCCCCACCGCCGGTTTTCGAGTTGCAGCCCCCGTACCCGAGCCACCACGTTGCGCGTGTAACGCCGTCTTGCAACAGTTCGCCGAGAATTTGTCCGGCGTACAGCGCTTGGGTAATCGACATCGTTTGTTTGCCGGGCGTCCCGTACGTAGAACCGATTTCGCCGACGTAGATGGGCGTCGTCGAGTGTCCGGCCGTCGCGAGTTCGGATTTGAGGGCCTTGATGTACGTCGTGATGCCCGGCGCCGCCTGACGAATCAGAAAATCGTCGTTGACCGTCGTGCCCTGCGGGTAGTAATGGAGCTCCACGCAATCGTACTGCGCCTGCGCGAGCACGGTGGAGTCCCACCCCGACGTGTTCGGATCGACGTCTACGCATACGTCGATCGGCGATTTCGATGCCGCTTTCATTTGTGGATAAAACGCCGTCGCTACGTTTTGCGCGTACTGCGTTGGGTTGTGCGGTTGTGAATGCTTGTCTGTCTCCCACGATCCGTACTCTTCGTTGCCGACGCTCCACCACATCACATTCAGGTTCTTCGTATTGTTGGCATAGGTGACCCAACCGGCCGCCTCGGAAGGATCGGCACCGTCCGTGCACGGCGGATTGGAACCGTAATTAACCGTGATGGCCAGATCGAGGTGCGCCGGACGCACGATGTCCTTACTGAAGTTGTCGAACGTCGAGTTTGGATTGACGTATCCGCCGCTGCAGGCGCCTTGACCGAGGCTGTTGGTCTTCCAATGGAAGTTATCGGACTCGGACCCCCCCGGCCAGCGCGTCGCCGTCATTCCGGCCTTCTTGAACGCCGGAAGCAGGTTCGACTGCGTGACGTCGTACCAGGTCGCCATGTTCGCGCCCATCACCAGTCCGGAAACGGTCGCGCCGACCTGCGACGGATGCACGACGATCGACGGCGCGTTGCGCGCAACGCTGCCGCCGTCGCGAATTTGCGCCGATGGAGTCGTACCCGTCATCGGCCCCGAGTAACCGCTGCAGCCGGTTGCCAATGCAACGAGCGTGAATGCCCACACCTGTTTCATAATGTTCTTATACTCCGCAGCGCCGGATGCGTCAACGCGTGAAGGAACCCGATGGCACGCGGACAACCGGCCTCACTCTCACAATAACAAAGGAGTCCATCGTGGCAGACAACCCCTTCGTCCACGTCGAGTTGGTGACGCCGGACGTTCAGAAATCTAAAGACTTCTACAGCGCGCTGTTCGATTGGGATCTCTCCGACGCACAGGGCGGGACTTATACGATGATCGGCGTTGGCGAACCCGAGTACGGCGTCGGCGGCGGAATGTTAAAGACGCCCGCGCCGGGTATCCCGCCACACTGGATGGCGTACGTCGGCGTTGCCGACGTTGCGGCGTCAACCGAGAAAGCGAAATCGCTCGGAGCAACGGTGATTAAGGATATTACGCCGGTGGAAGGCTACGGTAAATTCAGCATAATCACGGATCCCAACGGCGCCGTTCTTGGCCTTTGGCAGACGCTACATACCAATGGCTCGTAGGGGTTGGCACGCGGTTATCGGTCGTCGGCATTTTCGAGGTAGGCGACGTCGGCGAGGTCTTGCGGGCGCGCGGCGGATTTCTTGTTTTCAATGAGTTCGGCTTTCCCCAGATAGAAAACTGGAACGCCACCATAGGTGGATGCCACGCGCCCGGCCCATGCTCGCTCGAACGAAACGCCATAGATTCCCGTGATGACGTCGATTTGATTCGGCGATCGGCCCATGATGTAAAACGTTCCGGGCGAGGCAAGGTCCTCACGCCGAAGATCGTTCAGCGGCGCGCCGAATGCAGCGAGGGCGTTCCATACCTTGACAGCATTGTTCGGATCTGGGCCGACGAAAATGTCGACATCTTTCGTGGCGCGGACCTTCCCGTGAAAGGCTAACGTCGTACGCGCCGACGATGAGGTACTTAGCCTCGGCGGCGTTCAACTCGCGCAACAGTTCGGTCAAGTCGATATTCTGATGCATCGGCTCCCCAAGGCATACGCGTCACGAGTTCCCAGATGGTCTCAGCCCGTTGCGAAGGTGTCATCGAGCGATCGAGGTCGTGCTTGATGCGCTCGAATTCCTCTGGCGAACGCGCGACGAACCCATACCACGTCACCCGCCGCATCGCAACCCGATTCGCATATGAATCCACCGTATGTTCTTTCGACATAACGGGTCCGCAAGCCCGTCAAGTCCAAAGCAAATGCGTGTACTCAGGGGACTAGAGCACGATCTGGGTAGCACTATTCCAAAGACAGGACAGGATCATGGAAATTAAACGCACCGGTTCGCAATCGTCCGCTCACGGATCGTCAGAGTATTTCACCGGTACCGTTCGCCTCGATCCGCTCTTCGATCGCGACGATCCCGCACGCGCGAGCGGTGCCTACGTTACGTTCGAACCGTGCTCGCGCTCCGCTTGGCACACGCATCCTCTGGGCCAGACCTTAATAGTCACTTTCGGATGCGGACGCGTGCAACGATGGGGAGAGGCTGTGCAAGAAATTCGATCGGGTGACGTCGTGCTGATCGCTCCGAACGAGAAACATTGGCATGGTGCCGGCCCTACGACGGCGATGACGCACATCGCCATTCAGGAGAAAGTTCACGGTAAGAATGTCGATTGGCTGGAGAAAGTTACCGACGACCAATATGAGGGGAAGGCGTAAATGAAAGCGACAGTTTATCACGGGCGCGGAGATATACGCGTTGAAAATGTTGCCGATCCGACAATTGCAACGCCGAGCGACGCAATCGTCCGCGTAACGCGCTCGGCTATCTGCGGTTCGGATCTATGGTTCTACCGCGGCGTTACGGAGTTAGCGCCGGGTTCGCACACCGGCCACGAATTTGTCGGAGTCGTAGCCGAGGTAGGAAGCGAGGTTCGTACCGTTCGTCCGGAAGATGCGGTAATTGCGCCGTTTGCTTGGAGTGATGGGACGTGTGAGTTCTGTCATGCGGGTCTGCAGACGTCGTGCCTGCATGGAGGTTTCTTCGGAAGCGAAAACGGGGGTCAAGCCGAACTGGTGCGCGTTCCATTTGCAGACGGGACGCTGGTCACGATGCCGGAATCGATTGCGAACGACGCGAAGAAACTCGATGCGAGCACGACGCTTTGCGACGTCATGGGTACGGGACATTACGGGGCAGTAGCGGCTGAGACGGCGCCGGGTTCAACGGTTGTGATCGTCGGGGACGGGGCGGTCGGGCTATGCGCCGTTCTGTCTTCGGCAAAGCAGATTGGCGCGGAAACGGTTATTGCGGTCGGCCACAACGCTCGGCGACTCGAACTGGCGAAAAGCTTCGGGGCTACACACACATTCAACTCGCACGATCAGAATGTGAAAGAGGAGATTATCGAATTTACACGTGGCGGGTCTCCGCACGTTGTCGAGGCGGTTGGCAACCACGAAAGTTTGAATCTTAGTATCGACGTCGCGCGACCGGGTGGAACAGTTAGCTTCGTGGGCGTCCCACATAACGTCAAGTCTGTGCCAATTGAAACGATGTTCTATAACCACATCTCGTTGCGCAGCGGCCCAGCGCCGGTGCGCGCCTATCTTCCACAGCTCATCGATGGTCTTTCGGCAAACCGCTTTGATCCGGGGCCAGTTTTCGACCAAACACTTCCCTTGGATCGAGTTGCGGAAGGATATGCCGCGATGGACAAACGCCATGCCGTCAAGGTTTTGTTGCATGTCTGACAAACCAACCGCCGCGCCTACGTTATTCGGTGACTTCCCATCGCAAGACGAGCCTTTGACGAAGTAGAAGCGTAAAACGGAGTGAACGCGGAACGGCAGCGGCTCGAGCGGCGGCGCCTCAAGCAGGAAGCGTGGGGACTATGGGGTCCCTATGTGAGCGAGCGTCAGTGGGGTACCGTGCGCGAGGATTACAGCCCGCACGGCACCGCGTGGGACTACTTCCCGCACGATCACGCGCGTTCGCGCACATATCGGTGGGGCGAAGACGGCATTGCCGGCATTTGCGACGAGCATCAACTGCTGTGCTTCGCGATTGCGTGCTGGAACGGGCGCGATCCGATTTTGAAAGAGCGCCTCTTCGGCCTCACCAACGGCGAAGGCAATCACGGCGAGGACGTTAAGGAGTACTACTTCTATCTCGACAACGTGCCGTCGCACGCGTACATGAAAATGCTATACCGCTATCCGCACGCGGAATTTCCCTATGCGTGGCTGGTGGAAGAGAACCGCCGGCGCACCAAGTCCGATCCCGAGTTCGAGTTAATCGATACGGGGATTTTCGACGACGATCGCTTCTTCGATATTTTCGTCGAATACGCGAAAGCCGCGCCGACCGACATCTACGCGCGCATTACCGTCGTAAACCACGGACCCGAGCCCGCGACACTACATCTCTTGCCCACGCTTTGGTATCGCAACACTTGGTCGTGGAACCACGGATCCTACAAGCCAAATATCGTGCGCGGCAGCGGACCAGCACCCGCAATCGATTGCCTGACGGCGCAACACCAGCGTATCGGCACCTACCGCCTCTACGCCGACGCACCCGCCGAATGGCTTTTCACTGAAAATGAAACGAACTATGCACGTCTCTTTAGTAGCGTCAACGCCGGCGAGTACGTCAAAGACGGCATTCACGAGTGCGTCGTCAACGGCCGGCGTGACGCCGTCAATCCGAACGCGAACGGAACTAAAGCGGCGGCGCGCTATCAGCTCACGCTGCAGCCACACGAGCACGCCCTCGTTCGTCTACGCCTAACCGACGGCGCGCTCGCTTCCGCGGCCTTCGACGACTTCGACAAGACGTTCGAGCGGAGACAAAGCGAGGCCGACGCTTTCTACGCTCAAGTCGCGAACGTGCCTCTTAGCGACGACCTGCGCGCCGTGCAACGCCAGGGTTTTGCGGGAATTCTGTGGAGCAAACAATTCTACTATTACGTCGTACAGGAGTGGCTCGACGGCGATCCGGCGATGCCACCGCCGCCGGCGCAACGGAAAGCCGGACGAAACTGCGATTGGACGCATCTCCACGCGGCCAACATCCTCTCGATGCCCGACACCTGGGAATATCCGTGGTTTGCAGAGTGGGATCTCGCGTTCCATTGCGTCGTACTCGCCTTGCTCGATCCCGAGTTTGCCAAGAGGCAGATGACGCTGCTCACGCGTGAGTGGTACCTGCATCCGAACGGTGAGCTTCCTGCCTACGAGTGGGCTTTCGGCGACGTGAATCCGCCGCTTTGGGCCTGGGCTGCCCGACGCGTCTATCAAATTGACGCAAAACTCAACGGCGAAAACGATACGCTATTCCTGGAACGTGTTTTTCAAAAGTTACTGCTGACGTTTACGTGGTGGGTCAACCGTAAGGACGCGCAAGGCAACAACATCTTTTCGGGAGGCTTTCTCGGTCTCGACAACATCGGCGTTATCGATCGCGACGCGCTACCGCCGAACGTACAACTCGACCAATCCGACGGGACGAGTTGGATGGCGATCTTTAGCGGAAACATGCTCGCCATCGCGGTGGAACTTTCGCAAACCCAGACCGCATACGAAGACATCGCATCGAAGTTCTTCGCTCACTTTCTCTACATCGCCAAAGCGGTGAACGAACTCGGCGGCGGCCTTTGGGATGAAAACGACGGATTCTACTATGACTCGCTCTGTCTGCCGGGCGAAGGCGCGATTCCGCTTCGCATTCACTCGGTAGTCGGCCTCATTCCACTGATTGCGAATGAGGTCAGCGAACGCGATGTCGTTGCCAACTTGCCGGAATTCCTCAAACGCGTTCGCTGGTTCGTGGAGCACCGCCCCGACCTTACGGAATCGATTGCTTATATGGAGCCGGGCGGCGTCCACGAACGCTATCTGCTGGCACTAGCCGATTCGCAGAAACTGAAGCGGCTTCTGCGGCGGATGCTCGACGATTCGGAGTTTTTGAGCCCGTACGGCATTCGTTCACTCTCGCGGATTCATCTCGAGCATCCCTACGTGCTTACCCTCGACGGTCGGAGTCGCAGCATCGGTTACGAGCCGGCCGAATCGCGGACGGGCGATTTCGGCGGGAACTCCAACTGGCGGGGACCGGTGTGGTTCCCGATCAACTACCTGCTGATCGAAGCGCTGCAAAAATTGCATTACTATTACGGCGACGATTTCAAAATCGAGTGCCCGACCGGTTCGGGAAAGATGCTGACGCTGTGGGACGTTGCCGACGAACTATCGCGGCGGCTTATCGCGATCTTCGAACGCGACGCCGCGGGTCGTCGCGCAGTTTTCGGCGGCAACGAGGTGTTCCAAACGAATCCACTGTGGCGCGATTACGTCCCGTTTTACGAATACTTTCATGGCGACAACGGCGCCGGACTCGGCGCAAGCCACCAGACCGGTTGGACTGCCTTGGTAGGCAAACTCATATTGCAGCGCGGTGAATATGCCGGACAACAAACATCCACTCGGATCGGACGTTTAAGAACCCACTTCGACTTGCGCTCGCTCCGCTCAGGACGGCACCAGCGGGGCGGGTGCGTTGCATTCGACCGGAAGCGTGACCATGACGTGACTTCCGGAGCCCGGAAGGCGTTCGACTTCAACCTGCCGGGCAAGCAATGAAACGAGATACAATCCTCGACCCGTCTCGGACCAGATGTCGTCGGGGAGCGCCGGTGTTAGATCGAAACCACGTCCTGTATCAATAACGTGCAACACCGTCTCGGCTCCGCGAAATTCGAGCGACACGCTGAGCGGACCGGGTGCGTGACGAACGGCGTTGCCGATCAACTCGGCAAAAATCGTTCCGCACACAGCGAGATCGTCATCGGTAGCAGAACAGTGAGATCCGAGCGTGCGGAAGTAGTCGTCGCGCAACACGTACGCCGCGCGTGCATCGGCCGCTTCGAACTGCCACCGCAGGTCGTTCTTAGCAAAATTCAACACCATGACGGCGACGTCGTCGCGCGGTTCCTGGTGCACCACCGACCGCTCGATGAACTCTGCCGGATTGACCGTGTGCATGACTGCGCGCGACCCCAGCACCTCCCGCAGCGTTTGCTCGCCCGCTAACGCGTCGCGATTGATTTCCACGACGCCGTCGGTGTAGAGAACGAGCATGCTGCCCTCAGGGAAGCGAGTAACGTGCTGGCGGAAACGTACGCCGCCGAATGCTCCCAAGGGCGGCGACGGCGCCTCCAGCGCGCGCACCTCGCCGTCTGGCAAACGCAGCAGCGGCGGGGGATGCCCAGCCGAAACGTATCGTAAGGAACGCCCTGCAGCATCGAGAAAGCCGACGAATGCGCTTGCGAGACGATCGCTGCCCTCGTTGAGCAACAAGCGGTTGCAGGCGTCGGCTACGCTCTGCGGCTCGCGCGCATCCAGCGCCGCGACGCGAATCGCCTGCCGCATCAACACCATCAAGCGCGCCGCTTCAACGCCTTTTCCAGTAACGTCCCCAATCGTCACGACGAGTTCGCGGCGGTCGTTTTCGAACGCGTCGTACCAGTCGCCGCCGATGTCGGCTTCGGTGGAACCGGGCCGATAGTGCGCCGTCACCTCCAAATCGGTGCGCGCGGGAAACTTGCGCGGCAGAAAGGCGCGCTGCAGCGTTTCGGCGACATACTGCTCGCGATGGTACTGCTTTGCATTAGCGACCGCCAGGCCCGCGCGGCGTCCGATTTCGACGGCGAACCTTAGGTCGCCGCGGTCGAACTCTTCGTGCCCGGTCGTTCGAACGAATGTCAGTGCGCCGAAAATGTGATTCTGCGCGACGACCGGCACGACGATCTTCGACCGGTAACCAAACCGCCGCATATATTGCTCGTGCGCGCGGGAAGCCGCGTGCCGGCTGATGACCTCGTCGTCAATGTGTGCCAGAAAGAACGGCTCTCCCGTGCGCGTCACCTGCACGACCGGGTGCAGTCCAAATTCCTCGACGTAGAGGATCGTTGAGACGCTGGCCAAGGCTTGGTCCAGGCTGCGGTCGCGATGCGCTGAAGCCGTGACGAATAGGCGATCGGAGCGTTCGTCGATCAGGTCGAATAAGCAGAGGTCGGCAAAGGTTTCGACGGCTAAGCGGGCGACGTTATTCAGCGTCTCGGTAACGTCGAGCGACTGGTGAAATATCTCACCCGCTCGTACGAGAAGGGTGAGCCGTTCCTGATCGCGGTTCTCGGCCGTTCGGGGCAACAAGCGTTCTCCAAGAGGTCGAATTACCCTATTTTAAAAACTCGTAAACGTGCGCCTCGAGTTCGGACGTTCCATTTGCAACGACCTGGCGGCGGCGGAGCGGCGTGAGTGGCTCGTCACCAACGGTTTCGGCGGTTTTGCCTCGGGGACGATTGCGGGCACGCTTACGCGGCGATATCACGGACTGCTGATTGCCGCGTTTGCGCCGCCCACGGAGCGCATGCTGCTGGTCACGAAGATCGACGAGACCGCGCGCTACCGCGGAGGCGACTACCAACTCGCCGCCAATCGCTGGCGCGACGGTTACCTTTCGCCGCTTGGTTTCACGTCAATCGAACGTTTCTATCTCGATGGAACGACACCCGTGTGGGAATTCGCGCTCGCCGACGCGCTTGTGGAGAAACGCGTGTGGATGGAGCCGGGCGCGAATCGGACGTTCGTTCGCTACTGTTTCCTGCGTGGAAGCGATTCGATCGAACTCGCACTGCGCGTGTTGGTCAATTATCGCAGTTTTCACGGTAACACCCATGCGGGCGACTGGCACGTCGAGATCGTCGCTCAAAACGAGCGCTGTTTGCGCGTGAACGCGATTCCGGGCGGGCGCTCCTATTGGCTTGCCGCCGATGCAGGAAGCATCGCGATCGAAAACGTGTGGTATCACGATTTCGTGCTTTCGCAGGAAACGCTCCGCGGCTTGGACGACCGCGACGACAACCTTGCCGCGGGTTCGTTGAGCGTCACGCTCGCAGCGAAGGATGCCGTAACGATCGTCGCTTCCGACACGCCGCTCGAAGCCGTGGAAAGCGATCGCGCCCTCGAACACCGGCGACACTACGAAGCTGCTGTGATGGGTGCCTACGAACGCGCGACGCCGGCAGCAGCCAGACCGCCGTGGTGGCTGCAAGGCATTTTGGCGGCCGACCAATTCGTCGTTGTGCATCCCGTCGCAACCGATCCGCAGACGCGTTCAGTGATCGCCGGATACCATTGGTTCGGCGACTGGGGACGCGACACCATGATCGCGCTGCCGGGAGTTACGCTAACGACGGGGCGAGCCGAAATCGCACGGGCGATTCTCGCGACGTTCGCGTCCTTCGTTGACGGCGGCTTGTTGCCGAACTTCTTTCCCGACGACGGCCGCGTACCGGAATACAACGCGGTCGACGCGCCGTTATGGTTTGTAGAAGCTGCGGCACGCTACGCCGAATCAACCGGCGACGAGACGGGCTTGCGCGCGATGTGGCCGTCGCTGCGACAGGTCATCGCTTGCTATCGCGCGGGGACGCGTTACGGCATTCACCTGGACGATGACGGCCTGATCGTCGCCGCAGCGCCCGGCGTGCAACTCACCTGGATGGATGCAAAGGTCGGTGATCGGGTCGTCACGCCGCGCATGGGCAAGCCGATCGAAGTGGCCGCGCTATGGTACAATGCACTCTGCCGCATGTACGCGTTGGCCTTGCAACTTGGCGACGATGCGGCGCGCGAATATGCGGCGCTGGGGGAACGAGCGCGCGCCGGATTCGATCGCTTCTGGAATGCGGCGACCGGCTACTGTTTCGACGTACTCGACGGACCCGACGGCGACGATCCAACGCTGCGGCCAAATCAAATCTTTGCGGTTGCATTGCCGCACGCAGCGTTGCCTCTCAATCGTGCTCGTGCGGTTGTCGACGTTTGTGCCGCGCAGTTGCTGACGTCGAACGGTTTGCGCTCGCTCGCACCGAGCGATTCGCGATTCGTACCATTTTACCGCGGATCGCCGAGCGAACGCGACGCGGCATACCACCAAGGCACCGTCTGGGCGTGGTTGCTCGGACCGTTTGCACTCGCGCACGCACGCGTGTACCGCGATCTCCTCGTCGCGCGTTCTTTTCTGAGCCCGCTGGTTGACGCGTTTTTCGACGATGGCTTGGGCAGCGTCGGCGAAATTGCCGACGCGACGGCGCCGTTTACGCCGCGCGGCGCGATCGCGCAAGCGTGGTCGGTCGGCGAACTCCTGCGCGCGTGGCACGAGATTCCGAGCGCTGCGCAAGCCGGACTCACAGGCCCGTTTAAGCCACACCGTCAATAACTGCGCGGTGCTGCTCGAACGTCACTGGACGGATCCGTTCGCCTACCTCGGCATGCACCGCGAAGGCAACGCGCTGGTGGTGCGCGCATCGCTGCCGCACGCTTCGCGCGTCGTCGCTTACGCGCGTGACGGAAGAGCACTCGGCGAACTCGAGCGTCTCGACGGCGACGGGCTCTACGAACTGCGTCTTCCGCGACGGCGCAAACCAATCGACTACTATTTCGAAGTGGACGGACGCGGCGAACGCGCGCGCGTCGAAGATCCCTATCGATTCGGACCGATCCTCGGCGAGGTGGACGCGTATCTCATTGCCGAGGGCAATCATCTCAAATTGTGGCAGGCACTCGGCGCACACCGGCGCACGATCGACGGCGCGAGCGGTACCGCCTTTGCGGTGTGGGCACCCAATGCGCGACGCGTGAGCACCGTCGGCGATTTCAACGACTGGGACGGCCGCTGTCATCCGATGCGCAAACGCGTCGAGTGCGGCGTTTGGGAGATCTTCATTCCCGGCGTTGAGGCCGGAGCGCGCTACAAGTACGAACTCGAGCGCGCCGAGGGAGCGCTGCTCGCACTCAAAGCCGACCCGTTGGCGCGTTTTGCCGAGCGTTCGCCGGCGACCGCATCGATCGTGGCCGGCGAGGGTGCGTTCGAATGGAATGACGCCGCGTGGATGGAAACTCAGACCGCTCGCGTCGCCGACGACGCGCCGATTTCGGTGTACGAAGTGCACCTCGGTTCGTGGCGCCGGCGCACCGCCGAAGGCAACCGGTATTTATCGTACGACGAACTTTCCCGCGAGTTGCTGCCGTACGTTGCGGAGATGGGGTTTACGCACGTCGAACTATTACCGGTAACGGAATATCCGTTCGACGGATCGTGGGGATATCAACCAACCGGCATGTTCGCGCCGACGAGCCGGTACGGCACGCCCGAAGAATTTCGGCGTTTCGTGGATACGGCGCATCGCCTCGGCATCGGCGTTATCCTCGACTGGGTGCCGGGTCACTTTCCGAGCGATCCGCACGGCCTCGCCTTCTTCGACGGCACGTACCTCTACGAATACGGCGATCCGCGGCGCGGCTTTCATCCGGATTGGAATACGTTGATTTACAATCACGGGCGCCGTGAAGTCGCCAACTTTCTGCTGGCGAGCGCGCTCTATTGGATCGAGGAGTTCCATATCGACGCGTTGCGCGTGGATGCGGTGGCCTCGATGCTTTATCTCGACTACAGCAGGCGCGAGGGTGAGTGGCTGCCCAACGAGGCCGGAGGCCGCGAAAACCTCGAGGCAATCGCGTTTTTACGCCGGCTCAATCAGACGTTACGCGAACAACACGGCGATGCCGTCACGATCGCCGAAGAATCGACGTCGTGGCCGATGGTCACCGGCGACGTTGCCACGGGCGGACTTGGTTTCGACTACAAGTGGAATATGGGCTGGATGCACGATACCCTGCGATATTTTGGTTACGATCCGGTCTATCGCCGCTACCACCAAAACGATCTCACCTTCGGGCTCGTCTACGCATTCAGCGAAAAGTTCGTTCTGCCACTTTCGCACGATGAGGTCGTGCACGGGAAACGTCCGCTGATCGGAAAAATGGCGGGCGACCCCTGGCAACGGTTTGCGAACCTGCGGCTGTTATTGGCGCTGATGTTCGCTCACCCCGGGAAGAAACTGCTCTTCATGGGTGACGAATTCGCCGCGCCGCGCGAGTGGAATCACGACACCGGACTCGATTGGGACGTTTGCGACGACCCCTTGAACGCGGGAGTTGCGCGCCTGGTGCGCGACTGCAATCGCCTCTACCGCTCCACGGCGGCGTTGCACGAACTCGATGCGAATCCGGAGGGATTCCGGTGGATCGATTGCGACGACAGCACGCGCAGCATCCTGACGTTTCTCCGGCGCGCGCGCGACGGAACGTTCGTTCTGGTGGCCGCGAACGCGACGCCGGTTGTCCGCTATGGCTATCGCGTGGGCGTACCGCGCGCGGGTTCGTATCGCGAGACCCTCAACACCGATTCCCAACACTATGGCGGAAGTAACGTCGGCAACGAAGGCGCAGTCATCAGCGAACCAGTTCCCGCGCACGGGCATGACGATTCATTATCACTGACGCTCCCGCCGCTGGCGTTGGTGGTTCTTTCGCTTGAGGAGGGGGTGTGACTGCGTTCAGCGCGACACGCGGGCGGCGCGCGGCGGTACTGCCGGGCCGGCCGTACCCGCTCGGCGCAACCTGGGATGGTGCCGGCGTAAACTTCGCGCTGTTTTCGGAGAACGCGGAAAAGGTCGAGCTTTGTCTCTTCGATCCACGCGGTCGCCGCGAAGTCGAACGCATCGTGCTGCCCGAGTACACCGATTCGGTTTGGCATGCGTATCTGCCCGATGCGCGACCCGGCCTGCTTTACGGTTATCGCGTGTACGGCGCGTACGATCCATCCAACGGTCATCGCTTCAACCATCACAAATTGCTACTGGATCCGTATGCGACGATGGTGACCGGCAGCGTCGTTTGGAGTGACGCGCATTTCGGATATCGCGTCGGTTCGCCGCGCGCGGATCTTTCGTTCGACCGGCGCGACAACGCGGCCGGAATGCCGAAGTGCGTCGTGACCGACACGGCCTTTACGTGGGGAAACGACCGGCTTCTACACACGCGCTGGCACGATCTCGTCATTTACGAACTGCACGCGCGGGGTTATACCATGAAACACCAGGGCGTAGCACCCGAACGTCGCGGCACGTTCGCCGGCCTTTCGTCTCCGGTCGTGATCGAATACCTGAATCGTCTTGGGATCAATGCGATCGAATTGCTGCCGGTGCAAAACTTTGTCGACGACCGTCACTTGATTCAAAAAGGACTACGCAACTACTGGGGTTACAGTCCGATCTCGTTCTTTGCTCCGATTCCGCGCTATCTCTCGCATCCGGACCTCGGCGAGTTCAAGACGATGGTCTCGCGCATGCACGATGCCGGCATCGAAGTGATTCTCGACGTCGTCTACAACCACACCGCTGAGGGCAGCGAACTTGGGCCGACGCTGAGTTTTCGTGGAATTGACAATAAATCGTACTACCGGTTGGGGAGCGACCAGCGTTACTACGCCGATACGACCGGCTGCGGAAACGCCCTTAATCTCAGTCACCCCAGCGTGCTGAAGATGGTGACCGATTCTCTGCGGTACTGGGTAAACGAGATGCACGTGGATGGTTTTCGTTTCGATTTGGCGACCACGCTGGCGCGGACGAACGACAACCGCTTCAGCACGCACAGCAATTTCTTAGCATCGCTCGAGCAAGATCCCGTGCTCTCGCGCGTCAAGATGATCGCGGAGCCATGGGATCTCGGCGACGACGGCTACCACCTCGGCGACTTTCCCGCCGGATGGTCGGAATGGAACGACCGATTTCGCGACGGCGTGCGACGCTTTTGGCGCGGCGATGGCTCGATCCGCGAGATGGCCACGCGGCTCACCGGATCGAGCGACGTCTTCGACCGCCGCGGGCGGCGGCCGCGCTCGAGCGTCAATTTCATCACCGCGCACGACGGTTTCACGCTCGAAGACCTCGTGGCGTGCGATCACAAGCACAACGAAGCGAATCTCGACGATAACCGCGACGGCACCGACGAAAATCTCAGTTGGAACTGCGGAGCCGAGGGCGTGAGCGGCGACCCGGCTATTCTCGGACTGCGCGAACGGCAGAAACGTAACTTCCTTGCGACGCTTCTGCTCTCGCAGGGATTGCCGATGTTGCTTGCCGGTGACGAACTCGGACGAACGCAATTGGGAAATAACAACGCGTACTGTCAAGACAACGATATCGGCTGGCTCGATCGCAGCCACATGGTTGACGAAACCGGCACGCTGTTCGAATTCGTCCAGCAATTGCTCGCGCTGCGCCGCGCCCATCCCGTGTTTCGGCGGCCGCGATTTTTCCGCGGCGTCACGACCGACGATTCGCACTTCAAAGACATCACGTGGTTCACGCCCGACGCGCGCGAGATGACGCATGAAGATTGGCACGACGCCTCGCGCCGCTGCTTCGCCGCGGTCTTGAGCGGCGATACCGCCGACCGCTTCATCAGCCTTCAAGGCTATCGCGAAATCGACGATAGTTTTTTGCTCGTCTTCAACGCGCACGACGCGCCGGTGACCGTTACCTTGCCGCCGTCGTCTTGGTCCGGCGGATGGCGCGAATTGATTGATACCGGGCGATTCGCCGGCACGCCCGAGCCATCACGGGTGCCCGGAGAACGGTTCGACGCAGTGGATCGCTCGCTCGCGCTGTTCATCGCCGTGCCGTGAGCCACGCACTCGACCGCTTGGCCGAATGCGCCGGCATCCTTCCCGCGTTTACCGACTATTTCGGTAACGAGACGATAGTCTCGAGCGCGACGAAATCGGCATTGCTGGCGGCGGTGGGTTACGACGTTGCGACTGAAGCAAGCATCGTTGCAGCGCTGCGGACTGCGCAGGAGGATGCGAATAGCGGACTGCCACCGGTAACTGTGGTGCCGGCCGGGACAGCGTTTGTCGTCGAAACTTCAACGCCGGGGGAACGCGCGTCCTGGAGCATCGCACTCGAAAATGGTGATTCGCTCGAAGGCAGCGGCGTTTCCAACGAGAATCGCCGGTTGCGCGTCGAGGCGCGCGTAGCGCCGGGTTATCACCGCATCGGCGTACGATCGGGCCGCGAGCGGCACGGCGCGCTCATTGCCGTACCGGACGCGTGCACGCTCCTGCCGCAAATGCAAAACGGACGGATGTGGGCGCTGGCGACGCAACTCTACGCGCTGCGCTCGCAGCGAAACTGGGGAATCGGCGACTTCAGCGATTTACGCGCCCTTGCGGCGCTCGCGTCGCAGGCGGGCGGCGGCGCGATCGCACTCAATCCACTGCACGAACTCTTTCCGAGCAATCCCCGGGCGGCCAGCCCGTACGGACCGTCAAGCCGCCTGTTTCTCAACATTCTCTACATCGACGTCATGGCAGTCAAAGATTTCGAAGAATCGCGCGAAACGCAGCAACGCGTCGCGGCGCCGCCGTTCGAGCGTATGTTGCGTGAACTGCGCGCGAACGATCTCGTTGACTATTCCGGCATCGCAAGCGCGAAAATCGGCGCGCTTACGCTGCTCTTCGCTGCGTTTCGCCGCAATCACTTAGAGCGGCCCGGCGACCGCCGCGCGTCGGAGTTTCGAGCGTTCGTTCGTAATAGAGGGACGGCGCTCGAGCGGCTCGCGCGGTACGAAGCACTCGCCGAGTATTTTCGGGCTCGCGATGCGGAATGTTACGGGTGGCAGCAGTGGCCGGCGCAGTACCGGTCGCCGGAATCACCCGACGTGCTGACCTTCGCGCGCGAGCATCGCGACCGCGTCGATTTTTTCTGCTACGCACAATGGCTGGCGGACGAACAGTTGGCGTGCGCGGCCCGGGATGACGGCGTCGTGTTGTATCGGGATTTGGCGGTCGGTTGCGATCGCAACGGCGCCGATGCGTGGGGCGATTCGGACGCGATCGCGATCGGCGCATCGCTTGGCGCACCCGCCGATCCGCTCAACACGCGGGGACAAAACTGGGGCTTGCCGCCGTTTTCGCCGCGCACATTGCGTGCGCGCGCCTATGCGCCATTCGTCGAACTGTTGCGCGCAAACATGCGCCACGCGCGCATCCTGCGCATCGATCACATCATGGCGTTGCAGCGTGCGTTCTGGATTCCGCAGGGACGCCCAGCCGTCGAAGGCGCGTACGTTCGCTATCCGCTCGACGAGATGCTCGGCATCGTCGCACTCGAGAGCGTACGCAACGGGTGCGCGATCGTCGGCGAAGATCTCGGTACCGTGCCGGACGGTTTTCGCGAACGCCTTCAGGATGCTCGGCTGCTGTCGTCGAGATTGGTTTACTTCGAGCGCACGTGGGACGGTGCATTTCTCCGCCCGGCAGAGTATCCGCGCCTGGCTGCCGCGAGCGTCGGAACGCACGATCTTCCGACGCTGATGGGATGGTGGACCGATGACGGCGGAGACGAACGCGGGCACGCGCGCGCGGCGCTCGTTGACGCCCTAGCGCGCGAAGGCTGCATCGATGCCGTCGGCGCGCAGCGATTGCGCGACGATGCATTAGCCGGCGGCACGACTGCGGTCGCGGAGTTACTCTCGGAAGCGGTTCATCGATTCCTGAGCCGCACGCCTTCGATGCTGGCCGTCGTCGCCATCGAGGACGTTCTCGGCGAAACCGAAGGGGTGAACCTTCCGGGAACAACCGACGAACATCCCAATTGGCAGCGCAAGCGCTCCATGCCGCTTGAGGCGTTCGCTGCCGATGGACGGCTCTTTCGCATCGGCGCCATCATGTGTGATACTGAAGACATGACGTCGCAGCGGTTTGCACGATGAAAGCCGTCGTTATGGCCGGCGGCGAAGGTTCACGCCTTCGCCCGCTCACCTCGAGCCTTCCCAAGCCGCTCGCGCCGGTGGCCAACAAGCCGGTGATGCATCACATCGTGGATTTGCTCCGCCGGCACGGCGTCACCGAGGTGATTTCAACCCTGCACTATCTCGCCGACGAAATCGAAAACTACTTCGGTGACGGTTCGGACCACGGGATCTCGATGGCTTACGTGGTTGAAGACACGCCGATGGGAACGGCCGGCGCAGTAAAGTTGGCGCAGCCGCTGCTCGGCAACGAACGTTTTCTAATCGTTTCGGGTGACGCACTCACCGATATCGACCTCTCCGAGCTGCTCGCCTTTCACGAAAGCCGCGGCGCGGTCGTCACGATCGCGTTGCAGCGCGTCTCCAATCCGCTCGAGTTTGGCGTCGTAGTGACCGACGAACGCGGCCGCATCACGCGATTTTTGGAAAAACCCTCGTGGGGTGAAATCTTCTCCGACACGATCAACACCGGCATCTACGTGCTCGAGCCCGAGATTTTCGAGTACATGGAGAGCGGCAAGAACTACGATTTTTCGCGCGACTTGTTTCCACTGGTGCTGCGCGACGGCAAGCCGATCTACGGACACGTCACGTCGGGATACTGGAGCGACATCGGCAATTTGCAGCAGTATTTACAGGCGAACTATGACGCGCTTTCAGGCGCGGTTCACGTCGAGATTCCGGGTAAGCAAGTTCGACCGGGCGTCTGGATCGACGAAGACTGCCGCATCTCGCCCAACGCGCAACTGCACGGCCCAGTCGCAATCGGCAGAAACGTAACGATCGAAGCGGGAGCGGTCATCGAAGAGCTGACCGCCGTCGGCTCGTCATCGATCGTCGCCGAACAAGCGCGCTTGCATCGCACCGTCGCGTGGAACGACGTGTTCGTCGGCGAAGGATCGAACCTCACCGGCTGCACGCTGGCGGATCGCGTCATCGTCAAAGACCGCGTCACGATCATGGAGGGCGCCGTCATCGGACGCGGCAGCACGCTCGGTAGCGGTTCGACCGTGCCGTCGAACATCAAACTCTGGCCCGACAAGTCGGTGGCGGCCGGTTCGATCGTCTCGATGTCGCTTGTCTACGGCATCAAGTGGCCAGGATCGCTGTTCGGGGCCGACGGCGTTTCGGGCTTGGCGAATATCGAGATTACCCCGGAGTTTGCGCTCGGACTCGGACAAGCAATGGGATCGGTGCTGCGTCCGGGTCAGACGCTGATGACCAGCCGCGACGCGCATCCCGCGTCGCGATTGACCAATCGCTGCATCATCGCGGGCGCCCTCTCGGTCGGCGTGAACGTGCAAGATTTGCGCGAACTGCCGACGCCGGTGTCGCGCTACGCCGTGCGTGCGTCCGGCGACGCCTGCGTTCACACCGGCATTTCGCCGCACGACTCCGGCCGATTCTTGTTAGAGTTTTTCGACAATCACGGCGTGAACATCGACAAGACGACCGAACGCAAAATCGAGAACATCTTCTTCCGCGAAGATTTCCGGCGAACGCCGATGGAAGCCGTCGGCATTCTGGGTTTCCCCGAACGCGCGATTGAAGGTTACAGCAACGGCTTTCTCGCGGCGCTCAACCCGCAGGCGATGTCGGGAGCAAACTTGCGCGTCGTAATCGACTATGCGTACGGAAACGCCGCATTGATTCTACCCCGTATCCTGAGCAATCTGGGCGTCGAACTGATCGCGCTCAACGCCTTCTTTGATAACACCAAAGTGCTGACGTTTTCACGCAATCGGGCGCGTCATCTCGAACAACTCAGCAACGTCACGACGTCACTGGGAGCGAATCTCGGCATTTTGCTCGACCAGCACGGCGAAGCCCTGGCGCTGGTAGACGACTGCGGGCGCATCATCGAAGAGAGCCGGCTATTGGCGTTGCTCATCATGCTCGTCGCTCGCAGCGTTCCGAACGCGCGCGTAGCCGTACCGGTTATGGCGCCGCGCGCGATCGAAACCGTTGCCGAGGCGCTCGGCGCGACGGTCATTCGCACGCGCAGCGATCGCCGTTCGCTGATGGCGTTTGCCGCCGAGCAAGGCGCCTCGCTCGCGTTTGCCGGCGGCGCCGATTACGAGTTGATTTTCCCCGAGTTCCAACCAGTCTTCGACTCGCTCTACGCGGCGGCAAAAATTATGGAACTCATCGCCGGACAAGGCGGTCCGCTCAGCGACATCGTCGACGAACTTCCGCAATGGTATCTCGCATCGCGTCGCGACCATTGCCCGTGGGAGCGCAAAGGACAGATCATGCGCCGCCTGCTCGACGAAACCAATGGTGAGAACGTCGAACTTACCGAGGGGATTCGCATCGGCCGCGACGGCGGATGGGTACTCGTGCTCCCCGACGCCTCCGAGCCGCAGTTCAACGTCTATGCGGAGGGCCGCAGCGACGAAGAGGCCCAGCGTTACGCCGACGAAATCACCGCCCGCATCGACCAACTCGTCTCATCGTAATTCTGATCTCGCAACGCGTTAGTTTCTGCGTGGGCCGTTAGCGGGGACGGATGGTCGATCGGCGTGCCGCGAGCTGTGCGCAGGAATCGGGCACTCGCAGCGACTCGCGGAGTTCTTGCGCAAGGCGCAGGGCCGGGCCACCGATGCCGAGGCGTTGTGCGGTTGCGTAGGCGCGAAGGAGCGAGTGGGGATGACCGTGCGCCGACAGAAGGCACAGCGCGATGTCAGCCTGCTCACGCGCCTGCAACGGCATATCGAGCGCGGCGTAGGCATCGGCGGTGATTCGCGCGGCCGTTCCGGTGTAGCGCTCGATCGCGCGTTTCGACGCGTAGCCCGCGGCTTCGCCGGCAAACGCAAGCGCGCTTTTCGGGTCGCCCAACGCCAAATGCGCTTCAGCCATCGCCAACGGCGCGCGTACGGCAAAGAGCGCGGTATTCCCCAGGCCAGCAGCTTCGCGTGCCAGCGTCAAACCGATCTGAGGATCTCCGCCGAGCGCGTGCGCCTGTGCAAGCACGAGCGCGCTGTCGGCAATCACCGTCGGGTTCTCCGCTGTACGCGCCGTTTCGAGGGCCATCCCTCCAAGCACCAACGCCGGTTCGAATTCGCCGGCCTCCGTTAGCGCAACGCAAAGCATGCCGCTCGCGACCGCGACGCCTTCGGCGTGACGCTCGAATTCGAAGATATCGAGCGCTTCGAGCGCATACTCGACCGCACGCGGCACACCGCCGACGACGAGCGTGTGAACGACGCTGAGCTCGAGAAAGAGCCGGCCGAGCAGTTCGCTGGGTTTGTGCTGCAATCGGTCGAGCAGTTTTCGGACGTGGCCGAGCGTACGCAGCGCCGACGCGGGATCGCCGTGCAGACACGACAACTCCGCGCGATGAAATAACGCGCCGGCTGCCACCCGAACGTGATCGCGCTCGCTCGTGGGCGGTAACCGTTCGGCGGCCTCCGCCGCCAGCTCAAGGTGCAGGCTCGCGCCGGCCAAATCGCTGCCCGCGTTCCAGGCCACGTACGCCGACGCCATCTCCAGATTAACCTCGGCAATCGGCTCTAAACCGCCGGCCATTCCCCGAGCATGCTGCATCGCTTGGGCAAAGAGTCGCCGAGCGCGCTCGTTATCGCCGATGTCGCTTGCTATTTCGACGCCGTAGCACCAAGCTCGCACGCCGTCGCCCGGATCGGTTGCCTCGCTCGCGATGCGTTCGAGCAACCCGAACGCTGCGCCGAACGCTCCAACCAGCCGAAGGTTCGCGACGCGATCGAGATCGAGATCGAAGCGAGTCGGCAACGTGCGTACCGGCTGATGCGATTCGCGCAAGTTCGACTGCAGGGTGCCCAGCAGACGCTCCAAAGCGCGACGCCGCTCGCGATAGAACTCGCGCAGCGAGATCCCGAGATCGGCCGCCACCGCAGCGTGCTTCTCCCCGCGCAAGTCGCACCGCGTGACGATCGCTCGCTGCCGCGCGTAGTGCACGTTGCGCGCATTGAGATTCGAATCGAGCGTTGCCACCGCCGACAGCACCGCAGCGCGGATTCGCAGCAGCGTTAAGTTTTCGTCTACGGCTGCGATGCTCGCCCGCGGTCTGCCGAACGCGCCACGCACCAGCGGATTGCGGCGCACGGATTCCGGATCGTCGAGCCGGCGCAAGAGCCGCGCCAGCTCGGCGAACTCCGAGGGGCGCTTAGTAGGGACTGTCCGGGCTCGTCGCAACTCCGAACGCTCCCGATAAACCGCTCGAGAAGGTCTGAATCGGGGTTCCGGACGGGTACGCCACCTCCGCAACCGACGGGCCAAACGGATCGCTCACGAAGAGGTGGGTGTCTTTATGGTTGAGCGCGATTTGATAGGCAAGGTTGAAGCCTTTAATCTGTTGCGACGGCGAGGTCGCTCCCGGTGGGAAGACGTCGACGCCCGGCAGACTCTGATCGTCGAGCAGCAGATCGCCTTGACTGTCGAACGTAAGGCCGCCTGCGTTGCCGGACTTGATGTGAATGCCGAGGTTTTTTCCCTGGGTCGATCCGGGGCTAAACTTCAGCACTTCGATATCGTTGTTGTTGGAATCGTTGTACGCAACGTAGAGTTTGTTGTGCGTATCGAGCGCCACGCCGGCGGGAAACGTTGCGAATGGAATAGTCGTCGTGGGGGTCGTACTCCCGTGGGCGTATTCGTAGAGGTTGCTGTTCGAGCCGTTGCCGAAATCGGAGACGTAAACGGTGCCGTCGTGCCCTTTAACGACGTACTTGGGACCGATCGTACCGGTCAACGTCTTCGAGTGTGTCGTCTGACCTCTCGGATACTCGGTCACCGTCCCCGCACCGAAGTTGCAGACGTACAGCGTGCCGCCAGGATCGACATACAAGCCGTCGGGGCCGGCGATCGCGTCGGTGATTTGGCCCGTGGGTTCGCCGCTATTTTGAGAAAATATCGCGACGCGTTGATTAAACTGATCGGCGACATAGAGCTGACTGCCGTGCATCGCTTGCGGAGACAACCACCCCGTTCGCGCGCTCGACGGCGCAGCGCCCGCAGATCCGGAAGGAACGATCTGGCCGCCGCTCGAGCATCCCGCCGCTACGGCAGAGCCAGCAACGAGCGCCAACGCGCTTAAAAGACGGTGTGCGTGCATCTCTCAAACCTTTCTCGTGACTGAGCGCAGAGGCCCCTTGATTTGAAATTCGCGACTGCGCTGCCTGGCGCACGGCATGACCAAAAGCTGACCGGGCCCTGATGCCGGAGCCCGGATGGTGGCTGCAATATCCGATGTCACCTGAACCACAGTAAGGGTGGGCCTCTCACCGGATTAGGGGGACGACTGGCCGAAGTTGAAGTCTATATTTAAGCGTATGACGTCCGTGAGTCCCTTTGCTGCACTCTTCTTGGTGGTCTTCCTAGCAGCGACGACGCCGTCACCTCACCCGACTCCTGACGCGGCGACGATCCTTCAGCGAAGCCAGGACGCGTGGCGTGGCTTAAGCTCGTATCAAGTACCGGTAACGGTCAGCGCCCATGTCCGCGTGAGTATCATATCGCTGCCGGTAAACATGACGGGAACCCAATACTATCAGGCGCCAGACCGGCAGGCACTTCATCTGGATAATCCGCCGAGTTTCGCGCGCGGACTCGGCGACACGTTATCGACCATGGGGACGCCTCAGACGTGGCTGCGCGACTACGCTATCACTGCGCCCAGCGAGCAACCACACGGGCAGCACACCGCCTACGTTTTGACCGGCACGCCGAAGCGTTCAGGGCGCGTCAAGACGATGACGATGTGGGTGAGCGCCACGACATACGCAATCGAGTCCATTAACTTCGTGTACGTCAACGGCGCAACGCTGCAGGTTATGTTCTCGCATCACCGAGGCGTGCCGCCGTATCATTTACCGCGCTTCGCAACGGTCACTGCTAAATTCCCCGCCTATAGCGGCATTGCCACGATTACGTATGGAGCCTATCGGCTGAACCAATCGATCCCGGCCTCCGTCTTTACGCAGCAATAGTTGCGCGATTTCTAGATAATCTTGCGCGCCAGCACGTCCAGTACGATCGGCCACGTGCACCGTTCCGCGGTTGCGGCGCCGGCGGCGCGCATCGCGCGTTCGAGTGCCGGACCGGCAATGAGCGCTTTGAGATAGGCGGCAAGTTCGCGCGGGTCGCCGGTGTCGCAGACGACCGCATTTTCGAAGGGCTGCGCGTAGTCTTCACCCGTCGAGCCGGTCACCGCAATGCCGGATGCCGCCATGACTTCGAGGCCGACCAGCCCGAACGGTTCCTTGCCGCTGTTGGCGAGCACAGCGTCAGCAACGTGGTATAGCGCAAATAAGAGCTCCTCCGGAACGAACGTCCGCAGGTTGACGATCGCTGCACGCGCGCGAACTAACGGTTCGACGAACGCCTCGGGTTCGCGCGATGCAACTGTTACGTCTTCGACATCCAATCCCAGTGCCCGTGCTCGACCGAGAACCAATTCGCCATACGGTTCGCGCCCGCCACGGACGACGAGCATTGCATCGGGATTCTCGGCTCGCACCATTGCAAACGCTTCGATCGCCTGCATCCAGCGCTTGTCCTCGTCATAGCGTCCCACCTTGACGTAAAGCGGACGATGTTTCAACGCGGCGTCGAGTGCGGCAATCAACTCCTCTGGCGGCCCACCAAGGATGCGTTCCGGAATTCCGTTAGGGACCACCAGCGACTCGACGCCGCGCGCACGCACTTCGAATTTCATATACCGACTCACCGTTGCGATGCGCGCGGCTCGCGCGAGCGCGTCCCAATCGATCGTATCGAAACCGTATGTATTGTTTGCGTTCCACATGACGATCGCGCGGTCGCGCAAGCCGCGCGATTCGAGCAGGCGCGCGAGTTCGACGGTCGCGGGCGCGGTTTGCCAATCCTCGGCGATGACGAGCACGCCTTCGGCGCGCGCGTCTGCCGGCTCTACGATCGAATCTACGATAAACGACGGCACGCTCGCGGTAAAATCGTCGCGCTTCCCCCACTCACCGTCGTACACGCCGGCCGGATGGTATGCAGAAATCCACTGGCACCAACGACGATACTCGAGGAGATCGCTCGCCCGTTCGATCGACGGCAACCGCGGATCCCCGACGAAAATTAACGTCGTGCGAATGGCCGCAGCGGCCAGCGCCGCGCTCAACTCGGTAACGCGCGTACCCAATCCGCCGACCATCGAATAACGGTCGGGACCTTCGAACGAAAGCAGCACCGCGTTGGCCGGTAAGCCGTTCATGCGGCCGCTTTCTTACGTCCCTAGGTGAATTCCCATGAGCAATGGGGTATATTATGAGCAAGCAAGAGATGAACGTTCTCGTGGGCGCCGTTACAGCGGCCTGGACCGGCAGTCTTGTTGCTTCGCTGTTGGGCGGAGCGCCGACTGCCACGCCCGACGATTCCGCGGCGGTGTTAGCAACGGCTGCGATGCGCAACGTCGGTTTACAGAGTTTTACATTTCACGCCGACGTCGCAATGGCGATGCGTCACTTTCCGTGGCTCCATTTTCATATCGAGGGGACCGGCGATTACAAACGCAACGATCATTACGTACTGACGCTCGGCAACGGTTTGCCGTTTGCATCGGGAGTTCATCAAATCGACCTGTCGATGATCGATCCGAGCATGTGGCCACACCGCTATCGCTATCGGGACGCCGGCGAGCAAAACGGCGATTCGATTTTCACGCTTGCGCCGATCACCAACCTATCCCTCAAGACGGCAACCGTTGCGGTTAGCCCGGTTTCCGGCGCGCAGTGGGTGGACGCCGACTATACCGACGGCACCCATATCCATATGACGGTCAACTCCGACGACGTGCAAGGCTTCTTGCTGCCGGCCACGCTGTCGGCGGAAGTAGATCGTCCGCACATGCCCCTCTCCGCTGACGCCACCTTCGAAGACTACGCAATTGATTCGTCAACCCGCTAGCAACTAGGGCCGCTCAACGCTAAATAACCTTGCTGCCGCTCCAACCGACTGCGGCCACAGGCGATCGTCGGATGACCATCCTCGCAACACGAACGTAAGGGGATTCCACGTCCCACCTAAGTTTAGGTGGTTGGCGTTTGTACCATCGATATAGCCGTGCGGGATGGCACCGCATAGGGCCGCCGACTCCACCCTAACGATGCCGTCAGTCTCGTCCGCATAGCGAGGCACGCGACCGATAAAGTTAAAGATCGGCATCCCCGCCGGCGCAACCCAAGGTGTACTTCGCAAAACCCAGCGCTTCTTCTTCGTCGCCGGATCGGTTTGCCAATATCCCGACGTGGTGTTTAGCCACGTGATGAAATCGGACTCGACGTCCATGTCGCTTATGACGCTTGCATCAAAGTGTATCTGATGAAAAAGGACACCGGGCCAGTCGGTAACGATTCCGGCGTTGGGCGCGGCCAACTGGAAGATCGCCGATATGGGCGCATCCGGATAGGCCCGTAATAACCCGCGAGCGATCAATCCACCAGCACTATACCCGAATAGCGCGAACTGTTTCGAGCCTAGTCCGCTGATAAAGGCTGCCAGCTCGTCGACGCGCTCTCTAAGGTTTCCACGACCGCCATCGAAGAACTCGCAACGAAAGCCGAAGTCGACGAGACCGGGAAGTCCATGGCGGCCGCTTGCGAAGACGGCCATCTGCTCCTCCGCTTCGTTCCAGCCGGGAATTAAAATCACTACGTCCGCCAAGTCACCTCCTCGGTAGTACCTTTGGGTTACTGTAGAAAGAAGCCGCCTATTTTGTCGTCAGCGTTCAGGACGAATGTCACCGCTTGTGAACCGCCGCTAAAGACCGCCGTGTAATGATACCGTCGGTAACCCTGCACTATATCCTGAGAGACGTAACGTAGCGTTCCGAATGAGCCAAGCTTCTGAAGCAATACGTCGACCTGCTGCACGACGCTCGGCGCCAAGGCGGCGCTCATTGCATCACTGAGACCGGTCGAATCGACGGTTCCAGACAACAAAGACGTGAAAAACTTCGTGAATCGCTGCGTGAGAGCGGGGTCTTCCGGCGTGGATTGAGCATCGGCAACAGCTTCGGCACGTAGCGCTCGCGCGCGGTTCGGATATAACGCCTCAAACGCGACGATTTTGAGCGTTGAGGTCGGATAGGTGAACGAATTGCCAAGCGAAACCACGGCGAAGCGATCCGCTATCAGCATCTCGTTGTCGGCTTCGAATCCCGGCAAGCCGCCATGGTGGCCGACGAAACGATCGTCTGATCCGGAAGGACTCGTCATGACGCCGAGACCGTACGCCACGCGCGGTCCGAGTGTTGACGGCTCCGCTGCATCGATCATACTCCGCAGCGTCGCCGGCTTTAGCAACCTGCCGTTCATCAGCGCGACGTCAAGACGCGCGAGGTCATTCGCCGTCGACCAGGTGTCGCCACATGCGTAGTACCAGCTAACGTCTCCGGCGTCGTCCGGCTGGAACCCGCCGCCGGGCACGGGTGCGTATCCCTCAGCCACCAACGCTCCCGACAGCGGTGAGCCCGACGACGTGTGAAACATCTCGGCTGGAGCAAAGATTTTCGTACGGTAGTAATCGTGAAGCGTCAGACCGGAAAGCCGCTCGACGATTTGACCGAGAATGACATAGTTCGTGTTGCTGTACGCAAACGTCGTGCCGGGAGGCGAGAGTAATGGCTTCGATGCTACCGCCGCGATGATAGCCTTCGGAGTCGTTGGCTGTCTGACGGCGCCGTTTGCGATGGCGGCGTCGAGATAGTTGTCGATGCCGCTTCTATGCATGAGAAGATCGCGGACCGTGATGCGGGCCGCGCTCGGAAACGAGGGCTCGAATCGCTCCAACGTATCGTCGAGCGAAAGTACATGGCGATCCACCAGCTGCATGACTGCGACGGCCGTAAATAATTTCGTCACCGAACCAATTCGGAATTGCGTGCTTTCACCGACCGCGGCATTCGTGACGAGATCGGCTCGGCCGGCCGCGCCCGACGCCACAACCGCACCGGATTGCACGACCGCATACTGAACGCCGAGAGTCTTTCCCGATACAACCAATTGCGTTGCAGCAGAGTTCATCGCCGCCCCGAGAGCTATTGCTGCGAATAGCATGGCCGTCCGCCAACGAACCGGCGCGCGCGTCCTTCGACTGCGCTCCGCACTTCGTGCTTCGCTCCGTTCAGGATGACACCATAGGGTGCGCTCCGCACTTCGTGCTTCGCTCCGCTCAGGATGACACCATAGGGTGCGCTCCGCACTTCGTGCTTCGCTCC
>Ga0102924_1000695_pt1 | contig 40982 bp, 38 predicted proteins | sample PaiPotPPM11metaG_FD_80116 | JGI IMG/M metagenome (GOLD analysis project Ga0102924, IMG submission 80116) | Iron sulfur acid spring bacterial and archeal communities from Banff, Canada, to study Microbial Dark Matter (Phase II) - Paint Pots PPM... ...
AAGTTCACTCGGGCTGACCTTGCCCACTTGCTGGCCAAAATGAGTCATTCGCCCCGATCGGCAGATTCAGCAGCCGCGTAACGGAAAAATACGTGAGTGAATTTATGAACCACTGTACTTAGCGAACCTTCGCCCCAGGCCGGCGAGCCGCAACCCCCTTACCTGTCCCACAGCGCGATTCACCCTCTCCCCCGAACGGGCGAGAGGAATGGAGGGTGAGCCGGCCGCTCTCTCCAGGGGCATGATGTTTTGAAGAAGCGCAGGATGTCTTGACGCAGCCCAGAACGCCAACGCCAGCTCGTGTTTATTTGAATGATCCCTCTGCTTTGCGAACCGGCTCGATGATTTCCACAACCGATGAGCAATCGATACGGTTCTTTTTCATCCAGCGCACGGCGTACAGGTCGGAAAGCCCTTTCACCAGCCTTCCCCACGTTCCATATTTGGTCTGGCCTCGAAGCCGGGGACGGTGATTCACGGGGGTTTGAGTTACGCGGTATCCGCGCATCTTCAGAAGCGTGGGCAGAAAGCGGTGCATGCCGTGGTAGAGCTCAAGCTGGCTCACGCACTCCCGCCGGTAAGCTTTCAAAGTGCAGCCGGTATCCACAATATCGTCCCCGGTGGCCCAGTTGCGAAATCCATTGGCGATGCGTGAAGATACCTTCTTAACCCAGCCATCCTGACGGCGGGTACGGATTCCACAGACGGCATCCCAATCCTCCAGCCCAGCGACCAGCTTGGGAATGTCAGCCGGGTCATTCTGCAAGTCGCCGTCCAGCGTCACCACGGCGCTGCCCCGCGCATGGTGGAAGCCTGCCGCCATCGCTGCGGTTTGCCCCAGATTCCTCCTGAAGCGCACGGCGCGAACCCTCGAGTCCGTTTGTTGAGCACCCTTGATTTCTGCAAGGGTCGAGTCTGTGCTTCCGTCATCCACGAAGAGGATCTCGGCGCGATCTCCGAATGCGGATAAGACAGGACCCAGCTCGTCCACCAGAGGGCAGATATTCTCAGCCTCGTTAAACACCGGAATGACGACGCTCAAGCTGATTTCTTCCACGTTAGTTCAACTTATTGAAAAGCTCTATAACAACGCGCCCCAGCATAGCCGGAGCCAAAAACGGGCACCATTGCACAAGGCGATGGAATATAGGCATTCCCACGCCGACTGGAATCCTTACCCTCCGGGGCGGTGGATTCCCGCTTGCGCGGGAATGACGGATCGGAAGTGGCTCAGAATATCCTGGTAGAAAACACAGAATCCTGCGACAGAGACACTCAGTTCTATCCGCCCGGCCGGACCCGGCGCGGCGACCGTCCGCCGCCGGCGCTTTCCATCCACACCACACGTCGATTTTAACATGTTGCGGCCGAATTCGGCGGAACGCCGCCTCACGCGCCCCGGTCCGTTGCTTTCCAATGTTATTCTTGATGTTCCGATACTTTCCGAAGCCCGCGAGGCCGCATGGAGAACAAAGATATCGCTCAGGTCTTTGAAGACCTTTCAAACCTCACTCGCATTCTGCAAGAAGACTCGAAGTGGCAATTCAAAGCCGCCGCTTACGACCGGGCGAAACGTGTGATCGAAAGTTACCCTCAGCGGCTGGAAGACATCGTTCACGATCCCGAACGAAAACTCACTGACATCCCAGGCATCGGCCCCGATCTGGCCAATAAGATCCAGGAATTGGTGGAGACCGGACAATCCCATTTCCACCAAGAGCAGATGCAGAAAGTCCCGCAGAGCGTATTGAACTTGCTTCAACTTCAAACCGTCGGGCCGCAAAAAGCCCGCCTTTTCAATAAGGAGCTTGGCGTCAAGTCCGTGGACGATCTTGAGGCGGCGGCCAAGGCGGGGCGGCTGCGCGGATTGCCCGGCATGAGCGCCAAGTCCGAAGAAAACATCTTGAAAGCTATTGAGGTCTACCGCCGGGCGGCCGGACGTTTTCGTCTGGACACCGCTTTTGAAATTGCCGAGGAACTGACGGCCTTTCTGCGAAAGTGTAAGAGCGTCGATCAAGTGACTCCAGCCGGCTCCCTGCGAAGAGGCCGCGAGACCGTTGGCGATCTCGATCTGCTGGTGACGGGGTCTGATCACTCTGAGATTGCCAGCTATTTCGCAACATTTCCTCGCATCATTCAGGTGCTTGCCAAGGGCGAAGACAAAGTCAGCGTCAAGCTGAATCAGGACCTGCAAGTGGACGTGCGGCTCTTGGAAAAGGAGTCCTACGGCGCGGCGATGATGTACTTCACGGGGTCGAAGGAACACAACGTTGTCCTGCGCGAGCGAGCCAAGAAGCAGGGGCTGAAGCTGAGCGAATATGGCCTTTTCAAAGGCGAGCGCAATGTGGCCAGCCGGACAGAGGAAGAGGTGTACGAGCGGTTGGGGCTGCCCTGGATCGCCCCGGAGCTGCGCGAGAACATGGGTGAGATTGAGGCAGCGGAGGCTCGCTCCCTGCCCAAGCTTGTGGACCTTTCTGAAATCAAGGGGGACCTTCAAATGCACACCACCGCCTCCGATGGGCGCACCAGCGCCGTCGAGATGGCGGAGGCCGCAAAGCAATTGGGCTATCGCTACATTCTGATTACGGACCATTCCAAGGCCGTCACCGTGGCGAATGGATTGGATGAGAATCGCGCCCTGGAAAACATCCGGGCCATTCACGCTGCCCGCAAAAAAGTGAAGGGTATTGAAATTTGGGCGGGAACGGAGGTGGACATTCTGGGCGATGGCCGCCTCGATTATCCGGACTCGCTGCTGAAACAATTCGATATCGTCCTGGCCAGCATCCACTCCCGCATGAATCAGCCCGCCGGAGAGATGACGGAGCGAATCCTGAAGGCCCTGGAGAACCCTTACGTCCGCATCCTCGGCCACCCCACGGGAAGACAAATCCTGAGACGTGATCCATTCACTTTTGATGTGGAGCGTGTGTTTAACGCCGCGAAGAAGCTGGGCGTGATCTTGGAGTTGAATGGGAACCCGGAACGGCTGGACCTGAGCGACCGGCATGTCCGGCTGGCACACGATCACGGAATGAAAATTGTGATCTCGACCGATGCTCACGATCCCAGTCATTTCCGTTTCATGCGCTTCGGAGTGGCGACCGCCCGGCGGGGGTGGATGGAAGCGAAGAGCGTGATCAACACCTATAGCCCCGAAAAGCTGCTTGCCGCGCTGCGGCCGCTTCCGGCGTGATCCCGGCGCGCGGCCACAAGGGCCGCCCCTATGGGGGCAAGTGCTCTGACGCCAAAAACCAAAACGATCGCTTGGAGAAACTGAGTGCCTTCCCATTCCGTTTTGCCCCGGGCCGTCATCTTTGACATGGATGGCGTGCTGATCGACAGCAATCCCTTTCATTTGCAGAAGTGGATCGATCTCCTGAATGCGCATGGCATCCCCTACAATCCCGACGAGCTGCCCCGCCAAATTCTGGGACAGCGGAACGACCATGCGTTCCGGTATTTCTTCGGACCGAATCTTCCGGACGAAGAGAACCAGCGGCTGAGCGAGGAGCTGGAGAGCATTTTCCGCAACACGTTTGGTCCTCATGCGCAGCCGCTTCCCGGATTGCGCGATCTCATCATGGAGTGCCATGAAACCGGAATTCCCATGGCCGTGGCCAGCTCCGCCATGAGGGAAAATATTGAATTTGTGGCGGACGCCCTGAACTTCCGCCCTTTTTTCAAATTCATGGTCAGCGGAGACGATGTCACGCACCCCAAGCCCCACCCTGAGATTTACCTGGAAGCCGCAAAACGCCTGGAGGTGACGCCCGAAACGTGCGTGGGCTTCGAAGATTCCTTCGTAGGAATTGAGGCTGTAAAAGGCGCAGGGATGAAGTGCGTGGCTATCGCCTCCACATTTTCCGCGGAAGACTTGCAGAGTCAAACTCGCGCTGACCGGATCGTCAAAAGTTTTGAGGAGCTTAACTTGCATGAACTGCGCCGCCTTTTTGACGGACAAGTATTGCCATGTTAAATCCGTGCTTTGACGGTCTTCGAACAAACCCTCGTGAATGTTTCGGGTTCGGTAACTTGTGGCCTCCATCGCCCATCGTCAGTCAGCCTTTGAAATAAGCGCGGAGCAGGTAAGTTACGCCGAAAGCCAGCAGCAGGAAGTTTGCGATCCAGAGCAGATTTTGCCGCAAATGGCGGTGAAGGCTTGCACCCCAGGCAAGAAGGGCCAGGCTGATCAGCGCCGCCCCGTAGTAGCCAAACAGCCCGCCCGCAAAGAAAGGGACGACGTGCCAATAGCCCCGGCGCTTGCCTTCCGCCAGAATCGGCCCCGCGATCGTCATCCAATAAATCCAGGTGCCTGGAGAAGTGACCTCCGAGAGTGACGCCGCCGTGACGCCGGCATAGGTCAGAGTCTGGGACTCCGCCATTTCCTCGTGGCTTTTCCTCCGCATGCAGAGCAGAGCGTAGAGGCTGTAAACCACGAGATAAGCTCCGCCCGCGTAAGCCACGATGTGAGCAATGTTGCGGGGGACATACTGGTAAAAGAAAAACGTTACCAGCAACAACATCCCGTCGATCACCAGCGGAGGTCCCACCAGGATGGCCACCGCGCGGTTCCATCGCTTCAGCGCCACCTGGGCGAGGGCGATCATATGAAGCGGGCTGGGAATGAGCCCTCCAACCACACCCATGCTGGCGCCAAGCAGTAGTAGTTCCATTTCTCCTTAAACCAACCAGCGGCATCTTATTCGCCCCCGGCTCGAACTCCATTCGTCACTGAACTCTTGCCTGCTGAACTCCGTCCCGGTTTGCGATGATACTCGATCATGGAGATCAGCAGAACTCGCTTCCACAGAACGCTCCGAACTTGGAAAACGGGATGGGTCTTCAAATCCGCTTGGTGGATCCCGGTTTCCTCTCAGACTTGGATTCACCCAATTTCCCAATCAATCCATCGAGCAGCTTCACCAGATTGCGCGAAGCTTGCGCGCCGGCCTCGAGATTTTCATGATGGCTCAAGGTCCTGCGGCTGAGACCTGCGGCGCGATTAGTGATCGATGCAATGCCCAGGACACGTAATCCCAACTGCCGCGCGGCGATCACCTCCGGAACCGTCGACATGCCGACGGCATCCGCCCCGAGCCGGCCCAATGCCCGGATTTCAGCGGGAGTTTCGAAGCTAGGCCCCAAGAGTGAAACGTAAACTCCCTCGAACATCCTGACCTTTCCACTTCTCGCCGCGCGCGCCGCCAGCCGCCGCAATTCCGGGTCGTAGACCTGCGTCATATCAATAAATCTCTCTCCCCATCTTGGATCATGGAGTCCGGCCAGAGGGTTCGCGCCCTGATAATTCAGATGATCCTTGAAGATCATCAGGGTTCCGGGAATCGCCCGTTTGTGAATCCCGCCCGCGGCGCAAGTGACGATCAGGAGTTCAATCCCGGCAAGAGCCAGGACGCGAGTTGGCAACACCACTTCAGCAGGCGAATAACCTTCGTAGAGGTGCATCCTTCCCGCCATCACCGCCACGGGCAAACTGCCCCACCCGCCGAGGTGCAGAAATCCACCGTGCCCTTCCACGGTGGGCCGTGGGAAATGGGGAATCGACTGATAAGGGAGGCTGACCTCCGTCTGGAGTTGGCGGACAACCTGGCCCAATCCAGACCCGAGAATAATCCCGGCGCGCGGCTTGAATTTCCCTTTCGTTAGAATGTATGCTGCCGCCGCGCGGGCCTGCTCGTAACCCGGAGTTCCTGCGCGCTGGGCGGATTTTTTAGATGCGAGTGAGTTCATGGCAGTTTCAAATGCAAACCGGGGCGGGTTTTTTGCCCATCTGAACACGGAAACCGAGGCTGCCCCTACGGGACAATCCCGCGTGGGATCAGGTCAATAACAGCCCCGCGATGGCTGCTGATAGATAGTTCGCGAGCGTCCCCGCCAGGAGCGCCCGGAATCCTAAGCGGGCAAGATCCTGTTTGCGCGAAGGAGCCAGGGCACCGATTCCACCGATTTGGACTCCGATACTCGAAAAGTTCGAGAATCCGCAAAGGGCGTAAGTGGCAATGGTGAACGACCGGGCCGCGATATGGCCTTTCAAGTGTCCCATGATCGAGAATGCCACGAACTCATTCAACACCAGCTTAATGCCCATCAGGTTTCCAACCTGCACCGCGTCTCTCCAAGGGACGCCAAGGAGCCAGGCAACGGGCGCAAGAGCATAGCCGAAAATGGTCTCAAGCCGGGTGTGGGCAACACTCAGAATGCCGTTGGCCAGGTAGATGAGAGCGATGAATGCAATCAGCATGGCCGCGACATTCAGAGCCAGATACAATCCATCGGTGACGCCGCGGGAAATCGCGTCCAGCGCATTGACCGAGGTCTGTTCGATCACCAGTTTGACTTCACCTTCGGTCTTGGGCTTGCCAATTTCAGGAACCAACATTTTGGAGAGAAGGATCGTCCCGGGCGCTGTCATCACCACGGCCGTCAGCAAATGGCGGGCGTCGGCCCCAAAGAGAATGTACGCGCCAAGGACTGCGCCGGAGATGTGCGCCATTCCCGCCGTCATGATGGTCATCAACTCAGACTCCGTCAAATCATCCAGAAACGGACGAATGAAGAGCGGGGCTTCCGTCTGACCAATGAAAATGCTGGCCGCTACCTCCAGGGACTCGGCGCCGCTGGTGCCCATCAATTTGAACATGATTTTTCCGATGAGCTGAACGACCATCGGCAGGACCCGCAGGTAGTAAAGCAGCGCCGAGAGGGAAGCGATGTAAATGATTAAGGGAAGAGCTTGAAAGGCGAAGACGACGCCGGACGCCCCCTTGGGATTTCCCAGCGAACCAAAAACAAAAGTAGAACCGGCAAAGGCATAATTCAAGACGCGCGTCACGATTGCAGAAACTCCCGTCAGGAGCCAATAGCCGGGGTAAGTTCTGAGGACAAACAGGGCGATGATCAACTGCAGGCCGAGTCCCCAACCGACGGTCCTCCATCGAATCGCCCGCCGGTTTTTCGATAAGGCGAAGGCAACGGCTAAGATGACGACAATTCCGAGCAGCGCCGGGAGCCGGTTCATTCGGCCGATGCCCTCACAAGGTTGCCCGTCTTTGCGGCAGGAATGATCCTCTCCTTGATCAGAGCCGGAACCTGAACCGGTTCTTCACCGATTTCAATTGCGGCGCGGAGCCGCGCCTTCACCTCGGGCAATGGAGCGGAACTGTTGGCATGAATGGCGCAAAGGGTCTCGCCGGTTCGAACCCGGTCCCCAAGCTTTTTCTCAAAGACGATGCCCACGGCAGGGTCAATCACGGAGTCGAGACGGGAACGGCCCGCGCCCAAGGTCATTGCCGCCCAGCCGATGGCTTCGGCATCCATCGACTGAATGCATCCGTCCACCGAAGCTGTAAAGCCGTCCTGGATTTTCGCTTGCGGCAGCCGGGAGTAGTCCTCCACGACGCGTGGATCACCCTGCTGCGCTGCAATCACCTGCTCAAACTTTTCCAAGGCGGAGCCATCACGAATCACCGCCTCGAACCGCATGCAGCCTTCCTCCCGCGAGGCCGCGATTCCTCCCAGGACAAGCATGGATGCTGACAGCTCGCGGCAAAGCTCGCGCAGATCCTCCGGCCCGCGTCCCTTTAACACCTCCAGGCACTCGATGACCTCCAGCGCATTCCCCACAGCCCGGCCCAGAGGCTGAGACATCTCCGTGATCAGGGCTTCAACGCGCTTGCCAAAGTTCACGCCAATCGCCACCATGCACTCCGCAAGCCTGCGGGAGTCTTCCTCCTTTTTCATGAAGGCCCCGGAACCTGTCTTCACATCAAGAACCAGCCCGTCGATTCCCTCGGCCAACTTCTTGCTCATAATGGAGGCGCTGATGAGCGGAATACTTTCCACAGTTGCCGTTACGTCACGCAAGGCATAAAGCTTGCGGTCGGCGGGAGCGATTTCGGCAGTCTGGCCGATCAGCCCAAGTCTACAGGACCCTAGAACCCGGCGAAATTCGTCCAGCGAAATTGAAGTTCGGAATCCAGGGATTGATTCCAGCTTGTCCAGAGTTCCACCGGTGTGCCCAAGGCCGCGGCCGGAGATCATGGGCACGAAAGCGCCCGCCGCAGCCACTGCCGGCGCGATCACCAGGGATGTCTTGTCACCCACGCCCCCCGTGCTGTGCTTATCCAGCTTTGGACCCGGAAAGCCAGAAAGGTCCAGGCTGGAACCGGATTGGAGCATGGCTCGAGTGAGCTCGTTGGTCTCTTCCTCGTCAAGCCCCCGGAAGTAGACGGCCATCAGAAAGGCGGAAGCCTGGTAATCCGGGATATCACCTTGAGTATAGAGCCGAACAAACTCGGAAATTTCGCCCCGGTCTAATGGATGGCCGTCACGTTTTTTCCGAATGAGCTGGGCTGGATTTAACATGAAAAGTCGGGCCATCCTTCACTTACCAAAATATGCATTTCAATGCCGAGGCCAAGAATTTGACTCAGGCCGGAGGCTTTTTGCAATCTGCAATAGCTCGATAATGCCCATCGTATATCTTTCCTGGAAAAGGGGCGTTAATTGATTGCAAGCGGCTGATGCCATTCGAGATAGCCCGCTTGGGTTCGTTTTTCATAAAATCCTCGTATCCTTTTCATTTCACATGGCTTAAGCTGTTTGGGTCCGCTTAGTTTTGGACGCCTCCTCTGGAGCGGTGTGAATAAGGACAAAAGTTAAGGTCCGGGCGAAACTTTGATAAATAAGGTTCATGGCGCCTTTGAAGAATCAACGATCAGGATGAGGATGATTACTTATGATATAATACATCATCAATTATAATTTGTCAATCTGAATTTCGCCTGGCTACTCCTCCTGACAGGACTCGCCGGGACCCGCAAGGACTTCATAACCGGCGACAAATCCGTTCCAGCATAGCAGATTGCGTCCCGGTAATTGAGACGAGTGAGACAGTTTTTTTGAGGGGAGCGGTGAGCTGGCAGCCGACACTGCTCCTCAAAACCCCTGGAAGGGATAAACGCCACGCCGGGAAAGTGCCTGCCGTGGCCATCATTCATGCGCGGTGGAGAACGATACGGGCGATTTCAGGTGGGCAACTGACGCGAACCGGGACAACGACCTTGCCAATTCCGCGATTCACATAGATTTGGGTTTCGCCAAGCCGGTTCCAACCCTCAACAAAGCGCCTGCCGAGTTTCGACCGGTAGAGAAAATTCACGCCCGGGAGCCGGACTTGCCCTCCATGTGTGTGTCCTGAGAGAACAAGGTCAATGCCTTGATGGGAAGCTTGGAGGATTCCTTTGGGGTTGTGGCAAAGAAGGATCTTGGCGTCCCCTGCCGGCACGGAGTCCAGCGCGGATGGCAGATCATCCGAGGACCACCACAGATCATCCACTCCTACTAACCACAGCGTACCGGAGCTGGTGCGGAGAGGACGGCGGGCGTTTCGCAGGACATGAATTTGCTGGTCGCGGAGAGCTTTCGTCACCGCCTCCGCATCCACCTGAAAATCGTGATTGCCCAGCACCGCGAACACGCCGAGCCGGGCGTGAAGCTTGCCCAGGGCGCGCGCTGCCGGCCCGATATAAGCCGGGGAGAGCGTGACATAATCACCGGTCAAGGCCACCAAGTCCGGGTTGAGTTGATTGGCGATTTGAACGGCGCGCTGGACGGCGGCCAACGGGGTGAACAGACCGTGATGGATGTCCGTAAGGTGAATGATGCTGAGGCCGTTATGGCCACTGGGAAGTCGCCTCAACCAAATATCAACCTCTGTGACGATGGGGTCCTTGGCAAAGCGGCGCGCCCGAACCGGCGGCTGGGCCGAATCCAGCGAAGGCGCAGCCGGTCTCTTTTCCATTCCATGTTTTCCAGGTTCAAGCCGCCTTGCCAGAGTCACACCTCGTTCAAGCACGCTGCGATTGTTCTAATTGGGAAAAAAGCCATGAAGCCTTGGGCGGCCCCTCACCCGGCGCTTGCGCGCCGCCCTCTCCCCACGGGGGCGAGGGCAGAATAAAAGGAAATGACCAGGCGTTCCGTCATCGGCTCTCTCTAGCATGGGAGCGACGGTAGATTCTTCTACGTCACAGTACTCATGAAGGACAGCACTGAACTCGAGCTTCGTTGCTTAATTCTTACGCCTTGGTGCGGCCCGCCAGGACTTCCGAGAAAACTTCCAGCATCGCCTCATGCACGTGCCCGTTGGAGGCGAAGATGTCATCCCCCAGCAAATCAAAGGGCCCTCCCGCCACGTCCGTAACCCGTCCGGCCGCCTCGAGGACCACAAGCACACCACCGGCTTTGTCCCACGGATTTAGCTTCAGCTCCCAAAACCCTTCAAAGCGGCCCGATGCAACGGAACATAAGTCCAGAGCCGCCGAACCAGCTCGCCGCACCCCGTGGGAGAGCCGGGTGAACCGGTAATAATATTCAATGTTGAGCTCGTGATCTTGGGAGAAGGGCGGGAACCCGGTGGACAGCAGGCTGGCGGCCAGAGAATCAATTTTTGAAGCGTGAATTCGTTTGTTGTTGAGAAACGCTCCGGCGCCCTTCTCCGCCGTGAAGAGCTCATTCCTCATCGGGTCGTAGACCACTCCAGCAACAATTTCGCCTTTGAACGTCAGTCCCAGCGAAACGCAAAAAACCGGGAATCCGTGAGCAAAGTTGGTGGTCCCATCCAAAGGATCGACATACCAACAGTAGTCAGAAGCCGTCTTCTGGCCGCCGCCCTCTTCGGCCACTACCGCGTGCTTGGGATAATGGCTGCGGAGCCGCTCAATAATCATTGCCTCCGACCGGCGGTCCACCTCGGTCACAATATCGGAGGGACGTTTGTAGGAAATTTCGTGGGGACGATCGAACATGGTGGCCAGCAAAGCGCCGGACTCGCGGGCAATTTCAATGGCAGTCGATAGAAAGTTGTCCATAACGATTTTGTTGTTGCGGTGACGGCCGCGGATGACCGGGGAAGAGCTTGGGAAGCCAGGACAAATTCGCTCCTTCCGGCTCAAACATGGGATCGTTCGATGAGCTGCGGCCCCGCCTCGCCTTCGGCCCAAACTGCGCCGTCTTCAAAATGCTCCTTCTTCCAGATGGGAACGATTTGCTTCAACCGGTCAATGGCGTAACGGCACGCCTCAAAAGCCTCTTTACGATGCGCCGAAGCCACGATAATCGCCACACTGGTCTCGCCAATTTCGAGCCGGCCAATGCGGTGAATTATGGCGATCCGGTCAACCGGGAATTTTGGGTGAACCTCTTGCGCAATCTCCATCATCTTGCGAAGAGCCATCGGCTCGTAGGCCTCGTATTCCAGGTAGAGCGTGCGGCGCCCGCGCGAATGGTTGCGGACGATCCCTTCAAAAACTACCACTGCGCCGTCCTCGCCCGCTTTTAGCTGTTCGGCAATTTGGGAAGTCGGGATGACGTCACGCGTGATCTGAAAAATGTCATCATCCGTTCCACCACTCACTGGGGGCAGAAAAGCCACTTCGTCTTGATCCTGCAAGAGATTGGAGGGCGGGGCTATCTCCTGATTCACCGAAGCAATCAGAGAGCCGGAGATTTCCCGAAGGCGCGGGAAGCGGACCTCATAATGGCGCCGCAGATCGCCGAGATTGCCACCTTCAGGAATCTCGACCTCCTCTTGCTCCAGTCCAGTCAAATCGCGCGCAAATCCGAAGAAAAGAACTTTAACCTTCATTGGGACAATTCGAAAAGCATCAAAGCTAGAGCGTGTCCGTGGCAAAGTTGCGTCCATTGGAGAATACACTATTAGTATACACTTTCAGAGAAGCTCCCCGGCGGGGAAGCTCATCGCCTATTGGACCCGCCGGAAAATGTCCAGTGAGATTGGATGGCGCGGATTCCATGGCTGCGCCACCGCCGGAAGCACGGAGGCAGATACCCCGGCAATCTCGTTTCATTTCGGCGGAGGTCATGAATGAAATCGCACACTACTTATCTTTGGTTCAATACGAAAAAACAACGGGAGTTTATCAATATTACTCCGGAGCTGGAAAAGGCTCTTCGTGACTCCGGAATCCAGGAGGGCATGGTGTTGGCTTCAGCCATGCACATCACGGCGGGAGTCTACGTCAACGACGCCGAAGACGGCCTGATCGCCGATATTGAAGAATGGCTGGAAAAGCTGGCCCCGTTTCGAGCCGACTACCGGCACCATCAGACCGGCGAAACCAACGGCGATGCCCACCTGAAAAACCTGCTGATTGGCCACCAAGTGATCGTTCCGGTTACCAACGGCAAGCTCGATTTGGGACCTTGGCAACAGGTCTATTACGCTGAATTTGACGGGCAGCGAAAGAAGCGGGTGATCCTGAAGGTCCTGGGTGAATAGCAATCCGGATTCCGGACTATGGAATGGACTTGCCGCCATCCACCGGAAACACTTGCCCAGTGATGTAACCTGCCCGCGTTGCCAGGTGCTGGACCATCTCTGCGATGTCTTCGGCACGGCCCGCACGGCCCAAGGGTGTTGACCGCACCGCAGCCTTCTGTCCCTTGCTGGGTTTCTCGCCGGGTAGAAGGATGGTTCCTGGCGCAATCGTATTTACCAGAATATGCGGAGCCAGCGCCTTAGCCAGACACTTGGTGAGCATGATGACTGCGGCCTTCGAAGAGCAGTAATGCATGTACCCCGGCCACGCTTGCAGACCGCCCAGCGAAGAAATATTGATGATGCGCCCGCGCTTTTGCTCCATCATCATCAACGCCGCCTGTTGCGCGCAGAAAAAAGCGCCTTTTAGATTGATGCCCAGAATCCGGTCCCAATCGTTTCCCGTTAACTTGTCCCAGGGAACACGAAAGAAGATGGCAGCGTTATTCACCAGAATATCCAGCCGACCGAAGCGCCTGCGGACGGTTTGAAACATCCTCTCCACCTGGCGAGAGCTTGCCACATCAGCCTTGACGGCAAGTGAGGCGCGGCCCAGGAGTCTAATCTCCTTGACGGTAGCTTCGGCATCATCTCGTGATGCGTTGTAGTTGACGATCACGGAGGCGCCCGCGCGCGCCAACTGCAAAGCAATCACACGGCCAATTCTCCGGCCCGCGCCCGTCACCAATGCGATTTGGTTACCAAGAGGTAGTTTGTCCATCCCGGAATCCTTGCCGGAAGCGGAGCAATTGTCAAGGTCCGGCGCTCGCTTGATGGCCCCATTTCTTCCAACCATTGCTTGACCATCTTGGCACGGTTCCCTAGAATTCAACCTTGCGTAGGATTTTATTGAGCTAAAGGGTTTCGTGCCGCCAAGGTTTCAAACAGCTCCTTACACACCCTAACGATTGAGGTAAATCATGCAACTGGATATTCTGGCCATTGCCGCTCATCCCGATGATGTCGAACTGACTTGCGGCGGGGTGGTCATCAAAATGGTTGAGGAAGGTTACAAAGTGGGCGTGCTCGATCTGACGCGGGGAGAATCCGGCACGCGGGGCAGCGCGAACCTGCGAGACCAGGAGTCGAGCCGCGCCGCGAAGAGCATGGGCCTCACACACCGGTCGAATCTTGAGCTGCCCGACGCTGCCCTTGAAAATAACAGGGAGTACAAGCTGCAAGTCGCGCAGCGAATTCGAGACCTGCGCCCCCGCACTGTGATACTGCCCTATTGGGAAGGTCGTCATCCGGATCACTATACGGCAGGACTGATCGGCTACGAAGGCTGCTTTTTGGCTGGCTTGTCCCGGTTGCCGCTCGAAGGCAAACCCCATCGGCCTCACAAGATCATCTACGCAAGCCTCTACGTGCCGTCGCTCCGGCCCACCTTCGTCGTGGATGTGACCCGCCAATTCGAAAAGAAGCTAAAGGCCATCCTCTGCTACTCGTCCCAGTTTTCATCGCGCAAGGACGTGCAAAACCTCTTCCCTTCTCGGGCCGACTTGCGTGAACGGATTGGTTCGCTCTCCCGCCATTTCGGATTAATGATCGGCGTGCGATACGGTGAGCCGTTTGTGATGCGTGAAGTTGCGGCGGTAGAGGATATCGTCAAGATCCCAGTCCGGTCGATTTAGCGGGATGCCGGAGATCGCAATTTGCCATGTTGATCGTGACGAAGCATCTGGCTGCCATCGTTTCGGAGTGGACTGTCCCAGGGGCGATCCCACCCCTACAACCAGAACCCGATTCCCGTTACAGGGGAAATAAGAGCCCAAGAAAATGCGAAAAACGCTGCAAGGAAGTGTTGCCTGGCTGGCGATGGTCGTGCTCACCTCGCTGTTATGCACCGGCGCTGCCGGGGCTCAGGATCAGACGCCGCAGGATTCGGGCAGTGACAATTTCCCCGCTACGCAGGAAATCTTCAGGCCTCCCATGGCTGACCAGACGGAACCCGCGGACCGCGTCCGTTACGGCGGAAGCGAGCTGGACTTTGGTTTGGCGCTTCCTTTGCAGGTTTACACTTCGGTGGGATCATCTTCATCGTGGCAGATAGGATTCATCGGCGGGATCGCCGCCGGATTCGCTTCTACCAAAACCACCTTACAGCTCAAGGCTGCGGACTTCCATGCCGGCATCCCTTTCGCCTACCGCAAGGGCAAGTGGTCCACCCGGGTGCAGTTCTATCACATCAGCTCGCACCTGGGCGCCGACTATACCGGGAATATCCAACAGCCGTCATTCCACTATAGCCGGGAGGTGCTCCAGGACCTGGTGTCCTACGATTTTTCGAAGCATTTCAGGATATATGGAGGTCCTCGACTCCTAGTCCGGACTTTTCCTCACGTCGGCCGCTGGACTTTCCAGGCCGGATCGGAATGGTTTCCGGAGGCTCTCGCTTCACCCCGCTTCCATTTCTATCTTGCCGATGACTTCCAAACCCGCGAGGAGGTTGCATGGCAGACCAACATCAGCGTTGAGCCAGGAGTTCAATTCACGACCCACAAGGGCCAGCCCATTGCCCGCGCCGAAGCCTGGTTTTACAGTGGACAGGAGCCGTTCGGGCAACTCTATTATCTGCGCGAGCGGGTGATTGGGGCGCAATTCATCTTCACCCTTGGACCGGAAATCAAGTCGCTGATCACTCATAAACATTGAGCTGCTACGACAGGAGCATCGCAAGGGGACGGGTTAATCTGGACTATTCACGAAATTTTGTTCGAAGACCGGCAGGATGCCGGCGCAACGGGAAGCGCCACAGACCGCAACTTTGAAAAACCTGGCGGGTTAGAGCATGGAGAGATGGAACAGACAAAAAGGCGGCAGGCTGGAGTCCGTGACATCACTTCAGCCTGCCCTAGCGGTTATGCTTAAGCGTTTTGGGCCGGGGTGTACAGTAACCCCTTGCGACGGTTAGCGGGTGGCCAGCTTTTTTGCGAAATCGAGCAAGAAAACCCGGTCCGTTTCCACCATCTTATCCACCAAGCCTTTAAGCCGGAGTAGAAAGCGGGCCTCCGAGCCGTTGTTTCCGCCCTCTTCGGCCAGCTCTTCGAGAGATTTCCGCGGCGTCAAGTTGTGGAGCGCCGGTGGATCATCGCCCGTGTAAAACAGTTTGAAAAGCGGAACGTCAAACGCCGCTGCGAAACGTTCCAAGGTGTCGACGGATGGAACCGTATGGCCGTGCTCCACCCGAGAGATATAGCAGCGGAGCAAGCCGCTTGCCTTCTCAACATCCCCTTGTGAAAAACCCTTTTGTTCCCGAAGTTGCCTGATTCTTTCGCCAATTAACATGATCTTTAATACCCCTCCATCTTGAATTAACCTGCGTGTCTCTTGCCTGCATGAATATCGCCCGAATAGGTAAAAGACAAAATGACGCCGTAGTCATAGTACAAAAGTACCAGGTCGTTGCGAGCGGAATATTAGCCTCTCCAACAGCAGAATAAATAGCGATAGGGTTATTGTACTCAGCAAAAAGACGAATGCAAGTAGAACCCTCAGGCAGGAGGGGGGCGCGTTTCCGGCTTGGAATCAGCCGGTCCATCAAGAGGAAGACAAGGCCTGATATTTGCCTTTCGAATTAGCCCGTTGGCGCTTGAGGAAATGATGCAAGGTTGGTGATGAGCATGACGCGGCCCGCCGCTGGCCATCGATTATTCCCTTGCGACGATGGTCACCGTTCGATTCAAGGCCGAAGAAACACAGAAACGAGCAAAGCGCAATTTGTTGTAGCGGCGCTCTATGAGCGCCGAACTTGGATCCTCAACGGTTCCCGGCGCTCATAGAGCGCCGCTACAGCAAACTGCGCCACTACCATTTCCTGATAAAGCTTGCTGGGTTAGCCTGCAACTTTCCCGGAATTTGAGAGCACCCTGCTGAGCAGCGCCATGCGAACGTACAAGCCGTTCTGCGCCTGGCGGAAATAAGCGGCGCGCGGATCGGAATCGACCTCCATGGTAATTTCGCCCACCCTGGGCAGCGGATGCATGAGAATGGCATTCTGCTTCATCAACTTCAGGCTTGCGCCGTTGATCACGTAAAGGCCACGGCACTCTTCGTAGTCCGCAACGCGGTCACCGAATCTTTCCTTCTGAATCCGGGTTTGATAAACCACATCGGCTTCCGGAAGGACTTTATCCAGGTCCGGTTCTTCCACAAATTCCACGCCATGTTCGCGGAGATGGAGGAGAATATCTTCCTTCATGCGCAGCAACTGGGGCGCCACAAAGTACATGCGAATGCCCTTGAACTTGGCAAGCAGGTAAGCCAGGGAGCGGACCGTCCTTCCCTGGGCAAGGTCGCCCACCATGGCGATTTTCAAGCCGTCAATGGCCCCCGTTTCCTTGCGAATCGTATAAAGGTCAAGCAGCGCCTGAGTGGGATGCTGGCCTACGCCATCCCCTGCATTAATGATGGGCACGGTAGAGACCGCCGCGGCGCGGCGCGCGGCGCCCACTTCATGGTGGCGGATCACGATAACATCGGCGTAGCCGTTGATGATGCGAACGGTATCTTCGAGCGTCTCCCCTTTCGACACCGAGGAAAACTCTGCGGCGTTTTCCGTGGTGATCACCCGCCCGCCGATGCGGTGCATGGCCGCCTCAAATGAGAAGCGCGTGCGCGTGGAAGGCTCGTAAAACAGAGTGGCCATGATGTTACTTCGATATTCACTTCCGCCTCCCTGCTTGGCAAGCCGCTCCATCCCGGCGGTTGCATCAAAAAGTTCGTGAAGTGTCGGCACGTCGAACTGCTGCGCCTCAATCACGTGGTAAAGCTTCATGCAAGGCTCCAAACGTACTGTGCCGCTATGTTCTTGGAAGATTCCTGGATGGGTAATTCTCAACAGGAAATTTCATAAAGTTATCAGCCGCCGGCAATCAGCCTCCAGTGGCGGGTAAAAGAACTTATGGATGCTGAAAGCTGACGGCTGTTTTGTCACACGCCGTCGCGCGGGCGATTCTCACGCACGTAGAGCGTGTTCTGCACCGGCTCGCCCTCGCACTCAAGCGCCAGGACTGTGGCCAGCTCATCCGAAGCCTTCACCGGAAGTCCTGTGAGCTTCAACTGGAAATCCGTCTGCTGAAAGTCGATCTTCTCTCCTGTCGCCAGATAACGGGCGGATTTCACCTTGGTCATCAGGCCGCCAATCGCCACGTAATTTCCTGGCCAAAAGTAGACGTGCATATAAAGTGTATTGCCCTTGCGAGTAAAACCCGCATAAACGGAACGATTGACCTGGCAGGGATCGGAGCCATAGATCGTTGAACCGTATTTCTTCATCCATTCGCCAGTCGCCGTCAGGATCTTGACTGACTCCTCTGGAATGGAACCGTCGCCTTTCGGGCCGATATTCAAAAGGTAGTTGCCACCTCCCTGCGAGCATTGGATCAGGTTGCGAACGATGGTCTTTGGACTTTTCCAATCATCATCGGCGCGTTGATAGCCCCAACTATCATTCATGGTCATGCAGGCTTCCCAGGCGCGGCCTTTCTTTGCCGCCTGGATGTGCTGCTCCGGCGTTGAAAAGTCTCCAAGAAGGCCGTTGCGGTTGTTGACGATGATTTTGGGTTGCAACTTGAAAACCATGCGGTTCATTTTTTCGGATTCCCAGCCCTGCGCGCTCAATGGCCAATCCACGTCATACCACAGGACGTCAACTTGCCCGTAATTGCTCATGATGTCGCGAATCAAGCCGTGCGTGTAGGCCACAAAACGCTGCCGGGCCGCTTCGTCAGTGGCGCAGCGGGCGCCATCCGGGTGATGCCAGTCCATGAGCGAGTAGTAAAAGCCAACCCGCAGGCCCTCCTCCCGGGCCGCTTCCACATATTCCTTCACCAGATCGCGCCCGGGGGCTTGCTTGGGGGCGCAATAAGGAGTGAGGCTGGTATTGAAATTACAAAAACCCTCGTGGTGCTTGGTGGTCATCACCATGTACTTCATGCCTGCTTGCTTGGCCAGGCGCGCCCAGGCCCGGGCAGCGTGCGGATGGGGGTCGAATTGTTTGGCCAATTTCATGTATTCCAAAACGGGGATGCCTTCCATTTCCATGGCCCACTCGTGGCGCGCCAAGACGCTATAGAGTCCAAAGTGGATGAACATTCCGAATCGCGCCTGGTGCCACCATGCCATGCGCTCGGCTTGATTGTCCGGCGTGTTGAAGCCGCCGGTTGTTTCGCTCGTCTGCGGATCGAAGCCGAAACCGCGCCGGTAAGGCCCGGCGGCAAGCGCCGCGCCCCCGGCACCCAGAGTTTGCAGCCATTGACGCCGTGAAAACAGGTTGGAGTTCTTCATCGCACCCCCAGAATCAAGAATATATTGGTTTCGAATGGCCCTTAATTTTTCATTGCTTGCTCGTTCCAGTTTTCTTCGTCTCACTTCCCAAATTTCCAAAGGGCCACAAGCCTGCGGCTTTCAGGAAACCATCTGCCTTCTTTTCCACCAGCATCTGCGCGGTTTTTGCGGGCGGCCAGGGCGATGCAAGCCGCTGCGGCCGGTCCGCGATCCAGAAGGCTGTGAGACCCATCAGCGTCGCATCCCGCGTGAGAATATCGTGATGCACCTTGTCAAACGTGTCCACCACAGAGTGGTGCGTGTATTTATAATCCGGCGAATTCTGGTTCATATTGATGCCAGGAAGCCCCTGAAGAATGAAAGGTCCCGCATCCGTTCCGAAACTTGTCCGGTCGTCCACTTTGACCTCGCCAAAGGCGCTCACTGACTTGGCGAAAGCTTCAACGGCCGGAATCAGGTCCTTGCGGCCACCCAGGTTTAGGGTCACAACCGGACCCTGTCCATTGTCCAAGATCAGGGCTGCCACATGATTGGACATCTCCGCCTTGTGGGTCTTGGTGTAGGCGAGGGAGCCCAGCAACCCTTGTTCTTCGCCGGTGAACAGGACGAAACGAATGGTGCGCAAGGGCTTGAAGCCACTTTGAACGATGGCCTGCGCCGCACCAAGCGTTGTGGCCACGCCCACACCGTCATCCGTCGACCCATCGGAGAGGTCCCAGGAATCCAGATGTCCGCCCACCACAATCACCTGCTCTGGATATTTCGTCCCCGGAATTTCCCCCACCACGTTCGCGGACGGCACCGGCCCCTTTGTTACTTGGTTCTGGACGTTGATATGAATACGGACCGTGTCCCCTTGATCCATCAAGCGTTCAAGAAGGCTGGAGCCTTCCGGAGTGATGCTGACTACGGGGATATCGTAATATTTTTCAAATCCCAGGATACCCGTGTGCGTCAAGTGCATGCCGGTTGAAGCCGAGCCACCCTGGCCGCTGATCACGGCGATGGCGTGAGCCTGGTAAGCCGCATTCAGGAAATTTCCATATCGCGCGAACATCTTCATGCGCTGGTCGCGCGGCGGCGCCTCGCCTTTGTGAGTAGCCAATAGCACTTTGCCGGTCCATTTTGAGGGGTTATTCTTGATTTCCTCATCAAGCCGGTAGACATTCACCTCCACCAGATCGGCATCGGCGCCACCCTTGGGGGTCGAACCCACCCATCCGAGCGAATCCATGTAAAGCTTGTGGGGCGACGGCGAAAGCACTTCGGCGTCTGCGGAAATTCGTTTCCAGCAACGAAACAATTCCCATTTTTCGGTGTGGACATTTTGCAGGCCGATATCCTTCATCTTGCCGACGCCCCATTTCACTGCCTTTTCGGCCTGGAGCGAGCCGGTAACACGCCCGCCGATGTTGTCACTGAGTTCTTCGAGATCCCTGTAAGCATGGGAGTCCATCATTCCGTCTCCGGCGATGGCGGTGAGGGCGGGAAGAGTCCCATCTTGCGCCGGGGATAACGGCTTTGAAGCTGTGTCCGCTAGCGGGCCGTAACCGGCAAATGCCATCAGGACGCCTACCAAAGCGGCAAGCGCAAGGGGTCTCCCGATCGTCATGAGTCACTCCCTTTCAGCACGCCGATAAAAGCCTGCCAGGCGCTATCAAACAGTGACCGGGCAAACCTGAGGCGCCCGTCCGTAAGGGCGTGTAACCATTTTCCTTCAAGCAAAGAACGGAATGATAACACAGCCTCCGGCTCTCGCAGGCGAGTTTTCTCCGATGGGCGCAAGGCACGATTCCTCCGGCTTCAGGCTCTTACCAATGAACCTCAGAAGTTGCCGTGTCACAAGCTCGATCAGATTTGCTCCCGGCATGAACGCCGGCCACGGGTGATGGCGCAATTTGCTGTAGCGGCGCTCTATGAGCGCCGGAAACCGTTGAGGATCCTGGTTCGGCGCTCATAGAGCGCCGCTACAGCAACCAAACCGCGCCACTACCCGGCCACGCCCATGCCGATTGTGGCCTACCAAAGCGTGTTATCCTCAATATTGATGCTCGATTTACGATTTAAATCAAGGATGCGCTGCATGGGAGCGACCTGCAGAAACCTCAAGATCATCACTGTCTTCATCCTTGTGGCTTACCCATGCCGCGCGACCACGATTGTGGCCGTTCACACCCGCGGCCAAGTCCTGCTGGCAGCCGACGGGCAGATTACCTACTACGTTGGAAACAAAACCTGGACCGGGAAGGGATGCAAAATCATCCGAACTTCAAATTGCGCCTTCGCCGCCAGGGGAGTGCTTCTTCAAACTGCGGCGCACTTTAATCTGCAGAACCTTGGCCAGCAGGCTTGCCAAAGCTCGGCCAACCTCCCTGACGTGGTGGCCAATTTTGCCAAGATTGCAAGGGATCCGATCCTGAAAGGTCTGGGAGCGGTTCGAGCCGATGAGCCGAAGTCCTATCGGCGCAATGTTTGGAACCAAGCCGCCATCGAAGTCGTTTTCGCAGGTTATGACCGGAACCGTCAACCCACTGCCATCATCAAGCGCTACCAAGTGAATGCGTCGAACCAGGTTGAAGAACCACCCGCTGAAACCGTAGGCATTAATCCGAGTTTCAAGAAAGCGATTGCAGTTGCTTATGCGGGTGAGTATGCCGCCATCCAGAGCTTCCTGACGGCGAACCCCACTTGGATCGATGTCACGCCGCCACTCGAGATCGCCCGAAAGCTTCTTCAGCTTGAGATTCACAGCAAGGCTCGCGGCGTCGGGAAACCCATCGCGATCCTCCGGATCGGAACCGATGGAATTAGCTGGATTGATCGAGGAGCGTGCACGGATCAAAGCCAGAATTCCCCAGGTGGCAGTCCATAGCCAGACCGGCTGCCCAAGCCTGTCCCGGCACCTGCTCATTGCGGTATTGCGGGAGCTTGCGGCAAGTTCACAACCGCTGTGGCGATAGATTTCTGAGTACTTGGCCGTCCTCAACTTTATGAGAAGGAAACTGACAGCCATATGGCCGAAATCAAGACTCGCGCCGCGGCCCGAAATGACCTCCCGCGCCTGACCGAAATCTACAACCATTACGTCATCAACACAGCGATTACCTTCGACGTCGAGCCTTACTCGGTGGAGCGCCGCTCCGAATGGTTCGAACAATTCGCCCCCGCAGGGCGTTACCGGCTTCTGGTGGCCGAGGAAAACGGCGGCGTCGTGGGCTACGCCGGTACCATCCGCTTTCGGCCCAAGGCGGCATATGAGACAACGGTGGAGACGACCATCTATTGCACTCCCGAGGCGCACGGAAAAGGCATTGGACGGCAGCTTTATTCGGCGCTGTTCGAGGCCATTGCTACCGAGGATATCCACCGTATCGTGGCGGGGTATACTTTGCCGAATCCCGCTTCGGCGGCGCTTCACGAGCGATTTGGGTTCAAACTGGTGGGCATCTTCAGTGAGAATGGCCGGAAATTTGGTCGCTATTGGGACGTGGCATGGACCGAGCGGCCTCTTCACTTACCTGTGAAAGGATTGGGATAACGGTTGCAAAATTACCTTCCTCCAATCAACTCCAGGTTGAGTGTACGGGCATTTCGAAACAGTCCTGAGGGACGGGATAAGCTGCACAGGGCAAAATCTCTGAAGGCTGGCCAGTTGTCCTTCCCCCTCTGAACCCGGACTTGGCAAAAAAGACCGTGTTAATTTGGATTCTGCCTCAATGAGCTTCCTGTTGACGTGGGATGGATTGATCGAAGGTTCGTCCCTGCGCACCCAGCAGCACAGTTGGAACCGGCGCCAGAAGTTTTAATGCTTCGAGTTGTTTCGCCGAATTGTTCTATCCACGATTTCGATCAGGGCGTCAAGCTTGTCCTCCGTCTGCGCCTGGCGCTCCGCGAGCGCCTTGATTTGCTTCCCAGTGTCAAGCTGGGATCGCCTGATTTCGTTGCGAAATCTAAGCCCGGCTGCCGCTAACTGAGCGACGACGCGCTCAACACGGTCCATTCGCTTCTCGGCCTTGGCAAATCGTTCTTCGGCTTTGGCAAACCGCTCTTCGGCCTTGGCAAAATTGGCTTCCATCCTTGCGTCGAAGCGCGCCTGATTTTCGAGCAGGAACTGGATGGTCTTTTCAATATCCATGACGAAACCATTCTAGCATGACGGCGCGTCAGGTTGAGGTGACTCAGTCTGAACAGAACCCGGGTGGGAAGTGGTCCGCACGATCACTCTCCCTCCAGCGGGAACCATCAGGTTCACACCCAGAAAATTTCGGAGAATCGTCATCCATTCAGGACCACGATTGAAACGTGGATCGCTTTGCGCTGGACGAAATTGTAACGCCACCGCCGAAACGCTCGGTCGTGAGACAGGACGGTCATGATATCATCCATCTCCCAGAGAGGCTCAGGCATCGCGCCGCCTGGTTGTGGTACAGTTCGCTTGTTGAACCGCTGCCCGCCGGCGGCCAGGCGGCTGCAGTGCCGTGCCTAATTTCGCAGTGTGCCGGAGTCAGAAAATGCCCAATTGGACTCGACGTGACTTCTTGAAGACCAGTATCGCGGCTTCCGCTGCGGCAAGCTCGCTCCGTCCAGGAGCAGAAAGCCCAGCCTTCGCCCAGAGCCCATCTCCCGCATCGCCCAATCCTGCGATGGACGCCAACTCTCCGAGGGAGCGGCTGCTGCTTGATTTCGGATGGCAGTTTCATCTGGGCGATGCGGACAAAGCTGCGCTCGATTTTAACTATGGCCGCTACCGGGAGTATGCAAAGACCGGCGACTTTTTTCTGCAGGAGTCCCGTGGTTACCCGGGCCGTCCCGGGCCATCTTCCCTGGCGTTTGACGGCACAGGCTGGCGCAAGATTGATCTCCCCCACGACTGGGCGGTGGAGTTGCCGTTCCAGGAGGACCGCTGGCTTACCGAGCACGGATCGAAGCCGCTCGGCCGGACCTATCCCGCGACGAACATCGGTTGGTACCGCCGGGCGTTCGACATTCCCAGTAGCGACGCTGGAAAAAGGCTCAGTGTCGAATTTGATGGCGTGTTTCGGGACTCGATGGTGGCCTTGAATGGAAACTTTCTGGGGCGGAACTTGAGCGGCTATGCGCCGTTCCGCTATGACATCACGGACCATGCAAACTATGGAGGTCAAAATATTCTTGTGGTGCGTGTTGACGCCACGGAATACGAAGGATGGTTTTATGAGGGTGCGGGAATCTACCGGCACGTCTGGCTGGTAAAAACCAATCCGCTTCATGTGCCGCAGTGGGGAACTTTTGTAACTTCCGAAGTCCAAGGCGAAACCGCAACGGTCACCATTGCGACTGAAGTCAGCAACAATGGTGACAGCGATGCCGAGTGCCAGATTGTCTCCACGATCCTGGATGCGACGGGAAACCAGGTTGCCACGAGCCGTTCCGCCACGCTGACGATTCCTGCGTGGAGGCGCCGCGAACTGAAACAGGAAATCAGCGTCACCCATCCGGCGCTCTGGTCGATTGAAGATCCCCATCTTTACCGGCTGGTGACAACCCTCGAAGCGGGCGGCGCGGTGGTTGACCGCTACGAGACCCCGTTCGGGATCCGCACGATCCTGTTTGATCCCGCCAAAGGGTTTTTCATGAACGGAAAGTCCGTCAAGATCAAAGGGACGTGCAACCACCAGGATCACGCCGGGGTGGGCAGCGCCTTGCCGGACCGGTTGCAGTATTACCGCATCGCCAAGCTCAAGGAGATGGGATCGAACGGCTATCGCACGTCGCACAATCCGCCCACCCCAGAGCTGCTCGACGCGTGTGACCTCCTGGGGATGTTGGTGCTCGACGAAACGCGCATGTTCTCATCCGCGCCGGAAGGCCTCAGCCAATTGAGCCGGCTGGTCCGCCGCGACCGCAATCACCCGAGCGTGGTCTTCTGGTCCACGGGCAACGAGGAACCCGAGCAAAGCATTGAGCGTGGAGCGCGAATGTGCGCCACGATGAAAAGACTGGTGCGGCGGCTGGACCCGACACGACCCATTACCCAGGCCATGAACAACGGATGGGGCAAGGGCATCTCCGCTGTCCTGGATGTGCAGGGATTCAATTACCACCACGCGCCGCAGATCGATGCCTTCCACCAGAAGTTCCCGAACCAGCCCACGACGGGCACAGAGGTGGGGAGCACCGTTTCGACTCGCGGTATTTACGTGAACGACAAGGAGAAAGGCTACGTCAGCGCCTACGACGTGAACAATCCACCCTGGGCCACTACCGCCGAAGAGTGGTGGCAAACCTATGACCAGAGGGCCTTCCTTTCCGGCGGCTTTGTCTGGACCGGCTTCGATTATCGCGGCGAGCCGACGCCCTACGGATGGCCGTGCATCAATTCTCACTTCGGCATCATGGACACCTGCGGCTTCCCGAAAGACAACTATTACTATTACCAGGCTTGGTGGAGCGGCAAGCCGGTGCTTCACCTTTTCCCGCACTGGAACTGGAGCGGCAAGGAGGGCCAGGAAATCGAAGTCTGGTGCCACAGCAACCTGGAAACGATCGAGCTCTATCTCAACGGCCAGAGCCTCGACTCCCGCAAAATGGATCGCGACTCGCACGTGGCCTGGAAAGTGAAATACGCGGCCGGAACCCTTGAAGCCCGGGGCTATCGCGGCGGCCAACATGTGCTCACCGCCACACGGCAAACCACGGGCGATGCCGCGCAGATTGTGCTGCGGCCCGACCGCGAGAAAATCGCCGCCGATGGAGAAGATGTCTCGGTCATCGAAGTTCACGTGGTCGATGCGCGAGGACGGCTGGTCCCGGTAGCCGGTAACGAAATCTCATTTCAGGTTTCGGGAAATGGCAAAATCATCGGCGTGGGTAACGGCGATCCCAGCAGCCATGAACCTGATAAAGCCAGCCAGCGCCGAGCCTTCAACGGGCTGTGCGTGGCTATTGTTCAATCCACCCGGGAGGCCGGAGAGATTCATGTTCAAGCAACCTCACCCGGACTTGAACCGGGCGCCGTTGTGATTCAATGCGAGCACAGCACACCGCGTCCAGCCGTGGCATGAATTCTTGCCCTCGGATTCAGCCTGAATTGTTCATGGAGCTCGCTTGTAAGACCGGAAGGGCACGGTTAACCTGGATTATTCATGAAGCTCCTTTGTTGGACCGGAAGGGCACGGTTAAAACCGTGCCCTTCCAGTCTTCGAAAAAGATCCCGAAATTACCCGGAATAACTGAACTGAAGCCAGGCTATCACGGAGTGAGGCTGGCCCGTTCATGCCCGGTCGCTCACCACAGCTCTTCCCGGCTCATCGAGGGCCAGCGCGATTTGTTCCCACTCCTTCATCATCTCCCCAAGCCGGTTGCGGCCCCCCTCAATCAGTTTGGCTAATCGGATAGAATCCTGGGCGCTCTTGAAATTGGCGAGGTCCATCTCATAATTGTTGATTTCCGCCTCACAACGGCCAATCTCTTTCTCCAATGCCTCGCGGCGCGCTTGCATTTCCCGTTTCAGAATGGGATTGAGCTTCTTGGCCGGCTCTGCCAGCTCTACGCGCTTGCCAAGTGTTTCGCCATTCCGGCCCGGCTGCGATTCCTCCACGGGAATCGCAGGTCCGTTGGCGTGATGCTCTTTTTGCCACTGATAATCCTCATAATTGCCGGGATAGTCGTGGAGCTCGCCACCCTCGATCTCAAAAATGCGAGTGGCGAGCTGGTCAATAAAGTAGCGGTCGTGAGAGACAAACACCACCGTTCCGCTGAACTCTTCGAGCGCGCCGAGCAGAACGTCCTTGGCGCGAAGGTCAAGATGATTTGTGGGTTCATCGAGCAACAGGAAATTAGGCGGCTGAAGTAACATGCGGGCCAGCGCGTAGCGGTTGCGCTCACCGCCGGAGAGCACGCCGATGCGCTTGAAGACCTCATCATCGGAAAACAGGAAGCAGCCGAGGAGCGAGCGAAGTTGCGTCTGGCCGCTGAGCGCAGCGGGCGCCACACTGGCGATGTCATCGATCAGGCGCGCGCCCGGGTCGAGCGCCTTGTACTGGTCCTGCGCGAAATAATCCACTTCCACCTTGTGACCCAGGCGGCATTCGCCCGCCGTTGTCTTTTCGGCGCCGGCCAGAAGCTTGATCAGCGTGGACTTTCCAGCGCCGTTCACGCCCACCAGGCCCACGCGATCCCCTCGGTTGATCACGAAGTTCACATCTTCAAACACGCACTTCGCGCCATAATGCTTGGCAACTCCCCGAAACTCGGCCACCATGCGCCCGCTCGCCGGGGGCTGCGGAAATGAGAAGTGAATGGTCTTCTCTTCGGGGGGCAACTCGATTCTTTCGATCTTCTCCAGCTCCTTGATCCGGCTTTGCACCTGCTTGGCCTTGGTGGCTTGGTAGCGGAAACGGTTGATAAAGGTTTCAAGATGCTGGATCCGGTCCTGCTGGTTGCGATAGGCGGCCTCAAGCTGGGCGCGGCGCTCGGCTTTCTGCTTGAGATAGCCATCGTAGTTGGTACTGTAGAAATAGGCTCGCTGGTTCCAGAGTTCCAAAATCTTGTTTACCGTGACGTCCAGAAAATAGCGGTCGTGGGAGACCAGGACGAAGGCAAAAGGATAATCCTTCAGGTATTGCTCCAGCCAATTGCGCGATTCAAGATCGAGGTGGTTTGTGGGTTCATCCAGCAGTAGCAGGTTGGGCTTGATCAGCAAGAGCTTGGCCAGCGCCACGCGCATCTGCCAGCCGCCGGAAAACTCCTCCGTGGGGCGGCTGAGGTCCTGGCGCGAAAACCCCAAGCCGTTGAGTACCGCGTAGGTCTGCGCTTCGAGCGAATAGCCGTCCCGTCCGTGGAATTCGGTCTCAATGCGGTGGTAGCGGTCGATAACCCGCTGATATTCATCGCCCTCCGGATCAACTTCCGCCATTTGATGGGTGAGGGCTTCCATTTCCTTCTCCATGGCCAGCAACTCCTTGAAGACGGAGAGGCATTCTTCGAGGACCGCGCGCCCGGAGAGCGAAAGGCCATCCTGTGGAAGGTAGCCGGTGGTGATACCTTTGGCAGTGGAGAGTGATCCTTGATCGAGGGATTCAAGGCCCGCCAGCACCTTGAGCAGAGTCGATTTGCCCGTCCCGTTGGCGCCGACAAGCCCCACACGTTGCCCAGGAGTCACAAGCCAGTCGAGACCCTCGAAGAGGATTTTGGAGCCGAAATGTTTGGCCGCCGAAGAAAGTTGAATCATAAAGTCTTTTGAAGGCTGCTATGCAGTCCGGGATCCTGGATGGGGTGCGCGAACTTCCATCTTAATTACTATAGGGCCACCATGAGCCAATCGGCAATCGTTCCCCCGCTTGGGTCGTGGGTCAGTTTGCTGTAGTGCCGGCCTCTGACCGCTGGAGGTGTTGATAAATAAGATTCGGCGGTTGGAGACCGCCCTGACATCCGCGAAAACGTACCACTACCTTCGCTTGGGCCCTCGTCGATTTTCGCTCCATTACGCAGAGCCTCCGCCTGGCACAGCCGCACGATGCAGGCTCGAAGGATCGGGCTACATAGAAAGCCCGAGGCGTCGCACTCAAGACTCCGATTTTCTTGCGCCGCTCATGACCTTGTGCCAAACTTGTGAGCACTTTACAATCGAAGACCCCGATGGCTGCAATGCCAGCCACTTGGCGCGGGTAGGCGTTTCGAACGACCGGAGCTTGAGCGCATTGTCTTGCATAAAGCGTTTTGATGTCACGGTGGTTGGCGAACTGAACCTGGATTTGATCCTCTATGGTCTTCCCGAAGTTCTACCGCCGGAGCGCGAGCTGCTGGCGAATGGGCTGACGCTGACTCTGGGCAGCTCCTCGGCAATTTTCACACACAACCTCGCCCGGCTCGGCAGCCGGGCCGGATTCATTTCCCGAATCGGAACCGATCCGTTGGGTAGGATTAGTCTTGAGCGCCTTGCCACAAGCGGTGCGGATGTTTCCAGGGTCAAAAGAGTTGATGGGCCTGCGGATTCCGGGCTGACGGTGATCCTGCCTCACTCCGGTTTCCGGAATATATTGACCTATGCCGGCACAATGTTCGAGATGTGCTTTGAAGACCTGGACCTGGATTATCTGAAAGATTCGCGGCATTTCCATCTCTCTTCATTCTTTCTGCACAGGGCTCTGCTGCCCCGAATCGCCGGGCTGTTCGAAGCCATGAAGGCAGCCGGGCTCACCACTTCGCTGGACATCAACGACGATCCAGAGGACCGCTGGGATTCCCGGCTCAGCGAGGTTCTGCCCTATGTGGACGTTTTCTTTTTGAACGAGAGAGAGTTGAAAAAAGTGACTGGAAAACCGGACCTGGCCTCCGGCATCGAAAGCCTTTCAAAGTCAGTCCCGATGCTGGCCGTCAAGCTCGGCTCCCATGGTGGATGTCTTTGCTACCAGGACAAAATCATTAGACGCCCGGCATTGCCCGTGACCGTGGCGGACACGGTCGGCGCTGGAGACAGTTTCGACGCCGGGTTTATCCATCAATTTGTTCAAGGAGCCGGCCCCGAGAGTTGTCTCGAGTTTGCGAATCTGACGGGCGCATTTTCCACGATGCGGCCGGGCGGCACGGAGGCCTTCCGCGACCCCAAGCTCCTGGAAGAGTTCCTTAATCTGCACTGGCGTTCAGGAGCTATGCGATGATCGATTTCAAGGATCCCGGCGGCTTGAGCCGGCAGGATCCCGGCTCTACGGACGTGCGCAGGGTTCGATTGTTTCGTGGACAGGACACGAGGATTGCAGATACTGCCGGAGCCGTCGAACCGGGGCCCTACCACGAGGCTTCGATCTCCTCCAGGGTTCTCCCTTTGGTCTCGGGAACCTTCCAGGCCGAGAAATAAAACGCGGCGGCGGAAAGGAGAGCGTAGAGCCAGAACGCACGCCTTGCTCCCAGACCCTGAACCAGGGTCAGGAAAGTGATAGACAGCAGAAGGTCGAAGATCCAGATGGTCACGGAGGCAAGGGACATCGCCTGGCCGCGGATGGTGGTGGGGTAAATTTCGGAAATCATCAGCCAGAAGATAGGTCCGAGCCCGATGGCAAACGAAGCTAGATAAACCAGCACGTCGATCAGGATGGCATCCCGGGAAACGTGATGGGCTCCAAAGAGGAAACCGAGGTGGGCCAGACTGAGGGCCATGCCGGCGATTCCAATCAGCAGCAGCGGCCTGCGTCCCACGCGGTCAAGCAGGAAGAGCGAGACAATCGTAAACACAAGGTTCACTGCGCCCACCAAGACCGTTGCCAGGATGGCGCTCGACGCGGATTGAAAGCCCGCCATTTGCAGGATGATAGGAGTGTAATAGACGATGGCGTTGACTCCGGTGACCTGTTGAAAAATGGCGAGGCCCACTCCCACCACAAGGGCTTTGCGGAAGCGCGGAGAGAAAAGGTCGCCAAACTTCAGCCGGTCCATCTGGGTGACCTCCTGAAGCTCCTCGAGGTGACGCTTCGCGTCCAAAACATTTTCAATGCGGCACAGAATCCTAAAGGCTTGGTCGAAACGGCCCAGGGAAGCCAGCCAACGTGGGCTCTCTGGTAGAAAAATCAACGCCACCAGCAGAATCACGGAGGGGATCACCGCACTGATGAACATCCCCCGCCAGTTCCCTGCCCCTGAGAAAAGATAATCCACGTAGTAGGCTACGGCGATGCCGGTGACGATGGCGAGCTGATTGAGGGTGACGAAAGCCCCCCGAACCTTGGGGGGAGAAACCTCTGCAATGTAGAGAGGAGTGATCATCGAGGCCACGCCCACGCCGAAACCCACCAGGAACCGGGCCGCTACGAACATGGCGAGGCCGTTGGAAATGCCTGTGACCACCGCGAACACTCCAAAGATGATGGCGTCCACAACCAGCACTGGCTTGCGGCCAAAGCGGTCTGCGAAGTAGCCGGCGGCGCCGGCGCCCAAGGCCGCTCCGGCGAGGACGGCGCTGACAGCAACCTCAGTTTGGAACGGCGTCAGATGGAACTGGTTTCGAACAAATAGGACGCCCCCGGAGATGACGGCCGTGTCATAGCCGAACAACAGTCCTCCTACCGCCGCGGCAATGGCGATGAGCAGCGCGTAGGCTGTTCCGCTGTTCTGGATAAGGGCGCCGCCCGCGTTCGCTGCTTCATGATCCTGACGCGATGCCATGTAGGTCTCCGCAAGGTGCATCTTGGATACGCACCGATGCTAAACCATCCGTGGCCAGGATTTTAAACTTTTTGTCAATGCTCCGGCTGTTTATAAAATGGGTAACAGCCGGAGGAAAGGGAAACACCGTCCGTTACGGCCGGGGCTGGATGATGGACAAAATCCTTTGAATCCATTTCACTTCCTTCAAAACACCGGCGTGCTTTCCGGGCCTTTACCGGTTTATTATGTGAGCGGCATATACCGGCTTTGGTTTGCGAAAGCCCATGCCGGGATACGGTGAGAGCGGGGAGGCCACGAGCAGTCATTCTGCAAGACAGGTTGATGCCGGCATGGCCCGGCGTTTGATGAATTCCAGCCGAAAAGGAGAGAATATGGCAGGGAACAAGGGTAGCTTGCAGGAAACACAGAGTGTGAGACCATCCCAGTTCTTGATGCACGGGAAAGTGCGGGTCACGAGCGCCGTGATCGGTGGCGTTCCGGCTTTGCGGAAACCCAAACTGGCCGCGGCACAGGCAGGCCAACCGGCCTATCCGGGCTTTATCTACAATAGCGGTCCGGTGATAACCACGCCAGCGGTTTATACAAGCTTCTGGGGAGCATTGTGGAGCGACACAGCTCATCAGACAGCAGCTCAGCGGTTGGACCAGTTCATGCAGGACCTTCTGAACAGCAACTTCATGAATGTTCTAAGCCAGTACGGCGTGGGCAAGGGAGCCGGCAGCGGCAGCTTTGGGACAGCTTCCTTCGTGGCGAACGCCGCCAATCAGTTGACCGATACGGACATTCAGACCACGATCCAGGGAAATATCAATTCCGGCGCCATCCCGGAGCCACCCGCGAATAACTCTTCCCAGTTGCTCATCATCTATCTCGACGAGAATACCGAGGTGAATGACTCCAACCTCGGAGTGGTAATGTGTGAGCCTTCTGGCGACACGGCGTTTGGCTATCACAATAGCTTCACGACGGCGGCGGGGAATCCTTTTTACTACTGTGTGATTCCGGCGTTGGATGATACCTGCATCCAGAATTCATGCGGCGGAAGCACAGGATGCACGCTGCAACTCAGCCAGACCCAGGAGCAACGGCGAACTCAGGTCACGAGCCACGAATTTGCGGAGGTTGTGACGGACCCCAATCCGCCCACCGGCTGGTACGATCAGAGCGACCCGAACAGTGGAGAGTGTGGAGACATCTGCAACGGCGAGTCGGATACCATTTCCCCAACCACCAACTCCAACGTCTGGACCGTGCAGCGGATCTATAGCGCGTACGACGACCAACAAACCGGCGGCTCAAATTACTGCTTGAGCCAGGTCACGAGTCCTGAGCCGCTGCTTCCTGGTGGGCCGGGCGGGTAATTGCCGTCACTGGCTTTCACCTCCCCGGGAGTAGGCGGAGACAAGACCGTCCCTGAGGGCGGTCATTCCCTCGGAAGCTTGTTTCCGCGAAGGCGGGAAGCGGGAATCCACACCCTGTTTGCCGGTAGCGGCATAGACCCCCCGGCGCGGGGGTGACACCGAAGGGCAGGACTCCGGCCGCCATCCCGGTCATTGCCGCAGAAGCGGGAATCCATAGCCCGTCCCCGCTGCTTCCGGAACCCGCACTCTTGAACCATAAAACGAGTAATAGGTAATGAAGACGTAACAGAGAAGAGGAACGGCCATCGCCACCGCCATGCTGTGGGCGAATTGGTAGATCAGCCCCATGGCCGGAGGGGCGACGGCGCCGCCGATGATCGCCATGATGATGACGGAGCCGCCGAGCTTCGTGTTCTCCCCCAATTCCTTGATGCCAAGCGCAAAAATGGTAGGGAACATCAGCGACATAAAGAAACTGGTCGTGAAGACAGCCCAGACTCCCACCGTGCCGGGAAACAAAATTCCAACAGAAACCAGGGCGATGTTGATGACGCCGAAGATGCCCATGAGCTTGTTCGGACGGACGAACTTCATCAGATAAGTCGCCGTGAATCTGCCAATCCCAAAGGCTACCAGTGTCCCGGTTAGAAAAAGACCTGCAACTTTTTCGGGGCAATGGGTGTAATCCTGGATGTATTGGATGAAGTAGCTCCACGTCCCTACCTGCGCCCCAACATAAAAGAATTGAGCTAGGACTCCTTGAACAAAATGGGGGTAGCGAAACAGGGATGTGGGCTTGCTGCTCTGACGGCGGTCCGGGGTCCCAGCTTCATCGGCAATTTTGGGGAATTTGGTCTTCAGGATCAAGAACGCCCAGATAAAAACCACCGAACCCAAGATCAGATAAGGTGTTACCACCCTCAGTGTTTCACTCCGCAGATAGGCTTGGTACTTTCCTGCGGTCTTGAGGGCGCTGATCTGATGCGGGTTCAGCTCAATACCTGAAAAGATGAAGACGGTTCCAATCAGCGCGCCGGTAACGGCGCCCACCGGATTGAAAGCCTGCGAGAGGTTGAGCCGCCGCTCCGAAGTCCTGGGATCACCCAAGACGGCGATGAAGGAGTTCGATCCCGTTTCAAGGAACGCCAAGCCGCTGGCGATGACGAACAGGGCAAACAGGAAAAAGCTATAATCTCGAACGATAGCCGCCGGCCAGAACAGAAAAGTTCCCGCGCTGTAAAGGAACAACCCCGTCACCAGACCCGCCTTATAGCCATACTTTCGCATGATGAGCGCAGCGGGCATGGAAAGAAGGAAATAACCCATGTAGAAGGCGGATTGGATCAGACCTGCCTTGAAGCGCGTCAGCTCGAATGACTTCATGAACTGCTTAATCAGAATATCATTCAGGTTGTTGGGAATCCCCCACAGGAGGAATAGCGCGGTGACCAGAACAAAAGGCAGTACCGTTCCAGGAGTGAGCAGGCGGGGTGGATCATCCTTCTTCGCATTTACGCTGATGGCTGGCATTCTTAAAACTCCGGATAGTCTTTGCGGCGCCGCCGGGTTTCCCGGCAAGCACTATTCCCATCCAATAGATTGGGCACCGCCTGTGGGCCATGCTTTGGAAATCAACCTGGGCGCTCCACTCGATTGCCACTAAGAAGCGGAAATGATCCGGCGCGATACGAATCCGGTGGCAGGGAAGTATAGCTCATGTCCGGCCCTTTATTGGCGTTAATCATGCGAATGATTCGACTTGCTGGTAAAAGGTCTTCGTCCGCGCGGAGTAGGTAACTTACCCCATCGCCGGGCATTCGTGGTGTCTCAGTTTGCTTGCTGTAGCGGCGCTCTATGAGCGCCGAATTTCATTTATCAACACCTTCCGGCGCTCATAGAGCGCCGCTACAGCAAACTGAGACACTACCCAGGCATTCGTGATGTTGACAACCCTATGGTTTTCACGTAGATTTTCTGGCGTGAGACGAGTATGGAGTATTCTCGGTCCTTAATGTTAGAGCAAGGGAGGGTTATCGAATATGTTCCCAGCACTTCTCCTATTGGCAAGCGTTTTGGCTGGGCCGCAGAATGCGCCGCCGCGGTCCGGTGTGGCCCAACAGATTCGAGAATTGGAGCAGGAAGTTAATGCCGCATATGGCGCGAATGATCTTCCCAAGTACTTCTCATTCTACGCGCCGGATTTAACCCAATGGTTCACGACGGGCCGCACGGACCTTCCTACCTACGAGAAGCAGTGGTCCCGATTCATTGAGAGGGGAAACCGGATCGAAGCCGCTGATGTTTCAGACCTGGAAATCCAGGTTGGGCCGGATGGAGATGCAGCGGTCGCAACCTACCTGTTGCAGGTCAAGACGCAGTTGGCAAATGGCACAGTGACGAACGAAAAGAACCAGGAAACCGACGTCTGGTTCAAGCGCGATGACGGCTGGAAAATAGTAACCGTGCATTACTCACCGGTGCCGAATAAGGGAGCGCAACTACTGAACGTTAGCCATTAAGGACCCAGCCGCATGGGCCCATTCACCGTGCGCCCATCGGAGTGCACAAATGGGCTCGTTCGAAAGCAAACCGGCTCTGGAGCTCTTTGTATTCTCTGATAGCAGAGTTGCCGCCTGACCTTTGGACTGTACCTGTTAGGGCAGCGGTTTCGGTTCTGGCCGCAGGAGGCCGGCAGAATGGATGACTTTCACAACCGCGATCTGGGCATGCACCGTCGTATCACGCGCCGTGATTTTCTAAATGGAGTGGCAATCGCCATTGGCACGACGCTGAGGCCGGTTGGCGGATTTGCCGATGAAGGCGGCCTCACTGTTCCCTCGCGGCCTCCGGAAGGGCAGGGTGCAGACGGCTCCGCACAGGAGCCATTGCTGGCAAAAGGCATCACTCCAAGCGATCCAAGCTACTACCCGCCCACCCTCTCCGGCATGAGGGGTAGCCACCCGGGTTCTTTCGAGTCAGCCCACTTAGCCCGTGACGGCGATTATTGGAAGGCGGCCTCGCAACCCATCAACACCGGTGAGTCATACGACCTGGTAGTGGTGGGCGGCGGCATCAGCGGTTTGGCCGCGGCTTATTTCTACCGCGCTCACGCCGGCCGGTCAGCGCGCATCCTCATTTTGGATAACCATGACGACTTCGGCGGGCACGCCAAACGCAACGAGTTGCACCTTGCCGGGCGGATGTTGCTGATGAATGGCGGAACGATGAGCATTGAGTCGCCTTTTCCCTACAGCAAAGAAGCTGCAGGTCTGATGACGGAGCTTGGCGTGGATCCGCCCGCGCTTGAAGCCAAATGCGCAGATTTTTCTTTTTACCATTCATTGGGTTTGAAGCCGGCGGTCTTCTTTGACAAGGAGACTTTTGGCGTGGATCGTCTGGTGAGCGGTTTGCCCGGCGGCTTCTATGGCAGTCACGCTGCGACCGGGAAGGGATGGAAAGATTTTCTTGCTAAAACGCCACTGGCGGCGGAGGCGCAACAGGACATTGCGCGAATCGAAGTTGCGAAGATTGATTACATGCCCGGCGTCCCGGAAGCTGAGAAGAAAGACAGACTTTCCAGGATGAGTTACAAGGACTTTCTGCTGAAGGTTGCGAAGGTTCATGCGGATGTGATTCCGTTCTATCAAACGCGGACTCACGGGCTTTACGGCGTGGGCATTGACGCGGTTCCTGCACTGGACTGTTGGGCGATTGGCTTTCCGGGTTTTCAAGGCATGAGTCTGGCGCGAGTCCCGACGCCGCGCTTGAGCTTCACGGCAGAGGGAGCCGTGACGCCCCAGAAGCCTTACAGTTTTCACTTTCCCGACGGCAACGCCTCAATTGCCCGCATGATGGTGCGGGCGCTGATTCCGGGGTCCGTCCCCGGACACACGGCTGAGGACATCGTCACCGCAAAAGTGGACTACACCCAGCTTGACCGGAGTGGCTCGCCGGTTCGCATCCGGCTGAACAGCACGGTGGTGCGCGTGAAGCACTCGGGTGATCCGTCTTCCGCGCAAGAAGTGAAGATCACTTACGCCGATGGGAAAAAGGTCTGCGCCGTTCAAGCCAAAGGAGTGGTGCTGGCCTGTTGGAATATGATGATCCCGTTCTTGTGCCCGGAATTACCCGGCAAGCAGAAGGAGGCGCTGCGCTACGGCGTGAAGGTGCCGCTGGTTTACACCACCGTGGGCCTGCGCAACTGGACGGCTTTCCAGAAATTGGGTATTCATGCGGCGTCATGTCCGGGCATGTTCCATTCCTCCGCCATGCTCAACATGGCCGTGAACATTGGAGACTTCACCAGTCCGAAATCACCGGAGGAGCCGATGCTGCTCCACATGTTGCGCACACCCTGCCAGCCGGGCCTCTCCGCAAGGGATCAACAGCGGGCTGGGCGGTTCAATCTGTTTGCCACGTCTTTCGAGACCTTCGAGCGCAACGTCCGGGATCAGCTTACTCGCATGTTGAGCGGCGGCAGCTTCGATCCGGCGCGCGACATCGACGCCATCATCGTCAATCGCTGGCCGCACGGTTATGCTTATGAGTACAACCCGCTGTGGGATCCCGATTGGCCCCCGGGCGAAGCTCCGAACGAAATCGCGCGCCAGCCATTTTGCCGGATCACCATCGCCAACTCGGACGCCGCCGCCGCCGCATATACGGATCAGGCCATCAACCAAGGTTACCGGGCGGTGCAGGAGCTTTTGAAGATGGGGTGAGCAAGCCCGAATTATTCACGCTAGGTCTCAGACCGCTTGAAAGAGTTCTTATGACAGCCGAACTTGTGCCGGGTGGCGCACCGGGTGGCCGGGCTTGGCAGCCTGGGCCGTGAGCGTTTTGTGGCGATCGCCGAGTGGCGTGGCGGCAAGATCGCGCAGGAGGCCAAGGCGCCGGCTCCATCCGCCTGCGCGTGGATCAATCATGGCAAGGGTTCGGATCAAATCCTGTACCAGAAGTTGCTCGATACCGCTGTTCGCTGCCCGGATCCCTTCGTTCATCTTAAGGGACGCTGGATTGTCCGCAGGCTTGTCCCGGACTGCTGCCGTATCGAACTGGCCGATGTTCCCGACGAGCGTGACGAGAGCCGTCTGCTCAAAGCCATGGGCTTCGAGACGGCCAACCTGCATTTGGGCAGCAAGGACGCCACCAAGCAGGTGCGGCTGGACTTCAAAAAACGCTCACCAGATTGGTTCCGGTCCCTCGCTAAGGCGATGTTGAAAGCCACCCGCAACGACTGGGAAGACTGGAAGGCAAGCCAGAAACACTGATCGCTCCCTGTCAACCTCGGACCCGGCAAGGTGGGACGTACCGTTACTACGGATGATCTGAGATCACCCCATCAGCCACACCAACGGCATAAGACCTAGCGCCGCCCAGCCCATCAAAAAACCCAAGCTTGCAATGCAGAGTTTGTGCTCTTCGAACCCTCCGCAAATTCACGCAACTCGTTGATTCTGCGTCGGAGTACTCGGGAAGGTTTCCATTTCCACTGGAAACCGGCCCTCGGCCGGGGCCATTGCTCTGCGGCTTTTGAATTGACAAACAACCAAAGGCCGAAGAGTTTCTGTGATGCGAAACTCCGCGCTACCCGCTCAATTGTAAGACACATTTGCTTTGACTTACAGATCTTAGGGTAGTAGGATATCGGGGAGGCACGTGTCGCATGAAGGTCGAAACTGGCGTCGTCACTTCGAAAGGGCAGTTGGTGATCCCCGCGCGCCTGCGGCGGCGCTTCGGCATCAAGAGGGGAACCCTCGTCGCTTTTGTGGAGGATGACGGGCGCATGATCGTGCAGCCCGTCACTCTGGAGTTCATCCGCAGCCTGCGCGGGTCGCTCAAAGGCAAACCCTCGGGGCTTGAGAACCTGCTTGCCGAACGGAAGCGGGAGCGGGCACTTTGAAAACCTTGGTGTTGGATTCGAGCGCCCTGATGACGTTCTTCGAGGACCGTCTCGGGGCGCAAAAAGTGGAAGAGCTTTTGACGAGGGCGGCGGACGCAAGACACCCCTTGTTGATGTCGGTGGTCAACTGGGGTGAGGTTTATTACTCGGTCTGGCGGGCGCGCGGGGAGAAAACGGCTAACGAAAAAGCGAAAGAGATCGCCCAGCTTCCCATTGACATCGTCGGCGTAGACATCGAACTCGCCAAGCTTGCGGCAACTCTCAAGGCGGAACACAATCTGCCCTATGCGGATTGCTTCGCCGCCGCCCTTGCCCAGGCCAGAAAAGCCGGGTTGGTCACCAGTGACAAGGACTTTGAGCGAGTGAGGAGTCTCGTCAAAATCGTTTGGGTCTGAGCAGGTAGCGCAGAGTTCATGCGCTTCGAACTCTGCGGTTCTTTCTTTATTCAACAAGCCCCAGAGTTTTTGGAATGTCAAACTCTGCACTGCAAGGTTGCAATTCCTTGTTTTTTTAGCAAACATCTTTCAGAGCGCCCTCCGCGGGTACCGCCTACGTGCCGTTGTTTCGCATGGTTGCGCCATTTCCCATCCCAGGGTCGCCTACATCGCGAAGAGTGCGCGACGGAGGCGCCACCCAGGGAGAGCGACAGTGCTTGAGCCATTCCTTAAATGGCCAGTTGGCAAGAGATGGATTGTTCAGTAATAAGCTGAGTTCCTCGCATCATCCCGTCGCCGCCACCCGCGAACCCGTTGCTGGGTGGAGGACGGGCGCACTGGCCGCCAAAATCGAGGGAGCCCGCCGCCCGGGAATCCGGGGACGTTCTTCGCTCCAGTTTGGTGCCATCACCGGAATAACGCGGAAAGGGTGCGGAAAAACTCGGCGGGCGTAGCAATCTGCAGACCAGTCCGTTGCGCCACTGCGTTGGTGAAATGCTTCGTATTATGTGTCAGCAACCAATCAGGCTTGCTGTCCACTGCGGATAGCAGCACCGGGACGTCCGCGCCGTGACGGATGAGATGGCGATTCGAGCGCACACGATCAGTGCCGGGGTACGGCACAAACTCGGGGCGAGTCAAACTGATCAGGCGACGATAGTCTTCGACAAGCGTCTTCGCATCTTCGGGCTTGAGCCGCCCTGCGTGAAGCAGGAGATTCTCCTGAACTTCGTCCCGGACAACCTCCGCCAGGACGAGCCGGCAGATGCGCGCGGCGCAAAGCGACAATATTGCTTTGTCCAGCCCCCACGGTGAAACAATTCCTCCCGTGAGAACATTCGAGTCCAGGAAAAGACGAATCCGCCGCCGCCGTGTCACTGGCCAGAGGGACCTTTTCGGTTGTGCCCGCTATGCTTCCTCGAGGCTGGCACGCTATCCTGAGGGTCCGCGAATGCTGCCATTTCCTTCACAAAAATAGGTTCGCCGGGCTTCCTTGAAGCAAGCGCGCTATAATGGCGAGTGAACACACGCTTCCGCGCCTTAGGCAGAGTGGCAATCACCGCCTCCGGTTTTGCGCCTGCGCTCATCAGAGCGGCGCTGACCCGCTGGCACAATTCCTCGAAGCGCCTCTGCTCGGGGAGCAGTATGAGGCCATTCCCCAACCGCAATACTGCGAAAGGCGCGCCAGCATCCAAGCCCAAATCCTCACGGAATTGCTTGGGTACCGTAAGCTGGCCCTTTTCGCCAATCCTTGTAGTTGTGACGTATTCGACGGCAGCAATCTTTAGGGCGGACGACATACAATCACCTCGGTAGGAATATCCTACCATAGTTCGCCGGAGCGCTACGCTTGAATTTATACGACGTGATCCGGAACGAGAAGTTCGTCACCAAGATCGCAGAGAAACACGCCGTCACCACCGACGAGGTCGAGGAAGTCCTTTTCTCCAAGCCACACGTTCGGAGGTTGGAGAGGGGAAAAGTGAAAGGCGGGCACTTGTATGTGGCTGTGGTCGAACCGCCGCCGGGCGGTATCTGGTGGTATTCTTTATTCGCAAGCCTCGCGGCGCGGCCTTGCCGATTTCGGCGCGTGAGATGACCGGAGCCGAGCGGCGGTGTTTCCATGAGCAAAAAAAAGAAAGTTGATCCCATTCCCAATGGATTCGCCAGCTATGAGGCAGCCGCCGAATTTTGGGACAAGCACGACACCACCGATTACCCCGGCGAGTTCCAGACCATCAAGGTGGTGAGCGAGTTCCGAAACCGTCACTACGAGATCCCGATTGACGGCGACGTAGTCATCAAGTTGCAGCAAAGAGCGCGAAGGGCGCGCGTACCGCTCGGGCGCCTGGCTAGCGAGCTGCTGCGCAAGGAACTCCGAGCCTCGGGATAAGAAGATGCAGCCAGCCTTTAGGAGCCCGCTATGGCAAGCCCTTCAGGTCAGAAAACCGAAACGAACGCTCGGCGGTCAGAGACCGCCGCCGTAAGCGCCACCCTTACCGGTGTCCCGAATTGACACACTTGAACGGTCAAACCCGGCATTCCTGCCCCGGCGCCCGCCCAAAAACATGCCGAACTGCCTGAATCTTCGCGCTTTTCGTGCTGCGAAAATAAACTGTCTCATGCGTCTCACCTGTCGCCACCGTCTCATCGGGCCGTGTTACAGTCATTTCGTTTCCTCGAGGCGTTTCACGCGCTGCGGCCGCGCGCTGGCGGGCCGCACATCGCCCCCTCCGAGAGCCGGGGCGGTTAGAAGAGTTTGCTGTCATCCTTCCGCACTCTTCGGTAGTGGTGCAACTTGCTGTAGCGGCGCTCTATGAGCGCCGACCCAGAATCGTTAAACGGTTTTCGGCGCTTATAAAGCGCCGCTACAGCAACCAAACTGCGCCACTCTTCGCGGGGTGCGGGCTCCAACCTCACGGTTGGCTCGCGCGGCCGGAGTTCAGGCCGCCGCTCGCTCGTGCCAGCCCGCCGGCACTGCGGCGCAACGCGGGTGC
>Ga0102924_1000697_pt1 | contig 40868 bp, 36 predicted proteins | sample PaiPotPPM11metaG_FD_80116 | JGI IMG/M metagenome (GOLD analysis project Ga0102924, IMG submission 80116) | Iron sulfur acid spring bacterial and archeal communities from Banff, Canada, to study Microbial Dark Matter (Phase II) - Paint Pots PPM... ...
GTGCGGTCCGTGCTCCGAAGTGTGCAGGCGGGGAGGAAGCACGCGGAAATGATTGCTCTGGTCGTTCAAGGTGTCGACCGCGTTGCCGATTACCGGGTTCGCCACCTCGATGACCGCCTCGCGCACCAGAGTGTCGGTTTCTGGCAGTTCAGTGCCGGCAAGTTGGCTGGCAATCTTGGCCGCGGTCTTCGGCGTCACGTCAAAAATGACGCGTCCTTCAATGTCGCCACTCAACTCCACCATGGCCGCAACGCCTTTGCGGCGATAGGCCTCTTTATCCATGGTGAAATTTCCGATCTCCATGGGAGAGTTCAAGCCTTGCGACAACACAGCATCTGCCGCGTTGATGAACGGCTGGATCAACTCCATTTTCATTTCAGGCCCCTGCGCCGGCTGCGGCGGCTACTACTCCGTCTTCTCCCAGCACGTACTTGATTACTTCATACAGCACTTCCGGCTTCACAGGTTTCTGCACAAAATGCCGTGCTCCGCGTTGCAACGCCGCCACGATGTTCTCCTGGTATCCCACGGAAGACACCATGACGATGCGCGCGTCCGGATTCTGCTGCACGATCTTCTCGGCCGATTCGATGCCTTCCATCTGCGGCATGGTGATATCCATGAGCACGATGTCGGGCTTGCTGCGTTCGTATTCGGTGATCGCCGTCATTCCATCGCCGGCCTCACCTGCGATCTCGCCCCCAAATGACTCAATCATGCGGACGAGGTTTTTGCGCGCGAAGACGGAATCGTCGACGATCAAATAGCGGATCGCCTGCCCGTCCTTGCTGCGTTTAATTGGTGAAAACTGCTCCATAACATCCTCCTCCTTACTTTTAGTGCCCGGCCCCCCGCGAAGGTGTACCGGTATTACGAAACCTACGCCTCAGTTGCGCCCATGGCGCGAGCGGGGACAGCGCGTTCAGAACACTGCGTTCGCAGGGTACTAGCCATTGCCTGCAAATCTACAATGCGCATTGCGTGCCCTCGCTCAATCGCTGCTTTTGGCATTCCAAAAACCACGCAGGATTGCTCACTCTGGGCAATGGTTGTTCCCCCCGCCGCTTTGATCAAGCCTAATGCATGTGCGCCATCGTCCCCCATGCCTGTCATGATTACCCCCACCCCGCTCGGGCCGAATTCTTCGGCCACACTTTTGAACAGTACATCGGCAGAGGGGCGATGTCCGTTTACCCTCGGCTCGTCGCTTAAAACGGCAACGTCGCCCAAGGGAAGCCTTTTCACCTTTAAATGTCTGCTCCCCGGACAGATAAGCACACGGCCGGCTTGGAGAATATCGCCAGATTGCGCTTCCTTTACACTCAGCGCGCTGCAATCGTCGAGGCGCCGGGCAAACATCTCTGTGAATCCCTCGGGCATGTGTTGCACCACCACGATGCACCCGGGAAAATCTTGCGGTAACTGCGACAGTACATACTGCAAGGACTGCGGGCCGCCGGTGGAAACTCCGATGGCAATGATCTTGGTCGCTTGGCGGGTGGCCGCGGATTGAATTTTCTTTCGCCTGGTAGCTTCCGAAAGATCACCCGGAGAAGCGATTTGAATGCCGCGGCTCTGGGCAGCGGCCTTGATTTTCGCGATCAACTCGTGCGCGCTCTCCTGCATGCGCGCCGCGACATCAGCCGGCTTAGCAACGAAATCAAAGGCACCCAAAGACAGCGCCTGCAGGGTGACCGACGCGCCCTTGGTGCTGTGCGAACTTACGACGATTACTGGCATGCGATGGCGCCGCATGATTGCTCGCAACATATCCAGACCGCCCATGCCGGGCATCTCCAAGTCCAGCGTGATCACTTGCGGTTTGAGCTCTTCGATCTTTTTGAGTCCGAAGTTGCCATCCATAGCGGTGCCCACGACCTGAATCGAGCTGTCAGCCTCAATCATTTGCGGAATGAGCTTGCGCATCAACGCCGAGTCATCGACCACGAGCACCCGCACCGGTTGTGCGCTCATTGCCGCACCTCCGCTTCAGGGGCGCCCTGCTGCGCGCGCGAGAATGCTCCGGTATGACGAACGTCGGTGCCAGTTTTGGTGAAACGCTCCATGACCGCAGCTAAATTCATGATCAGAACAACTCTCCCATCCCCGAGAATGGATGCGCTGCTGACCAGGTCTGTGGCAATCGTTTGATCGTCCAATGCTTTGATGACCAGCTCCTCTTCTCCTTCTAAGGCATCGACAATCAACCCGAGCTTCCGCTCTCCGAATGTCAAAACTAAAATGAAAATCTTCTCTTTGGCGGAGCCGGGTTCCGAAAACCTCCGCTGTCCGATGCGCACCAGTGGCAGCACCTGATTACGGAGCTGCAGCACTTCGGTTGCGTCCACGCGATGCAAATCGCTTTCCCATGCCCGCGCGATCTCTGCCACTGCGTTCAACGGAACGGCAAAAAGCCGGTGCTCGATCCGGAACATCAGCGCCTGAATGATGGCAAGGGTGAGCGGGAGCTTGAGGCGGAAGGTTGTGCCCTGGCCCGGCTGGGTCTCGATTTCTACTGTTCCCTTCATGCGCAGCAACACGCTGCGCACAACGTCGAGGCCCACGCCTCGCCCGGAAATTTCCGTAATCTCATCGGCGGTACTAAATCCCGGGCGGAAGATCAAATCGAGCGCCTCAGGGGTCGACATGTGCTCGGCCTCTTCCACGCTGATCAGTTTTGCTTTTGCGGCCTTCATCTTGAGCTTAGCGGCGTCGATGCCCCAACCGTCATCCTTAATTTCGACAATCAACTGGTTGGCTTGATGATAGGCATTAAGCAGGATGGTGCCGGTGGGGTCCTTGCCAGCCAGTTCGCGTTCGCGGGGACTTTCAATCCCGTGGCTGACGGCATTGCGAACGATGTGGGTAAGCGGTTCAGCAATGGCGTCAAGCAAACCTTTGTCCAAGTCAGTCTCCGCACCGCTGATAACAAGCCGCACTTGCTTGTCGCAGCTTTTTGCCGCGTCACGAACAATCCGCGGAAAACGCCGGAACAGCTGCTCGACAGGGACCATGCGAATCTTCATCACCGAGCGCTGCAAGTCATTCAATACGCGCGACTGAAATGCCATAGCGTCGGAAAAGCGCGGGCGCAGCGGGTCTTTCGAGTGAACGCGAGCAAACTCCTGCATTGTCTGCTGCAGCATGGACTTGGCGATGATCAGCTCTCCAACCAGATTCAGCACATTGTCAATTCTCTCTGCGTCTACCCGCAAAACGTTTTCCGCGACTTTGAGCGCTGCGACAGTTTCTGGCGTTTCTGATTCCGGCGTCTCGGGTAGTCTTTCCGTTTCGCGCAAAACCGCGCTCGGTTGTTCTGCTGCTTTTTCGGTCCCGCGTTTCGCCCCATCGATCGCGAAACACTCGACCCGCGAAATAACGGTTGGAATTCTCGACTTCGATATGACATCGCCTTCGACCGCGTTCGTGGCAATCAGCAATTCCAGCTTTTTGGCGTGGGCTGCAGATTCAGCTTCCGGCCTGGTGCCGAGAATTTGTGCGATCGAGCCAAGCGCGGAGGTCACAAGCTGCAGCGCGGCAATCGGCATAGCGCAGAGCTGGTCAATGCGAGCGACTACGTGGAATATTTTCTTGCCCTCGGTGTGAGCAACGTCCGCCGATTTTCGCTCGTATTCTGTCCAGATAACCCGCGGAGTCTTGGCGTCGGCCGCTTTCTTTCTGCGACGCGGGGCTGGAGCCCCGGAGGCGAGATTTCGCGCCATCCTCTTGATCGCCTTGGTGTCTGGCATGGACGTGTGTTGCCGGTACGCGGTCAGCATTTCGCTGAAGATGTCGACGGCCTTGAAACTCAACTCCACCAGCAAAGCTGGCGATGACGGTTTGTCTCCAGCCAGAGCGTCCTCTAGCTTATGCGCAAGCTCGCTTAGTTCCTTGAACCCGCAGGCGGCTGCGTCGCCTTTCAGCGTATGCACGGTGCGGCGTATGCTGCGGACCACTTCCGTATCAAGCGGTGACTTTTCGAGCCTCAAAGCATCGTCGTTCAACGATTGCAGAAGTTCCTGCGAGGTCTCAAAGAAGAGTTCGCGCATCTCAGCGTCGTGAGCATCGGGGAACTGGGTCATTGGGATTCCTCGATGCGCCTGTAGGCGGTGCCGCTGTCGCGGTAAACCATGGCGAACTTGTCGGTCAGTCCCAACAGGCTTTCGGCGTGTCCCACCAGCAAGTAGCCGCCAGGAGCGAGACAGCGATAGAACTTTTCCACTAACCTGCGCTGCTCGGCTTCATCGAAATACATCATGACGTTGCGGCAGAAAATCACGTCGTTGCGCTGCGGCAGGAATTCCGTTTTGAGATTATGAAAGTCGAAGTGCACCAGTTCCTTTACCGCTTTTTTAACGGCATAGCGCTCCCCGACTTTGTCGAAGTAACGAAGCCGATAGTTGTAGTCGACCGATGCCATCTGGTGCTCGCTGTAAATGCCTTCCTGCCCGGCACGCAGCACTGAATAGTTAATGTCGCTTGCGGGTACCTCAACGATCCATGGCGGAGGGACGAGGGGCTTGGGCCACGTGGTTTCTGCCGAGTGGGGCATCCTGAGCTGGTGATAGGCGAGGGCATCGGCGATCAGCATGGCAATGGTGTAGGGTTCCTGCCCGGTCGAACACCCAGCGCTCCAAATCCGCACGGTGCGGTTCCCCTCGACTTCTTTCTTGCGGATCAATTCGTCGAGGATGAGCTTGTGAAATAGCTCCAGCTGGGCTTTGTTGCGAAAGAAACTGGTCTCGTTCACCGTTAGGTCTTCGAGCAAACGGGCGAGCTCCTGCTTGCCTTCGGTGCTGATCAACAGACGGTAGTAACTGTAGAAGGAATCCAGCCGGCACTCACGCAGACGGCGCTGCAAGCGGTCGCGGAGAAAATGGGTCCGCCGGGCGTCGAAAAACATGCCGCATTCGTGATACACGAGCGACTGCAGCAACCGCATTTCAGCGTCACTCAGCTGGATGGCCAGGGCTGGACTGCTCATAGTTTTTTCTGCGCCTTACTTAGCGGCGGTTGCCCGCCGCCTTTCGCTGCCGCTCTCAGTGATGGCGTCCTTCTTCACTCTGACGCCAAGGTCGAGCAGCCGGGTTACGTCGAGCAGCACAATCAGCCGCCCTTTGTACTTACCCAAACCAGTCACACAATGTAATTCGCTGTCGTGCAGTACTTTCGGCGACGCTTCCACATCCGAAGCCGGAATCTTCAGGACTTCGGATGCAGAATCCACGATTAATCCGCACAGCCTGCCGTTGTGCTCAACCACTAGAATGCGATTTCGCCTTGTGGCGATGATCTTCTTTTCCCCCAGCCGCTTGCGCAGATCGATGACAGAAACAATTTTTCCGCGAAGATTGATCACCCCCTCTACAAACTCGGGCGCGTCGGGCACGGCAGTAATCTCCGGCACGCGCACGATTTCGTGCAGCGAGGTGATCGGGACGCCATAGGTTTCGCGCCCGACCTGGAAGCCGACGATATGGAAATCGTGCCCTGCCGCCCGTTCTGCGCTCATTGCCGTGATCCCGCCGCCGCATGACGAGACGTCTTGCGTGAGCGGTCTTCGCCGAGTGTGGAATCGCTCTCGATGCCGAAGCGGTTCATGGAATCGAGAAGTCCGCGAGACATCTTCGACATCTGCTCCGCCGAAGCCGCGAGTTCAGTCGAACCCGAGGTAGTCTGCTGCACCAGCTCGCGCATGCGCTCCATGGCTTTTACCACCGCGTGAGCTCCTGAGGCCTGTTCTTCGACTGCGGAGTTAATCTCATGAGTGATTTCATTTAAACGGGTGGTGGCGCGGGCAATCTGCGATGAACCATGCGATTGTTCGTTGGTTGCCGCGCCAATTTCCTGCGCGAACTTGTAAACTTCCGTGACCACATTCGAAATTTTGCGCAGGGCCTGGTTGAGTTCATGGCCCAGTTGAAGTCCCTGGTCCACGATCTCAGTACTCTGGTCCATGTTCTCGACGGCTTTGCGTGCCTCTTTCTGAATGCTCTGAATCAACTCGGAAATTTCCTTGGTTGATTGCGCGGATTTTTCCGCCAGCTTGCGCACTTCGTCAGCCACGACGGCAAAGCCCAGCCCGTGTTCTCCGGCTCGCGCCGCTTCGATGGCAGCGTTGAGGGCGAGAAGGTTGGTTTGTTCAGCAAGGTCATCAATGACCTCGATGATTTTTCCGATATCGTCCGCACGCTGCCCTAGAACTCCGATAATTTCTCCAGACGCGCCGATGGTCACGTTAATCTTGTTAAGGCCTTCGGTCGCCTTGTCCATAGTGGTGATACCACTGTGCACTTCTTCGCGGGAACGGTTTGAAATATCCAGAAGCACCTTGGCGGTATCGGCGACCCGCTGGATCGACGCGACCATTTCGTCGATGGATGCCGAAGTCTCGCTGACGCTGGAGGCCTGTATCTGCGTGCTCTTCACCATGTTCTGCACGTTGACGCTCATCTCGTGCATGGTGCTGGTGACCTCATCGATTGCGGAAGAGCTCTGCAGGCTGATTTTGGCTGATTCGTCAGACGCGCCAGCTACTTGTGCGGACGCGCTGGCTACTTGCGAGGCCGCATCCTTTACGTTGCGTACCAGGTTTCGCAATCCCTCGGTCATCTTGGTAAACGCGTTGCCCAAAGTGTCGTTCTTGGAACGCGGCCTGACGTCAACGCCGAGATTGCCACCAGCAATGGCTTCTGACAAAGAAGCCATTTCTTTGAGATAAGCCACCATGCCGTCGAAGGTGCGGCCCAACTGCCCGATTTCGTCGTCCCGTCGGAGATCGATCTTATGGTCCAGGTCTCCGGCCTCGCCAATCTGCTTGGCAACTTGCATCAGCTCACCCAGAGGCACGGTAAGGGATCGCGCAGTTCTGTAAGCGATGAAGACTCCAAGCCCAAGGGCGATCAGAGTGCTCAGCGAGGCGATTACGATGATCTCCGTCCCGGCATCATCATCTGATTTCCGGCGCTTCTCGACCAGGTTTTTGGATTCCTGGTCCGCCTGATTCAAGTAGTCGGTCGAGGTCTTTACCCATGAAGCAGCGTCTTTCTGCAAGTAATAAATTTGTAGGTCGGCAACAGTGGCGTTGCCAGCATCGACTTCTCTGCGCTTCTGGAGCAGAGGTTGCGCAAACTCCGTGGCCCATGTGCTCTCGTTTTTTGCGACGCCGTCGAGCGCCGCGTGCTGCTGGTCGGAGCTGGCCAGCTTCTGGCTCTTCTGCAGAGATTCATTCAACAGGCGAATTCCGTCATTCATGCGCTCCACTTCCCGGGTGTCGCCACTGAGCAGATAGTTACTCAGGTAAAGCCGGTCCTGCATCATCTGAAAACGAATGCTGTCGGTAATGTCTGCCATCTCCAGCGCCTGAGACGCGCCGGCTTTCGTGCTCCTCTCGCGGTAAACGGCGGCCAGGATCACGCACAGCAAGAGCACCACGATCAGCAAGAGGGCGCCGAAGCGTAGGTGGAGTTGTTTGGTGATAGACATGAATGTGGCTCCAGTGTTTTCGACCTGACGCGCCGGCCAATTGCCTGGGTCAAATTTAATTTCCAGGGTCCCGGTGGTTTCGGCGGTAGCAGAGTCGAACTCCCATTTTTTCACCGCATCCACCGCAGCCGTCACAAGAATCGGGTGACCACCGATTACTTTGGTTTCCGTAACATCGTCGCTTCGCAAGATAACGAACTTCGGTTCTGACGATGCCGTGCAGGTCCTGCCTTTGACGGAATTCCGGATACACCGGAGGGACCCTGATCCGGGACCTGGCGCGTGGCCGGCGTAAGCAAATCCATGGAATCGGATGTGAAGTGAAGGCGACGACGACCGCGACTGTAGAGACAAACTCTGTTTTGTTTGCGCGGCGAAAGGAGTATCCCGCTGAGATGGGGCGTCACAGAGGCCTGGGGAAATTCGTCTGGAAAAGCCTGCTTGTTCGATGTGTTACAAAAGGCAATAACTCGAACAACTTTGGGCACGGCTTTTCCCTTGACTCAAATTGAGATAGCAAGATAGAGTCCCATTTATCAATAACTTGGAAGAATCGCGACGAAGACAGGGAGTTCGTTACGGGAGCCGAACACATACTGGGATCACCTGGAGAAGGATCCAGCCGTTTCCAGAATCTGCTGCTTGAGTTTTCCGGCGCAGCCGCAAAAGCCCGTCCTCCAGCGGAAATTCTGCAACTCTTTTGTCGGAGTACCCGGGCTTATTTTGAGGTAAGCGGGGCCTACATCTGGCATTTTGTTCCCCCTGACCAGTTGGTGGGAGAGGAGGCAGACGGCTGGATGGCGGAAGAGTTTTGCAATGTGCGCCTGAAAACCAGCCAAAGCGCAATCGTGGTCGAAGCGATTCAGAGGAGAACGGCGATTTTTGTGAATTCAGTGGATAGCGCGCGCTATCCGATGGCTCAGGAATTCCAAGTCAAGTCGCTGCTGGCAGTTCCGCTGGTTGTGTTCGATGACGCCATTGGCGCGGCGGTTTTTGCGCATACCTCCGACCCTGAATTTTTCAACCAGGACCATGTGACAAAGGCGAGCATCCTGGCCGCACAGCTGGGCAGCTTACTCGAGGCGGCGCGTCTCTCGCAGCAGGCCAAGGAAGAGAAACGGCGTGCAGCAATTCTGGCTGAGGTGGCCAAAAGTTTCAGCGCAGAACCGGATTCCGCCGTGCTGGTCGACTCGGTCGCGAATAGCCTGCGTGCACTACTACGTACTCCGCTGGTCTGCGTTTTGGGTCGCGAGGCGAGTGGGTTCGAATTGTGGGCAGTTGCAACAGAGGACCCGGCAGCGGGCGTTTCCGTCCGCGCCCGGCAGGACCGCAAAGGTCTGCATTTTGCCTCCGACATCGCCAACCGCGCTCTGCAGGCCGGCGAAGCCATCACCGTTGCGGTAAATCCGGCTGCGCACCTGCTGGGAGACATTGTTCCGGCAGGCATATTGCTGGCGGTGCCGTTCCGCACCTCCAGTAAAGAAGGCGCAGTGCTGGTTTATCCCAGGCGCGAAGGCGCATTCACCGCCGAAGAAAAGAAGCTTCTGCCGGTAATCACCAGCTTCGCCGCCGTCGCTATTTCGAATGCGGAACTTTACGGGACGGCCAGGGCCCAGGCCGAGGAACTCCACCAAATCGTCAGCATCGCTTCCGAATTGGGCTCGATTTCGGATCTCGAGCAATTCATGAACAGGTTCATTCAGCGGGCTAGCAACTTCCTAGGGTTCGAGCGAGCATTCGTGGGGCTGTTTGAAGACGGAAGGTTGCGGATTCGCTGGAGCTATTTAAATGGCGAACACGGCCGCGCAGGCTACGTAATTCCTGACGGAGTTTTGACACGGGCCATTCTCAACAGAGAGGTCTTTTGGTCCGACGATACCACGCAGATCTCGGGAACGAATTCAGAAGTCCTTGCAGAATTTAACGTGCGTCAACTGCTTGCCGTCCCTCTGCTGACCACGAATGGTGATGCCATCGGAATCTTCGCGGTTCTTGACCAGCGTGAGCATCTGTCGATTTCGCAGGAAGATATTCGTCGCGCTCAGGCGCTGACTGGGCATATGACCGCGGCCCTTGAGGTCAGCCGGAACTTGCTTCTTTCAGAGCAGCACCGGAAGCGCTCGGAGTCGCTGACCAGCCTTGCCCTCGAAAGTTCTCTGGTGCGGGGTCCGGAGTTCGCACGCAATACACTAAAGCGCGCGGCTGAAATGATGGACGCCACCGATGCTGCCTTCGTGATCGACAACGGAGGAAGTAAATCCGTGCTTGCGCTGCACTCGTTAGCTGTGGAAGAAAACAAGGAATTACAGGCGAAGTTCGCCGGTTCAGCAGTCGCCGCACTCTCTGGTTCCGACGATCCGATCCTGACCATGACCGCAAGTGACCTGCTCGGCGAAGAGCTGGCGACCCAGACAGATTGGAAAGAAGTCATTCTGGCCAGACTAAACGGAGCCACCGGAGAAATGTTTGGTGCGCTCTGCCTCGCCGACCGCAAGGGTCCACTCGGTCCGGAAGACCAGCAATTGCTGAAAGGCATTGCCGGACAAGCGTCGGTATCGCTGGAGAACTCGCGATTTTTCACGCGTATTGAGCACGCAAACCGGCACTGGATCGAAATCTTCGACTCCATTTCCGACTTCATTGTTGCGCACGATGAATCTGGAAATGTGTTGCGCGTCAATCGCTCGCTTGCGGACTTCGTGGGCGTGCAGCCCCAGCAACTCATCGGCCTGAATATAGCCACGTTGCTAGCCACCGGCGCCAGCCCGCTACCCAGATCGTGCCCGTTTTGCCGAAGTACCGGCGACCTGGTTGACGAGTATGTGCATCCGGTGCTGGAGCGGACGTTTCTGGTTTCAACTTCGCAGGTGCACGCCGCCAGCAGCGAAGGACTGCAAACCATCCATGTATTGAAGGACATTACGGACCGACGGGAGGCCGAGCGCCGTTACCGGGAACTCTTCGACAATATTCAAGAAGGCCTGTTTTTCTGCAGTCCCGACGGCAGGTTTATTGAGGTCAATGACGCCTTGGTGCGGATGCTAGGCCGAGACAGCCGGGATGAGTTACTCCATTGCGACCCGCGGGAGGAAGTTTTTCCCTCTCCCGAACAGCACGGCGCATTGTTCGCGGAGATGGAGCGACAGGGAGCGCTGCGAAATCGCGAAGCTGTTCTCAAGCGCAAGGATGGCGGCGCGGTCCACGTATTGGTCAACGCTTTTGCGGTTCCAGGAGCGCACGGGCAGGTGTCACAGTATCGAGGCCTGATGCTCGATATCAGTGGGCTAAAGACCTATCAATCTGAGCTGCAGAGAGAGCGCGATTTCTCCGGAAAGATTCTGAACAATACGCAAAGTCTCATCCTTGTCGCCGACACCGCCGGGCTGGTGAGTTATGCAAACCGCCGTTGGCAGGTTATGGGCTACGAGCAGGATGGAATTCTTGGCAAGCCTCTGGAATCTCTGATTGCAGCTTCCAGCAGCGAAGCTCTGCGCAGTGCCTATTCTGCTGTTCTCTCCGGCAATCAGGTGGACAATCTCGAACTGCAGATCCTGCGGGCGGACCGCCGGGTCGGCCAGTTCTCGGTCAACTTAAGTCCCATGCGCGATGATCAGGGCCAGGTCAGCAGCATTGTGGTGGTCATGAGCGACGTTACCGACGCATCTTCTCTGCAGTCCAAGTTGATGCACGCGGAGAAAATGGCGGCAGTTGGGCAGTTAGTTTCCGGTGTGGCGCACGAGGTCAACAACCCGCTGACCGCGATTTTGGGATTCGCGGACCTGCTTATGGAGAACACCGAAGTACCCGAGAGTGCGCGAAAAGACCTGCGAGTGATTTTGCAGGAGGCACAGCGCACCAAGCAGATCGTGCAAAACCTGCTTAGTTTTGCGCGCCAAATGCCGCCGCAGCGCAAGCCGGTCCAGTTAAATCCCATCTTGAAGCGTACGCTTCAGTTGCGCTCTTATGACTTGCAAAGTCGGGGCGTCTCGGTCACCGAAAACCTTCGTGATCACTTGCCGTTCATTATTGGCGATTCACAACAGCTACAGCAGGTGTTCTTGAACATTCTCAACAATGCGTATGACGCGGTTCGGGAAAACGCGCAGGGGCCGCGTATCGATATCTCAACTGCCTGTAAAGACAACTATGTCGAAGTAAGCTTCCGGGACAACGGTTCTGGAATCAGCCACCCCGATCGAATTTTCGATCCGTTTTTCACGACGAAGAAAGTCGGCGAGGGCACAGGCCTCGGCCTGAGCATCTGTTACGGGATCGTCAAGGAACACGGCGGAGAAATTCTCTGCTGGAACAATTCTGATTGCGAGGGCGCGACCTTTACCGTGCGGCTCCCAGCCGTGCGCGAACTCGCCTCAATTTCCGCAATCGCTGGAGTCACACACTCATGAGCGCACCCTCGATTCAGCCAAGCCCCCTGCCAGTTCTTTTGATTGAAGATGAGCCAGCCGTAATGAGTTACGTGCGTGCAGTTCTCGAGCGCAACGGATACGCGGTGGTGTGCTGCGAATCCGGAGTCGCCGGGTTGCGAGAGCTCGAGTCATCAGAATTCATGGGCGTCGTTTCTGACATGCGCACGCCGGGTGGAGTCGATGGCGCCGACGTATACGCCTGGATCTCGGCAAACCGTCCTGCCCTCGCCTCCCGGCTCGTATTTATTACCGGCGACGTCGCCAGCGAAGAGACTGCGGCGACACTGCAGCGGACCGGCGCACCCTGCGTGGAGAAACCTTTCCGCGTACAACAGTTCCTTTCCGTAGTAGAGCAAACCGTGGGGAAACCTTTGTGACTGAGAGTATGGGAATTCGTTTTTTAGTTGTCGACGATGAAGAAAGTATCCGCCGTTTGTGTACCACTGTGGCGGGCAGCCTGGGGTTCACGTGCATGGAAGCCGTCAACGGCCATGCGGCGCTTGCGCTTCTTGAAGATCAGCCAGCGCACATCATCCTTACCGATCTGGTTATGCCGCAAATGTCGGGCATTGAATTTTTGGACAAGGTGAGAAAAATGCTGCCGCGCGCCGAAGTTGCAGTCATGACCGGGCACGGTTCGGTTGAAACTGCGGTACAAGCGATGAAACTCGGCGCTTATGACTACATCGCCAAGCCATTCTCCGCGGTTGAAGAATTGCGTTTGTTTCTCCGCCGAATGGCGGAGAAAGTTCAGCTGGTCGAAGAAAATGAATTTCTGCGGGAGTGCACTTACGCGGAAACTGAGTTGCACGGAATCGTCGGCGCCTCGCCCAAGATTCAGGACGTGCTGCGCATGATTGCCCGCCTGAAAGACACGCGCACACCGGTTCTGATTACAGGCGAGAGCGGCACTGGAAAAGAACTGGTCGCGCGTGCCATTCACTTCCGGGGCACATTTGCGAACCGGCCATTCGTGGCGGTTGATTGCGGATCGCTGGTCCCCACGCTGATTGAGAGCGAACTTTTCGGGCACGAAAAGGGGGCCTTCACAGGCGCAGTGCGCTCGAAGACGGGATTATTGCAAGCTGCGGACGGCGGCACGGTGTTTTTGGATGAGATTGGCGAACTATCACAGGAAATGCAGGCCAAGCTGCTGCGTTTTCTGCAAGAAAAAGAAGTGCGCCCCGTCGGCAGCAACAATAAGTTCAAAGTGGACGTGCGGGTGATTGCGGCGACTAACCGGGATTTGGAGTCCGCATATCGGGCCGGCCAGTTTCGCAAGGACCTGTATTTCCGGTTGAACGTGGTCACGATCCACATGCCGGCGCTGCGCGAACGCCTTTCCGATATCCCCATGCTCGGGCATTGGTTTCTTGAGCGCTACGCAAACGGCTCCGGCGCGCAGGTGACGGCTGCTGCGATGAAATGCCTGCTGGCATATGACTGGCCGGGCAATGTGCGCGAACTGGAAAATTGTATTGAGCGCGCAATTGCTCTGGGAGACGGCAAGACCATCGACGTTCGCGACCTTCCTCCCGCCATAATTTCTGCCAGCCCAACCGTCGAGACTTCCGCAATTCCGGTCGAGGGCATGCTTTTATCAAACGATCTTGAATACATTGAGCGGGCCACCATCCTGCGTGTCTTCGAACAGGTGAATGGGGATAAAGTGGTAGCAGGGAAGATGCTCGGCATCAGCCGCGCCACGCTGTACCGCAAGTTGAAGCGGTACAACATCAGCCCACGACCGAGCTTGGCAGCGAGTCAAGGGTTCCACTAGAACTCTGGTTGTACAGTTTGTCTAGTTTGTCTATAATGGACACATGAGGACTGTATCGGCTACTGAGGCGAAGCAGCGCCTCGCCGCACTACTTGACGCCGCCCAGCGCGAACCCGTCCTGATCCGCAGACAGAACCGCGACGTCGCCGTCATCATGTCAGCCGAAGAATACGAGCGCATCCGCGGAACGACCAACGAGGAGTTCGAAAAGTTTTGTGACCGTGTAGGCGCCGAGGCTACCGCGCGAGGCCTCACCGAAGAGATTCTCGCGGACATACTGAAAGACTGATGCGCACCCGGCGGCGCATCGTGGTCGATACGAACGTATTGGTGAGCCGCCTTCTTCTACCGCAGTCAACGCCAGCTCAAGCTTTCCGCAAGGCGAGGGGAGATGGACGCTTGCTGGTTTTCGAGGCGACCATGTACGAACTAGCCGAAGTCCTCGCTCGCCCGAAACTCGATCCATATGTCAGCCAGAAAGATCGGCGGCAGTTCCTTCGTCAGCTAGGTCGCGTGGCGAAGTTCGTGCCAATCGTTCAACTCGTGCGTGAATGCCGCGATGCCAAGGACGACAAATTTCTGGAATTAGCGCTGAACGGCAGGGCCGAGCTGATAATCACGGGAGATGTAGATCTGCTTGCCTTAAATCCCTGGCGGGAGATTGAGATCCTCTCTCCGGCAGAGTACCTGAGACGAGAATGAACCGCTCAGTTCCCATACACCTGAGCCCCAGCAGATCTAAACGAACAAAAACTCTTTCGTCCTAAGCTCCTTAATTCTGTCTCTGAGCTTTGCAGCCTTCTCGAACTCGAATCGTTTCGCGGTTTCGCGCATTTCGACTTCGAGCTTAGCGATGAACTCATCCAGCTCCTCCTGATTTTTGAAGTCAGGGAGACCATCGGCTTCTGCGCTGGCTAGTTCCACGTAATCCGCCTCGAGGATGCCTGCCAAAGACATATCGAGCGGCCGCACGATCGATTCCGGCGTGATTCCATTTTCCACGTTGTAGGCTTCCTGAATCGCCCGCCGACGGTCGGTTTCGTTCATGGCCTTCTGCATCGAGTCGGTCATTCGATCCGCATACAAAACCGCGCGGCCATTCAGATTTCGAGCGCAACGCCCGATGGTCTGAATCAGTGAACCACTCGACCGCAGAAAGCCTTCTTTATCGGCATCCAGTATTGCGACCAATGAGACTTCCGGCAGATCGAGTCCCTCACGCAATAAATTAATTCCAATCAGCACATCGAACTCGCCCCGCCGGAGGTCCCGAAGAATCTTTACACGTTCGAGGGTCTCAATCTCGGAATGCATGTAACGGCACTTCACCCCGACTTCGCTGTAATACTCGGCCAAGTCTTCGGCCATCCGCTTGGTCAAAGTTGTAACCAGGACGCGTTCGCCCCGCTCCACACGCAAACGAATTTCGTACAGCAGATCGTCAATCTGGCCCTTCACGGGGCGAACCTCAACCGGAGGGTCGACCAGCCCGGTTGGCCGGATGATCTGCTCAACAACAACTCCCGCCGACTTGGTCAGCTCATAGGGGCCGGGAGTGGCGGAGACATAAATCACCTGATTGCTTCGGTGCTCAAATTCTTCGAAGGTCAGAGGGCGGTTGTCCATGGCGGACGGCATGCGGAAACCGTATTCGACCAGCGTGGATTTGCGCGAGCGGTCGCCGTGGTACATGCCATGCAACTGCGGTACTGTCTGGTGCGACTCGTCGATGAACAACAAATGATCGCGCGCGAAATAATCCAGCAGTGTGGGCGGAGGCTCGCCCGGCAAACGCCCGGTAAAGTGCCGCGAGTAATTCTCGATGCCGTGGCAGTAGCCAACGGATTTGATCATTTCGAGGTCGTACATGGTGCGCTGGTGAACGCGCTGGGCTTCCACCATTCGACCTTGCTGCTCCAGTTCTTTTTCCCACCACGCCAGTTCTTCCTTAATGGAATCGACCGCCCGTGAGCGGGTCTCCGGCTTCATCACATAATGTGTTTTCGGATAAATGGGCAGCCGCACATATTTTTGCTTGACCGTGCCGAATAGCGGATCGATTTGCGAAAGCGACTCGATCTCATCTCCCCAAAGCTCGATGCGGTACGCCATGTCGTCGTAAGTCGGATAAATCTCGATTACGTCCCCGCGCACGCGGAATGTTCCACGCCGGAAATCGCCATCGGTGCGTTCGTAAAGAATCTCCACCAGCTTTTTAGTAATGTCCTCGCGCTTGATCTTCTGACCTTTTTCGAGGAATAACAGCATTCCGTAATATGCTTCGGGAGATCCCAAGCCGTAAATGCAGCTCACCGAAGCCACAATCAGCACGTCACGGCGCTCAAATAGCGACCGGGTGGCCGAAAGCCGCAGCTTGTCGAGTTCGTCGTTGATGGTCGCTTCTTTTTCAATGTAGAGATCGGCGGCAGGAACATACGCTTCCGGCTGGTAATAGTCGTAGTACGACACAAAATATTCGACAGCATTGTGCGGGAAAAAGTTCTTGAACTCGTGGTAGAGCTGCGCGGCGAGCGTCTTGTTATGTGCCATCACCAGAGCCGGCCGGTTCGCCTGCTCAATGACTTTGGCCATAGTGTAGGTCTTGCCTGATCCGGTAACGCCCAGGAGAACCTGGTGCTGCTCACGATCGAACACACCACGAACCAGCGCTTCAATGGCGCTGCCCTGGTCGCCTTTGGGCGTGTAATCGCTGACTAATCTGAAATCCATGGGAGAACGGCAGCCAACGTTCATGGCCGCTTAAAGCTCACACCGGAACTGCGTATATCCACACAGGCAAGAAATTTCCGAGGTGAGTATCTCTAAATTATAACGTGGACGAAGAACGCGGCAGGTTGAGCAAAAACGGCTGGCGATTCGACGAGATCTAATTCGGCAACTTGAAATTGATCGTGATCTGGGTTTCGATTTGTACCGGCTCGGCATTCAACAGAAATGGCCGATACCTCCATTGGCGAACGGCATCGACGGCAGCCCGGGCCAGGATTGAATCGCCGCTGAGCACCTTGACCTTGGTGATCGTACCCTCTTTGCTCACAGTGGCCAGCAGTTCCACGGTGCCCTGTTTTCGCAATTGCAACGCACCGGGCGGATAGGCCGGCGCGATTTTCTTCACCAACAATCCCTGCGAGACACCTTGGGAAACTTGCAGCGTTCCCGGCATAGCTTGCGGCACAGCCACATTGGTTGAGACGATCCCGGCGAGCGCCGAATCAGAAGCATTGGATTCAGGCAACTCAATTGTCGGCGGCGTTGGCTCTGCACGGAGAGACGAGGAAACTTCTGAGTTCCGGTTTACTTGAAAAGGCTTCGGCTTCGGAACGTCAGTGATCGACGGATCAACTTCGATGGTTTCCTTGGTGGGAAACCCTTCCGGCGCCGCATTTGGAGGATTCGGTGTGGCGGCGTCAGTCGTCGCGCCAGACACAGAAGGAGCTACGTTCTGCGGTTCGGCAGCAGGCGAATTGACCGGTGTCGAATTGGTATCCGCCACGACGGGCTGCGGCGATGGAGAAGTGTCCTCCGTACTGGTCGAGGGGGATGCACGGTGCAAGTACCGCAATGGCTGAATCTTCTGCCAGCCAAAGTAAGCTGCGGGAACCAAAACGAGCGCGCACAGGAACACCCAAAAGATTCTATTTCCCCGACGGCTTGCGGCCGGAGAATGTTGCGCATAGGAAGAAAACGTTGGAACGCGAACGGCCGCGGGTTCCGGGAAGCGCGTCTGCGGAACGATCGTGTCCTGTGTAGCCAGGCGAGGCGCAGTTTTGATTTGCGTGGCAGCCTTTGTCTCCGACTCCCTCGTTGGCTGGGGGGTCACCCGTTCCGGCGCCCTGGCCGCCGCGGCCGCGGTTGAACTCAAAGTGCTTCCACCGAATTTGCCTGCGCTTTTGGACGCTGGTGTCACACTGTGCTCGACTGCTGCAGGCTTGCTAATGAGAAAACTCGGCATTGATGTTGCAGGTGTCACGTGGTCGGATTCGGAAGAGGAGGGCTTATCCTGCTCTGCTTCGAATAGAGATGACGGTACAGCTGCGGCCCTTACAGGATCCGGCTGCGGCGGACTAGGCACAGGCGGCGGAATGCTGCCGGCTGGAGCTGGAAGCGACCCTGCCATCAGCGAACCTGGCAGTGACGCCGGAGTTTGGCTAACGGTTCCAGCAGGCTCGGACGCTGCTCGGGGCTTGGAATCATTCTTCCGCAATAAGCCCTTTGCGACGCGCAACGTCGCCTTGGATTGCTCAATGTTGATTGGTTTGGTCAGTACCAGGTTGGCGCCGATCCGGAATGCTTTTGCTACGCCCATCTGGCCTTCTACCACGGCCACGCACAATGAGCTGTGATTCAGGCTGGAATTGCGCGCACCTTTGAAAATAAGCGAGGCATTCTGTTCGTCTGCGCAATCCACGACCAGCGCTTCGAAAGGCTCGTCGGTCAGCTTTTTTACCGTGGCGAAGGGCTCGGACGAGAGTTCAACCGTAAAATCGAGCTCACTTAGGACTTGCGTCACCAGGCGCGCGGTCTCATCTGGGCAGAAAAGTAGGGCCCGGTAGCTCATATTGCGATGGTAGGTACACTGGTGTGCACCAGCAAGTTACTGACGTAATTGAGTAATGCAAGCAAACCAACCTGCAAACTCGACCATTCCTCTGTGGCTGAAAGTCGCTTGGACAGCGTGGCTGGTGGCGTGGGCGCCGCTTTACTGGCGGCAATACGGAGCGCAAAACTTCCTGTACTTCTGCGATCTGGGAAATTTCCTAATTGCCGCCGGACTGTGGCTTGAGAGCCGGCTAATCCTTTCTTGGCAGGCAGTTGGTTTGCTCGTCTTCCAAAGCCTCTACGCTCTCGATTTGATTGGCGCGGTTTTGTTTGGACACCACATCATTGGCGGGACAGAGTACATGTTCGATCCCAAGGTGCCCTTGTTTGTGCGGCTCCTAGGGCTGTATCACCTGGTAGTTCCAGCGTTGCTGCTGTGGTCGGTACGCCGACTCGGCTACGATGACCGCGCATGGAAGTGGCAGACGCTTACCTGCTGGGTGCTTGTACCGATTAATTTTTTCTGGCGGCCGGAATACAACGTGAACTGGGCTAGGGGGCTCGGCCACGAACAGCACTGGGTGCCGGCCTGGCTGTATCTAACGGCTTATTTAGTCGTGGTTCCGGTGGTGGTGTACTGGCCAACCCACTTGGCGCTGCGATCCTGGTGTCAGAGACGGATATCCAGCCATTGAGCGCAGCCTTCGCACTCACGTAGTTGGTGGGCTGACATATGCGCTTGGGGCCAGGTTAGTTGCGATTGTCGGCAAAGTTCAATCGCTTCAAACCGTGATGTACTCAGTGGTGGCACTCGGTGTGGGAATCGCATCTCCGTGCTGGCGCATGCCCTCTAGGTGGAATTCAATTGCCTCGCGAATCAATTCTTTTGCCTCATCCTGCGTTTCGGCGGCAACACCAAGACCAGGAAGATCGGGAGCGTAGGCGCCCCAGCCGGACTCAGACTTTTCATAGATGACGAGATATTTCATTTTAAGCCAGCCTGCTTCAGGATATTGTTTAACGTTCCCGGAGGAATGTCCAGTGACGGATGTCCTGCGACGGTTACCGTCCCCGGCTTGGACGGATGATGAAATTGCCTGTGGCTGCCTTTGGTACGGACTAGCCGCCAGCCATTATTTTCCACGAGCTTAATAACATCGCGAACCTTCATGCGAATTCAACGCCATCAATACTCAACTCATTGAGATATCAATCGTGCGGACAATGGAATTCGTTGATCAAATCGAGGCGACGTTCTATAACCTCCGCTAATTCCTCAGCGTCTTCCCAGTCTTCAGCGTGTACTGAATTCTTTCCTGGGTTTTCTTTTCCCCGCACAGCGATTTGAATGCTTCGCGCTCGAGATCCAGAATGTACTGCTCGCTGACCGGGGTGCCTGGAGTTATGTTTCCGCCGCATAGGACCTCGGCCACTTTCGTCCCGATTTTCACCTCGTACTCCGTGATGTATTCGCCCTGGCGCATCAGATGAATACCCATCTTCAGGGCAGCGAGAATGTTTTCTCCCGGAGCCGGAGTGTCCGTTCGAGGTTGCGGCGGCTCATAACCTGACCGCAGAAGTTCGAGCGCGCGCTCCTTTGCGTCTGTGACCACACGGTCGCGGTCCATGGTGATCCGGTCGGAAGTGTTCAGCAGGCCTAGACTGCGTGCTTCATAGGCCGAAGTCGAGACCTTGGCCATCGCGATCGCCTCGAACGCACGCTTCATGGCTTCCATCAGCTCGACCGATTCGCTCCGACCGCCGGGACGAATTGTGATGGCGCTGTCGATCGCGCGCAGCAACATCTCCTTGCATCCTCCGCCGCCTGGCAGAAGGCCAACACCTACTTCGACCAGACCCATATAGAGTTCGGCGTGCGGCTGTCGGGCGGCTGCATGGAGTGACATTTCAACTCCGCCGCCCAAGGTCATGCCGAACGGCGCGATTACGACTGGCTTTGGTGAAAACTTAATTGCCTGGGTCATGCCCTGAAATGCGCGGATTGCGAGATCGACCTCGTCCCATTCCTCTTCCTGCGCGCTCATCAGTAGAAGCATAAGATTGGCGCCCACGGAGAAGTTGGTGGCATCGTTCGCGATCACAAAGGCTTCGAACTTGTCGCCAGCCCCGCCGGGCTTGAGCGTCTGCGAGACAAACTGCACAATGTCGGAACCGAGCGTGTTCATCTTAGAATGGAACTCAATGCAGCCCACCCCGTCTCCGAGATCAACCAGCGACGCACCGGAATTTTTCTTTACCACGCCCTTCGATTTTTTCGCCGCTGCAACTGACCACACACCTGCGGGGACCGCAACCGGCTTGTAAGTAGCGCTCGCCAGGTCGAAATACGCACGGCCTGAAGCGGATCGCGGATCGTCCTCGTACCAGGTCTTATTCCCTGACGCCAGCAGCTTCTCAGCCTTACCGGCAACCGGCCGCCCTTCCCTCTTCATTCGCGCAACCGTAGCTTCAACTCCGGCCGCGCTCCATAGCTCAAACGGCCCGAGGTCCCAATTGAAGCCGAGGCGCATGGCGCGATCAATTTCAACGACGCTGTCTGAAATCTCTGGAATGCGGTTGGCCGAATAAGTCCACAGATCGGAGAGCGCGGACCAAAGGAACTGTTCGTCTTTACCTTTTCCCGATCCGCCGATCAACGCTCGAATGCGCGCTTCGGGATCGTCGATATTCTTTGCGGTGTCGAGCGAGGCAAACCGTGCCTTCTGCCGGGGACGATATTCCAGGGTCTTCCAATCCAGACCAAGGCGTTCGTCCTCGGCAGAGCCTTTCTGCTTCTTATAAAAGCCGCCGCCGGTCTTATCACCGAGCATCTTGCGCTCAAGCATTTGCCGGAAGAAATTGGGAAGAGTGAGGTCGTTCCGTTCGTCGCGGACGTTCTCCGTCATATTGCGGACCACGTGACCCAGAATGTCCAAGCCGACTAAGTCGAGGGTGCGAAATGTTGCCGATCGGGGCCAGCCGACTGCCGGGCCGGTCAATGCGTCTACTTCTTCGACGGTGAGATCGAGTTCCTGCATCAGGCGCATTACGTTGAGCACAGAAAACGTGCCGATGCGGTTGGCAATGAAGTTAGGAGTGTCTTTGGCAAGCACTACGCCCTTGCCAAGATGAATATCCGCGAAGTTGGCCACCGAGTCGATGAGCGCAGGGTCGCTCTCAGAGGTGGGAATAATTTCCAGCAGCCGCATGTAACGTGGAGGATTAAAAAAATGCGTGCCAAACCAAGATCGGCGAAAATCTTCCGAGAATCCTTCCGCAATCTTCGCCACCGGCAACCCGCTGGTGTTGGTGGTGATGATGGTTCCAGGCTTGCGGAACTGCTCCACTTTGCTGAGCAGTGTTCGCTTGATCTCTAGGTCCTCGACCACCGCCTCGATGATCCAATCAACTTCGGCTATCCGCTTTAGGTCGTCTTCGAAATTGCCGGGCGTGACCAAAGAAGCGAGCGAAGGCTCAAAGAATGCTGCCGGCTTGGCTTTGCGCGCGGCTTCCAGGCCAGCAATGGCGATTTTAGTGCGAGAAGACGGGTCGGCTCCCGCCGGGGCGATATCAAGAAGAAGACTGGGAATGCCGGCGTTGGCCAAATGGGCGGCAATGCGCGCTCCCATGGTTCCGGCCCCTAGAATTGCGACTTTATGAATTCGTTTCATGGGTGGTCGAAATAGCAGTTATTCAGTAGACCACAATGGCAATACTTCGGCTACGTTTAGAGCGAACTGAGTTTCACGAAGCAACGGCCTACTTGGTTTCCTTCGTGGTCGATGTTAAGGAAGCCGATCGACAGTCCATTCATTTTTGCCACTGTGAGTCACGATTACCGTGCAGGCATGTCGGTGCGCGGGAGCGCCGGAAGCGTCGAACAAAACCACCGGGAACTTATAAGCGGTAGAGCTGACACGCTTGCCGCGCGCAATTTCAAATGCCGCATCCGGTCCAGGCGAGAAGAAGCTCTGGAGGCGATCGGGTGAAACGTGCTGCCGCGCCGAATCGCTCAGCATCATGATTCCGGTTTCGTGGTCTTCAGCCTGCCAAGCATGCAGGAAACGGTTTGCCGCAGCCAGTGCCGAACCATATAGAGGATCAATCGCGCGCGAAGCGTTTTTGTGGGCGTGTGCAAACGACAATTGGCAGATTGAAAGAAAGAGCAAAAAGGGAATGACGACCCGTCTCATGAATCGATTCTCAGCTTAAGAGTGGTTTGAGAAAAGAGATCACCAAGGTTCCTGAGAAACTGGGAACGGATTCAGCAGAAAAAAGTTCGAGTTCCGAAGTGTACGGGCGGGGACGCCCGTACCTCCAAAAACGAGACCAGCGCCCGTACCTCCAAAATCAAGACTAATTGTTGAACTCGCGAAACCCGTAATATCCGTGCAGGGCCGTAGCCACTTTTACGCAATCAACTTCGCCAGCAAGAATGCCGCCGAGGCAGCCAGTCCGCCGATGACTACAGTTTGAAACGCGCTCCGGAGTGCCCGCGCTCCGGTGAACTTGCCTTTGATGAATCCGAAAATGCCCAGCGCTGCCAGGGTGACAATTGCCGAGACTATGAGCCCGCGAAAAGCATTGCCCAACACGATATACGGTGACAGCGGAATCATGCCTCCCACGATATAGGCCCCGGCGATGGTAGCCGCGCTGGTGACGGCCCGCTTCGGGTCCGGCGGCTCCAGGCCGAGTTCGAAGCGCATCATGAAATCTACCCAGGCGTCGGTTCGCCGGCTTAATGCGTCCACAATCGGCTTGCTTTGTTCCGCGGTCAGTCCATACTCCTGAAAAACATAGCTGACCTCGGCTTTTTCCTGCTCTGGGATCTCTTCCACTTCACGATATTCGCGTGCCCGTTCTTGTTCGTAGTGCTCGGCGTCGCCCTGCGCTGCGAGGTAGCCGCCTAGTCCCATCGCGATCGATCCAGCGGCAATTTCCGCCAGACCTCCGATCACAATCAAGCGGGTATTAGCGACCGCGCCCGAAAGTCCGGCTGCAAGCGCGAATGGGACGGTCAGACCGTCCGACATTCCAATCACCATGTCGCGAACGAAATTGCCGGACGTGAAATGCTTCTCCACATGAACAGTGCGCGCCATCAGGGTTGTACCTCCTCTGCGTGCGATTTCAAATGTTGCCGCGCCAGCCGAATTACGTCCCGCTCGCCACGATAGGCAAGCCTGCGCTCGGCGCCTTCGAGCGGAATCCACTGTGCCTGTTTCACTTCAATCCGCATAGCGGACGAAACGTCGTCAATGGTCCCGGACTCATATTGCAGCAGGTAAAAGCTGACAATTTTAAATACCCGCTGATTGTCTCCCCAGACGCGAACGTACATATATTTGATATCGCCGAGTTTGGCCAGAATGCTGCCGGTCAGCCCGGTTTCCTCGCGGACCTCTCGAACCGCCGTCTGATCAGGCTTTTCGCCCGGGTCAATCAAGCCTTTAGGAAGCGCCAGTACCTGTTTGTGACGTTTTTTGTCACTTTCACCCACAATCGACGCCTCCCGCTGCGGTTCAATCACCGCCAATTCCCAGCCCTCGGGCGTATGCCGTACCAGGACACCTCCGGCCGAGAACTCTCGTAACATCAACTCAAATTATCAGGAACAAACACGTTCGTCACGGATTGTAGATAGAAGGGACTACGGTAACTTCCCGGCGTTCATGCAGGAACTTACCCTTTAGGAGCGGCATCTAAGTTGCTGTAAGGAATTGTTGGCGACCGGAGGCCTGGGTTTATGGCCATAAGGGGCTTAGACAAAATCGTACGTTCGGTGCGGGCTTTCGGGCGCACCATCTCGGGGATGCCGGCGGCGACGGCGGCTTCGCCAATTCCATCTATTGGCCTCGCCCTCGGCGGAGGCTTCGCCCGTGGCATCGTCCACGTCGGCGTTTTAAAAGTCCTCGAGGAAGAAGGAATCCCGATAAATTTTGTCGCTGGAACCAGCGTGGGCGCGCTGATCGGCGCCGCCTATTGCAGCGGAGTATCGCCTGCTGAACTGGAAGACATCGCTGCCCGCGTTCGCTTCCGCGATCTGGCCCGCTGGACGCTCTCGCGCTACGGATTTGCCACCAACCTGCGCATGATCACTTTTTTAAAGAAAATCCTCAAAGTTCATACCTTTGAGGAACTGCAGATTCCGCTGGCGGTGACGGCTACAGATTTCGGATCCGGTGAAGGCGTGGTATTCCGCTCTGGTCCACTGGTTGATGCAGTGCGTGCCAGCTGCGCCTATCCCGGAGTTTTTCTGCCGGTCAAAGTTAACGGGCGTCTGCTGGTTGACGGTATGCTCGCTCACTCGCTGCCGACCAAACCGGCTCGCGACATGGGCGCCGATAGAGTTCTTGCTGTGAGCCTGAGAAGCCACTGGAAGAGTAGCGATGGCGGCCCGCGACATATTTTTGACGTCATTGGACAATGCTTCTCGATAGCGCAGGATGTGAACTGCGCCCAAGCACGCACTTGCGCTGACCTGGTCATTGAGCCCGACGTCACCGGCTACCGCTACGATGATTTCGAGCACAGCGCATCTTTGGTCCGCATTGGGGAAGAAGCCACCCGCGCCGCAGTTCCGGCGATCCGCAAGTGGCTGGAAGTCGAAAAAGTGAAGCACGCGATGCCGGCAACCGCCATGGGCGCGTCTCTGGAGCCGATTTCCCCGAAGTAATTATTTCTTCGGGTAGAGGCGAGGCAACAGAAAGCCAGCGCGCCTTTTGTGTTCAGAAAACCCTTCGGCGAAGGCCCCTGCCAATATCTTTTCTTCCCGTTTGGCTTTGACCCCGTAATTCGCAAGTAGCAACAAAAATGCTAGGACGCCGCGCCATTCACCCACAACCAAAGCAGTACCCGCGACTCCAAGCAGCACGCCGGAATAGATGGGGTGGCGCATTCGCGCGTATGGGCCACCGCTGATGAGCTGATGGTCGACTTTGAGCACAACCTTGTCGCTCCAGTACTGGCCGAGATGAATGCGTGCCCATATCGCAATCCCCGTGCCCGCGAGCGCGAGCGCGAATCCGGTGTAAGCGATTATCGGAACTGGTAGCAAAAATCGCCAGCCAAGCGGCCCAACCCGGGCCGACGGCGAAAACAGCAGCGCAAATGTGATTACCAGCAAAAGAATGCGAACGAAACGATATAAAGACAACTCGCGGGTCTGCTCTGCTCTTCCGCGACCGGCCGCTGCGATCCAATACACTCCGAAAACAGCCCAGATCCAGCCGAGGGCGTGAAGCAGTTGCGCCTGACTCATGACGGTTTGATGGGTTCGACGAATACCGCAGTTCCATACGCAAGAACTTCGGTGACTCCTTGCATGATCTCAGTTGCGTCGTAACGAGCGCCGACAACTGCGTTCCCGCCGAGTTGCGCTGCGTGTTGCAGCATCAGATCAAACGCGTCGGCTCGGGTCTTTTCGCAAAGATTCGTTAACAACGTGATGTTGCCACCTAGAATGGTTTGCAAGGTAGCGCCGATAGTTCCCACGATCGAACGCGAGCGAACCACGATGCCGCGTACGACACCGAAAGAGCGGACCACGCGAAATCCGTCTAATTCAAATTGCGTGGTCACCATGGCATGCGCGACCATCGTTCCTGAAGCTGGGTAGCCTACGGCCATAAGAAGCCTCTCTCTTGGGCGAACCCGAATTTCGCTTTTAATTTACATCATTGGCCATGTGGCGAGCGCCCCTGTTCGACTTCGCTCAGGGCAGGTCCGACGCCACACGAATCGCGGACTACTACAGTCCCGGCACAGGTGGGCAGCCGGGAAATTCTTTGAGATAAGCGCTTCCGATGTAGCCGAGGTATTTGATTCCGATTTCGCTGGTGAAAAATCCGTCGGCAGTCATGTTGCGGAGGAATGAGAAAAACTCGACCCCTTGGCCTAAGCCGGGATTCGTAACCGCGTTGTTGCGGTAAGCAATCTGATCGAGGATTTCCTTTTGCTGCTGGGGTGAGCAGTCGAGATACACTTTGTCGTAACGGTCGGAGCAAGTACTATCGAGCCACATTAAGCCCCCGCCCAGCATACGTTGGTATTCGGTGTTTTCGCTGATCAGCAGATCGATGAACTCCGGCGCGCCCGCTTCAATTGCGCCACCAGAATCGGCGTCGGCGGGAATGATGGTCTGGCAGAGCACCTGCAACGTTTTGTATTCGTGAGCGGGAAAGAATTTGGGCGCATAAACTTTCGTTGCAGCTTTCTCAGCGGCCACCATGTGATGTGCATATTCCGCAGCTTGCGCGGGGATGACGCGCAACACGGAAGTTGCCGCCGCGCTCATTGCCAGCGACTTCAAAACGTCACGCCGGGAAATCGACATTATTTTGTCCTCAACTCTCTGCTACTGGCCGCAGTTGTCGGAACCCAAAAAGGTTCGAGCGAGGGAACAAAATTGACCGGGACCTCAGTAATAAAGCCCTTCAACCAGCGCGTACACTCTTCCATTCCTGCCTGCTCGGAAGGAATGTGCCCGAGAATGATCAGGGCTTTGTGCTTACCCTCGGTAACCGCATCGGTGACGTACTCGACCGTCTCCCATTCGCGGGTCTCACCCACCACGAGCACTTCCACGTTGTTCATCTCTAAAGCTTTTGTCTCGCGCCCAAAACCTGCCGCAACAGGACTCATAGCCACTCGAGTGACCTCCATCCCCGGATCGCCGACTACTCGCATAACCCGAATGTGAAGATCTGCCCTGATTGCGGCAGCGAGTTCTGCAAGTGTTGTCCTCGGCAGGGTAAAGAGATGCTCATTTGCGGCATCTTGAAATTTCTCCCAGCCAAGCGCATGGACCATGCCTGCTTGAATGCCATCAGGTTTGCGAGCGTGCCAGTGATCGTGGAATCGCCAGATGATCAGGCCATGTTTTTCAATGAAGGCACGCTTCTCCGCGAGCACGGGATCGGTCTCACCTTCTGCGAGATCGTCCGGTTTATCGAGGTGATTGAAGAAGGTGGGCTCGTGAGTGATGATCAGATTGTTCCCCGACGCGGCGGCGCGCTGTAAAACATCGAGCGTCGCCATCATCGTCACGGCGATACCAGTGACTGGCGCATCCGGATTTCCCGTCTTGAATGTATCCACCGTGTCGCTCTTCCACGGAACACCGACTTGGGACTGAATGCGCTCGATCACCTGGCGAGCGGTCAAGGCTTTGTTTTGCGCGAAAGCAGATACCGGCAGCAGCAAAGTGAATGCCGCAAAAAGTAGACCAACATGCGCGTGCTTTAATCTCGCCATATTTTCGGCACTCGGCGGCAAAAGGATCCTGATTACAAGCTTCCTTTTTTCGCCTGGTCCAGCAAATACTCCGACGCCCGCCACGACAGGGCCATGATCGTCAATGTGGGATTTTTGTCGGCATTGCTTACGAAGCAAGAAGCATCGGTCACGAAAAGATTTTTTACGTCATGCGCCTGGCAATAGCCGTTCAGGACTGAAGTTTTTGGGCTGCTGCCCATGCGGACCACGCCCAGCTCGTGAATGATCACGCCGCCGTCCTCGATTCCGTAAGGATGGTCGCCGTCCGGACGAACTCGCCAGTAGTACGTTCCGCCCGCGGTCTCGACGATATCGCGGAACGTCTCCTGCATGTCGCGAGCCATCTTGATTTCGTTGTCGCTCCATTGCCAATGGAAGCGCAGGACCGGAATACCCCACCGATCGACGGTGACGGGATCAATCTCGCAGTAGCTCTGCTCGTTCGGAATCATCTCGCCGCGTCCGGCAAAGCCGATAAATGTTCCGTACATATCCCGGCATTTTTGTTTCAGGCCGGCGCCGTAGCCTTCGTAGTCCTCGCAAATGCCGTCGAAGTCGCCCACGCCCGGCATTCCGCGCCCGCCGCCGAATTCGATGTGATACCCGCGCAGAAACTCATTCTTGCGGTCAAATTTCCACCACGGCATGTACATGTGCATTCCGCCGACGCCATCATGGTTGTGGGCTGGCATCTTCGCGAGTTGCGGGAAATATCCGTAGCCGGAGCTGCCGACGCTGTCGGTGAGATGACGCCCGACCATGCCAGAGGAGTTTGCGATCCCGTCCGGAAAAATCGAAGACTTTGAATTCAGTAAAAGACGTGCAGACTCGCAAGCGCTGGCCCCGACAACAAATGCTTTGGCGCTGATCTTCTTTTCGCTGCGAGTGGCCTTGTCGATGTAGGAGACCGCTTCGGCCTTTCCGTCCTGCCCGACAATGATCTCGCGGGCCATAGCGCCGGTGATCAGGGTGAAGCGCCCCGTCTTTTCCGCAGGCGGAATCATTACCTGGCTGGAACTAAAATTTGACGCGCTGACGCAGCCGCGGCCACATTGCGCGCAGTAATGACAGGCTGCGCGTCCATTGTGCCCCTCAGTAATGACTGCAAGCCTCGAAGGAATGCAGATAATGTTCAGCTTGTCGCAGGATTTCTTGACGATAGTTTCAGTGCAGCGTGGCTTCGGCGGCGTCATGAAAATGCCGTCAGGCGCGCTGGAAACGTTCTCCTTGGTGCCAAAGACGCCGATGTAGGACTCAACCTTGTCGTAGTAAGGCGCGAGGTCGTCGTAGCTGATGGGCCAGTCGTCGCCCATACCGTCGTAAGAGCGGGCTTTGAAATCCACTGGAGCAAAGCGGAGAGCGATGCGTCCCCAATGGTTGGTGCGCCCGCCGACGATACGCGATCGGAACCAGCGGAAACGTGATCCGGGAGCTACTGTGTAAGGCTCGCCTTCAATGTCCCACGAACCGTTGGGGGCAAGAAATTCGCCAAAATCAGCGCTGGCTTTTCCTCCGAATCCGGCGCCGCGGTGCGGAAGTTGGTAAGGCCACACATGCTCCTTAAAATCTTTCTCTGGATTCAGCGGCGGCCCGGCTTCGAGCATGACGACATTGAGCCCGCCTTCAGTAAGGATTTTGGCTGCGGTGCCGCCGGCTGCCCCGGAACCGATGATGCAGACGTCGTAAACCTTGGGGGAGCGAATTACTTGGGCCATTCATTCTCCGGCTGTGTGCCTCTGTGGTTCAAAACAGAAACTTGAACCGCAGACGACACAGCGATCACAGAAGGAAGCTAGAAACGCAGCTTCTCTAGATATTCGTAACTGGCTTGTATGGCTTCGAACGGATCTTTGGGATTATCGAATTCAACGAAGTAGTGTTTGATTCCGGCGACGTCGGCTTTCTTGAAGATCGCTTTCCAATCGATCTCTCCCTTGCCAACATCCACCATATTGCGATTCTTGTCGAAGTCTTTCACGTGCACAAGCGGGAAGCGGCCGGGATACTTTTCGAAATACTTAATGGGATCGACGCCGGCTTCATGTGCCCAGCCCAAATCCATCTCCATTTTGACCAGCTTGGGATCGGTTTCAGCGAGCAAAACGTCATACGGCAACTTGCCATCGGGCAGCGGCTTAAATTCCTCCACGTGATTGTGATAGCCCAGATGAAGGTCAGATTTCCGGCACTCCTCCCCGGCGCGATTGAAAGATTCCGCAGCGCGCTTCCATCCATCGGGCTGCTTAAGTACGTCACGGTCGATCGAAGGATTCACAATGTAACTGTGTCCGAGAACTTTGCTGGCGTCGATCACTTTAGGCAGGTTCTCCGGTGACAGGGCGGAATATGGCACATGCGAAGCGGGAGCGGCCAAGCCGTTGGCGTCCAGAATTTTTCGCGCCTCTTTCGGTGATGGATTGAATTCAGGCAAGTGCGCGAAGAACTGTGCCAGCTCAACCTCTTTGTAGTCGACTTTGGCTACGCGGGAGATCGTGCCCTCGAAATCTTTATTCAGGGCGTCGCGAACGGTATAGAGCTCAAGGCCGATTTTTTCAATTCGATGCTCGGCTGCGGCCCAGGAGAAGCGGGCCATGAATGCTGCTGCGGTTGTGCTACCGATGAAAGTTCTGCGCTCCATATGCCTCCCTGACTGTTGGTGTTGGAGCGACGGGCGTCCCGCCCGTCCATCTCTGGTTGACTATGCCAACTGCGGTTCCGTCAGCAGTTCCTCACGCACGTTCTTCAGAACATACAACGCGCGCTCGACGCCGACTTCGCCCGACAAAATGGGATCTTCGTTCTCGACGCTGAAAATCCCTTCGTACCCAACCTCCATGTAGGCGCGCATGATGTCTTTCCAAGTGCTGGCGCTGTGCCCGTAGCCGACGGCGCGGAACGCGTCCGACGCTGTTTTCAGATCCTGCTTTTCAAAGATGAAGTTCAGGACGCCATACCTTGCTACCTTGTCCGGGAAGAGTACCGTGTCTTTCATGTGTGCGTGATAAATCGCGCCCTGTTTGCCGAGCATATGAATGACTTCGACCGGGTTGCAGCCTTGCCAGAACAAATGACTCAGGTCATTGTTGGCGCCGATTTCTTCTCCAACTGCGTCGCGTAGTTTGAGCAAGGTGAGCGGGTTGTACACCATAAAGTTAGGGTGCATTTCGAGAGCGATCCGGCGAATTCCGTGACTGCGGGCATACTTGGCAGCGTCTTTCCAGTATGGAACGACTCTTTCCTTCCACTGCCAATCCTGCGCGGCGGCATATTCGGGAGGCCAGCGGTAGGTGATCCAGTTTGGGTTCTTATCCGTCGGATTGGCCCCGGGACAGCCGGAAAATCCGACAATGACCTTCACGTCGAGCTTTTCGGCCAGCAAAACCGTTTTGCGGAAGGTCTGGTCATCACGCTCGGCGATACTTTTATCGGGATGCACGGGATTCCCGTGACAACTCAGTGTGGCGACCTGAATGTCGTGGTCATCGAACTTCTTCTTCCAGGCGCGAAGCTTCGCAGGATCAGCCAGCAAGTCATCGAGAGGGCAATGCTTGTTGTTGGGATAACCGCCGGTGCCGATCTCGGCCGCTTCGACTCCCAGCTGCTGGTATTTCTCTACCAGTTGATCGAGCGTGAGATCGGGGAACGCAGGGTCGAAAACACCGATCAGGATCTTGCGGCGGTTTCGCGACGTGGAGGTTTGCGAGTCATCCGATTGCGCCGCGGATGCGGACACGCCACGCGGGGCCGCGACCGCTCCAGCAATTACGCCGCCGGTTGTAGCCAGAAAGTTTCTGCGAGTGGGAGAAAGCGGACCGGAAAAGTTCGACATTTAATTCCTCGACGTGGAAATGCAAGAACCGAAGATTATACGCATGAGGGAAAGGATTCAAGTCGGTCAAACTAAACGCATGCCGAAAATTTGGCGATGCCTTTGCAACTGCATATCATTGCCACAGCAGTAGAGAGTGAACTAGCTGATCGCAAAAAGCATTAACCACAGAGAGCACAGAGGAGCACAGAGAAACATCCAACGAACGAACATATTTTGTTGAAACTACTCTGTGATCTCTGTGCTTAGAGTTCTTGAACAGTGTGAGCTAGCGCGCGACTGCAAAAACTAAAGCCGCCTGTCGGCGGCTTTAGTTTCGTGGGTTGAACTCCTCAAGTTGTTAGGCCGGAGGTGGCCATTTATTTATGAGGACGTTGGACACATACTCGAACATGCCCAGTCGAAGCGCAATAACATAAAAATACTAGAACTCTGGACCCGCTTTAATCCCTTGAGCCTCAGTAATTTCGTAGGATTTACCGCCGGAAAGTTGCTTGAATTCTTCGCTCCGCCCGCTCGGCCAATCGATGACCACGCGTTCGATTTTGTCCTGCTTTCCCAGACCGAAGGTGAGCGGCAATTCCGATTGCGACAAATAGCTTGAGCCACTTCGGACCATGCGGGTCTGCATAATGCCGTTTGCGAAAATTTTCACCCGCGCGCCGATCGCATCACGATTGGACTTGGTCCCGACCAGGCGCAAACGAGTGCTGCGGTTTCCGGAAGTCTGGTCGTTGCGGAACAAATACGCGGGTCCATTGTTGGTGGTCATCAATACGTCCAGATCGCCGTCGCGATCGAAATCCCCGATTGCGAGTCCGCGGCCAACTCTGGGCTCACTGAATCCACCGCCCGCTTCAGCCCCGGCCTCGCGGAAAGTTCCCACGCCATTATTCAGGAAAAGTTGCGGAGGCTGAGCATAGCCAACGTTGCGGACATTCCGCACCGTATCATCGATATGTCCATTGACTGCGATCAGGTCGAGTGAGCCGTCAAGATCGCAATCAGCGAACGCACATCCGAAACCCAAAGTTGTTTTAGATGGAAGGCCCACTCCAGTTTGTACTGCAACATCCGTCAGATTGCCGTGACCATCGGCGCGGTAAAGTCCGATCATCTCGTTATCGAAATTTGTAATGGCAATTCCGTCGTGTCCGGAGTTGTCGAAGTCTCCGACATCCACGCCCATGCCGGCGCGGGCTTTTCCTTCGGCGCTGAAGGCGATCCCCGCTTCCACGGCAACGTCTTTGAAAGTCCCGTTGCGCTGGTTTCGGTAGAGCTTGTTCGGCTGGGTATCGTTGGCGACGAGCAGGTCCGCCCAGCCGTCCTGGTCATAATCGAGCATCGCTATGCCCAGCGATTTCGAGCTGCTGTCGAAGATCCCAGTCGACGCAGTTACATCTTCAAAGATGCCGTTGCCGCGATTGTGAAACAGCCAGCAGGTCTGGCCGACGTAAGCTTCCGGCGTGCAATAAGATTTGTGCTTGCCATCGAGACTGCAAAAAACGTCGTGCTCAGGAGACCACTTCACGTAATTGCAAACGAATAAGTCCAGCAGGCCGTCACGGTCGTAATCGAACCACAACGCGGAGGCGCTGAAGGCCTGCCGCTTTCCTAGACCGCTTGAGTTCGTTACGTCAATGAAGTGTCCTTTGCCGGTATTTTTGAACAGGCGATTTTGTCCGACGCAGGTGATCAGAAGGTCGGGGAAGCCATCGTTGTTGAAATCCCCGACCGCAACTCCCATGCCGTACATTTCGATGTCGAGGCCAGCGGCGCGGGTCACGTCGGTGAAAGTGCCGTTGCGGTTATTGCGATAAAGCTTGAGCGTGGATCGTTGGCGGGCGTGATTGGGCCAGTCCATGCTGTTGACAAAAAGAATGTCCTGCCAGCCATCGGCGTCGTAGTCGAGAAACGCGCAACCCGAGCCGAGGGTTTCCGGCAGCAATTTGCCGCCGTAAGCGCCGTTATTGTGCTTGAAGTGAAGTCCTGCGGAAGTTGTTACGTCGGTGAAATGGAAACCTAAAGACTGGGAGGGATTCAACCCAACCCCCCACCCTCTCGCAAAAGGCGCGAGAAGCGTGGGGCACCCTGTTGCTGTTAATCCAACTGTTGCTTTTAAGAACGAACGCCGGTTCACGGAACGTTTACCAGCCCGTTGCGGATGGCGTACACGACCAACTCAGCGGTCTTGTGGATTCCGAGTGTATCCATGATGTTGGCGCGATGCACGGCTACGGTGTTTGCGCTCAACTCGAGCTGATTTGCAATTTCTTTGTTTGATTTCCCATCGCAGATGAGCTGCAGGATTTCGACTTCGCGCGGCGTGAGGCCCCCGTTGCGCTCACCCTTCAGGGCCTGCTGCTTCGAAAGCTGGCCGTCGAGAACGGTTTCGCCTTTCACTATTCGACGTATTGCCGCACTCAGTTCCAGGTCCATGGCATTCTTAAGGACGTAACCGCGCGCGCCGGCGTCGATCGCTTGTCGCACCCAGGTTTCCTCAGTGTGCATGCTCAACATCAGGACCAGCGTCTCCGGCAGCAATTGCAGAATTTTGCGCGTGGCTTGCAAACCATTAATTCCCGGCAAGGCGCAATCCATGACTACGACTTGAGGCTTGAGTGATCGCGCGAGCTTCACCGCTTCTTCGCCATCGCTGGCTTCCCCGACGACGCGAATATCCGCCTCGTCCTCCAAGATGCGCCGGAAGCCGCGCCGGACAAGGCTGTGGTCGTCAACCAGCAGCACCGAGATTTGGTGATCAGGCATTCGACTCCAACTGCTCTCTCGGAACGCGCATGCTCACGAGAGTGCCGCCTTCGACAGGGCGTCCAATCGTGATATGCCCTCCCAGCAATTCAGCACGCTCGCGCATGGCTACCAAGCCAATTCCTTGGCGTGAGCGTGTTGCAGGGAATCCTGAGCCGCGGTCTTCGATTTCGAGCTGCAAAATTTCTGAAGTGAAGCGCAATCGCACCCAGGCTTTCTTAGCTCCGGAATGGCGGGCCACGTTGTTTAATGCTTCCTGCAACACGCGATAGACGTGGACGGCGGCGTTGCCATTGACCGGAAACGGTGTTCCTGATTTCTCGTAGCATATGCCAATTCCGGTCTGTCTTTCCACCACCGGCAAATACCACTCGATGGTCTGCTCCAGACCGGCTTCCTCGAGCATCACCGGGTGCAAAGCTTGTGACAGGCTGCGAACTTTATCGAGTGTGGTCTGCGCCGTCTCGCGGACTTCAAGCAGATCGGCGCGAAGCTGCGATTCCTCCGGCAATTGATTGCGCGCACGCCCCAACATTATTCCCATCGCGGTCAGAATTTGCCCGAAGTCGTCGTGGAGTTCGCGCGAGATGTGGCGTAGCGTCGATTCCTGCGACGAGATCAATTTCTGCGCCAGATCGCTGCGCTGCTCGGAAAGCACTGCAAGCTGGTTAAAGATGAGCCGGTTAGAACGGATCAAGTACAGGCTGGTCAAAATAATCGCAATCAATGTTGCGGTGAGAAAAACATATGCCTGCCGCGCGACGCGATCATAAATTTCTGTGACTTGGGCCGCGGCACGCTCCTCGCTCTCATTGTTCTGCACTAGTAAACGCGCCACAGAGGTGTTGAGCGCTGCTAGCCGCGCCTGCAAGGAAAGCCGAATTTGCTCGCGAGCTTCTTTCTCTTTGCCGTTTCGCGCCAAGCCGAAAGTGCGGTTGACCGCGTCCCAGAATTGCGCGAGGGAACTTTGCAGATATTGCTGCTGGTCTGCAGTTCGCCCCTCCGGTGACACCTGCTGTTCCCGGTGGAAGGCGTCTTCCAGATCAACCCGCATGCGCTGAAATTGCGGCTCCCAGGCGGTCAAAGGATACGGCTGAGCTTGATCGAGAGGAGCAGTATCCAACATGTCGCGCATAGACATGCCGATTGAGTTCAATTCATTCTGAATGCGCAATAGCTGAAGCGAATCTTTGCGGTTGCGGTCGATGAGATTGTTCTGCAGCTGACGCAGGCCGCCGATTTGCCGGGTGACATACGCCGAGTAGGCGACCACCGCGGCCAGGGTGATCACCATGCCGATATAAAGTGGAGTTGTAGGCGAAGGTCCAGCCGCTTTCCGCACGGCGCAAGCATATAACGCAGGGCCGGGGCGTCACAATGGATCCCTGGCGTTTCGGCTTCCTTAATGCGAGACCAAGGCAGACGTGAGCGCAACCATTTCCCCCGACGCTTACAATTTGCTTATGGCCCGCGGATGGGAAAGCAAATCTGTCGAGCAGCAGCAGGAGCAGCTCAGCTCTTCCGCTTCCGCACAGCCGCTACGTAAGCAGCTCACGCCCAAACAGGTCACGGAGCAACAACGGCGAGATGGCCTGCAACTTTCCCGGCAGCACATCAAGCAGCAGCTTGAAGTTTCTTCTAACCCACAACATCGCGCGATGCTAGAGGCGGCCCTGGCCGAGTTAGACGCTCAACTGAAGGACAATGACGGTTCAGAGTGATGATTACGTGCCAGCCGGGAATGCACCATTTACAATGCTATTGTGCGGAAGTTTTGGGACAATTCGGCGCCGGCGGCCTCAGATATAGGTTTGCGGGGCAAGACTGCCCCTGACGAACGCGGTGTCGGACCCGCACCTATAGTTGTTCCTTCCTCCTTACGAATTGGCTCGGTGATCATTTCTCCCGCAACCGTACTCGCGCCAATGGCAGGCGTAACCGACACGGTGTTCCGCAGATTCATTCGTAATCTAGGTGGCTGCGGTCTCATCATGACGGAGTTCACTTCGGCCGACGGAGTCCTCCGCGCCAAGGACAAGAAAGCGAAGCGCTATTTGCATTTTTACGAGGACGAGCACCCGATCTCAGCCCAGCTCTTCGGCAGCGATCCCCAGGTTATGGCGGACGCGGCCCGCATCGTCGAGGACCTTGGCTTCGACTTGGTGGATCTGAATCTGGGGTGCCCAGCAAAGAAAGTTGTGAAGTGCAATGGCGGCTCGGGACTATTGCGCGATCTGCCCCGCATTCGAGGGATTTTCGAAGCCGTACGCGCTGCGGTAAAGATTCCGTTTACCGTAAAGTTCCGCGCCGGGTGGAGTGACGATGAGATCGTTTGCGTCGAGCTGGCGAAAATCGCTGAGGACTGCGGACTGTGCGCAGTCGCGTTACACGCGCGCACTCGCGAACAGGGATACAGCGGCACCGCGCGCTGGGAGTGGATTGCTGCGGTGAAAGATGCCGTAAATATTCCCGTGATTGGGAACGGCGATATTCGCACTCCGGAAGATGCGTGCGCCATGGTCGCCGCGACGGGATGCGATGCAGTGATGATCGGGAGGACCGCGCCTGCGAACCCGTGGATCTTCCGCCAGATTGAGCAGTATTGCGCTGCGCTACAGCAGTTCCGGGAAGGGCACGGCTGCAACCGTGCCGGAAATATACCTGTTTTGGTATCGGCTTCAGCCGCTGGGGCCTCAGGGGCTAAAGCCCACATTTCGGATGGCGATAACGGCACGACTAAAGTCGTGCCCCTCCCGTTTTCATCTCGGGCCGAGCCCTCGCGCCATGAGAAGCCATACGATGATCCTTCCGAAGCCGACCGCTACGACATGATTCGCACTTATTTCCGGATGCTGATCGAAGAAGAGTTGCCCGATGCAACCGGGAAGATGAAGCAATTTGCGTCGTGGTTTACGCACGGGGTTCCGGGCGGTGCCGCGTTGCGGAAGGCCATCTACGACTCGAAGGCCGCGCCGGAAATTCTGACGCGGGTAGAAGAATTCTTTGAGGCTCGACTGTGTGGCGCGGGCGTCCTCGCCCGCGAAGCATTCAGCGCCGTGAACTCCTAGTCACTAATCACGCCGAATACATAAGTTGCGTTACGGCTCCTGTGGATGTGGTCCTTGAAACTCAGAACAGCAGGGCTTTTGCGCTGGCTTGAACTCCATCAATTCGATTCGCGTGTAATCAGGATCGAAGAGATTCAGCTGCCACTTCCCGTCTTTTCCTATCTGAGCATGCTCGTCGCCGGGCGTCTTCCAGCCATGTGACTCCAGCTTTGCTTGAGCCTGCTTCATGTCGATCACGCCGATGGAGACGTGGTTCATTACACCAGTCGTGTGCAGGTCGGGGTTGGGTTGGATGTTCAGCATGTACTCCAACCAGTCGGTGCCGTCGGGTACCTGCATCGCAACCCAGTCCGTCCGGTCGGGCTGCATTCCGCCATGCCAGTAGACATGAAAGCCGAGAAGATCACGGTAGAAATGGTCCTCAGCATCACGATGGTGCACGATAAATCCGACGTGAATTATGCGTCGGGAAACGGAGTCGTCAAAGCTTATCTGAATTCGTCCATGCACTTGCACGAATTCAATGTTATGCCCCTCTGGATCTCTCACCATGAAACTCTGGCTGCCGTCTTGCCATTGCGTCGTGGAATCCGGAACTTTTATGCCGTGCGCTGCTAGATATGTGCGAAGTGCGGCGCAATCGTCGGTCGCGAACGCAACATGGTCCATGCGATCGACGGTTTTGGGATCTGCCGCTGTGCTGTACCCGATCCACTGGGTGCCGACCATGAATCGTTGGATCTGGCCTGGCTCGGCGGCGTTGGCAGACTGCAGGCCAAGTTTGACGGTATAGAGTTCTTTGTTCGCATCAGGAGATGTCGTGTAGAAATCGACGTGGTCAATGCCGGTGATCTTGGGGCGTTTCGCGGAAGCCTGCTGCGCGAACGCGCTGGGGTCCAGTGCAAGGACAACGAGAAACATCGTCCAGAGAATTGCGCGCTTCATAGCATCTCCTGTTCACGCTGAAATTGCGAGGAGACATTGTAGCGCAGCAGCTGAGACACTCTCCGGCAACAGCCCCGAAACCCTCGAGAGCTTGCAATTACCTCGGGAACTTTTACCTGTTAAGCACGGCCGTTCACGATCTACAGCGGAGCAGGTCGTGAAAACCAGAGAAGACTGGGAGAACGAGTTGATCCAGCGACAGGACAATATCGACCCCATTCGCCGCATCCCCAATAGTGCGCTTTTTACTGGGACTCTAGTAAACGGGGGGCAGCAATGGAATAAAGCTCAGCGTATTGGGGCGTTGCTGGTCGGTGTCTTCACGTTCGCTTTTGGAGTTGAAGGTTTAAGCTGGGTTCTCGCTGCCATCTTTGCCCAACCCGTAGTAGACCTGGGAATGACTATCGTTTCGGTGTTCTCTGCGCCGCTTTCTCTATGGGCGGGATACAGAATCGCGAAGAATGCCTTTATAAATCCTGCCAAGGATCGAAAACTGACCAGGCAACGTTAGAGACTTTGGTCTTTCCGTACAATTTTCCCGCTTTCGTCTTTCTCCAGATAGCTCCACGGCACCTCGGGATCGTGCGTAAACATGGTCAGCCAATTCCGCGGAATCGCCCGCGAGTAGTAGCGCTTGCGGCTTTCAATGGTTTCAAGCGGGTACAGATCGAATCCCATCACCCAGTTGACTTCAACGTGCGCGCTGGTGGGAATAAGGTCGGAAATGTAGCAGGCGGTCTTGTCTCTGCTGTGAATGATTACCGCCTGCATGTCGCGAGTGTGACCGGGAAATACCTCGACGGAAATCCCCGGGATGATCTCATGAGTTCCCTGCAGCAATTGCATTTGGCCGCTTTCGACCAGCGGATCATAATTCTCGTGCAGGTAGCTGACGGTATCGCGCTGGCCCTGGTGCGCGTGCTTCCACTCGCCTTCCTGCACATAGTATTTAGCTTTCGGAAATGTCGGCACGATCTTTCCACCCCTAAGTATTGTGTTCCATCCGCAGTGATCGAAGTGGAGATGGGTATTGATCACGATATCGATGTCATCGGGTGAGACCCCGGTTTCGCTCAAAGCGTCCAGCAACTTTGCTGGCTGGCCATAGATCTGGGCCATCTTTTCCGGAAGTTTGTTTCCGACCCCGGTCTCGATCAGAATATTCTTATCGCCCGTCCGGACCAGGACCGAATTAAGCCCGGTGGCTACGCGGTTCTTGTCATCGGACGGCATTCGCTTGGACCAGAGTACCTTGGGAACGATGCCGAAAAAGGCGCCGCCGTCGAGATGGTAAACGCCGTCCGAAAGCGCGGTAAGCTCGAAGTCGCCAATATTTTTACGCTGCATATCCTAAGGAATACATTTTAGCCTTTAGCTCTTAGCCGTTAGCTTCTAGCTAACAACAATCCAGCCACAGCCAAACAGTTCAAGGGCACAGGCGTAACAGCATAAGAGCTAAAGGCTAACAGCTTAAAGCTCTCTGAATCCGCGTGTTAGAATAGGGCATAAACCTACCGATGTCGCCTGAAATTGAGCATTTAATCTCGCTGCAGCGCACCGACCGCGAAATCCAGCGGCTCCAGGCTGAAATCGCCGAACTTCCTCGGCGGGTGACCGTAATCGAAGAAAAACTTGCCGGAACCAAAGCTGGGCTTGAGAAAGCTCGAGGAACTGTCAAAGCCGACGATGCGGCCCGGCGGAAATACGAGACCGCGATCACCGACCTGCGGCAAAAAATCTCCAAGTACCGCGATCAGTCGCTCGAGGTAAAGACCAACGACCAGTACAAAGCTCTAATGCACGAAATCCAGTTTGCCGAGCAGGAGATTGGCGCAAACGAAGACAAGATCCTGGAGTTGATGGTCAACGCGGATGCGCGCGATAAGCAAGTCAAAGCCGCCGAAGCCGAGCTGAAAGAAGAAACGGCGGAGATCGAAAAAGAGAAAGCAGACGCCCGCGAGCGGACCGCCAAGGATGAAAAAGAGCTGGCTGAGTGGACGGGGAAGCGTGATGCGTCGCGGTCAGCGGTCGATCCTGACCTCTTGCGGCATTACGACCGGGTCTCTAAATTCCGCGGCTCGGGGATTGCTGAAGTTCGCGATCAAAAGTGTTCCGGCTGCTCGGTTATGCTGCGGCCCCAGATGTACAACGAAGTCCGTGGCGGCAAGCTGCTCTACTGCGACTCCTGCCAGAGAATTCTCTTTTACGACCCCTCTAAAGAAGCTCCGGCAGAGCAGAAAGTTGAACGCACCACCAGGCGCCGGACGCATCCCAAGATCGATGCCAGCCAGGCCTGGTACTATCGCAGCGAATATTTGGACAGCGGAGAAGTCTTTCTCAGCTTTGTAAATACCAGCGGCACGGCTGCCCGGCGTATTTACGATGCCGCCACCGGACGCAAACTCGGAGATACGCTGATTCGCGAAGGCGCATACCGCCAGGCATTCCCCGAGGACCTTAACGACACCATTCGGCTGAATGGCAGCTGGAGCGACGCCGAGCAGGACGAATGGGGCGAGGAGCTGCCCAGCTCGGTGCTTGATGCGTTGCAAAGAGACTTAGAGCTGGCCCGAGCCGAAGCCGCCAGCCATCCTCACAAAGAAGCCGCTTCGGCGCCCTCCACCGTGGCCAGCTAGATTTTTCCTGGCTGCCCTTAATGACCGTCTCGGCTTAGTGTCCGCCCGGTAATGATTTGACGGCGAATCCGTGGATTACTCACCTTTCGA
>Ga0102924_1000699_pt1 | contig 40844 bp, 44 predicted proteins | sample PaiPotPPM11metaG_FD_80116 | JGI IMG/M metagenome (GOLD analysis project Ga0102924, IMG submission 80116) | Iron sulfur acid spring bacterial and archeal communities from Banff, Canada, to study Microbial Dark Matter (Phase II) - Paint Pots PPM... ...
CGCGAAAGCCAGTGCGACGTTTTATATCGTGACGCGCAACGTCGGCCGCCCGCCGGTCCGCCCTTGGGAATGAATTTCTCGCGCCGCCATGCCACCTTACCGTCGCCGCCGTTACCGGCGGCCACCGCGATCGAAGCTTCGTCTATGAACTGCATGATGCCAAACTAAAAAGGACCCGCAGGCCCTCTGAGCATGAGACGCGCCGGGGCTTCAGGCGACCGCGCGTACGTGTATGTGTTTACGATTCCGGTGCATCGCAAATTCCACGACCCCGTCGGCCAGCGCGAAGAGCGTGTGATCTTTGCCTATTCCGACGTTCTCGCCCGGGCAAACGCGCGTGCCGCGCTGGCGAACCAGGATGTTGCCCGCGATGACGGCCTGGCCCCCGAAGCGCTTGACGCCGAGGCGCTGCGCGTTTGAATCGCGGCCGTTCCGGGTGGAGCCGGCGCCCTTCTTAGAGGCAAAAAGCTGAAGGTCGAATACGAGCATGGCCGCAGCACTATAGCACAGCCGAGGCTACTGCGGCAAGACTTGCGGCCGTTCCAGCGCCCGGCGCACCGCCCTCGCGAACTCGTCGAGCGTCCAGGCGCCCCGCACCCGGATGCGGACCACCTCGAGCGCGTCCGGCGGCGCGATGACGTTGCGCAGATCGGTCGTCACGGCCACCGGCACGCCTGCCTCGCGTTCTATGCGCAGCGTGTCGGCGTTGAAGCGGCCGCTCGGGTAGGCGTACGAGCTGACGGCCCCGAGCTTTAAGCGAGCCTCGAGCTGCAAAACGCTCAGCTCGATCTCGGTTTGCTGCGCGGCATCGCTCATTACGGAAAGATCGTCATGCGTTAGTCCGTGCGGCGCGATATCCATGTTGTGTCCCAGCATCACTTGCAGATCGCGCCACGTCACGTGCGCCGGGCGGCCGACGTTGCGCGTCACGATATAAAACGTCGCACTGGCTTTCGCGCGTTGGAGCGCGGGAAAAGCATATGCATATTGATCTGCGTAGCCGTCGTCGAAGGTGAGGATCACGTCGCGGTTCGTCGGTTCTTTCAATCTGACGCGGCGCTCGAAATCAGCCATGCTGATGGCGCTGATCCCGTGCAATTTTAGGTAGCGCAGCTGCGCAGCCAGCATCGCGGGCGTAATCGTGAGATCGCGCGAAATCGCATCGCGCGGCGAAGTGACGTCGACGCGATGATACATCAGCACCGGCGGAAAGGCGTACGTCGTGAGGCTTAAAAGGAAGGCAAGCACCTAAAGCTACCTTCTACAAGCGCCGTGCGAAAGGTTCCCGGAGAGAGCCGCGCTAACAGGAGTCCGTTTTGACTAAGCGACGCGTGGTCGTCACGGGTCTCGGAGCCGTGACGCCCCTCGGCAACACCCGCGAAGAATTTTGGCGCCGGCTCGTTGCCGGAGAGAGCGGCGTCGGCCCGATCACCGCGTTCGACGCGAGCGATTTCGCGACGCGCTTTGCGGCCGAAATCAAGGACTTCGACGCCGATGCCCTGATCGGAAAACGTGAAGCTCGGCGGATGGATCGCTTTTCGCAGTACGCGTTTGTGTCGGCGCGCGAAGCGATCGAAGATGCGCACCTGCCGCAAGACGAGGAATTCAAGAACAAAGTCGGTTCGGTGCTCGGCACCGGCATCGGCGGCATTCTCACGTTTTGGCATAATTCGGACATTGCCGCCAAGAACGGCACGTGGTCGAAGGTGACGCCGTTCTTCATTCCGATGCTGATGGCCAATGCTTCGGGCGCGCACATCTCCATGCAATACGGTTTTCGCGGACCGTTTTTTTCAGCTGCGAGCGCGTGCGCGAGCGCGAACGACGCGATCATTACCGCCTACAACTACGTCGCGCTCGGTGACTGCATCGCGATGATCGCGGGCGGTACCGAGGCGACGATTTCGCCGCTTGCGGTCGGCGGCTTTAGTTCGATGAAGGCGCTTTCGACGCGCAACGATGATCCCGCGCGCGCGAGCCGGCCGTTCGATAAAGAACGCGATGGCTTCGTGCTGGCCGAAGGCGCCGGCATTCTCATCCTCGAGGAGTACGAACACGCGAAGGCGCGCGGCGCAAAAATATACTGCGAGATGCTGGGTTACGGGCAATCGTCCGACGCCTACAACTTGGTGGCGCCCGATCCCGGAAGTCTGGGAGTCGAGCTCGCGCTCAAGCGTTCGTTGGAACACTCGGGTATCAAGACGGATGACGTCGATTACATAAACGCACACGGCACGTCGACGCCGCAAGGCGACGTCGCCGAGTCGCAAGCGATCGAAAGAGTCTTCGGAGCGGGTACGCGCGTCGCGGTGAGTTCGACCAAATCGATGCACGGTCACGCCCTCGGTGCGGCCGGCGGAATCGAAGGCGTGGCGATCGCGCTGGCGGTCGAACGCGACATGATGCCTCCCACGATCAACTACGAGGTGCCCGATCCGGATTGCACGCTGGACTACGTTCCGAACGTCGCGCGCAAGGCGCCCGTGCGCGTGGCGCTTTCGAATTCGTTCGGCTTCGGCGGACACAACAGCGTCTTGGTTTTCGGAAAGGTACGTTAACTATTTGATTATTACAAATCGGGGGCCCCGACGTCCTATGACCCGCTCAGGACGGCGGGGGGCGCGCAGCACCGCATTGCGGTGCGGAGTGCCTTTTAAACTCGTAGGGTACCCGACGTCGTTTACGACGGCGGGATAGGTGGCCGGCGAAGCGCGGCGCCGCCGGCTGCGCGCATTGCTCAAAAAAGCTCATCTCGCGCCTACCGATCTGACGAGCTTCGAGCAAGCCTTCATGCATGAAAGCGCGGCCCGGGAACACCGCAAAGACTCCAACGAACGGCTCGAGTTCCTCGGCGACGCGGTGGTGGGGCTGGCCGCGGCAGGCTGGCTTTTCGAGGAGCATCCCAAGGCAAGCGAAGGATGGCTGACCGCGCGCAAGGCGGCGATCGTGCGGGACAGCGCGCTGGCGGCTACGGCGATGCGGCTCGGCTTTGCGGATCTGATCGAGCTGGGTTCGGGGTTGGCTCGCGCCGGCGGCGCCGAGAACAAAACGATCTTGGCCGATGCGTTCGAAGCATTTGTCGGGGCGCTCTATCGCCGCTACGGCGAGGCGAAGGCGCGGCGGTTCGTTTTGGAGCAGCACATGGCGCTCGTCGATCTTTCGGACGAAGGCGTGACCGACCCGAAATCCCTTTTGCAAGCGCTCGCGCAGCAGCGCTACCGGAAGCTGCCGATCTATCGCGATCGCTCGACCGGCACGCCGCAAGAACCTCATTTCGTCTCCGAAGTCGTTCTCAAGGATAGGGTGCTGGGTTCCGGAGCCGGAAGGTCGAAAAAACTAGCGCAGCTGCAGGCGGCGAGCGAAGCTTTGGAGACTTTGCTCGCGCGAGCTCGTAAAGGTAAGAGAAATAAAACTTAAGAGCATAAAGACTTTCGGCTTCAAGACCTTCGCCGACCCCACAACGCTCGAATTCGGCAGCGGCATCACCGCCATCGTCGGCCCTAATGGCTCCGGAAAATCCAATCTGATCGACGCCTTTCGCTGGGGGCTCGGCGAACAGAGCAGCAAGAGCTTGCGCTCGGGCAAGATGGAAGACGTGATCTTCGCCGGCAACGAGAAACGCAAGCCGCTCGGCCTGGCCGAGGTGACGATCACGTTCGATAACAGCGATAAGCGGCTGCCGATCGATTTCACCGAGGTCGAGATCGCGCGCCGCGCTTATCGGGCGGGTGAGATCGAATATTATATCAACCGCAACCAGGTTCGTCTGCGCGACGTGCACGATTTGCTGATGGGCACCGGGCTTGGGCCGGGCAGCTATTCGATCGTTTCGCAAGGCCAGATCGACGCGATCCTCACCAGCAAGCCCACCGATCGCCGCGCGCTCTTCGAAGAAACCGCCGGCATCGCCAAATTCCTCGCGCGCAAGAACGAATCGCTGCGCCGCTTGGAGCAAACCGAGCAAAACGCAATCCGGATCAACGATCTGATCGTCGAGTTGGAGCGGCGTTTACCGGAGCTCGACACGCAGGTGCGCCGCGCGAAACGCTACCGTAAGTTGAACGCGCGCGTGCGCGACCTCGAAATCCTCTCGTACATTCGCGCCAGCGCGTCGCGGCGGGCGGAGCGCGAAAGCCTCAAGGGCGAACTCGATCGCAACGAAGAGCTGCGCGGAGCGGGCGCCGCCAAAGCCGCAACGCTCGGCGCGCAGCTCGCGCAAGCGCGTACCGATGCTTACCGCCAGGAACTGGCGTTGGAAGATCTGCGCACCAAGACGCAGACCGTGCGCGCCGATCTCTCGCGGCTCGAAGCCGAGTTCGCAGCGGCACAGGCGCGCCGCGAGGCACTCGAAGCCCAAGATACGCAGACCTCGCAGGATGCGGCGCGCGTTCGCGAAGAGCGCGAAGCGCTCGAGGCATCGCTATCGAGCCTAGATGCGCGGCTTGGCCCGCTGCAGACGGAACTCGAAACCGCACGCGAGCGCGAACTGCAAGCGCAAACCGCACTCTCCCACGCGCGCGGAGAACTCGACGAAATCTTCACGCAACTGCGCCAGGTCGAGGCCGCAGCTTCGGCGACCGCGGAGCGCAAAGCCGAGCGCCGCGTGCAATATGAGAATGCGCGCGTGGAAAGCGAGCGGATCGAAAACGAGCTGCGTGCGGCGCACGACGCGTCGGAAAGTTTGCAGATCGCCGCCGGTGGGGCAACGCACCGCTATGGCGAGCGCGAAGCGCAGCTCAATGCGCTCGAAACGCAATTGCTCGAAGCGCGCGGCCGCATCGAAGACGCCGAGCAGCTTGCGGGCGCGGCGCAAACGGATTTGACGCGCGCGCAAACCGAACATCACGAGTATTCGAGCGAAGTAGCCGCCGCACAATCGCGCCTGCACACGATCGAGGAGCTCGAAAATGCGATGGAAGGGCACGTACCGGGAACGCGCGCCGTCGTCGAAGCCTGGCAGCGCAACGAGCTGCGCGGCATCGAAGGGATCGTCAGCAACCTGATCGAGATCGACGAGCAATACGCGCGCGCGATGGACGTTGCGTTCGGCGCGCGGCTATCCAACATCATCACGCATACGTCCGAGGACGCGGAACGCGCCATCGACTTCCTCAATGTCAAAGAAGTCGGCCGCGCCACGTTCCTCCCGCTCGACACTTTGAAGAACAGGACCGGCCACGAAGTCAGCGCGGAACTGCGCGAGAAGCCCGGCATCATCGGCTACGCTCATACGCTGGTGCGCACCGCGACCAAGTATGAAAGCATCGTACGATTCTTAGTTGGGAGCGTGCTGGTCGTCGACACGCTGAAAACCGGAATCGATCTCGTGCGCAATCGCGGCTTCCGCGACACGATCGTGACGTTATCGGGCGAGCAGATCACCGGCGGCGGCGCGATTACGGGCGGCCGCTACAAACGCGAGCGCTCGATTCTTTCACGGCGCGCGCAAGCGCAGACGCTGCGCGAGCGCTTGGTGGAGATGCGCGCGCACTTACACGACCTTGAGGCTCAGCTGGAACGAACCGCAAACGAATCGATGAGGGCGATCGAGCGGCGTGATGCCGCCAGAGAGTTCTTTACGCGCACGGAGCTCACGCTCGCCGAAGTGCGCGGTGAGATGGCCACAGCCGCGGCTGAAGTCGAACGTATGCAAAAAGATTTCGAAACCGCGCAAGCGCGCGTGACCGAGCTGCAAGGCGCGGCCGATCGCGCTCGAGCTCGCGAGGTCGGTTTCGAAAAACAGCCGGAGGAAGGCGACGACGCCGAACGCGCGCGCTTGGAGGCCCGCCTGCGCGAAGCGCGCGAACGGATCGCGCAAGCGGAAGATGCGCAGGCGCAAGCCGCTCACGCCGGCGGAGATCTTCGCGAACGGCATGCGGCGCTCGGCGCCGAGCGTGACGCCGCGCGAGCTCGTCTGGGAATCATCGATGCGAACGTCGAGCGCTCACGCAGCGCGCGCGAGCAGATGCACGCGGACATCGCGAGCCTGAATGCGCAAGTCCACAACGCCTCAACCCAGCTCGAAACGCTGCGCGCTGCGGTCGGCGAGACGGATGCACGTTTCGAAGCGGCGCGCCGCGAGCGCGAGACGATGTCCGATCGCGTGACGCAGTTGGAGTCGAACCTGCGCTCGGCGGAGTTGGAAGAGCGCGATATCGCGGCAGGTGGCGAGCAGCACCGCATGCGCTTAGCCGAGATCGAAGCGGAGCTGGGCATGCTGGTTTCGCAGTTCGCGCAAAATCCCGCGACCGACGAGGAATGCCGCGAGGTCGAAGAACGCTACAAGGAAGAGGCGGACGAAATCACCGTGGACCTTCCGCGTCTGCGCGAAGATTTAGCGCGTCTTTCGAACGTCAACCTTAATGCCGAAGCCGATCGCGAAGAGCTCGCGCAGCGCGAGCAGTTCCTGCGATCGCAAATGGACGATCTCTCGAAGGCGCGCGAAACGCTGCTGCAATCGATCGCGGAGATCGAGCAGTTGACGCAGGCGCAATTTAACGAGACGTTCGAGCTCGTAGCGGCCGCCTTCACCGAAATGTACGCGCGGTTGATCGGCGGCGGCGAAGCCCGCATGTGGCAGACGAATCCGGAAAACCTTTCGGAAACCGGAATCGAAATCTCGGTGCAGCCGCCGGGCAAAAAACTGATGCCGCTGGCCGCGCTCTCCGGCGGAGAGCGGGCGCTGACCGCTGCGGCGCTGATCTTTGCGCTGATCACGGTGCGTCCGTCGCCGTTCTACCTGCTCGACGAAGTCGACGCGGCTTTGGACGATGCCAACGTTGAGCGCTTTTCGAAGATGGTGCGCGAGCTCGCGAGCGAGTCGCAGATGGTTATCGTCACGCACAATAAGCAGACGATGGAGCTTGCCGACCGGCTGTACGGCGTCACCATGCGCGAGGCCGGGATCAGCTCGATCGTTTCGGCCGAGTTGCGCGAAGAGGAGCGGCCGGCGGAGGCCGCCATTGCCTGACGCAGCGCTCTTCTCGGTTTCGGACAAAACAGGCGCAGGCGAACTAGCTCGCGCGCTTTCGGAACGCGGCTGCGCGATCTACGCGACGGGCGGCACGCGCGAACTGTTGGCGGCGCATGGGATAGACGCGCACGACGTCGAGGAGATCACCGGTTTTCCGCCGCTGTTCGGCGGACGCATAAAAACGCTTCATCCGAAACTGTTCGGCGCCATTCTTTTCGATCGCGATAACGCAAGCGACCGCGATCAAGCTCGCAAGTATGCTATTCACCCATTCTCGACGGTTGTCGTGAATCTGTATCCCCCGCCCGAGATCGACATCGGTGGCGTCGCGCTGCTGCGCGCGGGGGCAAAAAACTATAAGCACGTCACCGTGCTCAGTCATCCCTCACAGTACGGCGAGTTTTTGGCTGCGCTGCCGAATGGCGGACCGGACGAAGAGGCGCGCAGGCGCCTTGCGGTCCGCGCGTTCGAATGTACGGCGGAATACGACGCCGCGATGGCGCGGTATCTCACATCTCAGGGTGAAACGGGCGCCGCCGAATTGCCCGGCGCGCTCACCGTTGCGATGCCGCTCGCGCAGCAGCTACGGTACGGCGAAAACCCGCAGCTGCGCGCGGCGTTTTATCTGGGCGCGTCGCGGAACGTGCCCGAGCAGCTGCATGGCAAAGCGCTGAGCTACAATAACTTGCTCGATCTGGACGCGACGCTGCGTTTGCTCTCACGCGCTCCGCTTGGCGCGGAGTTCGGATCGCAGCGCGAGCGTTTCGCGCGGGCCGCGATCGTCAAACACACAGTGCCGTGCGGCGTGGCGCAGCGATCGACGGTGAACAAAGCGGTAGACGAAGCGCTGGCGGCCGATCCCGTTTCGGCATACGGCGGCATCCTCGCGACCGACCACGCGATCGACGTAGCCGCCGCAAAAACGCTCGCGCCGTTTTTCTTGGAGATCGTGGCGGCTCCCGAGTTTGCGGCCGGTGCGTTAGAGGTACTGCGGAAGAAGAAAAATCTGCGCATCATGCGCTACGAGCCCGGACTGCCCGACGAATTGCAGCGCGGGCTGCAGCTGCGCAGCGCGCTCGGCGGGGTGCTCGCCGAGGAAGAGGATCCCGCTTTTGCGCGGGAGTCGTGGAGCGTCGTCAGCGCGCGCCGTCCGCTCAAACAGGAATGGCACGATCTGGCGCTGGCGTGGGACGTTGTGCGTCACGTCAAGAGCAATGGCGTCGTCATCGTAAAGGATGGGGTTACGCGCGGGATCTGCGCCGGCCAAACAAACCGCGTGAGCGCGGTGCAAATCGCCGGCATGCGCGCCGGAAAACTCGCGCAGGGATCGGCGTGCGCGAGCGACGGGTTCTTTCCATTTGCCGACGGACTCGAAGCGGCTGCGGCCGCGGGCTGCCCGGCGATCATCGCGCCGAGCGGATCGGTGCGCGACCAAGAGGTTATCGCGACAGCCGACCGCCTCGGCGTCTCGCTCGTGTTTTCAAGCCACCGCTACTTTTTGCACTAGGAGGACCGCTCGATGTCACGCTACCTGCACACGTCGATCTTCGTCAACGACATGAAGGAGTCGATCGATTTTTATACCGGAAAACTCGGACTAAAACTGCTCGAAGGACCGCTGCATTATCCCGGCAATGCCGACATGGCGTTCGTCGGCAAAGACTGGAATGCGTACATCGAGCTCGTCTACGATCTCGAAGATCATCCGCCGTATGAGGTTGGAAACCGGTACGAACATCTGGCGCTCGAAATAGACGGAAAACTCGAGCCCTTCATCGCGCAACTGAGATCGCAGGGCGTCAAGATCGTCAAAGACGTGAAGAAGTCTCCGAGCGGCCAAGGCGCGCTCGCGTTCGTCGAAGATCCCAACGGCATCCCCGTGGAGCTGCTCGAACCGCGCGTCCGCACCTAACGGTAAATGAACGGGTCGGCCGGCGCGGCCACCGCCTCGATCGAGTCGATGCGCAAACGCAATTCACCGTCGTGCCGCACCAATGTACCGCGCGCGTGCGCCCAGCTGCCGTGCAGCTTTACGGCAGAATCCAACCGGATCGCGACCGGTGCAGCGTCCGCGCGACAGCACGTGATCGCGTAGCGTACCAGCGTCCACGCGTTTCCGGAACGCACGAGCGTTCCCGTGAAATCGATTTGCTCGCCGGGAAACCCGTCGGCGAGCGTCGTCTCCGTTGCGGAATAGATCGGCGGCGGTGCCGCCAGGATGCAGCCGGCGAGCATGACCGCCGGTGCAATGCGAAGCGCGGGCCGTGCACGCATACGGTAGCGGTGCGCTAAATATGCGAAAACGATCGCGCAGATCCACAACGCGGGCGCAATCCTCGGATTGACCAGGGCAGCTCCGTTCCGGATCGCAACCAGCGCGCACGCGATGGCGGCGAGCGCGTATGCAATGCAGTCGTGCCCACCCGTGTCTTCGCGCGCGCGCATCCACGTTCGTAGATCGAAGATGCCGGCCACGCAAAGAAATCCCACCGCAGCAGCCGGCGCGCTCTGCCGCGCCACCGCCGCGATACCGATCGCTCCAAGCGCGCACGGCGAAGCGACGAACGCGACGAGTGCAGCGACGGCGCCCGCGAGTTCCGGCGGAGCATGCGAACCGGCGACCGCAGGTAAGAGCGGAGCCAGCGCGGCTGCGCCCAGCGCGAACGGAAAGATCGCTGCGAGGTCGGCGAGCATCGATGCATGATTCCGTGCGCACGCGCGTTTGGAGATATATCTTTCGACGACGATCGCGGCGCCAAGCCGCGCCGCGGCTACGAACGGCCCGAATACTATCCATGCCGCCGCAAACGCCGGCAGCGACCGCGCGGAAGGTCCGCTGCCGCAGCCGCAGCCGAAGTAGGGAACGACGTGCCTTCCCAGCCGCGCACTGATGCGTACGGCAATCGCGCCGGCGAGTATGAACGGCGCGCTTTCCAGCAGCATCGCGGCGGCATTGACAACCATCGCGCTCACCACGCGCATCAATCACGTTCCGGCGTGCGAATCGCTAGGGGCAGGTCCGGCCCGAGCGCCTTTTAAAGACTGCGCCATGCCCTCGAAACTCGCTGCGCCGCGCGGCACGCAAGACATCTTTCCGCCGCAGACCGGCCGCTGGCAAGAGCTCGAAGCGCGCATTGCGGCGCTCGCCCGCCGCTACGGCTACGGCGAGATACGCACGCCGATCTTCGAATCGACCGATCTTTTCGTGCGCGGCGTCGGCGAAACGAGCGACATCGTCGAGAAAGAGATGTACACGTTTACCGACAAGGGCGGGCGCAGCATGACGCTGCGCCCCGAATGGACCGCACCGGTCGTGCGCGCGGCGCTCCAGCACGGCCTCTTCACGCAGGGATCACAGCGTCTCTACTATGTAGGTCCGATCTTTCGCTACGAACGGCCGCAAGCCGGGCGCTACCGGCAGTCGCATCAATTTGGAATTGAGTGCACCGGCTACGCGGAGCCGCAGGCCGACGCCGAAGTGATCTCGCTCGCGTGGGATTTGCTGCAAGAGTACGCGATCGGTGGCGTGACGCTGCGTTTGAATTCTATCGGCGACGAAATGTGCCGCCCGAAATACCGTGATGCCCTGCGGGCGCATTTTTCACGGCACCGCGAACAGCTCAGCGCGGATTCGCAGCGCAGGCTGGAACGCAATCCGCTGCGCGTGCTCGACAGCAAGGCGCCCGAAGATCAAGCGCTCGTTGCGAGCGCGCCACGCTTGGAGAGTTTTTTGTGCGCCGATTGCCGCGCACATTTTGAAGGTGTCAAGCTCGCACTGAAAGCTGCCGGCGTTCCTTTTACGGTGGACGCGCGCATCGTTCGCGGCCTCGATTACTACACGCGCACCGTTTTCGAATTCGTATCCGACGCGCTCGGCGCGCAGAATGCAATTTGCGCCGGCGGCCGCTACGATCAGCTCGTCGGATCGCTCGGCGGTCCCGACGTTCCGGCCGTCGGCTTCGCGCTCGGGCTGGAGCGTTTTTTGTGGGCGCTCGATTCAGTGGGAACGAGTGAAGAAGCGCGCCGCGAAGGCGTGCAGGCGATCGCGATCGGATCGCAAGCGCTGCAAGCGCTGCTGCCTTTGGTGACAGGTCTGAGGCGCAAGGGCGCAGGGCCCGTATTCATCGATTACGGTGATCGCAAACTGCTCGCGCAATTGAAGATCGCGGATCGCAACAACGCGCGCTATGCCTTGATCCTGGGTGAAAAAGAGTTGGCCGAGGGCTCCATCGTCTTGCGCGACCTGGTGACGCGCACGGACCGGCCCCTGCCCTTGCGAAAAGATACTCTTGAGGCCCTCGGTGAACTGAAGGGATAATGGACGAAGAGCAGACCCTCAAAGATCTCCTCGCGATCATGCACGAAAACGATCTCGACGAGCTCAAAATCAAAGTGGGCGACGCAATTTTCGAATTGGTTCGCCGCGAGCCGGGGGCCCCCGCCGCAGCTCCCGCCGCCGCCGCAGCGGTTCCCGCGCCTGCGGGCCCGGCCGCGCCCTCGGCGTCGGCCAACGTCAAGAAAGTGACCGCGCCGCTCGTGGGCGTCTTTTACCGCTCGGCGGCCCCGGACGCGGAGGCTTTCGTAAAGGAAGGCGACCGCGTGGAAACCGGCCAGGTTCTGTGTATTCTGGAAGCGATGAAGCTCTTCAACGAGATTACCAGCGACTATTCGGGCATCGTTACGCGCATCATTCCCGAAAACGGCGAGCTGGTTTCGCTCGGTCAGGAACTCTTTTGGATCGAACCGTAGACTTATCCGCGCGCCGCGGCTATGACGAACTGATCGCGGATCGACGGGGCATCTTCGATGCGCCGCATTACCGCGGACAAGTCGAAGCGATCGCCGACGCGATCGTCAAGGCCTTGCGGCGGGGCAACAAAGTGCTGTGGATGGGAAATGGCGGAAGCGCCGCGGAGGCCCAGCACATGGCGGCCGAACTCAGCGGGCGTTTTTTGCGCGACCGGCCGGGACTCTACAGCGAAGCTCTGAGCGTGAACACGTCGTCGCTGACGGCAATCGGCAACGACTTTGGTTACGATTATGTTTTCGCGCGCCAGGTTGAAGCGTTTGTGCAGCCGGGCGATGTCGTGATCGGGCTCACGACGAGCGGAGGGTCGAAAAATATTTCGCTGGCGCTTGAAGAAGCGAAGCGGCGGAAAGCCCTGACGGTCGCTTTCACGGGAAACGGCGGCGGCGATACGGCCAAGATCGCCGATCTCGTTCTGCTGGGCCCCGAGGGATATTCCGCGATCGTGCAAGAGGTCCATCAGACGATGGCGCACATCGTCTGCGATCTCGTCGAACAGCGCATGATCTTCGAGGTTTAGGCAATGAACCGCACGCTGGCGCCGCCCGACGCGCGCACACTTTTCGAACGCATGCGCGAGCGGCGCGTGCTGGTCGTGGGCGACGTCATGGTCGACGAATGGATTTGGGGAAACGTCTCGCGCATTTCGCCCGAAGCTCCGGTTCCGGTGGTTGCGGTGAGCGATCACTCGTTCACGCTGGGCGGCGCCGGCAACGTTGCCAACAATCTGCGCGCGCTAGGCGCTCATGTCACGTTCGTGGGTGCGGTAGGCGCGGACGCCTTCGCGCATTACGTCACCGACCTGCTCGCCGACGAGGGGATCGGCAGCGAAGGCTTGGTGACGATCTCCGATCGCCCCACGACGCGCAAGACCCGCGTCGTAGCGCACAATCAGCAAGTCGTACGCGCGGATTGGGAAGCCACATCGCCGTTGGATGCGGCCGACCGCGGCAAGCTTGCCAAGATCGTTGCGCGTGAGGCGGCCGGCGCCGACGTGGTGGTGCTCAGCGATTACGCAAAAGGACTCTTCTCGCGCGAGCTGGTCGAAGCTGCGCTGACCTGCCCGATCGTCGTCGCGGATCCGAAGCCGCAAAACTTCGAACTTTTCGCGGGCGTGACGTGTGTTGCTCCGAATGCGCAGGAGGCCGAACAGGCGACCGGGATTGCGATCAGATCGGATGCGTCGCTCGAACGAGCCGGGCAAGCGCTGCTGAACGAGCTGCGTTGCCGCTACGTCGTGATCACGCGCGGCGAGCATGGCATGTCGCTGCTCGGCCGCGACGGAGAGAAGCTGCACATTCCGTCGGTCGCGCGCACGGTATACGACGTGAGCGGCGCGGGCGACACCGTCACCGCGGTGCTCTCCCTCGGGCTCGCGGCCGGCGCACCGATCGAGGTCGCGATGCAGCTCGCGAACTTTGCGGCCGGCGCGGTCGTCGAAAAACTTGGAACCGCGACCGCCTCCGCGAACGAAATAGTAGCGCTCGTTGAGCACGGCATTCCGGCCGGCCATGAACGCTGACCGATTCTATGGAGAGCTGCTCACCTTAGAAGCTGCGGTCGCGTGGCGCGAAGCGTTGCGCGCCGATCGGAAGACCGTCGCCTTTACCAACGGCTGTTTCGACCTTTTGCACGCCGGTCACGTCGCGTACTTGGCATGGGCCCGCGCGCAAGGCGACGCGCTGATCGTGGGCCTGAACAGCGACGATTCCGTCCGGCGCATCAAGGGACCGGCGCGCCCGCTCGTACCGTTCGGGGATCGCGCGCGCGTCTTGACGGCGCTGCGCAGCGTAGACGCAGTCGTACCCTTCGGCGAACGCACCCCTGAGGTGCTGCTTGACAAGCTGCGTCCCGACGTACACGTAAAGAGCTCACAGTATCGCGAGGAAGAGTTGCCCGAACGCGAGGTCGTGCTGCAGCACGGCGGCGTCGTCAAGCTCGCACCGCACGTCGGTGGGATCAGCACGACCGATCTCATCGCCCGCATATTGAAGACCTACGGCGAGTGAAGATCGCGATTACGTGCAACGGCCCGGGCGAAACCGCGGGCTGGCTGCGGCCGCTCCTGCGCGAACTGTACGCGATCGAGCCCGCGGCGGAAGTGCACGTCTGCTACGTCCCCGACGATTACGCGACCGGTGCGGAACCTGAATTCGTGCGCACGCTCTTTCCCCAGGCCCACGTATACGATGCGAAAACGTATCTGGGAACGATCTTGGGCCGATCGATCGCGGGGCTGCCCGAAACCGTCGACGTGACGTTGTACTTAGGCGGCGATTTGATGCACGCGGCCCGTTTGCACCGTAAGCTCCGCGGAAAGTTCGCGACGTATCGTTTTACGCGCCGCAAATACGCGCGTTTTACCGAGCGCGCTTTTGCAATCGACGCCGCGAACGCGAAGGATTTGATCGCTGCGGGCATCGACGCGGCGCGCGTTATGGTGACCGGTAACCTCGCCATCGACGGCGCGCTCACCGAAGTCTCCGCCGCACCCGAACCCGGCACGCCGGTCGACGGCATCCTGTTCATGCCCGGTTCGCGCGGTTACGAGGTTCACCACTTGGTGCCGTTCTTTTTCACGGCCGCGCTGGCAATCCGGCACGAGCATCCGAATATGCCGATCGCGTTCGGCATTTCGCCGTTCACCAAAATGGAGGACGTGCGCGCCGCGATCGAAGCGGGCGGCGACGAACGCGTGTTTTCAAAACGCGGACGCTTGATCGAAACACCGGACGGCTCCGCGCTCGGCTCGCTCGACGGATCTCAAACGTTTCCAATTCTTCGCAACACGCTCGCGGCAGCGTCGCGCGCTCGCCTGACGGTTGCTACTCCCGGGACAAAGATCATCGAGCTGGCGGCAATCGGAGCGCCTGTGCTTTCGTGCACGCCGACCAACGCCGCCGAGCTGGTGACGATCAACGGGCCGCTGACCTACGTGGACCGCATTCCCTTTATAGGGCGTCCGCTCAAACGGCTCATCGCGACGCGCATTTCGAAACGGTTTCGTTTTCATACGCAGCCGAACATAGACGCAGGAAGAGAAATCGTGCGCGAGCTGCATGGCACCCTCACGCCGGGTCGAGTCGCCCGCGTCGCGCTGGAGCGGTGGGGCGACAGCGCGTGGCTGGCGGAATCGTCAAAGGCGTTACGCGGCTTGTACACCGAACACGTCGGCGCCGCCGGCCGTATGGCTCGCGGACTCCTCGAGGTGCAGGGCTGACGTGCGGATCTCGGTTATCATCGCTACGAAAGATCGTGCCGAATATTTGGATCGCGCGCTCGAGTCGCTGGGCAAGCAGATCGGCGCGCCCTCTTTCGAAGTGGTCGTCGTCGATAACGGATCGACCGATGCTACGCCGCAAGTGGTCGAGCGCGCGCGCACCCAACACGCTTTCGAAGTCGTGTACGTATTTGAGGAACGTCCCAACCGCGGTGCCGCGCGCAACCGCGGAATCGCCGTCGCGAGCGGATACTTGGCCGCATTCTGCGACGACGACGTCTACGCTCCGCCGGGATGGCTGGCTGCCCACGACGCGGCGCATGATAGCGGCAAATTGATCGTCAACGGACCGATTATCAATGTCCCGTCGTATCACGAGCGCCCGAAACCGGTGTTGGCAAACTATTCGCGGGCGGTTTTGTGCACGTGCAACGTTTCGATGCCGAAGGCTGCGCTGCGCGCGTCCGGCGGGTTCGACGAGCAGTTTCACCTGTATGGTTGGGAAGACACGGAGCTGGGAGTTCGTTTGAGACGCACGGGGTTGCGATCGAAATTCGCCTGGGACGCGTATATCTGGCATATAAAACCGGCCGGCGAAGCAACGCTCGAGTCCGAGATGCGAAAGGCCCTCGAGAAAGCGCGCATGGCGGTGCGCTTCGTTCAAAAGGACCCGAGCCTCCGGGTGCGGACCGCAACCGGCGCGCATCCGGTCAATCTCTTGCGCGCCAAAGTGCTCGAGCCACTGCTCCCGTTATACGCCGGCGCCGCTACCGACACGCGGTTGCCCTCCGCCGTCCGCGCGCTCGCGCGTTCGCAGCTGCTCGACGGCATCTACACAGTCGAACTTGCGCGCGCCTTGCATTCGCAGGCTTAACGCGATGCGCGCATTGGTGTATTGTGCAGGCGGCGGAATCGGCGATTCGCTGATGGCGACGATCGTCGCGCGCGCTTTGAAGTCGCGCTACGAAAAGGTCGACGTTCTCACGCTGCCGGCGCACGCGCCGGCGCTTGAGCGCGTTCCCGGCCTAAACGCGATTCTTACCGACGACGGTCGCGACGAACGCGGGTTAGCAGCCGCATTGGCTCGTCGTCTTTACGATGCCGCAGTCGTAACCTGGGCGACGCCGCACACCGCGCGCGTTCCGCACCTTGCAAAAATTCCGGTGCGCGTCGGACAAGCCAACCGTTTGTACTCGTGGCGCTTTACAGACAGAGTCGCGGTGCGCAGCGAGCAAGGCGACGTCACGACGCACTGGTCGCAGATTCTGCTCGATTACGCGCGCACGCTTGGCTGCGACGATCCGGAACCGCGCATGCGCTTCGAGCCATCGGCTGAGGATGAATTACAGGCCCAGACCCTTTGCGCGGAGCTCGGGCTTACGCAAGGCGGATTTGCCATCGTCCATCCCGCCAACGCCGTTGCGAGCGAACGCGGCATCTGGCCGCTGGAAGGCTGGGCGCAGCTCGTGCGCGAGTTCGCCGCGCGCTTTAACATGCCGGTGCTCGTCAGCGGGAGCGAAGACGATCGCGACATCGTCGAAGGCGTCGTAGCGCGCGGCGGCGGTTTTTCGATCGCGGGGAAGACGACGATCGGATCTTTCGGCGCGCTGTGCCGGCGGGCCGCATTCTTTGCGGGCGTAACGACGGGTGCGATGCACGTCGCCGCCGCCTGCGGATGTCCGACGGCAGGCATTTTTCCTTTTCAAACCGACACGCCTGACCGCTGGGCGCCGTTGGGCCCGCAGACCGCAATCGTCCGCGCGACCTATCCGTGCCCTCCGGGAGAACGCAAAGAAACGTGTCCGGATTACGCGTGCATCGCCAACCTCGATGTGCCGCGCATCATTGCGGCCGTTGAATCATTGACGAGCGCGCCGGCTACGGCATGAAAGCTACGATTCAGATCTGCACTTACAATCGCGCGCACCTGCTCGGCCGCGTGCTCGATGCATGCTTCGAGCAAACGGTTTGCGCGCCGGAGTATGAAATCGTACTCGTCAACGACGGGTCGACCGACGAAACACCCGCAGTTATCGCAAGCGCGCAAGCACGCGCCACGTGTCCGTTCACCGTGGTCAACCAGCCGAATGGCGGCCTCGCGAAAGCTCGCAATTCGGGGCTGGCGCGATCCACCGGCGAGCGAATCATCTTGATCGACGACGACGTGCTGCCGCTGCCGAATTTCGTTGAAGAGCACTTGCGCAGTCACGCGGCTCATCCGGACGCGATCGTGCGCGGAGGGGCGATCAACGTGGAAAACTTCGACGATCTCCCGCTTCCGATCTGGAGCTTGCGCAACTACAGCGGCAATTATTTTTGGACGACCAACGTGTCGGTGCCGCTGGCGAAACTTCGCGCCGTAGGCGGTTTCAACGAAAGCTTCGCCGAGTACGGCTGGGAAGACATCGACGTCGGTCTCCGTCTGCGCTTTGCCGGCGTCAAAGCCGTTGTTAACCGGCGCGCAATCGTCTATCATTATAAGCCGCCTCCGCGCGCTTCCGACGTGGAGAAAATGCTGCGACAGGCACGCGCACAGGCCCGCACCGCTTTACAGCTCGCAAATCTGCACCCTCACTGGCGCACGTATTTGGCGACCGGCGACAATCCGCTTGCGCGCTTCCTGCACAGATGGACGCGCGGCGCCGGCGCAGCTCGCAAATTCCGCTCGCAGATCGGAAGCTCAGAAGACGATCGACCCTTAACCGGACGCGAGCTGCGTGCCGCGCGGCGTTTGGCCGCCGAAGCTTATTTCGAAGAACTGGAGCGCGTTCGCCGGGCCGGCACCTCATGAACGGCATCGTCCTGGTGCGAACGGATAAAATCGGCGACCTGATTCTTTCGACTCCCGCGATTGCCACGGTGCGCAAATCGTTTCCCGGAGCGCACATAACAATGATCTGCAGTTCCTACAACCGCATCGTGATGGAGCGCAATACCGACGTAGACGAAATCGTCGACGCTACGGCCGACGTGCGGCCGGAAGTTTTCGGCACGCGCTTCAAGGGCCGCGTCGAGCTTGCCATCGCGCTCGCGCCACTCACGCGCGACCTGGCGATCGCAGGCGGAACGCGCGCGCGAATCCGCGCGGGCTATACGTATGAGCGTCGTTATCTGGCGCGCTTGACGCTGCGACGTTATGTAAACATGTTGATGACCTCGGAAGCAGATCCGCACCTGAGCGAGCGCGACCCGCGACGCAAAGTTCGTCACGAAGTCGATCAGCTGCTCGACTTGGTGGCGCTCGCCGGAGCTCGCGAACGCGTCGAAGGCCTGCGGCTCGACATCACCGACGAGGATCGCGCGGCGATAGCGTTCGTGCCCGCGAACCCGATCGTTTTTCACCTGGCGAAACGATGGTTTCAGCACGGCAGCTCGCTCGACTCTACGCTGCAGTTGATCCGCGCCTTGCACCGTTTCGATCTGCCGATCGTGGTGACGTACGCGCCGGATTGCGAGCGGCACGTAGCGGGGATTGCCGAAACGCGTGCGGCCGACGTCGTGCTGGGCGGGCTGGCGTTTCACCGCTGGGCTGCCGTTTTCGAGCGCGCCCGCGTGATCGTCACGGTCGACACCGGCGCGACGCACGTAGCGAGCGCCGCCGGAAGGCCGGTCGTGGTCGCGTTCGAACATCGCTATTTCGAATTAAACGCGCAAGAATGGGCGCCGTATCAGGTGCCGAGCGTACTGGTTCGCAAACCAGCTGGCGACGATCCGCTGTTGCTGGAGCAATTCAGAGCGGAAATCTTGGACGGAGTCGAGGCGTTGCTGCGTGCCTGAAATTTCGATTGTGGTGCCGACTTACAACCGGATCGAAACGCTGCGCGAAGTCTTGCCGTCACTCCTGAGGCAAGATCTCCCTGCCGCCAGTTGCGAAGTACTCGTTTGCGATTCCAATTCGAATGACGGCACCGCGGAATATTTGGCGGAGATGCGCGCGCGGCATCCCAATGTGCAGCACGTCACCGGCGCATACTCGGGGCGCGCCATGGCTCGCAACGCCGGCATCGAGCGGGCTCGCGGAGACATCGTACTTTTCAACGACTCGGACATCATCGCGTCGCCCGACTTGCTCACGCGCCACTTGCAGCACCACCGGGAACGCCGGAACATCGCGGTGGTGGGGTTGGAAGTGCAGGTCCGGTCGCTCGAGGATTACGCGGACAAACGCGCTCATCCAGAGCAGCGCGGCGCGCTGCATCCGCCGGGGCGCAAACAGCTGAGCTGGCTCTACTTCCTGACCGGGAACGCTTCCGCGCGGCGCGACGATCTGCTGCGGGCCGGCTGCTTCGACGAAACGTTCACGGGATACGGGCACGAGGATTTGGAACTTGGCTACCGGCTGCAAAAAGCCGGAATCGTGATTCTGTACGAACCGCGCGCAGTCAACTATCACTGGCAAGACGTCGCCCATGAGGATCAGGTCGAGAAGATGAAGCTCGCCGGCCGTTCGACCGTGCGCTTTTACCGCAAGCATCCCGATTTTGCCGTGATGGCGAACCTCGGCATGACGCCCATTTCGCTGGGGCTGCACACTGCGCTGAGCAAGATGCCCTGGCTGCTCGGATACTTCGATAAGCGGGCCGCCGATTCAAAATTTGCGCGCAGCCTGATCCAGCAGTACTATTACGTTTCCGGAATCAAGAGCGCATTATGAAATATTCCTGCGGCGCGTTACGCGCAAACGATGAGAAAAACGTAGTCGAACTCGCGGGCTGGGTCAACGTCCGGCGCGATCACGGCGGGCTGATTTTCGTCGATCTGCGCGACCGCGACGGCATAACCCAGATCGTCTTGGGTCCCGACCGCGCCAGCTTCGGCGAGGCCGAGCGCTTGCGGCACGAGGACGTCATTCGCGTGCGCGGGACGGTTCGCCGCCGCCCGGCAGGCACTGAAAACAGCAAGCTGCCCACCGGTCAGATCGAAGTCGCGGTTGACGATTTGGAAGTGCTGAACCGTTCGGCCGTTCCGCCGTTCCAAGTGAACAAAGACGACGACGTCGACGAGAACCTGCGCATGCAATACCGCTACCTCGATTTGCGGCGCGGCCCGCTGCAGCACAACCTCATGCTGCGCCACCGAATCATCAAGGCGATGCGTGATTTTTTCGACGAACGCGACTTCATCGAGATCGAAACGCCGATGCTCATCAAATCGACGCCCGAAGGCGCGCGCGATTTCTTGGTTCCGAGCCGTCTACACCCCGGTTCGTTTTACGCGTTGCCGCAGTCGCCGCAGCTCCTCAAACAAATCCTGATGATCGCCGGTTTTGGCCGCTACATGCAAATTGCGCGCTGCATGCGCGACGAAGATTCACGCGCCGACCGGCAGACCGAGTTTACGCAGCTCGACGTCGAGTTGTCGTTTTGCACGCAAGAAGAAGTCATCGAGGTCATGGAATCGTGCATGCGCTACGTGTGGAAACAGGCGCTCGGCGTCGAGCTCCCGGTCTTCCCGCGGCTCTCGCACGCGCAGGCGATCGCGACATACGGCAGCGACAAACCCGACCTGCGTTTCGGCCTCGAGCTGCAACGCGTGGACGAGGTCTTCGCGCACACCGACTTCGCGGTCTTCAGATCGGTCTTGAGCGCAAACGGCGGGATCGTCGCGCTGCGCTATCCCGGTGGCGCAACATTATCGCGGCGCGAATTCGACGCGCTGGTCGAAACGGCGAAACAGAACGGCGCCAAGGGGATGGTCTGGATTGCGCTCGCCAACGACGGTGTGAAGGGCTCGGCTTCAAAGTTCATCGATGAAGCTGCAGTCTCGAAGCTGAGTGAGAAGACGCAATCCGAAACGGGCGACGCGATCTTACTTTTCGCAGACGCCACCGACGCGGCGTTGGCCGCAGCCGGTAAGATGCGCAACGAAGTGGCCGAGCGCGCCGGACTGCGCGACGCCGCGACGTTCGCGTTAGCGTGGATCACCGATTTTCCACTCTTTGAAGTGGACGAGGCCACCGGCAATCCGGCACCGGCACATCATCCTTTCACGGCGCCGGCAGACGATCAATGGCCGCTGCTGGATTCGGATCCATTTCGCATGCGTGCCCAGCACTACGATATGGTGCTCAACGGATTCGAACTCGGCAGCGGTTCGATCCGCATTCACAAAGCCGAGTACCAGCGCAAGATCTTCGCAATGCTTGGCCTCTCTCCCGAACAAGTCGAGGATCGCTTCGGTTTCTTCTTGCGCGCGCTCGACTACGGCGCCCCGCCTCACGGAGGCATGGCGTTAGGGATCGATCGCATCGTCATGGTCGCCGCCGGCGAAACGAGCATCCGCGACGTCATTGCTTTTCCGAAGAATCAGCTGATGCGTGACGTTATGATGGATGCGCCGTCACCCGTGCCCGATCAGTTGATCAGCGATCTTTCGCTACGCTTGGTCAAACCGCCGCAATAGTCCAGAGTGCGCGGCGCTCTGGACTAACGAGCCAACAGCTGCCGTGCTCGCGCAAATATCGAATCGAACATTGCGCGCGTGAGCTTGCCGGTGTTCGTGTTTTGGCGGCTGGGATGAAACGACGCGATCAGCGTGATACTGCGTTTGCCTTTGGCGATGAGTTCCGCGCCGTGGCCAAAGCGCCAGCCTTTCGTCGCGAGCGTGTAGCCGTCGGCGTCGAGTGCCGCTATGGCGGCCTTCGTGCCGATCGCGCCTAGCCCGATGACGACGCGCAGCCTGTCGAGCGCCGCGAATTCGCGGACGAGGTACGGAAAGCAGCGACGCAGTTGCGCCTCGGTTTGTTCTGCGGGGGCGCGCAGCGCAGCGCGGCGGTGATGTAACAGTCGTGCAGCTCTAGGCCATCGTTCGCATCGTGAACCGTCGGCTGGTTTGCGAAGCCGGCGCGGTGCAGCGCCGGATAAAGAAACTCGCCGGAAGCGTCGCCGGTGAAGACGCGGCCCGTGCGGTTACTGCCGTGCGCGCCCGGTGCGAGACCGACGAGCAGAACGCGCGCCTGCGGATCGCCGAAGCCGGGGACGGGTTTTCCCCAATAGGGCAAGTCGCGGTACGCGCGTTTCTTTTCCGCGGCCACTTGCGCGCAATAACGGCGCAGCTCGCGGCACTTCGTGCATGCGACTACCTCGCTCTCGATCGCACGAAGCGCTTTCGAACTCATTGCAACTCGGGAAAGCCGATGTGCGCGAGCGCTGCATAAGCGGCGACGCCGACGGCAGTCGACAGGTTAAGGCTGCGTACGCTCTCCGGACGCATGGGAATGCGCAAGCAGTGCTCCGGATCGTGTGCCAAAAGATCGGCGGGCAATCCCTTGGTTTCTTTTCCGAAAACCAGAATATCGCCACGAGCGAATTCTGCGTGCGCGTACGATAGCGAGGCGCGCGTCGAGAAATACCAGCGCCGCGATGTGGATGTGGCGGTCAAGAATGACTCAAGGCTAGGATGCAGCGTCATGCGCACGTGCTGCCAATAGTCGAGGCCTGCGCGCTTGAGTTCACGGTCGTCGATGCTGAAGCCGAGCGGCGCGACGAGATGCAGCGCGCAGCCGGTCGCCGCGCACAGGCGCGCGACGTTGCCGGTGTTGGGCGGAATCTCCGGTTCGACCAGCGCGATCTGCAAAGGCGCGTCGTCGGGAGAGTGATCCGAAAGGCGGTCTTGCGGCTGCATTACGAGTTAACGATCGAGACGAAATCGAGGCCGGCCGGTGCAACTGCATAGGCGACGCCGTTATTACGCTGCCAGATTTTCTCGACGGCGGCGCGCGGATAGATTGCGCGCACGTTCGGAGCCGCCGGATCGTTCATCGCGCAGTCGCCGTTGGCGGTAAACCCACAGAGGACCGCGAGGTGGCCGTCAGAATGTTCGAGCGGCGCGCCGGGCAGCTCGTCGCCTTGCCAGCTGTAAGAGATCGCGATGGGGATGCCGGTTTCGATCAGGCGCTGCGCGTGTTCGAGGTTGCGCAGATATACGACCGCTGCGCGCAAACCGAGGCTGCCACTGAAAGCCACATTGAACGACCAGTTGCCTGTGCCGTTATAAGAACGATCGAAGACTGCACGCGCGGTGGTTGGGACGTCGAAATCCAAACCGTGATACGCATTCAGCATCGAGAGCGACGCGGGGCTGCACCAGCCGCGCTCGCCTTCGAGCGCGTACTGCGATCGCGCCGGCACGTCGAGCACCCGCGCCGGCGCGGCGTAGGGCAGCGAGGGTTCGGTGCGATCCGGCGCGGCAAAATAGAGCGCGTTGAATTCAACGCAGGCGGCGCGAACCTCGATACCGTCGAACGGCTGCGCGCTGCGAATGACGTCGACGTCGACGGTCACGTCTGCATGCTGCGGACTGAATGACTTGCGTCCTTCCGAAGTCCACTCGACATGCGCCAGCCAATCGGTGGCCGGAACGTGCGCACGCAGCAAGCGGAATTCGAGCAGCCCGCGATCCGCAAAGGTGTTCCAGCTTAGTACGCCTTCGCGCGCCGTTTCAAAGATCAGCGCCGCCGAGCCGCGCGCCGCGTAGGAAACCGCTAGCACATTATATTTGCCAGTCCCAAGCGTTCCACGTGTCTTGCACGAACGCCGCGGGCCGTAGGTTCTTCATGTCGCTGTTGACCGCGGTATACTCATTTTCCCAATAGAAGAAAATGCTCGGGACCAGTTGGTGGATGCGCTCCTCTTGCTGCTGATAGAGCCGCTTGCGCGCCGCGTGGTCGTAGGTCAAGAGCGCCTGCAGTGACGTGCGATCGACGATCGGGTCGCTCAAGTGCGACGTGTCTCCGCCATGCGGCGGCACGTATTTGCTGTTCCATAGTCCCGAATTGTCGGGATCGGGCGCGTTGATTGCGACCGTCCACGAAATATCATATTTGCCGCTGTAGAGCGGTCCGCTCGGCGCGAAGAGCACGTTGACGGGATAATTGCGGATCTGCAGGTTGATGCCAAGCGGCTTCACTTGGCTCTGCACTTGGACCTCGGCTTCGATGTTTTCTTGTTTGTTGGTGCCGGTCGAAATGGTGAGCTGCAGCGTTTGCGCGCCCTTGTGCAGCCATCCGTCCGAACCCATCGTCCAGCCGGCCCGCGCGAGCAACCGTTTGGCATTTTGCGGATCGTACGGATAGCGCGGAATGTTGGGCGCCGCCCACGATAGCGGGAAGATGTCGCTGACCGCCAGCTGGTTGTAGCCGTGGTAGCTGGTGTCGTTGATGCGTTTCCAGTCCACGCCTTCCGCGAATGCTAGCCGGACCCGCTGATCGGCGAGGATCGGATTGAGAAGATTAAATTCCATGTGGCGCCAGTTTGCAATCAGTTTCTTGATGACGGTGATCCCGGGAAGCTGCGGAAGGCGCGCGATGGTGTTCTCATTGACGCCGATCAGGACGTCGACGTCGTGCGTTTGCAGTTCGTTGAAAAGCGTGTTGACGTTCGGAATCACTTTCCAAACGATTTTCTTCAGATGCGGCGGTCCGCGATAATAGTATTTGTTCGGCCCGAAGACGAGCGATGCGCCGTGATTCCACTGCTGCAAAATGAACGGTCCGCTCGAAATCGGTTTGGCATTGAACGGCGCGCGATTGATGTCGGGCAGATTCGCGAGAATGTGCGCCGGCAGCGGCGGGTAAGCAGCTCCGTCGAATGCGAGCAAGCCCAAGATCGTCGAGTTCGGTTGTTTGAGATGAATAATGATAGTCGTGTCGTTTGGCGCGCTCGCCGAAGCGATATCGTCCCAGCCGAACAAGGCCTTTGTGTTGTTGCGCGGATTGCGCACGGCCGAATAGGTAAACATCCAATCCTTGGACGTCAGCGGCGCGCCGTCAGACCAGCGCAAGCCGGGCCGCATGTGGATGGTGATCGTCTTGCCGTCTTTGCTCAGTCCGCCGTTGGCGTAACTGGGTACTTCGGTCGCCAAATCCGGAATGAAGTTGCCGTTGTCGTCGTACTTTAGGAGCGATGCGAAGATCAGGCCATCGACCTGATTGCTCGCGTCGGTATGCGCGAACATCGGGTTGAGGCCGTCGGGCTCGTCGGAGTTTCCGACCCGCACCTCTCCCGGAATCGTCCACGGGTTATGGCCACCGGAACTCGATGTCGAAGTTTTCGTGCAAGCGTTCAGCACGAGCGCGATTCCTAGCATGGTTGCGAGCAAGCCGTTAAGTTTCATGCGACGACCTTTGCGGAGAGGGGGTAACGCTTGATAAGCATAGGTGCGACGGTCTTCCACAACCCACCGGGGCCATTGCGAACGACATCGTCTGCCGGCAGCGACGTTTCTGCAAACGCACGCGCGATTTCTTCCGCCGCTTGGCTTGCATCCAGACCGTGCGTGTTTAACGCAATGCCGACAACAGGCGCAGGTTTCACCGTTGCGCAAAGATTTTCGTGCGCCGCAATCAGATCGGAATATGAGAGAATCGGCGTACCGTAGGTTTCTATGTGCGTTCTTTTTACGTCCGCAACCAGCAGCAGCCCGTCCGGCGCGCATCCGTAGAGCAGCGCAAGTGTGACCGGTGCGTAGGCCGGATGATTGATCGCTCCTTGCCCTTCCACCAAAATGTACTGCGGATTGCGGCGCGCCGCTTCGAGCACGAGCTGTTCGCCCGCACCGGTTGCAAAGTCCGAGATGACGCGATCGACGGCGATCCCCCAACCGGCGATCATGATGCCCGTCTGCCCGGTTGGCACGAACTCCGCGCGCGCGCCGGCGTCGCGCGCGGCCCGCGCGAGCTCCAGCATCACGGTCATCTTGCCAACCGCGCAGTCGTTGCCGACCGCGAGCAAGACCGCCGCCTTCACGTCGTACGCGGCGCCGCTGAAAAGCGGAACCTTGGGCGGTTTGCGCACGTCCCAAATCGCCACGTTGTGACGGCGCGCCGCGCCTGCAAATTCCGGATCGTCTGCGAGCATGTCGTGCAGGCCGCTCACGATTTCAAGACCGCTTCCGATTGCGAGCAGAATCTCCACGCGCCATTCCGGCGGAAGTTTTCCGCCTTGGGGCGCGGTGCCGATCAGCAGCGATGTCGGTTCATATCGCAACGCGTCCGAAAGCGACGCAACGATCGGCGCAGAGCTGTCGAGATACGGCACGACCTCACGCACCGTCTTTCCCGTGAAGGCCGGATCGATGACCGCGACCGTTTCATCGGTCGAATATGCAATGACGCCGTGTGCCGTTTTTGCGTTGTCCGCGAACTGCCCCGGCGCTAGAATCACATACCTACGCAATGGCGGCCCTCGCGAACGCCCAAACCGGGTCCATCCGGAAGTACGATCTTGCCGCGCTCATAGGTGATTCCAGAGAACGGATCGTCTTTGGTCAGAAACGGGCCGTCGATGTCGGCCCAATCGACGAGTGGTGAAAGATGCGCGGCGGCGGTTGAGAGGATTTGGCTCTCCACCATGCACCCGAGCATGATCTTAAATTTGAGCGCGCGCGCCGTATGGATCATTTTGAGCGCGCCGCGGATTCCGCCGGTCTTTACGAGCTTGACGTTGATGCCGTCTACGCAGCCGAAGAGCGCCGGCAGATCGCCGGCGGTGCGCGAGTCTTCGTCGGTTACGATCGGAATCTTCGAGCGCTCGCGAACGAAGCGAAGTTGATCCGGGTGACCCGCGGGGATCGGCTGCTCGCAAAACTCGATATCGAATCGCGCGAGTTCGCCCAGGATGTTCACCGCCTGGTCCGCGCTCCAGCCTTCGTTGGCGTCGATGCGGATCGTGCCGGCATACTTCGAACGAATAAGTTCGACCGTTTCGATTTGCGTAGCCGTCGCACCCGATCCGAGTTTGAGTTTCATAACGGGATGGTTGCCGAGCTCGCTGACTTTGCGCAGCGTGGTTTCGGGATCCGCGATGCCGATCGTAAATGACGTAAGCGGAGTCTTTGACGGGTCTAGACCCAACAACCGGTAGAGCGGCTTGCCGCAATCTTTGCCGATCAGGTCGTGCAGCGCGATGTCCAGCCCGCAGCGCGCCGCCGGCGGAATATCCTGGCTCAGCAGCTCTTCCAGCAGGTAGGGATCGTCTCCGCGCAGCGGATGTTTTTCGAAATAAGCGGCAACCGAATCAGCCGACTCGCCGTAGCGCGCGATCGGCGCCGTTTCTCCCAGCCCTTCGAGGCCGTTCCACGAAACGCGAAAGACGACAGTGCGCGCTGTCTGAGAACTTCCGCGCGCGATCGTGAACGGATGCACCAGGGGAAGCTCGAGGATTGAGGTCGAGAGGGAGAGCGCTGACATTCGCCATGCTTCCTTCTCGGGGGCAGCTCGAGCCCCTAGAGGTCTACGTCTTCTTCGTCCTCTTTGTCTTCGTCGTCGTCCTCGAGCTCGTCGTCTTCCTCTTCAGGCTCCGTCACTGAATTGCGTGCAGAATCGGCTATGCCGCGATCGATCAGCGGGTCGCCGTCGGCCGTTTTTTCCATGCCAGGCCTTTGCCCGCTTGGGGCTAACGCGAAACGGGCGTGCGAACGCGGTAGAGGCTGCCGCGGTGATCGTAGCGGACACCTTCGCCCAACGTGCGCGCGGCGTGCCGTTCACAACCGCGAATAACCCGCGCTTCTTCGGCGTCATCGTAGCCCGCGCGAAAACGGCTGCTCAGCGCGGCTTCGCGCGCGGGCGATTCAACTGCGTGCGCGATTTCGTGTCCGAGTCCGAGCGCGGGTGACTGCGTTCCGCCGCGCGTCGTGCGCAGCGCGCTGTACGGATCCCACGCGATCGTGTTGCTGGCCGGATCGAAGTGATCGTCGCCGCGATGATTGATCGTAAGGTGAAACGTGCGGGGCGACGATTCGAAGCGCGCAAAGAGGCGGCGCTCGGTGCGGTCGCGGGTCAAATAGGCTCGCGCGAGGTCATAATCTGCCCGGACCCGGCCGGGAAGCACGATCGGCATACCGCTCGTTCACGCGCTTGGATGCTTTTGGCAAGAGCTTGTGGTACAGTGGAGGCCGTCGACTGCGCATGGCGCGCAACGCATCGTAGGTGCTGGACCAACGATTGTACCTAGGGAGCATCAGCTCCGGACACGACGGCGTAGCGGCCCCAAACGGCTGCCGCACCGGCGCCCGGGCCGCACCCACCTGTGAGAAAACAGGTTCAGATCTCGTGCGACAGACGCCATATGCGGTCGACTGCTTTTTTCATGCTCGCCACGTTTGCATCGCCTTGCACTGCATCGAGCGCTAAGAACCCCCGGTAAGAACCAAGGATCGAACGAAGACGCGCGATCGCATCGTCGCTCGTCGCCGAAAACTCGTGCCACACGAGCACCGTCTTGGGCAGCAGGTCTTGCGGATCGCTGCCCTCCTCCAGCGTTTCGAAATCCGGGCCATAGCGCAGCCACGCCGAATCGCCTTCCTTCGTGACGCGCTTCATGTCGTGCACGCCGGCAGCGAAACTATGCGGCTGGTTGCGCAGCGCGATCGTTACGTTAAATCGCTTGGCGAGCGCGGCCGCTTCGCCCAGCCGAGCGAGCACGTCGTTCCACGGCGCCGCGGTCATCGGCGGAAGCGGTGCGGCAAGCAGCGGCGCCGCAACCGCGAGCGCCATCTCCAGCGCTTGTTCCATGTGCGCGAAATCCGCGGTGAAAAAGCCGTCGTGCCGCACCGCGGCCACGCTCAATCCGAGGTCGGCGGACAACTTTTTGATTTGGGCGAGGTAGTCCGTATCGGTGCGCGGAAAATGCCGCACGTCAAAAACGACGCCGTCGGCTGCGAGCTCCCGCGCGCACGCATCGATCCATTCGAGTTGGGTGAGATCGCCGTTGCGCAACTGTTCGTCGAAAGCCGTGCTCGAGCAAGCCAGCTTCATAGGCGCGCTCGTTTCGACCGCATGATGAAAGGCCCTTGCCGATCCAGGACATGAACGAATGAATATAGCTGTTGGAGCCGATCACGCCGGTTTCGAATATAAAGATCGTATCGCGCTTGCGCTGCGCGACGCCGGGCATACTGTCATCGATTTCGGCACGCATGACGACACGCCGGTGGATTATCCGCAATACGGCTACGCCGTCGGCGAAGCGGTTGCATCGGGTCAGGCCGAGCGCGGAATTCTCGTGTGCGGTTCGAGCATCGGCATTGCAATGGCCGCGAACAAGGTGCCCGGCGTGCGCTGCGCTGTGGTTTTCGAGCCGCTGGCGGCGGAGCTTTCGCGCCGGCACAACGATGCAAACGTGCTCGCACTCTCCGAACGGCTGACCGGGTGGGACATGATCGAGCGGCTGGTGCTGGTCTTCTTGACGACCATGTTCGACGGCGGCCGCCACGCGCACCGTGTGGAACAGCTCTTTGAATTCGGCGACGCGCAGCGCGAACGCACGCTCAAAGCGATCGAGGATGAAAAAGTTACCGGCGCGGAAACGCCGCGCGAATTGTTGGGGGCATCATGAACTCGCGTACGGGCTTGGTGATCATCTTCGCGGTTTCGGTGGTGATATGCGCCTGGGACGTGTATGCGGCCGTGCGCGGGCACGGAAACAACTGGGTGGCATGGGCGCTCGGAGCGATGATGGCCGTCTTCGCCGTGTGGGTCTTGAGTAAACTCGTTCGCGGAGACGCTTCGCTGTGATCGCAAGCCCCGGCAGCGTGATCGAAGCGCAAGATCCGGAAGTCTTCGCCGCCATCGCCGGCGAGGAACGCCGCCAACGGCAAAACCTCGAACTGATTGCCTCGGAGAATTATTCGAGCAAAGCGGTGCGCGAGGCGATGGGCTGCGTGATGACGGACAAGTACGCCGAAGGGTATCCGGGGAAACGTTACTACGGCGGCTGCGAATTCGTCGACATCGCCGAAAATCTCGCGATCGATCGCCTAAAAAAGCTTTTCGGGGCTGAGCACGCCAACGTTCAGGCTCACGCCGGCGCGCAAGCGAACATGGCCGTTTTCATGGCGGTACTGCAGCCGGGCGACCCGGTGCTGGGAATGTCGCTTGCGCACGGCGGGCACTTGACGCACGGCACGAAGGTCAGCTTCAGCGGCAAACTCTACAACGCATTCGCGTACGGCGTTCGCAAAGATACCGAGCTTATCGATTTCGATGAAGTCCGCAAGCTCGCGCGCGAACACAAACCAAAACTGATTATCGCAGGCGCTAGCGCATATCCGCGCACGATGGAGTACGCGCCCTTCCAAGAGATTGCCGCGGAGATCGGCGCGCCGTTGATGGTGGACATGGCGCACATTGCCGGGCTGGTCGCTACCGGACTGCATTCCTCGCCCGTGCCCTTTGCCGACTTCGTGACCTCGACCACGCACAAGACTTTGCGTGGCCCACGCGGCGGCCTGGTGCTAACCACTGAAAAATGGGCGCAGCCGCTCGATAAATCGATCTTTCCGGGCATTCAAGGCGGGCCGTTCATGCATATGATAGCCGCCAAAGCCGTGGCTTTCGGCGAAGCGCTGAGACCTGAGTTCAAAACCTACCAAGCGCAAGTCGTGCGCAACGCCAAGGCGATGGCCGACGAATTCGAACGCAACGGCTTGCGGCTGGTCGGCGGCGGAACCGACACGCACCTGATGCTGGTCGACGTCTCCGTGAAAGGGCTCACCGGCAAAGCCGCTGAGGAGTATTTGGACGCGATCAGCATCACCGTCAACAAGAACGCGATTCCTTACGATCAGCAAAAGCCGTTCGTTGCCAGCGGCATTCGCATCGGTACGCCGGCGATCACCACGCGCGGTTTCGGCGAAGACGATTGCCGCGAAGTGGCGCGCATCATCTGCGAAGGTCTGGACGATCTTGCTGCGCGGGCAAAGATCGACAGCCTGCGCGGCCGCGTACGCGAACTCACCGGCCGTTTCAACGTCCCGTAAAGGCATGGCTGACGCTCGCGCGGGTCTGCTCGTCGTCGATCATCCGGCCGTCGCGGATCGGTTGGCGCGGCTGCGCAATCGCGAGACGCCGACGCCCGTGTTTCGAAAGTTGATGGAAGAGCTCGGGGCTTTTCTCGCTTATGAAGCAACGCGAAACTTGCCGCTGCGCGACGAACAAGTGACGACGCCGATCCAGGTTACGACCTCGAAGCGGATCGCCACGCGCCCGGTCGTCGCGCCGATTCTTCGCGCCGGTTTGGGTCTGCTGCCGGGATTTCTCGACGTGATCGACGACGCCGTCGTCGCGCATCTGGGATTTTATCGCGACCCCGCATCGCTGCAGCCGGTCGCATACTATGCGAACGTCCCCGACGATCTCGCCGAACGCAGCGTGTTCTTGCTGGACCCGATGCTGGCGACCGGCAATTCAGGATCGGCGGCGTTGGAAGCGCTCGCGTCGCGCGGCGCCAAGGCGATGACCTTCATCAGTTTGATTGCGGCGCCCGAAGGCGTCAAAACGATACAATCCGCCCATCCGACGGTGCGGATCGTCACTGCGGCGCTCGACGAGCGTTTGAACGATCATGCATATATCGTTCCGGGCCTCGGCGACGCCGGCGATCGCATGTTCGGCAGCACCAGCTCCGTCCCGGTGTCGCACAAAACCCAAAAATGCTAGCGCATTTTCGAGAACCCAGATATTTGAAAAGCGCTGCGTCTACGACTCCGCGCCCCCATGTGGCTAAGCCACATGGGTCCCCAGAATAATATGCGTCCCGGATGGGATGAGTACTTCATGCAGATCGCGCGGACCGTCGCGACACGCGCCACTTGTCCGCGCGCTTCGGTCGGCTGCGTGCTCGTGCGCGATCACCGCATCCTCACGACCGGTTACAACGGATCGCCGCGCGGCGTCGCTCACTGCACGGACGCCGGCTGCATCGTCATCAACGACCACTGCCAGCGCGCGACCCACGCGGAGGCCAACGCGATCGTGCAGGGCGCGCTGCACGGCGTCAACCTCTCGGGCTCGACCGCGTATTGCACGCACCAGCCTTGCGTCAATTGCACGAAGCTGTTCATCAGCGCCGGCGTACGGCATTTGGTCTACCACACCGCCTATGCGGATCCCGTGGCGCAAGCGCTGCTGCAGGAAGCGGGCGTCGAGCTCGTGCGCCTGGAGCTTGAGGAAGCGCGCCCGTGACGGCCTACTACCTTTATATAGCGGCTTTTGTGATCGCGCTGGCGGCGGCGCTCTTTACGACGCCGCTGATCATGCGGCTGGCGCATCGCGTGGGCATGTTCGACGTCGCCGACGACCGCCGCATGCATGCAGAACCCAAGCCGCGGATCGGCGGCGTGGCGGTATTTTTCGGCGTTGCCTTCGCGCTCTTCGTCGTCCTGGGGTTTGCGCTCTCGAACGCGCGCGGCTTTTTCCCGGTGCACGACCAGCTCGCCGCGGCGCACAATATGATCGGCCTGCTCTTCGGCAGCATGCTCATCCTCTGCGTCGGCTTGTGGGACGACATCATGGGACTCAGTCCCCGCTACAAGCTCATGGCGCAGATCGTCGTCGCGCTGATCTCGATGGCCTACGGGTTCCACATCGACTACGTGCACCGGCCACTCTCGCACGATCCGAACGATTTCATTTACTTTCCGTGGTGGGTCAGCTACCCGCTGACGCTCCTGTGGTACACGGGGATGATCAACGCGATCAACTTCATCGATGGATTGGACGGGCTGCTTTCCGGATTTACCGCGATATCGTCCATCTTCTTGTTTGCCATCGCGTTCACGAAAGGCGATCCGATCGTGGCGCTGGTCTGTATCGCGCTGGCCGGCGCCGCGCTGGGCTTTTTGCCTTACAACTTTCCGCCGGCGCGCATCATCCTGGGCGATAGCGGCTCCCATTTCATCGGATACGTTTTCGCCACGGTCTCGATCATCGGCACGAGCAAAACGGCGATCGCCGTCGGCTTGATCGCGCCGTTAATCATCCTGGCTTTGCCGATCGTCGACACAGCGGCGGCGATTTTCAGGCGCGCGCGTTCGGGCAAACGCATCAGCGAAGGCGACCGCGGGCATTTTCACCACCAGCTGGTTTTCCGGTTCGGACTCAACACGCGCCAGGCCGTGCTGCTGATTTACGCGATCTGCATCTTGCTCGGCGCGGCCGCACTGTATTTGGCATGAGCAACCCCCAGCCGCTGCGCGTCATGACGATCTTCGGCACGCGCCCGGACACGATCAAGATGGCGCCCGTCGTGCACGAACTGCAGCGGCATCCGCACGTCGAGTGCATCGTCTGCGTCACCGCGCAGCACCGGGAAATGCTCGACGACTTGCTCGCGCTCTTCGCGATCCGGCCCGATCACGATCTCGACATCATGACCGAAGACCAAAGCTTGACGGAGATAACGACGCGAGTGCTGATCGGCATGGAAGGCGTCTTCGAAAAAGTTCGTCCGGACGTCGCGCTGGTGCACGGCGACACGACGACGAGCACGGCAGCGGCGCTGGCGGCGTTCTACCAGCAGATTCCCGTCGGGCACGTCGAAGCCGGGTTGCGCACGAGCAATCCGTCGCTGCCGTTTCCCGAAGAGATGAACCGGCGCATTACCGGCACGATTGCTTCCTACCATTTTTCACCGACCGAACTCGCGCGCGAACACTTGCTGGGCGAAAACATTCCGAAAGAAAACATCATCGTCACCGGCAACACGGTCATCGATGCCTTCTCGCAGACTGCCGAACGCGAGGATTTGCCGCAGCCGCCTGGATGGGAACGCATCGATCCAAAGCGCCCGGTTATCGTCGTGACCGCGCACCGCCGCGAAAATCACGCGCATATGCGCGAGATGTGCGAAGCGATGCTCGAGATCGCGCGCATGCCGCAGCGCCCGCAGATTTTTTGGCCGGTGCATCCGTCGCCGCGCGTCCGCCCGATCGCGTATGAAGTGCTTGGGAAAGAACCGGGCGTCGTGCTCGTCGAGCCGATGGATTACGCGCGCATGGTCGCCGCCGTGCGCGACTGCACGTTCGTGCTGACCGACAGCGGCGGTTTGCAAGAGGAAGCTCCGTGCCTCGGCAAGCCGGTGCTCGTGATGCGCGAGGAAACCGAGCGCCCCGAGGGCGTGCTGGCCGGAACCCTAGAGTTGGTCGGACACGAACGCTCCAAGATTGTGGCTGCAGCTGCGCGCTTGCTTTCCGATCCGGAAGCGTACAAGCGCATGGCGGGAGCACATAATCCTTATGGCGACGGAAACGCGGCTACACGAATCGCGGCTTGGCTGCTCGCGCGCATGCGTGGCGCGGATTATCCTAAACCGTTCGGGGGCGGCCTCTCAACGTGAAAGCAGCCGCCGCGCTGGGGGCGGGAACCACTTTCGGCGGTGGCGTCCTGGCGGGTGTGCTGGTGGGCTTTTGGGTTGGGCGGCAAACCGGCGCCTCGTGGTGGGTGGTGGTCGGCCTCTTTGCCGGCGCTCTCATCGGCGGGTACGGTGCGTTGCGCATGCTCATGCAGGCTGCTCGCTAGCTTCATGAGCGCAACAGCCGTAGTTCTCGCGGCAGTCTTCGCCGGCCTGATAAGCGGCTGGTTGAACGTGCGAATCTTAGCCTACACGTGGAACAGAGTCGCTTCTGGAGGCAAACCGAAGGCCTTCGTCTTAAGTAGTTTTCTCCGCGTAGGGGCTTGCGCTATAGTCGCGGGGGTTTTTGCAGCCGTCGGTCCGTGGTGGTCGATGGCGTTCTATCTTGTGGCCCTTTTTGTTCCTTTCGCGCTCTATGCAGCTGGCATGAGCGCGCGTCCTAACGAGTAGAGAGTACTTGCACGAGCAGATTGGCGAGCACGCATTCTGGCATTTACCGGTGCTGGGAGCGGTCCATTCCGACACGATCCTGACCACTTGGCTGGTCATGATCCTCGCTCTGCCATTCTTTGCCTGGGTTGGAATGAGCTACCGTTCAGCGCGAGTTAGCGGGCGGCAAACGGTTATCGAAGGTCTCGTCAATTACATTGCGGACCTAACGAACAGCACGATCGGAAAAAAGGGAGAACCCTACGTCCCGTTTTTTTTCGCGTTGTTCGTTTTCATTTTCCTGTTGAACGAGATCGGGTTCTTGCCGTTCAAGGCATTCTCGTTGCCGTTCGGCGGATCTCCCACGGCAGATCTCAACACAACCGTAGCCTACGCCATAATGGTTTTCTTGGTGATCCAAGTAAGTGGCATCAGAAAAGAAGGGCTGCGTTTTTTCGCCCATCTCGTCAAGCCGTTTTGGCCCATGCTCCCGATCAATCTCCTTGAGGAGATCGTCCGGCCCATAACGCTGACGTTACGACTCTTTTTCAATATTTTTATCGGCGAATTACTGTTATTCGTCGTCTACCAAATCATCACGTCGCAAATAAAAATTGGTCCCTTCGATCTGTCGCTGGCGGCTGCTATAATGCCGTTTTTCCTCCAGATTTTTAATTTCCTCATAGGTGCGTTGCAGGCTTTTGTCTTCGTTTTATTGTCAATCGTATATTTGTCGCTCGCTTTGGCAGACGAGCACTAACCGTAGAAAGGAACACCTCTTGAACTCACAAGTCATTATTGTGGCAGCAGCGACGATTGGTTTCACCATTGTGACCGCCGCCTTCGCGCTCGGAACGACCATCGGCGACGGTCTCGTTAGCGCACGCGCGGTCGAGGCAATTGCGCGCCAGCCGGAGGCGCGACCGAATATCTTTCAATTTCTGATTATCGGTGTAGGGTTCGTTGAAGGGAATGCCTTCATCGCGCTGGGCCTCGCCCTCTACCTGTTTTTCGGCGTGGCAAACGTTCCGAAGCTCGTGTCAAGCTTACTTGGAGCGGGTCACTAAGCAATGTCCCTTTCCGTCGACGGAACGTTTTTTATACAATTGATCAACTTCGCGATTTTCTTCGCGATTTTGAACGTTGTGTTTTTGCGCCCCGTCGGAAAGGCGGTGGCCAAGCGCCGAGCATACATCGAGAGTGTCACTGAAGATTACGATCGCTATCAAGCCGAAGGGAACACGCTCAAGGCTGAGGCACAAAATATCCGCGCGGCGGCCCGACGCGAAGCCGAACAAAGCATGAGTCTTTCACGCGCCAAAGCCTCGAACGAGAGCGCCGACGTCGCGGCGCGTTACGGCCAAGAGGCATCTGAAATTGTGCAAGAGTCGGATCGCACGGTTAGCGACGAGCTTGCGAGGGCGCGCGCCGGCACCGAGCGCGCCAGCCGTGCACTCGCGGAGACGATTCTGCGCCGCGCCCTCCCGGAGCTCGCGACATGAACTACGAAGCGATCGCTTTATGGAGTGAGGTATCCTCCTCGGTGGTCTTTGTCATTGCACTCGTGTTAGTTTGGAATAAATACATTCAACCAGCGGTACTACGCGCCCAGGAAGCTCAAAACGCGCGGATCGCAGAGGCGGAACGCCACCGTGACGAGGCGCGCGCTTCTTTGGAAGGGCTACAGCAAGAAATTGAAGGCGCTCGGCGTGACGCGGCCGCGATCAAGGAACGCGTATCGGCGCAAACAGAGGTCGAACGCGAGGCACTTTTGCGCGAAGCTCGCGAAGCCGGCGAGCGCGCCTTGCGCGACGCGCAGGGAGAGCTCGCGCGTGCGCGCGCGGCGGCTCGCGAACAATTGCGCGACGAGCTGATCGAAAAATCGCTCGCGCAAGCGCGCGAAACCGCCGAACACCGCATGGACGCGGCCGCAGATCGCAAGTTGGTCGGCTCGTTCGTGCGCTCGCTGGAACGGAACCGCGCCTGATGGCAAATCAAAAGCTCGCCCGGCGGTACGCGACGGCGGTTTTTCAACTCGCATCCGAACAAAACGCGGTCGAGCAAGTCGGCAGCGAGCTGCGCATCCTTAGTGACGCGATCGAAGATAATCAGAGCGCGTTGAATTTTTTCTTGTCGCCGGTCGTCAATCGCGCCGAAAAAGAAAGCACGCTCGTGGCCGCATTTAACGGGAAGGCTCACCCGGTGGCGCTCCATACGATGCTGCTGCTTGTGCGAAAACGCCGTGAAGGGCTGCTGCGCGAGATCGTCAGCGAATACGGTGCGCTGGAGATGGCGGCGCGCGGCTTAGACGCGTTGACGATAACATCGGCTAAACCTCTGGAAGCCGCAGAGCTTCACAAGGTGGTCGCGCAACTCGAAAAAATCTACGGCAAGAAATTTGAGGTCACCCAGCGCGTGCAGCCCGATCTCATAGGCGGCCTGCGCATTTTCATGGGCGACCGCCGCGTCGACGGATCGGTCGAAGGGCGCTTTCAGGAATTAGCTCGCACACTGTTCGCTAGGAATTAAGAATGATCAACGCAGACGAAATTGCCGGCATTTTAAAACAGCAGATCGCGACCTTCACGGCGGGCGTCCAGGAGGACGAAGTAGGCACCGTCATTGAGGTCGGTGCGAACTTGGCGCGCGTCTACGGGCTGCGCAGCGTACGGGCTTCGGAACTCGTCGAGTTCGCCAACGGCCTGCAAGGCGTTGCGCTGAATCTCGAAGAGGACAACGTCGGCGTCGTGATCATGGGATCCGACGAAGGCATCAAAGAGGGCGACAAGGTCCGCCGCACCGGCCGCATCGCGTCGGTGCCCGTAGGCGAGGCGCTGCTCGGCCGCGTCGTCGATCCGCTCGGCAAGCCGGTCGACGGCAAAGGGCCGATTGGAGTAAAAAAATTCCGCACGATCGAAAACGTCGCGCCCAGCGTCGTTCAGCGGCAGCCGGTCAAACAGCCGCTGCAGACCGGCGTGCGCGCGATCGATGCGCTCATTCCGATTGGCCGCGGACAGCGCGAGCTGATCATCGGCGATCGCAGCACCGGCAAGACCGCGATCGTCGTCGACACGATCATCAATCAAAAGGGCAAGGGCGTCTTCTGTATTTACGTGGCGATCGGCCAGAAGAATTCGACCGTCGCCGCGCTCGCGCAACTGCTGGAGCAAAAAGGCGCGATGGAATACACGACCATCGTGACGGTCGGGCCGTCGGAGGCGGCTGCGCTGCGCTGGGTCGCGCCGTTCGCGGGTTGCGCGATGGGCGAAGAACTGATGTATCAGAACAAGGACGTGCTGATCGTGTACGACGATCTGACCAAGCACGCGCAGTCTTATCGCGAGATGTCGCTGCTGCTGCGCCGCCCGCCGGGCCGCGAAGCGTACCCGGGCGACATTTTCTTCCTGCACTCGCGGCTGCTGGAACGCGCGGCTAAACTCTCCGACGAAATGGGCGGCGGATCGCTGACGGCGCTTCCGATCATCGAAACGCAGGCGGGAGATTTTGCGGCTTACATTCCGACCAATGTTATCTCGATCACCGACGGACAGATCTACCTTACGCCGCAACTGTTCTTCCAAGGCATCCGCCCTGCCGTGGACATCGGACTCTCGGTTTCACGCGTCGGCGGATCGGCGCAGATCAAAGCGATGAAGAGCGTGGCCGGTCAATTGAAGCTCGAGCTCGCGCAGTACCGCGACCTGGCGGCTTTCGCCAAACTTGCCAGCGATTTGGATAAAACTACGCAAATGCAATTATTGCGCGGCGAGAAGCTCACCGAGCTGCTCAAACAGCCGCAGTACCAGCCGATGGCGGTCGAAGATCAAGTCGCGGCTCTCTACGGCGCGACCAAGGGATTCGTCAACGATATTCCAACGCCGCGTCTCCAAGATTGGCTGCGCGGATTCGTGGCCTTTTTGCACGATAAGCATCAGGATATTCCGCAAGCGATCGCGCAGAGCGGGCAACTCGCCGACGAAACAAAACAAAAACTCGACGCGGCGCTCGCGGAGTTCAACAAAAGCTTCTGATGAAAAAGCGTATCCGCGCTGCGCGCTCCACGCCCCCCACCGTCCTGATCCCGTCGAAGGGGGTCGGGGCCCCCGGCCTTCGGCCGCCCTGCATCGCAATAGGGAACGCTCGGTAATGGCGACGGTAAAAGATCTTCGGGATCGAATTCGATCGCTGAAGAACACGCAGCAGATCACCAAGGCGATGAAGCAGGTTGCGGCCGCCAAGATCCGGCGAGCCGAAATGGCGCAAAAACAAGCGCGCCCATATGCCGACGCGCTCGGCGAGATGCTGCAGGATCTGATCGCCACGGCATCCCGCATCGACCATCCGTTCATGAATCCGGGCCGGGCGGACGCGCCCTCGGGCGTGCTGCTGATGACTTCGGACAAAGGGCTGGCCGGCGCATTCAACTCCAACGTGATTCGCGACGCGGAACGCTACTGGCGTCAGCACGGCGACGCCCGGTTCTACACGGTCGGCATCAAAGGCCGCAATGCGGCGCGCCGCTGGGGCATGGCCGATCGTCCCACGTGGCCGCTCAACGCGCCTTCCAAGTTGGCGATCGCCCATGAAGTCGCGCAGCGCGTCACCGCGGATTTCACGGCCGGCGAGATCTGCGACATCACGCTGGTCTCTTCCAAACACATCTCGATGATGTCGCAGCGTCCGGATGTGCGCCGCCTGGTTCCGATCGAACGTGAAACCGCAGCGAGTGAACCCAAGGGTCCGCGCGGCTCGGTTGAAATACCGCCGTCGCCTGAATTCGTGCTCTCGAAGCTGCTTCCAAAATATCTCGAGTTCACGATCTTTTCCGCGATGCTCGAGACCGACGCCGCCTTTTATGCCGCGCAACTGCTCGCGATGAACAACGCGACTGAGAACGCGGGCAAATTGATCGACGAGCTCACGATCTCGATGAACAACGCCCGCCAAGCGGCGATCACGAAAGAATTGTTGGAAATCGTCTCCGGCGCGGAGGCGCTGACGGGAACATGAAAGGAAACGCAAACGTAATGCCGGCCACCGGAAAAGTTGTCCAAGTTTTAGGAAACGTCGTCGACGTCGAGTTCAGCGCGGAAACGCTGCCGAACATCAACGACGCGCTGACCGTCCGCGTGAATGAAGATCACGCGCAAGGCAACGGTAAAGCGCAAGGCGATGGGGCGGAACTCGGCGGAACGGCGATGCAGATGCGGGACATCGTGCTCGAAGTGCAGGACGAGCTAGGCAACGATCAGGTCCGCTGTCTGGCGCTGGGATCGACCGACGGTCTGATGCGCGGCGCGCCGGTGACTGCGACGGGAGGTCCGATTAAAGTTCCGGTCGGGGAAGGCACACTCGGACGCATTTTCAACGTGCTCGGCAAGGCGATCGACAGTAACGAACCGGTGAAGGCCGCGGCCGAATGGCCGATCCATCGTCCGCCGCCGGATTTCAAAGCGCAAGATCCCACTCCGAAAATTTTCGAAACCGGCATCAAAGTGATCGACTTGATGGCGCCGTACACGCGCGGCGGTAAGGTCGGATTGTTCGGCGGCGCCGGCGTCGGCAAGACGGTGCTCATTCAGGAGCTGATCCGCAACATCGCCGCCGTGCACAAAGGCTTCTCCGTCTTCACCGGCGTCGGCGAGCGCACGCGTGAGGGCAACGACCTGTGGCTCGAGATGAAAGAGTCCGGCGTATTGAAACAGACGACGCTGGTGTTCGGCCAGATGGACGAACCGCCGGGGGTGCGTTTTCGCGTGGCTCAGACTGGCGTGACGATGGCGGAATATTTCCGCGACGAACTGGGCGCGGACGTGCTTCTGTTCATGGACAACATCTTCCGCTATCTGCAGGCAGGTTCTGAAGTCTCCGCGCTGATGGGACGCATGCCGTCGGCGGTCGGTTATCAGCCGACACTTTCAACCGACATGGGTTCGCTCGAAGAACGCATCACTTCGACTCATCGCGGCTCGATCACGTCGGTGCAAGCCGTGTACGTGCCGGCCGACGACTACACCGATCCGGCCGTTGCCGTTACGTTTGCGCACTTGGATGCGACGACGGCGCTTTCGCGCCCGATTTCGGAATTGGGAATATATCCGGCCGTCGATCCACTCGCGTCGAGCTCGCGCATTCTCGACCCGCAAATCGTCGGCGAGGAACACTACCGCGTCGCGCGTGGCGTACAAGAAACGCTGCAGCGGTATCGAGACCTGCAAGACATCATCGCGATTCTCGGCGTGGAAGAACTCTCGGAAGACGACAAGATCGCGGTCGGGCGCGCGCGCC
>Ga0102924_1000701_pt1 | contig 40768 bp, 39 predicted proteins | sample PaiPotPPM11metaG_FD_80116 | JGI IMG/M metagenome (GOLD analysis project Ga0102924, IMG submission 80116) | Iron sulfur acid spring bacterial and archeal communities from Banff, Canada, to study Microbial Dark Matter (Phase II) - Paint Pots PPM... ...
CCCCCAGCCCTTCGGCCACCAGCTCGACGGTCACGCTCGACCAATGGGCGTCGTACGACTCCGCCACCCAGACCTTCACCCTGAAGCTGGAGGCCGGATATCAGGACGTCAACCGCGGCCTCAACTTCGACGGCAAGTACAAGGGCCAGATGGTGGTTACCGTCCCAGTTGGCTGGACTGTGACCGTGGACTTCAGCAACCAGGGCAGCATCAACCACTCCGCCGCGGTTGTCACCGCCAGCGCTACGACCCCGGTCTTTGCCGGCGCTTCGACGCCGGACCCCACGGTGGGGACGCCGGCCGGTCAAGCCGCCTCGTTCAGCTTCACTGCCAGCCAGGCGGGAAGTTACCGCATCGCCTGCCTGCTTCCCGGGCACGAGGGCCTCGGGATGTGGGACTCCTTCGTCGTGGCGTCGGGTGGGCTCCCCAGCGTCAAGCTCTAACCGTCGCCGATCCCCTGCGGCCGACACCACCATGCGAGCGGCGATCATCGAGCGTTTTGGGGCCAGCCCGGAGTACGGGGAATTTGCCCGGCCGGTTCCAGGTCCCGGGCAGCTGCTGATCCGGGTTGAGGCCGCGGCACTCAACCCAGTCGATCTCAGGATCGCGTCGGGTACGTTCTATGGAGGCGCCCCCGCACTCCCCTACATTCCCGGGGGCGAGGGTGCCGGCACCGTGGTCGAGGACGGAAGGTCTCCTAAAGGGAGACGGGTCAGATTCGAGGTCTCCGGGGGCGAGAGCGGAGGACTGGCGGAGTGGACGGCCATCAACGAGGCCGCCTGTAGCCCCATCGCGGACGACCTGCCTTGGACCACCGCTGCTGGACTAGGAATCGCCGGGGTTGCGGCCTGGATCTCGCTGGTCGACAAGGCCCGTCTCCGCCGTGGCGAGCGGGTTTTGATCTTGGGCGCGACCGGGACTGTCGGGAAGATCGGAGTCCAGATAGCCCGACTGCTGGGGGCAGGCATGGTGGTAGCCGCGGGCCGCAATCCCGGCGCACTGGCGCGAACTCTGGACCTGGGAGCCGATGCTCTAGTCGCCATAGCTGGGCAGAGCCAGGAGGATCTGGCGGCTGAGTTCGAGGCGGCGGCCGGAGGGCCGCTGGAGGTGGTCTTCGATCCGCTCTGGGGCCTGCCCCTGACGGCGGCGACCGTGGCGTGCGGGCAATCAGCCCGGATCGTCCACCTCGGTCAGAGCGCTGGGTCAGAGGCAACCCTGAACTCCGCCATCGTCAGAGGCAAGCAGCTGACCATGATCGGGCACGCAAATCCCAGCACCCCCCTGGGGAAGCGGACGGAGGCCTTCAGTGCGCTGGCGGAGCACGCCGCCGCAGGTCGGATCCGGATCGACACCGAGGAACTGCCCCTGTCTGCAATTGGCTCGGCCTGGGCACGGCAGGCGGCCTCACCACACGTCAAGTTGGTCCTGATTCCCGGCCGCTGACCACGCCCGCGGGTGTGGGGGCCACGGACGATACTGGCAGCGCCCAACGCCGCCAAGGAGAGCTGCGCTCTGAATCCCCCCGAGATCCTCCCCACCCGGGTCCGCGAGGGGCTAGCCCCCGGGATCACCTACCTAATCGAGGGCGAGCTGGTGCCGATGCTGCACTGCAGCCTGGATGGGTCGATGGCTATCTACTTCGAACATCACGTCGTGCTCTGGAAGGAACCGCAGATCAGCATCAAGCTGAAGGCGGTACGGGGTGCCGTGCGCCGGGTGGTGGCCGGCCGCCAGCTCTTCTTGACCGAGGCCAAGGGCCAGGGCGACATCGCCTTCTCCAGGGACGCTCCGGGACAGGTGTTTCCACTTGAGCTACCCAAGGGGGCGGCCATCCTGGCCCGCGAGCATCAGTTCCTAGCCGCGACCGCGTCGCTGCGTTACAGCGCCAGCCACTTGCGCGGTCTCAGCAACAACCTCTTCGGCAACAACGGCTTTTGGGTGGACCGGTTCGATGCCCGAGATGCCGATGGCGTGGTTTGGCTCCACGGTTTCGGCAACGTCTTCGAGAAGCAGCTCGAGGCCGGAGAGGAGATCGACGTCGAGCCCGGCGGATGGGTGTACATGGACCCCGAGGTGCGGATGCGGCCCGCCGTCTACGGATTGCGCACCGGCGTCTTCGCTGGTGTCGGTGAGCTGGTCTTCAATCGCTTCCGGGGACCTGGACGGGTGGGGATTCAGTCGATGTACCTACACCTCCCCAGCGGCGATTAGCGGCCGCGGTTCACCTCTGGCCGTCTCCTGATTACCAGGGACCGAAGGTGATGATTTGATCCGCGAGGGTGGTTCCCGTGGCCGAGATTGGCGCCAGCTCCGCCCCAGCGATCGAGAGCGGCTTCTTGCTGCTGCGCGGCGGATCTGTCACCGCCACCGTGGCCAGCCAGGTGTCATCTTCGGAGAGGAGCGGCTGGCCGGGGAAGAAGTTGGTGTTCAGCCAGTACCCGTCCCCCTCCTCCTCACTGTTGCTGATGGTGAAGGTGAAGACCGACATGGTTGCTCCCGAGGGTTCGCGGAAAAGGTAGATGGGATAGCTACTGAGACTGGATTGACTGGTGAAGTCGCCATCCACGGAAGCGATGCTCTGAAGCCAGGCTGATTCGGGGCTGTACCAAGAGGGGTCGGGCACCAGGGCTGAGGGCGTGCCTTGCTGAAGGTTGGCGTTCGACGCTGTCAGCACCGCTTGGACCGCCGCAGCCGGCGTCATCAGCAGCTTCTTCACCTGGGATGACGTCGGTGCGCTCAGAGTGGAGTTGGCTTTGCCTAGATCAGGACCTACAGGCAGAGGAACCGTCGCCTGGTCCACCCAGCGATGCTCGCTGGACGAGGGTACGAAGATCACCAACACACTCGAATGCGTGGGTTTGCTGGCGATGGTTGTCGTGACATTGGAGACCACCACGAATGACTCCGGCTCGGACTTGACGCTCAATCTGTAATAGGTACCAGGCCCGTAGCTGACCTTGGTGGCGGGTGCTACCGGTGTGTACTGGCTCGAGCCCAGTGCTTCAGCCAGCTCCGGGTTTTCATTAATAAGGTTCGAGCCCTGATTCCCCTGCCATTGTCGAAACAGCTGACGCTGCGTGTTCGCCGAGGGAAAAGCCAGGCTTTTGGCGGCCACCCCGGTGACGCTGGCGGCCATCGCCAATCCAGAGAAGGTCGCGAGAAGGCTTATAACGTATAAGTCGCGGCACCGGCCGGGCGAGACTGGCGTGGGGTGCATTTCAGACACATTACGCCGGGTGAAAGTTGCTGGAATCCGCAGTCGCGCTCGTTCGCTCTAGCGCTGCCACCCTGAACTAACGCCGCATGAGGTCAGCTCGTTTCGCCTATCACGTAATCAATGCCAGCGGTGTGACCAGGATCGGCGACCGGGCATGCGTCATCCGGCCCGGCGGTCTGGATGTCGAGGGTCGCTCGTGCCCAACGAACGGTGCGCCGCCCAACGCGTGTCATCCAGCACGGTGGATGCACCACCCGTCAGGGAAGGGTGAATTTCGTTGCCGACGTGGCAGTGTTACCCGAGGCGTCGCTGACTACCACGGTGTACGACCCATTGGCGAGGGCCGGGATGGTAAAGGTGACCGTGGATGACCCGTTGGCACCGGTTGTACCGCCTGCGGTGATGGTGGCGCTGGTACCGCCCACTGTGACCGTCAGGGTCGATCCGGCTGCGAAGCCCTGGGCTGTGATCTGAGCTGAGCTGCCCGCGGTTCCGCTGGCCGGGCTCAGTCCGGTGGCCGAGGCGGTGACCGTGAAGCTGGTCGCCGAGGTGGCGCTGTTACCGGAGGCATCGGTCACCACCACGGTCTGGGGGCCGTTGGGCACAGCCGGGATGGTGAAGTTAGGGGTGGCCGAGCCAGTGGCACCAGTGGTGCCGCCCGAGGTGATGGTGGCGGTCACTCCATCTACGGTCACGGTCAGTGCTGAGCTGGCCGCGAAGCCTTGAGCTGTGACTTTGACCCCCGCGGTTCCAACGGCGCCAGTGGTCGGAGTGAGTCCAGTGGCCGAGGCAGTGACCGTGAAGTTGGTCGCGGAGGTGGCGGTGTTGGTGCCATCCGAGACTGTCACCACCTCGGCACCGTTGGGAGCCGCGGGGATGGTGAAGGTCACCGTGGATACCCCATTGGCGCCGCTAGTTCCTCCCGCAGTGACGGTGGCGGCGGTTCCATTCACCTTCACCGTGAGAGCGTGGTTGGCGATGAAGCCCTGAGCCAGGACCGTGACTCCGGTCGTGCCAACCGGGCCACTACTCGGGCTGAGACCGGTGGCCGAGGCGGTGACCGTGAAGTTGGTCGCGGAGGTGGCGGTGTTGGCCGAGGCGTCCGTCACGACGACACTCTGGGCGCCGTGGGGTACCGCGGGAACGGTGAAGGTAACCGTGGCTGTCCCGTTGGCACCGGTGGTGCCGCCCGAGGTGATGGTCGCCGCCGCACCGCCCACGGTCACAGTCAGCGCCGAGCTGGGAGCGAACCCTTGAGCAAGGATCGACGCGGAAGTCCCCACGGTGCCGGTGGCCGGGCTGAGTCCGGTAGCTGAGGCGGTGACCGTGAAGTTGGTAGCCGAGGTGGCGGTGTTGGCCGAAGCGTCGGTCACCACCACGCTGTAAGAACCGTGGGTCAGGGTCGGGATGGTGAAGGTGACCGTTGAGGACCCGCCCGCGCCCGTGGTGGCGCCAGAGGTGATGGTGGCGGTCGTGCCGCCGACAGTCACGGTGAGAGCCGAAGTTGCCGCAAAGCCCTGGGCTGTGATGGTGGCCGAGGACCCGACCGCGCCGCTGGAGGGGCTGAGACCTGTTGCGGTGGCCGACACGGTGAAGGCGATTGCCGAGGTGGCGGGGTTGGAGCCATCGCTGACGACCACGGTCTCCGGACCGTTGGGCACGGCGGGGATGGTGAAGGTCACGGTCGAGGCCCCGTTGCTGCCGCTGGTACCGCCGGAGGTGATGGTGGCCGCGGTTCCATTCACCTTCACCGTGAGAGCGTGGTTGGCGACGAACCCCTGAGCCAGGATCGTGACCCCGGTCGTACCGACAACTCCACTGGAGGGGCTGAGACCGGTGGCCGTGGAACTCACCGTGAAGTTGGTGCTCGACGTGGCCGTGTCGGCCGAGGCATCGGTCACGACCACGCTCTGGGCCCCGTGGGGCACCGCGGGAATGGTGAAGCTGACGGTAGACGACCCGTTGGCTCCTGAGGTTCCCCCGGCCGTGACCACGGCGGCCGTCCCGTCCACGGTAACGGTCAGGGCGGAGCTAGCCGCGAAGCCCTGGGCCGTGATCTGCGCTGAGGATCCCACCACTCCGCTCGCAGGGCTGAGTCCGGTCGCTGAGGCAGTGACCGTGAAGTTGGTCGCCGAGGTGGCGGTGTTACCGGAGGCATCGGTGACCACCACGGTCTGGGGCCCGTTGGGCACAGCCGGGATGGTGAAGTTAGGGGTGGCTGAGCCTGTGGCAGCGGTGGTGCCGCCCGAGGTGATGGTGGCGGTCACTCCATCTACGGTCACGGTCAGTGCTGAGCTGGCCGCGAAGCCTTGAGCTGTGACTTTGACCCCGGCAGTTCCAACAGGGCCGCTGGTCGGAGTAAGCCCAGTGGCCGAGGCAGTCACCGTGAAGTTGGTCGCCGAGGTCGCGGTGTTGGTGCCATCCGAGACGGTCACCACCTCGGCGCCGTTGGGAGCCGCGGGGATGGTGAAGGTCACCGTCGAGGCCCCGTTGCTGCCGCTGGTACCACCAGAGGTGATGGTGGCCGCAGTTCCATTCACCTTCACTGTGAGGGCATGGTTGGCGATGAAGCCCTGAGCCAGGACCGTGACTCCGGTCGTGCCAACCGGGCCACTACTCGGGCTGAGTCCGGTGGCCGAGGCGGTGACCGTGAAGTTGGTCGCCGAGGTGGCGGTGTTACCGGAGGCATCGGTGACCACCACGGTCTGGGCGCCATGCGGAACTACCGGGACTGTAAAGGTGACTGTGGAGATCCCGTTGGCACCGGTGGTGCCGCCCGAGGTGATGGTCGCCGCCGTACCGCCCACGGTCACAGTCAGCGCCGAACTGGGAGCGAACCCTTGAGCGAGGATCGACGCGGAAGTCCCCACGGTGCCGGTGGCCGGGCTGAGTCCGGTCGCCGAGGCCGTGACCGTGAAGTTGGTCGCCGAGGTCGCGGTGTTGGACGCTGAATCGGTGACCACCACACCGTAGGCACCGTTGACCAAACTGGGGATGGTGAAGGTCACCGTGGCCGAGCCGGTCGCCCCGGTGGTAGCGCCCGCCGTTATGGTGGCGCTGGTACCTCCCACGGTGACAGTCAGCGCCGAACTGGCCGCGAAGCCTTGAGCTGTGATCGTGGCCGAGGAGCCGACTGCACCACTACTAGGAGCGAGTCCGATCGCCGAGGCGGTGACCGTGAAGTTGGTAGCCGAGGTCGCGGAGTTAGTCCCATCCGAGACGACAACGCTGTCGGACCCGTTGGTTGCCGCTGGGATGGTGAATGTCACCGTGGACGCCCCGTTGCTGCCGCTGGTGCCTCCCGAGGTGATGGTGGCCGCGGTTCCATTCACTTTCACCGTGAGAGCGTGGTTGGCGACGAACCCCTGAGCCAGGATCGTGACCCCGGTGGTACCCACGGTGCCCGTGGTCGGACTCAGGTTGGTGGCCGAGGCGGTGACCGTGAAGTTGGTCGCAGAGGTGGCGGTGTTGGCCGAGGCATCGGTGACCACCACGGTTTGAGCGCCGTGCGGAACCACTGGAATGGTGAAGCTGACCGTTGAGCTGCCGTTGTTGCTGGTAGTAGCGCCGGAGGTGATGGTGGCGGTGGTTCCATCCACCTTCACACCCAATGCTGAGTTGGCGGCGAAGCCCTGGGCCAGGATCGACGCCGAGGACCCGACAGCGCCGGTGGCCGGACTCAGTCCGGTCGCCGAGGCGCTGACAGTGAAGTTGGTAGCCGAGGTGGCGCTGTTGGCAGCGGCGTCAGTCACCACCACCGGCTCGGCACCGTTGGCGACAGCCGGGATGGTGAAGCTCACCGTCGAGGAGCCGTTCGCTCCGGTGGTGCCTCCTCCGGTGATGGTGGCGGTGGTTCCGCCCACGGTTACGGTCAACGCCGAGCTGGCGGCGAAGCCCTGAGCGAGCACCGAAGCCGAGGATCCCACGGCACCGGTCGCCGGACTCAGTCCGGTCGCCGAGGCGCTGACCGTGAAGTTCGTCGCCGAGGTCGCGGTGTTGGTGCCATCTGAGACGGTCACCACCTCGGCGCCGTTGGGAGCCGCGGGGATGGTGAAGGTCACCGTGGATGCCCCATTGGCGCCGCTAGTACCTCCCGCAGTGACGGTGGCGGCGGTCCCATTCACTTTCACCGTGAGAGCGTGGTTGGCGACGAATCCCTGGGCCAGGATCGTGACCCCGGTGGTGCCCACGATGCCGGTGGTCGGACTCAGGTTGGTGGCCGAGGCGGTGACCGTGAAGTTCGTCGTCGACGTGGCGGTGTTGGCTGATGCGTCCGTCACCACCACGCTCTGAGCACCGTGTGGCACCGCAGGGATGGTGAAGGCCACCGTCGAGGCCCCGTTGCTGCCGGTTGTGCCCCCGCCCGTGATGGTGGCGGCGGTTCCGCCCACGGTCAGGCTCAAAGCTGAGCTAGGAGCGAAGCCCTGGGCAACGATCGAAGCCGAGGAGCCCACGGTGCCCGTGGCCGGGGCGAGGCCGGTGGCCGACGCAGCTACCGTGAAGCTGGTCGCGGAGGTGGCAGTGTTGGCAGCGGCGTCGGTCACTGTCACGGCCTCGGAGCCGTTGGGAACAGCCGGGATGGTGAAGGTCACCGTCGAGGAACCGTTGGCTCCCGTAGTTCCCCCTGCGGTGATGGTCGCCGCAGCCCCACCTACGGTGACGGTGAGTGCCGAGTTGGCGGCAAAACGCTGGGCTGTGATCTGGGCCGACGAGCCCACCGTACCGGATGCCGGCGCCAGGCCACCCGCAGACGCGCTCAGCACCGCGACTGAGCCGCTGGCGCTACTGGTCGCCGACCATGAACGCCATACGGCTGTCACCGTGTAGGTGTATGTGCCGAGAGGGACTGAACTGTCGGTACAGCTAGTGAGCGATCCCGCGAGCAGTGCAGTCGGAGAGCTACCGCAAGCGTTGCTCGGCGTCGAGCCCAAGAACCGCTCAACGAAGTAACCGTCGACCCCTCCTCCGGGCGGTGGCGGGCTGGGCGTGGTCCAGCTGACGACTACCGTGGCGTTGGCCGTTTGCACTCCGGCCACAGCCGTTGGTGGGTTCAGCGTGCCCACGGCAGCGCTGCCAAAGCCCATGCCCAAGGCCAGGAAGAAGGCTATGACTGCAGCCGCGGCAAGGACAAACGCAGCGCCGAGCAGAGGTGGGCCAAGCCACCGATGCAGTCTTAGGCCGGGATGAGCAGTCGGCGTCACCGGGAGACGTCCATGGGTTTCACGGTTTTCTGTAGACCAACGTGACGTCGTAGGTGAAACTGAAGGTGACGCCCCTACAACGGTCCTGGTTCCCGCTGTCGCGCATGCTGATCGGGACGGAGGTGGCCTTGGTGCCGGTCGCGGGAACGGTCAGCGAACCCGAGAAGCCAGTCTTGTGGAGATCGAGATTGGAATACGGACAAGTGGACGGAGCCGATGACATAACCCGATCGACTCCCAGCCGAGTGACCTTGATCGGATAGGCATTCGGGTTGGTCACCGTATACGTCAGGCAGCGCGGAACGCCAGGGTAGAACAGAGCGCTCGAGGTGCAGGCTGGCCAGCTGGTGACCGCGCTGCTGATGGTGAAGCCGGTGGGCCGGGTCAGACCCAGGGCCAACCAGATGGCTGCTCCGATTCCGAGGGCCAGCGCAATCCTTTTCAGGATCTTCGATACTCGCGGCCGCTGACTAGCACTCGGGGATTTCACGGACGTGCTGCCCGGAGATGCGGGGTGCGGCTGTCAGGCCGCCTCCACCCACAAGCGGCCGCCCCACCGGAGCTGCCGGTGATCACTGCGGATGTAAGAGCACACCACGCGCCGAACGTCCACGCGACCACACCCATTCGGTTCATACCGGTTTGCCTGGGTCTCTGGGCCAAGGAGCGGCCTTGTCGCATCCCACGCGATCAACTCAGTGCTCGGCCGAGGCTCAGTTGACGGTGATGGTGACCTGCGGATCGACTCCCTGGCAGGCGTTCTGGCTGGTCGGAAAGTCCTGCATGGTGAGAGTGGCTGTGCCACTGTAGCTCCCAGCAGGCCCAGGAGCAGTACCAGCCAGGTCGTCGGGGAATGTCGGTGTGGTATTGCTCACGGTGAACCAGCTCGCCAGGCAGGCATCGTTGAAACTGCTGGTGTTTACGTCATAGATGCCGCCTGAACCGTCCGTGGTCAGGGCAGACGTAATCGAGGTCAGTGCCTGGTTGCCGGGGTTCTGGTTGGTGACCGTGAAGGGAACGTTCTCGCTTCCCGACCCTGGATAGAGCGGGCCGCCGGTGTAGGCGGATGAACTGACATGCCATGCGGTCGAGGTTCCGACCGCGCCATTTCCCGTTCCCGTTCCCGCCGCTGTGAAGAAGGCGAACGCGACCACGCCGCCCGCAGCGATGACCGCTGCGAGTGCTGCCAGACCGATCTTTCGACGATAGCCTCGTCCTGCCGGGATTTTCACTGGGGCTCCTATGTCGTGTGGTGACTTATGTGCCGAAATATTTACCATCTAAAGAGTCGGAGGCTGTCACAGACCCGCAACAGTTTGTCCCGCAATAGATAAGTCCCCTGACGGTGCGGTCATCGCCTTCTGGGACCATCCACCTGCTAAACGGGACTGCTCAGCCTTGGCGCCCGACCTGAACCCGTCGGCCCCTCGATCTCACGGGTATGGTTACAAAATGGCGCACTGAGTAGCCCTAGCTGATCCATATCCTGGGTCGGGCTCGTCAGGTGCTGACGGACACGTGACACAAACTTCAAGGAGTGCAGCCGTTGAAGCTTCGCGTGGGCTTGGCCGAGAGGCCAGTGCACAACCAGGATCGCTCTCTGGTCGACGTCGACCTAGGCCTATTCGGGGTGTTCGATGGTGTAGGTGCTTACGGTCGCAGTGGTGAGGCTGCGCAGCTAGCGGCGGAGGCCATAGCCGAGGTCTGCCGAACCGAAGGCATGCCACCACTCCAAGCTCTGGTTTCCGGGTGCGAGCGGGCGGATGCGCAAATCGCGCACCGGGGGCTTGGCGCCACCACTGCGACCCTGGCCTGGATCGTCGGCAGCGACCTGTTCTATGTTTCGGTTGGTGATTCCCGGCTCTACCGGCAGCGCCCCGTCGACCGAGCGCCGGTGCAGGTGACCGTCGATGAGGGAGAGGGCAATGTCCTCTTCAACGCCCTGGGGCTGGGCTCCAGTCGTGGGGACGGGCAGGTGGCGCCTCAGCGAGCCCACCTCCGACTGGCGCCCGGGGACAAGCTGCTCTTGGTTACGGACGGCATCACCGGTGATTTCGCCCCCGACCTTCTCACTGCGGCCGAGCTGGGGTTGGCCGCCCAGGGGAACGATCCTCAGGCCGCCGCGGAGAGGCTGGTGGAGATTGCCCGCAAGCACGACGACAGGACGGCTCTGGTGGTGTTCGTGAGCTGAGTGGGCGAGTCGAGGGAGAGGTAGTGGGCCGCCTCTACCAACTAGTCTTCACCTCGACAGTGCGGAGCAGGGGGGTCCCTCTGGATTGGAGGACCCACGGGAGGTCGACGATGCCTTCGCTAGCGCGGCCCGTAGGTCTGGGACTGAACGCCCAGGGTGAGGTTCGCGATGCAGTTCGCCAGGCCGAGCTGGCGGAGCGGGCCGGGGTGGATTCGCTCTGGTTCCACGAGTCCTACTTCGCCCGGGACGCCGTCACCTACGCCACCGCGGTCGCCACCACGGTGCCGCGCCTGCGCATCTGCCTGGGGGCGCTCAACCCCAACACCCGCCACCCGGTGCTGCTGGCGATGACCATCAGCGCCCTAGATGACCTAGCTCCGGGGCGCATCACCCTGGCTTTGGGTACCGCGCTGCCGCTGCGACTTGCTCAGATGGGGATTCCGTATCAGCCCGAGCCGGCCATAGCCAAGGTCGAACAGACCATCCAGGAACTGCGGCAACTGTGGCGCGGTGAGCGCTTGGCGCTGGGAGCCCAGGGCGTGCCTGAGCTCGAGCCGATGTTCCCCCCGGTGCACCAGGTGCCGCTCTGGGTGGCCGGGTATCGCCGGGCCTTCCACGAGATGGCGGGAAGGGTGGCGGACGGCTACCTGGCCAGGCCGGCCGAGCCGATTGAGGCGGTGGCGCTGGCTTCCAAGCGGATTAAGGCGGCAGCGAGCGCCGCCGGTCGCGATCCCGATTCGATCGTGATCGGAGGCTATGTGCTGTCGCTCATCGACAGCAGCCGTCGCGCCGCCCTCGATCGGGCTAAGCGGGAACCCTTCGCCATCTACATGCTCGCGGTCCAGACCGACGTCGCCATGCGCCGGGCCGGGATGGACCCGAGTTTGCGCGGGCCGATCATGGCCGCCTGGAGAGCCGAGGATTACCACGGCGCGGCCCAGCTGATTCCCGACGAACTGGTGGACGCCTTCCTTCTCTGCGGCACCCGGGAGGAGGTGGCGGCCGGTGCCGAGCGCTTCAACCAAGCTGGAATGGACCTGCCCATCCTGCAGCCGGTGGTCCAGGAACAGGCCCAGGTGGAGGCGGTGCTGGATGCGGCGGCGCTGTATGGCTCGGCAGGCGCCACGGTGACGGCTTCGGGGTCGAGTCGGCGGCGCGCGGCCGACTCCAGCGGGGGCGTTGGATTCGGCCGCCGGCTCCGGGGCTGGGTCGAAGTCACCCGTCCCTTTGCCCTCACCGCCTCGGTGGTGCCGGTCTCGGCTGCAGCCGCCCTGGCAGCAGTTCACCACCAGTTCGGCTGGCCACTCTTCGCCTTGGTCCTGGTCGGAGCGGTGCTACTTCAGGTCGGCACCAACGTCACCAACGAGATCTATGACGTCCGCAAGGGTGTCGACGCAATCACGTCCCCGAGGGCGAGCCAGGCGCTGCTAACCGGCCGGGTCCGGGAGCGGGAGGCTTTCATCCTGGCCGGCTCGGCATTCCTTATTGCGGTCCTCATAGGAGTGGTGCTGATCGCTGTGCGTGGCTGGCCACTGGCGGTGATCGGCGCCATCGGTCTCATCGGCGGTTGGGGCTACACGGCGCCACCGTTGCAGTACAAGTACCGAGCCGCCGGCCTGCCCCTCGTATTCCTGCTCATGGGGCCGCTGATGGTGCTGGGAGCCTACTTCGCCATCACCGGCCACCTCTCCGGGGAGGCCGGCGCGGTAAGCATTCCCATCGGGCTCTTGGTCACCGCCATCCTCCACGGAAACGAGTGGCGCGATATCGGCGAGGATGCTCGGGCCGGGATCAATACGGTCTCGATCCGGGTCGGTCGCAGATTCGCCTACCGCCTCTATGTGGTGCTGCTGGTAGGAGCCTTCATCGCCTTGGCGATAACAGTCGCGATCGGCATCCTCCCCCGGCTCAGCCTGCTGGCGCTCCTCTCCCTTCCACTCTTGGTGCGCGCTCTCAACGCGTCCGAGCTGGGCGCCGCGGGTCAGCAGCGGGCCATCGCCAAGATCGACCTCGAGACGGCCCAGCTCCACGCGAGCTTCGGTCTGCTTCTGGTGGCCGGGATCGCCATCAGCATCGCCTGGCATCCGGGCAGCTGAGTCAGGCGGCGTGCGACTCCCCGACCGACCTTCGGCCGCGGTGGTGGCCGCCAGCAGTGGGTTCGCCTACTTCGCCTTCGCAGCCACATTTCGCGGCCCCAGGCCGCGGTTCTGGCAGAGGATGACGGCGACCGCGGTCGCGCTTGGCGCCAGCTCGCTCTTGAACAGCAAGGACCTGCGTCGCCAGCGACCGCGACCGGTCGACCTGGCCTTGGGTGCAGCCATTGCCGCCGGGCTCTATGGCGTCTTCACGTTCGGGGATCGGGCCGCCCGGGCGGTCATGCCCCGGGGGGAGCAGGACATCGGTGACATCTATCAGCTTCGCCAGTTGCGACCCCGAGCCGAGCTGGTGGTGCGGCTGGGCCTCGCGATCGCGCCCGCCGAGGAACTCTTCTGGCGCGGTCTCCTCCAGGGGGCGCTGGCTCAGCGCTACGGCAGGACTCGGGGGGCAGCCCTCGCCGCCGGTCTTTACGGCGGTGCCCACCTCTGCACCGGGAACCCGACGCTGGTAGGAGCAGCCACCATTGCCGGCGTCGGCTGGTCCGGACTGGCTGCGGCCGGCACTCCAATGCCTGCCCTGATCGTCAGCCACGTGGTCTGGGACATCTGGATCTTCCTGGTTCAGCCCACAGGCCCAGCCAGCTGACGGCCCACCGGTCTGGACCAGGGGAGACGTCAGGTCGGCGGAAACTGGGGGCCAACATGGCAGTGCCGGTGATTCGGGCCGAGCTTGCGGACATCACCACCTTAAAGGTGGATGCAGTAGTCAACGCCGCCAACACCAGTCTGCTGGGCGGTGGCGGCGTGGACGGTGCAATTCATCGGGCCGCCGGGCCAGAGCTGGTCGCGGAGTGCCGCCTCTTGGGCGGCTGCAAACCGGGCGACGCCAAAGTCACCAAGGGCTACCGCCTACCGGCCAAGTGGGTCATCCACACGGTTGGCCCGGTCTGGCATGGTGGGGATCGAGACGAGGCGACCCAGCTGAGGTCCTGCTATCAAGCCGCGCTACGGCTGGCGGACGAACTGGGGGCGCGTTCCATCGCCTTCCCCGCGATCTCCACCGGGATCTTCGGATATCCATCTGACCTGGCAGCGCGGATAGCGGTCCAGACCATCCAAGAGGCTGCGCTCGGACGCGTCCAAGAGGTGATCCTGGCGGCCTTCGACCGGCCCACCCACCGGCTCTACACCCGCCTCCTCTCGGGCTGAGATCTCATAGGCGCGAGCCGCCCGCGGGCCTCCGTCGTTCCCGAAGAGGGAGGGCGAATTCCTCGACCGAGCCGTCTATACTGCCGGGCGGTGACCGAGCCCGACATGGGCGCGCCGGAGCAACGCGCGCCCGTCTGATCGCGGCTCGGGGGACACGTACGGGGGTGGTTCGTGCCTTCTCTCGGCGCTGGCACTCATGGTTGCGGCGCTCTCGTTCCGGGAACCTCCCGGCCTCTGGTCGCCGTTCGCCCGGCCAGTCGTCAGGCGCAGCAGGTGCGACGAGGAGGGCCGGCTCGCCCTGCTCCATCCCCGGTTACACCGCTTGGGAGAACCACGTAGTGCGGCGGACGCTGGCGTGGGTCTGCGGCTCACTGCTCAGCGTGGCGGCGTGGTTGGCGCTCGGCTCGGCACCGGTCGCTGTCCAAGCCGCCGCCGGTCCCTTCAGCTGTCAGCCGATCTTTTACGAGGTGAACTCCGGTCAGCTGGTAGAGGTCAATCCCACCGGTGGACCTACCGTCACGATCGGGCCGGTACAGCCCACCTACAACGCCATGGGATACGACACCGCCAACAACTACCTCTACGCGATCAGTACCGCGGCGGCCAACCTTGGCCATTTGCTTCGGATCGCCAACGACGGATCCATCACCGACCTGGGCTTGCCTACGGGATTGCCTGCCGGCACCTACGTGAGCGGTGATTACGACTCCGGAGTTGGCAACCCCGAGAGTGGCGAACTGGTGATCTCGGCGCCGTCCAGCACCTGGTATGCCATCGACCTCACGGCCACACCACCGACCGCGACCGAGCTCAGCATCAGCGGCGGTCCCAGTGGCGACGATCAGGTGGACGTCGGGGACATGATGTACCAGCTCACCAACCAAACCCTGTACGCCATTGACCTGAACACGGACAGCGCGACTCACGTGACCGTCAGCGGCCTGCCCGCCACGGGCAGCTACGGCTCCGGCTTCTCGGACCAGGAGAACGACATCTTTTTCAGCCTTAACGGCACCGGCGACATCTACCAGATCAACAACTACACCAGCGCTACTCCCAGCGCCACCCTCGTCGACCACGGGCCGATCACCGGGAACAACGACGGTGCCTCCTGCAAATTCGCGACTGATACGTTTGACGATCCGGTGGCCAACAACGACAGCTACACCGCGATTGGGGGTCAGACGCTGACGGTTTCCGCCCCCGGGGTGCTCGCAAACGACGTTGGCGCGGACCTGACCGTCAACACCGCCGATACCACCTCGCCCAGTCATGGCACCGCCACCTTCAACAGCGATGGCAGCTTCACCTACACGCCGACTCTCGGCTATACCGGCACCGACACCTTCACCTACAGCGATGTCGACGAGTTCGGACGCGACTCGAACACGGCGACAGTCACGATCACGGTTGACCCGCCGGCACCGCCGACGACATCGCCCGAGAGCGGGACCACACCATATGAGACCGCGATAACACTGCCCACGCCGACAACCACCGGCGTCGGGCCCTTCACCTACGCCTTGGCCTCAATTCCGCCAGCGGGCGATGGAGTTGCGACCATCGACTCCTCGAGCGGCGCGGTGACCTTCACCCCCGCTGCCGGTTTCGCTGGCGCCGTCCCTACCTTCACCTACACAGCCACCGACGATTACGGTCAGACCTCCGCGCCGGCTGACATCAACGTCACGGTTTCGCCGCCTCCCCCGCCGACAACCTCGCCGGAGAGCGGAACCACACCCTTCGAGACACCGATCACGCTGGGGGCGCCGACGACTAGTGGCGTGGGACCCTTCACCTTCGCGCTCGCGTCTACCCCACCCAGCGCCGACGGAGTGGCGACCATCAACTCCGCCACCGGAGCGGTGTCGTTCTCGCCGGCCGCCGGATACAGCGGTCACGTTCCCACCTTCACCTACACGGTCACCGACAAGTTCGGCCAAACCTCGGCTGCGGCCGACGTCAATGTCACCGTGACGCCGATGGCATTCCCGGCCAGCAAGACCGGCAAAGCGGGCGAGCCCATCACTCTCACCGTTCCCACCCCCGGTGGCATAGGACCCTTCACCTTCACCGTGATCACCTCGACCCTACCGCCTCCCGAGGATGGCGCGGTGGTGATGAATGCCAGCACCGGTGAGGTCGTATTCGACCCGGCACCTGGGTTCGTCGGGGTGGTCACCTTCCAGTACGAGGTCACCGACGGCGACGGGGTCACCTCGCCTCCGGCGACCGTCACGATCACACTGGTCGCCCAAACCCCCGTCGTGCCCACTACGGGTGCAGGGCCGGGGGACTCCGATGCGGCCCTGTTAGCCGTCCTGCTCCTTCTCGTTGGCCTCCTGGTCGCGGCCGTCGGGATCGGCTGGCGGCGCCTTCATCGGGCCCAAGGCTAAGAACACCCCGGGTCCCCTCAGCACGGGTGGCGCTGACCTAGGCGATGGTGCTGCCGCCCCGGGATCGCCTCCAATCGAACTCAAAACTCCCAGAATCGGATCTGTGCTTGACTTTCGATATATCGATGAGCTATTGTGTGCGGATCGCATATATCGACGATATGGAGACGAAGAAGACAATAAGCGATTTTCAGATTGACGACGGGCACGAGTCTCATCGGCACGACCACGCCCGAAGGAGTCGGGGCGGCCGCGGCCAGTTCGGTCCCTTCGAACACGAGCACGGACCTGGTCCAGGCGATCCCGCCGGAACTGGTCGGCGCGGGCGTGGCCGGTTCGGGCCCTTTGGACCGGGAGATTTCGGTGGCTCCTTTCGCGGCGGATTCGGAGGCCGTATGAGGGGCGGACGGAGTAGGCGAATCCCACGGGGGAATGTCCGCGCCGCCACCCTGCTGCTCCTCGCCGAGCAACCCCGGAATGGCTACCAGATCATGCAGGAGATAACCGAGCGCAGCAAGGGAGTCTGGAGCCCCAGCCCGGGCTCGGTTTACCCCGCTCTCCAGCTGCTGGAGGATGAGGGAATGGTTCGCTCCCAGGAGACTGACGGTCAGCGTTTGTACACCTTGACCGAGCTGGGCAAGACGTACACCGAGGAGCACCGGACCGAGTTTGGATCCCCCTGGGAGGACGTATCGGGAGCAGTTGGGGACGATGTCCACCAGCTGCTCTCCCTGATGCGACAGACGGTCGGTGCCACCGTCCAGGTGGCACACGCAGGAAGTCCAGCTCAGGTGGCCAAGGCCATACAGCTGATGAAGGAGACGAGGCAGAACCTCTATAAGACCCTGGCTGAGGATGAGGTTGAGCCCGTTACCTCGGACCCGGCGGCTTCCCTCTAATCAGAAGCTAGTTTGGTCGCACGCTCGGCGTTGCTCGTCCGAGCGTGCGGTCGGGCAGTCGGGCGCGGCTCTTGCTGGGATAATCGCCCGGCTGTGGAAGACTACCGCTCGCTCAACCTGGCCTCGTGGGACGAGCGGGCGCCTGCTCATGCCAGGTCACCTGGTTACGCGGTCTCTCGGTTTCTCGAGGATCCGCATTACCTGAGTCGGGTGGTGCGCTTCGACCTTCCTCTCCTGGGGGATGTGCGCGGCCTGCGCGGCGTGCACTTGCAGTGCCACATCGGCACCGACACCGTTTCGCTGGCTCGCCTCGGCGCGCGCATGAGTGGTTTGGACTTCTCACCGGCCGCTCTCGCCGAAGCCCGCAAGCTGGCATCGGCGACATCAGCAGATATCGAGTTCTTCGAATCGGATTTGTATGACGCGGTCGGAGCCCTTGGGGCAGGAAAGTTCGACCTCGTCTACACCGGCAACGGAGCGCTTTGCTGGCTGCCTGACATCGGTCGGTGGGCGAGCGTGGTGGCCGAGTTGCTGGTCCCAGGCGGTCGACTTTTCATACGAGAGGGGCATCCGATGCTGTGGGCGCTGGACGACGTGCGCACCGACAGACTGCTAGCGGTTGAGTATCCCTACTTCGAGCGGCGGGAGGCATCGGTCTGGACCGATGCCGGCACCTACGTGGAAACTGACGCGACCTTCGTGCACAACACCACCCACGAGTGGAATCATGGTCTTGGCCAGTTGATCACCGCTTTGCTGGATCAGGGCATGAGGATTACCGGGCTAACCGAGCACGACAGCGTGCCCTGGGATGCACTTCCTGGTCAGATGGAGCAACTAGAAGGCGGCGAACATAGGCTGGCGGACCGGCCCTGGCGCCTCGCCCACAGCTACACGTTGCAAGCAGTGAAAGATGCGGTTCCACCCGGGCCAGGATGAACCCTGACGGCGGTCGCGCCAGTCATGCTTAGCGCGAGCCCGACTTTGCAGGCGCCGTCACCGCCGGGCTCTGCAGCGATGTCCCTCAGCTGGCACGCTCCCACAGGTAGAGTACGTCCGGTTCGCCTTCCTCGTTGGTGCTGCCGTCACCAAAATCGACGGCTCTAAAGCCACGATGCTCGTAGAAGGTGCGAGCCGGGAGGTTGCGCTGAAAAGCCCACAGGTGCAACTTGCCCGATGAAAGTGATTGTGCCAGCTGCAGCAGCTCACTTCCCTGACCGCAACCCTGGAATCTTGGGTCGACGTACAGATGGTCAACCCAGCTCCGATCGAGGCTGAGGGCCAGGAAGGCGGTCAGCCAGCCGTCCGTCACCGCCACCCAAACCTCGTGCCGTAGGGGAACTTGCTCGGAGAACCAGGTTCTGACCTCAGTGTCATCGTGCGCAAGTCGCAGCCACGGCATCGCCTGCCGGACCGACCTGAGGTAGATCTCAGCGATTTCAGGTCCGTCCGCGGACAGCGCCGGACGGGTCGCAAAAGGAGCGGGCTCGCTCATCCCGGCAGTTCCATCAGGTAGGAATGTCCGCCTTCGCCTCGGTGGACCGACGCCAGTCGAGCACTGGTCATGGGTCTTCGCGACCCGTCGAGCCTCTCGAGATTGCGACCGCCTCCACACTTCTGGGATCCCCGTCCTCATCGAGAGCAACCCGGACCGCGCCGAAACCCGCCCTCTCGAGAACCGGAGTTAGCGCACGCGGCTGATCACCGCCGGTCTCCAAGAGGATGTGCCCGCCGTCACGGAGCCACTCCCGCGACTCATTGACCGCACGCCGGATGAGGCCAAGGCCATCGCTGCCCCCATCTAGGGCGGAAAGGGGCTCGAATGCTGGCACGTCGCGCGGGAGATAGGGGATCTCTCCGGTCGGAACGTAGGGCAGCACACCGACGACCAAATCGACGCTCCCTTTCCAAGTCCTCGGAGCTGCCTCGAAAAGATCACCCTGCAGCACTGTGACGCCGTTTTTTCGCGCGCACTCGGCCGCGCGTGGGTCGGATTCGACGCCGACCACTGAAGCGCCGGGACGGCGAGCCATCAGCACCATCGCGATCGCCCCACTGCCGGTGCCGAGGTCGATGGCCCGACCCTGCGGAGGCAGCAGCTGTGCAGCGCGCTCCGCCAGGCGCTCGCTCTGCCAGCGGGGCACGAACACGCCAGGCGTTACGGCGACCGAGCAGTCGCAGAATTGCGCCACTCCGGTGATCCACGCCAGCGGCTCGCCGGTTGTCCGCCGCTCCACCAATTGGAGAAGTAGCTCTTCGTCTCCATTGGCCGCGGCTGCGAGCAGCTCCACCTCCTCGTCGGCGGCGACGCAGCCGGCGGCCGCGAGACAGCGAGCCGCAGCCAACAGCGCAGCGCTCAGTGGCTCAGGCACTCCTCGATTAGATCACGGATCCCACGGGGGGAAAAGTTGGAGCCAGAAGAGGGAAACTTTCAGTCGCTAGGATGGCTGGAGGCTGGGGCGGCAGGAGCGGCCAGATGACTGCGAGGGGAAATTGCCATGGCAACTACTGAACTCTGGACTGTGATTCACGCCGAGCGGCGAGCGCTGGTTGCAGACCTGGAGCCACTCGGTGATGAGCAGTGGAGCACCCCATCGCTCTGCGCTCTCTGGTCAGTCCATCAGGTCCTCGGCCACATGGTGGCCACCGCCAAAATGACCCCACCCCGCTTCTTCGCGGGGATGGCGGCGTCGGGGTTCCGGTTCAACTCCTTCACAGCGGCTGGGGTAGGCCGCGAGACCACTGGGCCGCCCCGCGAAACGCTGGCTCACTTCAAAGCTCAGCTCAACGCGACCACTCATCCTCCCGGTCCGGTCGGCGCGATGGTCGGGGAGGCGGTCCTCCACGGAGAGGACATCCGCCGACCGTTGGGAATCCAGCGGGACTACCCGATCGAGACGCTGGTAACGGTGGCGGATTTCTACAAGGGGTCGAACCTCCTGCTGGGAACCAAGACCCGGATCGCTGGGCTGACCCTCCGGGCCGCCGATGTCGACTGGTCCACAGGATCTGGCCCAGAGGTGAGAGGACCGATGATCTCGCTGCTGCTAGGCATGACCGGACGAGCCGCCGGGCTCGCCCAGCTGTCCGGCGAAGGTATGGCCACTCTTAGATCGCGGCTCTAGGTTCCCGGACCTCGCCCCGGCTTCCCCTCTACCATCAGCCCTGGGTCAACGCAACCGGGCTCACCCGCCCAGGGTTGGCGGTGTTGAGCGGAGGTCTGCTAAGGCCTCAGGCGGATTGGACGCGTGCAACTTGGTCGTGGAGGATTCGCCCGTGAGCTTCGTCAGCCGGGGATTCAGAGGCCGGCCGCGCGACCAGGCGGAGGCGGGGCGACTGCCGCCAGGGCAGCACGTGGTCCAGGATTTCCCGGTTCTGTCGGCCGGTCCCACGCCTCGCACTCCCCTCTCCGAATGGACTTTTTCGATCACCGGCGCGGTCGACCAGCTCAAGAACTGGACCTGGGAGGAGTTTCAAGCCCTCCCCACCGAAAGGATCACGCGCGACATCCACTGCGTCACCAAGTGGTCCAAATTGGACACCCACTGGGAAGGGGTGTCCGTGGACACACTGCTCCAGGAAGTTCAACCCAGGGCGGGCTATGTGATGGCGTTCAGCGATGGCGACTACACGACAAACCTAGCGCTTGATGACCTGACCGGCGGCAAGGCCTGGGTGGCTTTCTCGTTCGCTGGGGAGCCACTCGCTCCCGAGCATGGCGGCCCGGCCCGCCTCCTGGTTCCGCACCTCTATTTCTGGAAGAGCGCCAAGTGGGTGCGGGGACTGCAGCTGGTTACGGCCGACTCGCCCGGGTTCTGGGAGACCTACGGCTACAACATGCATGGCGATCCGTGGCGAGAGCAGCGCTACAGCGGAGACTGATCTGGCGTCTGGCCGAGGTCCAGCAAGTCGTTGCAGAGACTCCCCGAGTTCGCAGCCTCGTGCTGACTGTCCCGGGCTGGCCTGGCCACCGAGCCGGTCAACACGTCGATGTGCGGCTCACCGCGGAGGACGGCTACCAGGCGCAGCGCAGCTACTCGATCGCCTCGGCGCCAGCTGCCAGCAATCAGCTGACTCTGACCGTGGAACGACTCGACGACGGAGAAGTGTCTCCCTACTTGACCGAGGAGCTCCGTGCCGGCGACCAGCTGGAGCTGCGGGGACCGATTGGCGGCTACTTCGTGTGGGATCTCGAGATGGGAGGTCCACTGTTGTTGGTCGCAGGCGGCTCAGGCATCTGCCCGCTGATGGCCATGCTGCGCCGCCGCGCCGGTGCCGGTGGCAGCGTCCTGACGCGTCTTCTTTACTCATCGCGATCCTGGGAGGACATCATCTACCGCGAGGAGCTCGCCCAAATCGGAGCGGCGGGCACCGGTCTCCAGGTGATACACACGCTTACCCGTGCGGTGCCGCCGGACTGGCGCGGACGTGCCGGGAGGATCGACCGCAAGATGCTGGCTGACGTAGCCTGGCCACCCACCGACCATCCTCTGATGTACGTCTGCGGTCCGACGCCACTCGTCGAGAGCGTCGCCGACGCGCTCGTCAGTCTGGGGCATGATTCGGAGCGGGTGAAGACGGAGCGCTTCGGGCCTACCGGAGGCTGAGGCAAGTTGGCACAATGGACAATAGGCAGATGAGGCTCGACGGCAACGCGCTGGGAGGATTGCTGCGCGAGCTTTTCGCCGCTGACGTCACTGCCGCTCGGGGCGCATGCGCAGGATGTGGCGCGGTCGGCGCTCTCGGAGCCCAGCACTTGTACATGCACCCGCTCGCTCCCGGTGCAGTTCTCCGCTGCAGGGGGTGCGACAGCGTGCTGATGGTGGTCGTCCGCGGGGAGGGTCGCATTCGACTAGCCGTGCAGGGGATGGCGTGGCTCGACATTGACGACCGTACGTCCGGGCTCGACTGAGGGTCGTTCATCTCCGCCGCCTCCGCTGCCGCTTGGCACTGACCCGATAGCCTCCTCTCTATCCTTGCCATGGTGAGCTCAGGTCTGGGTGGGCGCCTCCGGCCGGGTACATCAGTTGGCTGGGGCGATGCACTGGTTCTGTCCGCCACCATCCTCTGGAGCATCAACGTCGTTGTGGTCAAGCTGGCGCTTGCTGACAGCGGGCCCCTCGCCTATTCCGCCATTCGCTACCTCGTCGGCGGTCTGGCGCTGCTGGGTTTGGCCCAACGACTCGAAGGCCCACTGGTACTGCCCCGTGGCCGGGACGCACTCCTGATCGTGGCCGCAGCCCTGACCGGAGTCCTCATCAACCAATCCAGCTTCACGGTGGCGCTTTCGCTCACCAACCCCGATAACGTGGCCATGATCTCGGGAATCACACCGCTCCTGGTGGCGAGCTGGTTTGTCTGGCGGCGCCGCGAGCAGTTCGGATTGAGAGTTTGGGTCGGCCTGTTCCTCGGTTTCGCCGGGCTCGTCCTGGTCGTGGGCGCGGGGGTCTGGTCGAGTTGGCTGGGCGTGCTGATCGCGCTTGCGAATCCGCTTAGCTGGGCTGTGTATCTGCTGCTGCTTCCGCGGCTCCTGGGTCGCTATGGACCGCTCACGCTCTCCGCACTGGTCACCATGCTGGGCGCGCTCATGCTGGTCCCGTTGGGAGTTGTGGACACGGTAAGCCGCCATCCCCACGTGACTTGGCATTGGCTTGGCCTGCTCGGATACAGCACGGTGCTGGCGCTGGTGCTGACCAGCTGGCTCTATCTGCTCGGTGTCCGTCGGTTGGGACCAGCTCGTACGGCCATCTACGTCTACCTTCAGCCCTTTCTCGCGGTGATCGCAGCCGGGATCCTGATCGGCGAGCCAATCCTTCCACTGCAGCTCGTGGGCGGGATCATCATGTTGATCGGGGTTGCATGGGGACGACCCCGGCCACGACCCAGCGTGGTGCCTGGGCATGAGGAGGAGCCCTCCCCGGTAGGGGGACTTCCGAGCGTCACCTGACCCGGCTCGGCCGCTAGCAGCCCACCGTAGCCGAAGGGTGCGGGAAGTGGCAACCACATAATTTCGGGACCGCTACGATGCGCGGACCAGATATGAGTTTCGTCGGAGAGACCCCGGGCCGGCCTCCCAGCTCACCCTTCGCCGACAGCAGCCAGCCCGCTCTGCTTGAGGCCGGCGTTCTGCTCGCCTCCGAACTCTCCTTCCCCGTCCTAGTTCCCCGGCTCGTGGAAATTGCCATGCAGATCAAGGGAATCCGTAATATAGGCAGCCATGAGCATGCACGAGCCCTACCACATCTATGTCGATCGTCGGCAGGGCAAGGGGCTGTTCCTGACTCCCTGTGTGCTCTGCTTAGGAGCCGAGCGAGGATGGGACTACGCCTTTGACGATACCGAAGGCCAGAAGTACCACGTGTGCAGCACCTGCGCCCTGGCGGAGCCGCAACGGCTGCGCGTGCGGGTTCGCATCGCGGCCGATGAACTGGAGCGAGCCGCGAGGACTCTGCGGGAGATCGTGGAGCAGTTAGTACCGTTTGAGCCCCCGCCCGACTAGCGGCGCCTTGACTAGCCAGGAATTTCAACCATCGCAGCGGGGCGGAGGCCGATCGCCGGATCTAACTATCTCGGGGCCCCGAGCTGCCAGCGGGTCCGGGAGGAGCTATATCAGTCCCAACCGCACCGGTCAACGGTCGATGAGGAGTCATCTCTAGCCCTTCTCGCATCGCGATCACAACCGCCTCGAGTTTGGAGTGTGCCCCCAACTTCTCGATAACGCGCTGAGTATGGTTGCGGGTCGTGTTGATGGAGATGAACATGGCGGCGGCGATTTCCGGCAGCGAGAGACCGCTCGCGAGGTATCCCAAAACCTCGCGCTCTCTCGGCGTAATTTCGTCGCCGATCCTCCGGCCCGAGCCACGCATCCCGGCTACGATCTCAGCGAGCAGCGTGGGGGGAATCACGACCTCGCCCTGATGTACTTGGCGAAGCGCTCTGACCACGTCGTCCACGGTTGAGGTCTTCGCCACGACCCCAGAGCAGCCCGCAGAAATGGACCGGAGCGCAATGTCATGTGTCGCCACACCAGACAGTACTAGCACCTTCGTTTCAGGAAACTGGGCGACTACTCGCTCTGTCAGGGCGGCGACCTCGCCATCCTCCAATACGTCGTCCGAGAGCAGAGCGTCTGGGCGCAACCTCCCCACCGCCTCGAGAGCGTCGACCACGGTGTTGGCAGTCCCCACCACCCGCATCTCCCCTCTTCGATTGATCAGCCGCAGCAGGCCGTCGACAGCCAAAGGCTCATCACCCACGACCAGGATGCGCATCGGCACTCGCTGAGGGGGATCGGTGAGATCCTGGGTGATCGCCAGCACGTCATCAAGACGCTCGAGAAACAGATCAAGCAGGTCGGGGGCGAACAGCCCACCACGGTCACGCAGCATGATCTCAAGCGCGGTGTCGACCGGCAGCGCCGCGCGGTAGAACCGGCCGCGAGTGAGGACGTCAAAGACGTCTGCCACCGAGGTGATAAGGGCTTCCATAGGTATCTGGTCACCGCGCCTGCGGTTCGGGTACCCATCGCCGTCCCAACGTTCGTGGTGATTGAGAGCGATGGATGCGGCAAGGTTGAGCACAGGGCTGTCCGTCCCGCAGAGGAGGTCGTAGCCCACCTCGCAGTGCCGTTCAGAGATCGCACACTCGCCAGTGCTGAGAGGACCAGGCTTGCGTAGAACCCAGTCGGGGACTCCGATCTTTCCGACGTCGTGTAGTCCGGCCGCCAGCAGGATGGCGGCCGCGGGATCGACGACAAACCCGCGCCAGTCCGCTAGCGCGGCTGCCGTGAGGCTGACGCGTTCGATGTGGCCTGCGGTGTCAGCGTCGCGAAGGCACAAGGCCATGCGCAGGCGCTTGATGACCTGCTCGGCCACGACAGTAGATCCTGCGGCGACCGCCTCAAGACCTACCCGCTCGCCGACGCCGGGCGAACTCGCGCTAATCTTCATCTCTCGTGCGTGATCGTCAGACGGAGGTGGCCGTGATGCGGCAGTTCGCGAAGGAATGGCGTGACTGGTTGTGGCGAGTCGACGGCGCTCAGTCACCTAACGCGGCCGGAAACCCACGACTAGTCGTCGCGGTGACTCGCCGCCTCCGACCGTAGGCTCTGCGAGCGAAGATCCAGGCCGCGACGATGAGAAGTGCTAGACCACACAACAGTGCCAGTCCGAGCACCGGTATGACCGGACTTCTCGAGAAGGAGAGTCCAAGGGACTGGGACGTCAGAGTAGCCACCGGCTTGCCATTCGCCATGATGGTGACGGTCGCCCGAGCGGAGTAATTCCCTGATCCGGGGAGGCTTCGCCTCCAGACCGCGGCTAACGGGATCCGCCCAGCAGGCACGACGTATGCGTCTGATGGAGTCAGGTGCAGGGTGGCAACGTTGCGACCCTCACCATCGTAGACCCTAACCAAACCTGAATAGGTGAGTAGGACATTACCGGTATTGAAGAGCGAGATGCCAAAGGCGAGCTGCTTTGGCGCTTCGCTGGTCCTAGCCAGGGGATCGAGCCTCGCTGACGGGTGGGCCACGCCCGGCACGGTCACGACGGTTATCAGAGCGACCCGAGCTTCGATGGTATTGCCTTGAGGAGTCGTGCCCACGTTAGCCGCGGCTACGATCGCCCCAAGGTGCTGCCCAGGGGACACCACTGATGGCGCGGTTACGGTGAAGCTGTCCGTGAACTGGCTGTTGGCGGCAATGGTTACCTTCGGTGTAACGACGGTAATCCAAGCCCCCACTTCGTGCATGGTGGCGGTCGGTTGCGCCGGAGTGAGACCTCCGCCAGAAGCTACCAGTAGGTCGGCGCCGTAGATTTGAAAATCGAGGGTGTGGTCGGAGAAGTTCTCGATGACCATGCCATCTGTGATCCTCTGGCCAGGAACGAGGGCGAAGCTGAAATGCCCTCCTGGAAGAGTGGTGCGGCCTTCCTGGACGGGGTGCACCCCGAATAACTGGGTCGGAGCCGAGCCAGTTGAAGGAGAAGCGGCGAGGGCCGCGGGGAAGAATGCTGGAACCGCGATTAGCGCTGTGGCCCATAGCGCAAGGCGCACGAGTGAAGGTCGTGTGCTCAGGCACACTGGCTTCGTCAGACGCCTAGAGAGGAGGATGCCGGCCCCTTGAATGCGCTGCAAAAATCTGCAGGGTGTCCCCAGCCTGCGCCGCCCTCCCGGCAGAGCCGGTGATGAAGTGGTTCCGAAACCGAGTGGCCGGCAACGGAAACGGCTGGGATGTGACGGCTGTCACATCCCAGCTAGAGCGCGGCAGGGACGGTTGTCCTAGAAGCGCTGAAGCTCGAAGCCGTTAGCCTGTGATTGTGTACTGGATAGTCCCTGTGAAAGACGTCGCAGCGGTCGTGTTGGCTGGTACTGCGATTGTGATCTCGTTGTTGGCCTGGGTCCAGGTGCCTTCGCTCGTGGCCGATGCTGTCGCCAGCGTGATCGGGGTGGAGTAGGTGCCGAAATCAGTCGTCGGTGCGCCAGTCAGGACCTGGATAGCCGCTCCGGCCACAGCGGTGGTGCCGGTATTGAGGGCGCCGGCGATGGGAGACTGGTCCACTGTGATAGTGAAGTCTGCCCAAGGGATGTAAAGTCCGGCGCCAGCTGCGTGCCATAGGTTAGTCGCGGCTAGGGTCACGCTCGAGACGGTTGCGTCGTTGAGAGTGTCGGTCCAGGTGAGACTGCCCAAGTTAGTGGCCGCGGTCGAGCTGCCGTTAACCAGGATCGGCAGCGCCAAGGTGCCCGGGGCAGTAATGCTCAGAACACCGGGCGAACTGGTACCGGTTAGGACCTGCGTCGCGGCGAGGGTAGGGGTGGATCCGAAGAGGAGGATGCCACCACCCACCAGAGCGGCGACCGTCGTCAGGCTCAATATGCGACGGCTGAAGGTGGGAAGCGTAGCGATGTCAGACACGTGACGTACCTCTTACTGCGAGTAGGCCCGGGGAGTACCGCGGGAATCTCTGCTGACATGGTCACCCACCAAGCCCTCGGCCGCCAGTTGTGAACGCACCAAAACCGACTAGTGCATCTGCTCCAGTCGGCTCTTTGGCTGGAATCGGATCTCACTCTCGCCGCGCCGGGAAGAGCTGAGATTTTCGACGACGGGAGGATCTGGTGGAGGTCGAGGGCGGCAGCGGTGGTTGCGCTCATTCGTGAGCGGAGTTAGAGCTGCGTGATGAACGTCAGCACCAACCTACCCCTAGATGGTGGCCGTAACCGTTCGGATCAGAAGTCCGGCAAGCATCAGGACACCGCTTAGATTCTGCCACCTGATCGAATCAAACCCCGCGGCCCGAAGCAGGTCAGTCGTCTGCCCGACCGTCCGAGCGCGGCCCCGGCGGTTGACGAGGAGAGTGGGCAGAAGGAAAACGGAGAAGCGGTCCGTCAGCACCAGGTGACCACCATCGGACATGACCCGAGCGACCTCAGCCAGGCCCGCCCTCTGGTCGACCCAGTGGTCGAAGGAGGTGGTACTAACGATGAGATCGAATGTCGAATCGGCAAAGGGCAAGCGTTCCGCGACTCCGTTGGTGAATCTCAGTCGCCCGTCGCCCCCGGTAGCGGTCCTCGCCTCCGTGATCATTCTCGGTGCGGGATCGATTCCAGCAAACTCGACCGCGTCGGGCAAACGATCCGCCATGCGCCGGAGGAGGTACCCGGTCCCGCATCCAACATCGAGAACGCGCACGGATCCAGGAGCGAAGGCGATCGCGATAGCTGCCGTCCGATCAGCGATCCGGTGATGGAGGGCACCGCGCCATCCGGCCTCATAGCCCGCCGCTCGCCTATCGAACGCCTCGACGCCACGATCATCGGCCACCAGTGCATCCTAGGGAGAGGACGCCAATACAGGCGCGGGCAATACCCACTCGGCCGACCCCTTCGGAGCACGGCAATTACGCTGACGTCCTCGTCAACCGATGCAGACGTTTTGGCAGCGTGCCATCCCAAAGTTCGGTACGCTTGCGAACAGACGAAACGCCGCCGCACGCTGCCAAGTCAGAGCGAGACGGCATTTTCAACGTAATCGTCTTTCGGGATTACTGCAGCGCTCGGCCGATCAGGATCTGGGCCTGCGACTACGGTCTCACGAGACTTAGGGCAATTTGCGACGGCCCTGGCGTCGCAGGTTCCGGCGCTTACCATCGCGTACGGCGGTGCGACCAGTGCCGAGGATTAGCGGAATCCGGGTTACGCCTTCGCTCGTGCTGCGTGCCGTCCCAACCTTGAGTTGGGTCCGTAATAGCTTAGTGACCACCAAACGGCCCAGTCGACGGCCAAGCTGGCCCTCATGGGTAGCTCGCGCCAGTTGCCCGACCTCGGCAACTCGAGAGGTAAGGCTTCCATCGATCGGACGGCTCACCCGGAGGGAGTGCCGCGCGAGAAGACGAAGCGTGTGTCCCGAGCGCGCCCTCAGACATCCATAGCCGAGCTCCTGGATGGAGAACCCCGCTATCGGATGCTAGCCGACCAAACCACGGCCGGGATCTTCCTGGCAGATGGCCGCACCCGCCGTATCGTCGACGTCAACTCCGGCGCGCTGCAATTGACCGGATACAAGCGGTCAGAGCTAATCGGGGCCTCTGTCGCGAAGCTCGTTGCCCCTGATGACCGGCCAGCACAGCGAAGTCGCATCGCCGCAACCGCCACTGATAAGTCTCTGACCACCCAGGCTCGCTATCGCCGCAAGGATGGCTCTCTTATCAAAGTCGAGATCCAGCAGCGCCGGCTTGCGGATGGACGGATTCTCGCGGTGGTCCGAGGGGCGACCCAGGGCCCCTTAGCGGATCATGAATACGGCCAGATGGTGGCGCGCTTCGACCTTCTGGTAGCAACCGTCGACCGCGACGCGCGGATCTCATACGCCAATACGGCGCTCAGCGCGCTCACAGGGTGGAGTCTCGAGGAGCTGATGGGTCGACCCCTGATCGACCTCTTCCCCGCCGCCTACCCCAACGGCCAGAAACAGCCCCTCTCGCTCGAATTTTGGGTCGGCAATCTTGAGGGACTCAGTACCACCGAACTCGTCACCCGGTCGGGTGAGAGTCATTTGGTCGCGGTCAGCGCCACGATGCTTCAGGATCAGTATGGAGCCAGCGTCGGGGCGGCCATTTTGGGCCAGGACGTTACCCAGAGCAGGGCTGCACAAACTGAGCTCGAAAGGGTGCTCCGGGAACGCGCAGGCGCCGCCGAGGGAATCGCAAGACTCCAGCCGGGTGGTTCCACTGAGGAGACGGCACTCGCCATCTGCAAAGAGATCCGTGGTCTGCGCGGCGTGGACCTGGCGCTAGTCGTGGCCTTCAGCGCCGACGGCGAGACCCGAGTCCTAGCCAGTGACGCGCCTGAGAAACTCAGGGAGGATCTAATCGCACCGACGCCGGCGGTCCGAAGCGCGTACCTCCGAAAGCGTGCCGCCATGGGACCCTGGGTAGAACGCTGGAAGGAACGGCCCGGGGATGGCGGTTATGCCACATCGTTGGCCAAAGCTGGGCTCCACAGCGTCTCCTACGCTCCGATTCGCTATGCCGACAGAACGCTGGGATTCCTCGCGGTTGGCTCCGTAGATCGTGGGACACCTGACAGTAGGCACGAGGCCCTGCCGGTGATCGCCGAGTTTGGCCCCGTAGCCAGTGCGCTCTTAGGAGTGGACCTGCACGCGCACCAGTTGGCCGACGAGCTCCGAGCCAGGCTCCACGTGATCGTCAGGAGCGGGGCCTTCCATCCAGTCTTCCAGCCGATTGTCGAGCTCGACAGCGGCCAGGTGGTCGGATACGAGGCACTGACTCGGTTCGCGGACGGCGAGCCTCCCTACAGCCGCTTCTCAGCGGCGTGGAGCATAGGCTCGGGAGCGGAACTCGAACTGGCAACTCTGGATCGCGCCGTCTGCATCGCCAAGAGCCTGCCGGCCGGCCGCTGGCTGAGTGTCAATCTCTCGCCCCGGCTTCTGAATCACCTCGACGACATCCGTCGGATCTTGGACCAGGCCAACCGCCCCCTGGTCTTGGAAATCACCGAGCATGAGCTGATCTCAGACTACATAGCCGTGCGTGAGGCCCTGCAAAAGTTCAGCCCAGCACGGATCTCAGTCGACGATGCCGGCGCGGGTTTCACCAACTTCGCACACATTGTCGATTTGAAGGCCGATTTCGTGAAGCTGGACATCGGCTTGGTTCGGGGTGTCGACACCGACTTGGCACGACAGGCCATGATCGTAGCTCTCTGCCATTTCGCCAGAAACACCGACTGCCATCTGATCGCGGAGGGTGTGGAGACTCGGGACGAGGCCAGAACAGTCAAGTCGCTCGGCGTTGAGTTCGGCCAGGGCTACTGGTATGGACGTCCCATGGAGGTGGACTCCTTCAAGAGGGCAAAGAAGACCAAGGCGGTCTCGCAGGGAGCCTGACCAGCTGGGCTCACGACGACCGGTTGGCGGGGATAGAGGTTGGCATTCGCCCGGCAACCCGGGCCGTCGGCGGTGATCCGGCCCGAGATCCACAGTGTGACGACTGAGCGACGGACCCCTGACGCTCGCGATGGCAGGGAAGGCGTCGGTACGCTGGCGGACCGACTCCGGGGACAGGGAGGCCATTCTTATAGCGGGCGCCTAGTTCAGAGCCTGGCCCGAGACGAGTGCGCGACTGGCCTCGAGCCCCATCCCTGGAGGCAACTTGATGGCTACTTCGCAACAGCACAACGTTCGACCAAGCCCGCGCATGGTTGGACTTCGCCGCTGGTCTGGAGCAGCTGTCGCATTTGGGCTGGCTGCGGCCCTGACCATCTTCGGGGGCATCTCCGCGGCGGCGGCGACCACGGTGAATTTGGGTAACGCCACGCCCTTCGCGGTCTTGGCTGGCACCGCTGTGACCAGCACCGGTCTAACCACCATCTATGGGGACGTGGGGACCGACCCGGGACCCGCGGCACCCACCGGCTTCCCCCCAGGCATCGTCGAGCCACCCTCAACCATCTACACCGCGGATGGGGTGGCGCTGGATGCCCAGAACGACCTGACCACGGCCTACGGGCAGGCGGCCGGAGAAGGGCCTCCCACGACGGAGCCGGCCGATCTCACCGGCCTGATCCTGGATCCGGGCGTCTACCAGACGAGCTCGGATGGGGCGCTTAGCCTCAGCGGTGCGCTCACTTTGGACGGAGAGGGAAATCCAAACGCCGTCTTCATCTTCCAGACCGGATCGAGTCTGACCACTGGGACCAGCAGCACCGTGACCCTTATCAATGACGCTTCGGCCTGCAACGTCTTCTGGCAGGTGGGTAGCTCGGCAGCTCTGGATGGCCCGCTCTTCGCGGGCAACGTCCTGGCCTTGACCTCTATCACAGTTGGCTCAGCGGTGACGGTTGACGGAAGGGTGCTGGCTCGGAACGGCGATGTCACCTTCATCGATGACGACATCAACGCATCTGCCTGCACCACGCCTCTCGCGGCGCCCACACCAACTCCGAGCCCCGGGACCGGCACACCGACCACGGGGGCGGGGGGCACTGAAGGCGGTGCTCTCCTCGTCATCTGTGGCTTGGCCCTGCTGGGAGCAGGCGCGGTGGCGGCAACCATCCGCCGGCGCCGGTGGACGTCACCCCAGTAGAAGGCGCGTCCTCAGAGATCGAGTAACTCCCTCCAGCCGGCCCCAACCAGCCTGGTCTGGAAAGTCGATTGCGGAGTGAGCTCCGGACCATATCTGGCTGGGCGGAGAAACCCCCACCGACCCGACGGTCCGCAGTCGGGTGAAGCTGACGGCGTTGCGGTCCACACTCCGCTTAACTCCTTTGTAATCGGCGACGGGGAACACTACCCTCGCTGGGGACGCGAGGGCAGCGACGAGCTGCCTGGTCGGCCCTGGCGGCGGACGCTGGCAAGCACGACTTGTGCCCGTGCGGACGTGGTGATGTTGTCCTCACTTCATCACCACCAGCCGGCTCCGCCTTCCCCAGCCCTCTCTCCGAAGCTCGAAAACCCAACCGGACATAACTAGCGGCTGCCACGGATCACTGGCCTCCGACACTCGCCCGACTTGGCAGGCCTTGGCGGGATATTGCGCGTTCCACTTTTCGCACCCGTCACGGGAGACGAACGTTGTGCGGCGCTGCGCTGCGGAGCGTAGGGGGAAGCTAACCACATGGCCAGACCTGAGGTGAGCCGCTAACACCTAGGCTCTGACGAGGCGCGATACTAGAGCTCAGAACAGGCGAGGGCAGGTCGGTGGCCGTGAAGTCAGCGCTGCTTCAGGGGTCGTCGTCCCTCGCCCTGATGGGGCGAACACAGGAGGCTGCGCATGGGCATATGGCAATTGGACCCTCTCCATACCCAAGTAGAGTTTGCCGTCAAGCATCTGGGCATGATGACAGTGCGCGGCCACTTTGCCGATGTGAAGACGTCGGGCGACATCAACGTGGAACGTCCGGAGGCCTCGTCGGTGGAGGTGGTCATTCAGACCGCGAGCATCCGAACCCACAACGAACGCCGCGACAATGACGTGCGCAATTCCGGCATCCTCGATGTCGATCACTATCCGACCATCACCTTCAAGAGCACCAAGATCGGGACCACAACGGCGGATCACTATTCCATGACGGGTGACCTGACCATCAAGGGAACTACGCGGCCGGTGACTCTTGCCGTGGCTAACTACGGTGAGTTCAATGACCCCATGATGGGTCACCGGATCGGATACGGTGCGGAGACCCAGATTCTTCGTAAGGACTTCGGTCTAAACGTCGACATGCTGCTGGATGGCAGGCTGGTGATCGGCAACGAGGTACTGATCACCATCCAGGGCGAGCTTCTCGAGAGTGCAGAGGACACGCCTGGAGCCGCCACATAGGGGTTCGGATCGCCCGAGCAGCTGGCTGCCTGCGGGCGGATTCCTAGTTGGGGATCGGGACACGTGTAGCTGCCCGGCGCCGCGGCTTTGCTCGCGGAGATGTTCTCATCTTGGCGGCCACCGTCATTTGGAGCGTCAACATTGTCGTCGTCAAGGTCGCCCTTGCCAACAGCGGGCCCCTGACTTACTCGAGTCTGCGGTTTCTCCTGGGCGGCCTCTGTCTCTGGTGGCTCGCGCGTCGCGTGGAGGGCCCGATCCGCTGGCCCGACCATAGTGAATGGTGGCTCGTCGCCGCCGCCGCGGCGACCGGAATCGCGCTGAGTCAGGCAGCGTTCACAGGCGCGCTTTCGCTCACCAATGCTGACTTCGTCGCCATGTTTCTGGGGGCGACCCCTCTGCTGGTGACCGCCTGGGTTGCCTGGCGGGCCTCACAGCGGTTTGCCGTCAAGGTGTGGTGCGGGCTGGCGGTTGGGCTTGTCGGGGTCGCGCTCGTCGTGCTCACAGCTGGCGGTGGTCGATCGAGCTGGCTCGGGGTGTTCTTGGCGATCGGGAGTCCGGTCACCAGTGCTGTCTATCTGCTGTTGCTGCCGCGCTTGCTGAGGAGTTACCGCCCAATCTCTTTGGCCGCCATCATCACCCTGGCAGGGGCGGCCATGCTTGTGCCGTTTGGGCTAGCCGAGGGTATCGCTCATCATCCCCATGTCACCTGGGCGTGGCTGGGCCTGCTCGGGTTCAGCGTGGTTGGCGCGGTGGTCGCTGTCAATTGGCTGTATCTGGTAGCCATTCGCAGCCTGGGCCCCGCTCGGACCGCCTCATACACTTACCTGGAGCCCTTTCTCACCGTCGCCGCGGCAGGGCTACTGATAAGCGAACCGGTTCTGCCACTTCAGATCCTGGGTGGCGTTGTGATACTGATTGGCCTTGCTATCGGCACGCCGGGACCACTGGGTATTGCGGGGCCCGAAAGCGGAGGCGGTGCGGTTCCGCAGGTCACGGCTCAATCCAGCGGCTACGCGGACGCACTAATCGAGCCTTGACGGTCTGTTCCCCGATGCACAGTGCTCGATGCCTGGTCCGCCTCCTCAACAGGCACCGCCCTGAGAAGGTCACGGAGTGACCCAGCGACGCGCTTCGCGTCATTGCCGAGGGTGTTCTCGACTTCTTGCTGCGCGCCGGTCCACAGGGGCACGGCGCGGGAGAGGACGTCTTCGGCCGCAGGTGTGAGGGCATAGCTGACCTCGCGTCCCCCGGCCGAAGGCTGCCGCAACAGGCCACGATCTTGGAGGCGCTTCATGCTCCGTACCAGCGTTGTTCTCTCTAAGGCGAGCCGCTTCGCGAGTCGGGTGATCGACTGGTCGCGTTGGAGCGACACCGCTGCGAGCAGGCAGAACTCGGTCACCTCGATGCCGGCGGGAGCGAGGGCGTGGTTGTAGTAGCGAGTCAGGGAGCGGGCTGCCATGCGAGATTGGAGGCAGTAACAGCTGCGACCGATGGCGTCGAAGTCGGTTTGACGGACTAGGCGCGTGCCGGGTCTCATACCAGATGCAGCCTTCCCGAGGCGATCGCATCGGATATTGACTCGGGGGCCTTGCCGACGAGGTCCAGGTAGACCGAATTCGGGGAATGATCGGTACGGATGGCGGCCCCCAGGGCAGCGATGTGTTGGGCCATCGCCGCATTGATCCGCGCATCCTGATCCGAGAGCTCCACTAGCCGTTCTCTCCAGGCGGACTCGGTTATCGTCTCGTGACGAATTGGCCGACCAGCTTGCTGGGCGACCAGCGCAGCGACGTCGCGATGCGACGCGACGCTAGCACCTGTGGGATATACGCAGCTCTCGGTGAAGCGCTGTGGCTCAATCAGCGCGGCGACGGCTAGCCGGGCCGCGTCTGTCGCCGACATCCAGCTGACGGCAACGTCGCCGAACGAGTTGCGGATGACGCCTTCCTCGCGGATCTCGCGGCCGTGGAGCAGCTCGAGGTTCTCGAAGAAGAACGCCGCGATCCGAAGGGTTATCGCTGACAGGCCAGCCCAGCGGAAGATCTCCTCCGCTAGCCACTGAGCCCTGCCTAGATCGCTCGGGCTGCCGGGAGAGGCCGGGAGCATTGACATCACGACCAAGTGCTGAAGCTGAGTCTCACGCGCCGCAGCAGCAAAGTTCGCTGCGGCATCTACGATCCCGGTACCCACCGGGTAGGTGAAGTAAGCGGCGTCGACACCTTCCAATGCTTCGAGAAGAGACCGCCGGTCGTGCAGATCGCCAAGGGCGACTTGCAGGTGACCTTCTGTTGGAGCGGCCTCGGAGCGGCGCACCAAGACGCGCACCGCTATGTCCCGCTCCCGAAGCAGCCGCGCGACGGTCGCCCCGGTGCCGCCGTGCCTTCCCGTCACGCCTGTTACCAGGACGAGCTGCGGAGGATCCGTGTCCTTCGTCACATAGTGTATATACACAGACCGTACCGAGCCTGTCAAGTCCCTCCCCACGCGCTAGTACCGAATCCCATTTGCACCAGCTAGCGCTTCGGCCCGCGAGCATCCTGGCGGAGGCTCGCGACGGTGCTTCGATTGTCATTTCGAGGAATTGGATGTCGATCGGCTCTCGTGAGAACCAGCCGCGGTGAAGGAGCGGCCCCAGCAGAGCGGCGGTGATGCCATCGCGGTCGACTGTTGAGGGGAACTCGCCCCTAAGAGCCGCTCGGTTCAGCGCCACTCTCAGCGGAGCAGCGGCAGGTCGCTGCCACCTTGACACCTAGTATTGCTAAGTATAGAGTAGCTATGTATGAAACCCGAAGCGCTCAAGGGTCACCTTGACGGCCTCATCCTTGCCGTCCTCGCAGACCGCCCGGCACATGGGTACGCCGTTGTCCAACAGCTACGAGTCCGTACATCCGGCACCTTCTCGTTGCCGGAAGGCACGGTGTACCCCGCCCTGCACCGCCTCGAGCGCGACGGCCTGCTGAGCAGCAGGTGGAGCGATGTCGAATCCCACCGTCGTCGGGTCTATCGCCTCACGCGACGTGGCCAGGCAGATCTGGTGCGGCGCCGCCAAGATTGGAGAACCTTCTCCGCGGCGGTCCAGGCGGTTCTTGCTTGATCGACGCCCTTGACGCAGAGCTGCGCGAAGTCGGCGTCGGGAATCGGCGCCGTCGGCGCATTGTCGCTGAGTTCCAAGATCACCTCCGCTGCGACCCAGCGGCCGACCTTGGGGACCCCCAAGCGATCGCCCACCAATTCGCAAACGAGCTAGGAACTCAGCAAACGCGGGTGGCCGCAATACGTGGCTTCCTTGTCCTAGCCGTTGCTGGCGCCGTTTACGCCGCCGCATTCGCTCGCATTGGAACCTCTGGGGTGTTAGCACACATCGGTATGACCACCAGAGGTGCCGATACACTCGGGACCATCCTTCTCGGAATACTGGTAGTGGCTCCCCAAGTCGCCTTTGTTGCCGGGACGCTCGCGCTCATGCGCGCAGTTCGCCATCGCCACGTTCGCGCCGTCCCCGCCGCCGAATCGCGACTCGTTCTGCGACGAATCATGGTTGGCGTCCTGGCAGGGTTGATCACAATGGCTGCCCTTGCGCTGGCGCCAACCCTACCGGGGAACCCAAGTGGCACCAGTGGAGGAGTTACCCCCGCCGCGGCGATTGCTGCGTTAGCCCTCCTAGCGGTCCTTGGTTCGATGATCCCTGCTATCCGCACCCGGTCCTCAGAACCAGGAGAGGTCGGCGGAGGTACCGACGATTGGGGTCGCTTGCTGCCCTCGTTCCTGACTTCATATCCCTGGCGATTCGCCATCGCGACCTCTGTCGTTCTCGGCAGCATCATTGCGGCCGCCGGAGCGGTGTCGTCTGACCCCTACGACGGCTTACTCCGGGGACTGGCTGAGGCGTCAGCCTGCTTGGTTGGTTTCGGTCTGCTAGGTGGAATATTGGGTCTGCGCTCACCGGCTGCTGAGCTGCCAACCGTCCCGTGAACGGGCGGATAGCCGCTGCCACCCCATTTTCACAACCTGGTTTGCCAGTCACCCTCTGACCAGCGAATCCGTGCCCAGAGGATGATCTCGCACTGCCATCTGGCCCGGCGCGGAGTCGCCGGGACTTAGGCTGTCAAAATCTGGCCCCGAAATGTCCTACAGTGATACCTCATGAACAGTGGGTACGCGGTGCAACTCTCCGTCGACTACCCCGACCGCGATCTCGACCGGCTGACCTCTGCCCTGCGGATCTTCACTGTGATCCCCATCGCGATCGTGCTTTGGAGCCTCGAGGGCTTCAGCGGACGCTCCGGGGGCGGCACTGCCGGAGCAAGCACCATCGCTGTGAGTGGCACCGGACTACTGTTCCTACCGCCCCTATTGATGATCTTATTTCGCGAGAAGTATCCACGCTGGTGGTTTGACTGGAACCTGCAGCTGCTGCGCTTTGCCTCCCGGGTGACCGCCTACTTCGCCCTGATGGACGATACCTACCCGTCGACGGATGAGGAGCAAAGCGTGCATCTGGAGCTCGCGTACCCCGACGCTAAACAGGAGCTAAATCGCTGGCTTCCACTGGTGAAGTGGCTCCTGGCGATTCCGCACTACATCGTGTTGTTATTTCTTGACATCGGGGCGCTCTTGGCGGTTATCGGCGCGTGGTTCGCGATCCTGATCACCGGTCGTTACCCACGTGGGCTGTTCGATTACGTCTAGGGCGTGATCCGCTGGAACGTCAGGGTCACTGGTTACGCCATCGTCCTGGTAACCGACCAGTACCCGCCCTTCCGGCTGCGACCCTGAGGGCTGGCAGGCTCCGCGCAAGTCACGGTCGCTTGGTCGAGATCCTGCGAATGGCGACCCCCCAGTGAAGGCAGTTGTCCACGACAGGTACGGGCCACCTGAGGTTCTACGGGTCGCCGAGGTCGAGCGGCCTGTGCCCAAGGACGACGAGGTCCTCGTCAGGGTCCATGCGGCGACAGTTAGCAGGACCGATTGCGCACTTCGTGGCGGCCAGCCCTTCGTATCCCGCTTCGTCACTGGTCTCCGCCGACCGAAGCGGCAGATTCTCGGTAGTGACCTGGCTGAAGAAGTCGAGGGGGTCGGCGCAACGGTCACAGAGTTCGAGGTCGGAGACCACATATTCGGCATCAATCCGTGGAAATTCGGTACCCACGCGGAGTTCGTGTGCATGCGGGCTGGTGCCGCACTGGCGTCCATGCCGGCAGGCACGACCTTTGAGGAGGCGGCGGCGGTCTGCGATGGAGCCATCCTGGCGCTGAATTGCCTGAGGCCCGCTGGTCCCCGGAACGGCCAGAGGGTTCTCGTGTACGGCGCGTCGGGATCCATCGGCACCGCGGGGGTGCAGCTGGCCCGGTATTTCGGTGCCGACGTCACCGCGGTGTGCAACACCAAGAACCACGAGCTAGTGAGATCGCTCGGAGCCGACGAAGCCATCGACTACACGCATGCAGACTTCACCAAGAACGGCCGGTCGTACGACGTCATCCTCGACGCTGTCGGCAACCTCGGGTTCGGCCATTGTCGTGGCTCATTGAAGCGAGGTGGGGTCTACCTGGCAACCGACGGGTTACGGAACCTCGCCCTCGCCATATGGACCGCTCGGTTCGGAGATAAGAGAGTGAGGTTCTCGATACCTCCTCGGTTCACCAAAAAGGACGTCCTCTTCCTCAAGGAGCTCATCGAGGAGGGGAAATACCGTGCGGTCATCGATCGGAGCTACCCGCTGGAACAGGTGGTTGAGGCAACCCGGTATGTCGAAACGAAGCAGAAGACGGGAAACGTCGTCCTGACCATAAACCGCGAGGGAGGCTCCTGACCAGATCTGTGGGGACTCAGGCTGTCATTTTGGCTGTGGAACGGCCGCGTAACCCCGATTCGTGAACACTGTCCTATGGCAAGCAGGAGCACCAACCGATCTCAAAATTGGCAGAGGGACGGGGATTCGAACCCCGGGGAGCCTTGCGGCCCCAGCGGTTTTCAGGTTCACGCGAACTGATCCGGAGATGTACAGCGACGTCCAATCTGAGATCAAATGGGTGAGATCGCTGTCCAGTCGTGTCCAGCTGATACGCCACAAGTCCGCTCGTTAGACTGGGGTGACGGTGTGCATGTGGGTATGCCGTTGACCCGTAAGACGACGTTGGGGAAGCACGCCAAGAACCGGCGCACTTCCTCTTGCAGAACTCGGTGCTTCCCGTCGGGCGAATGGGCGTTGACTAAGCACTCCAAGGGGTGGTGGCTGGCGAAGATGAACAGGCGTTCCGAGGCGCTCGTCCAGACATCGTTACCAGACTGATCGAAGTAGTGACGGTGTCCGGCCGCCAACTCACATCGACCACGGCATAGTCCGGTGTCTAGTCCTGGACACCGTCAATCGGGCCGGTGGCGGGCAGGGGAGCCTGGATGCCGAGTAGCTCGTAAGCTCAAAGCGCCGCTAGGATCTACCCTTCAATGCGGTCACGGAGCCGGACGGCCTCTCGTCGCGGCTCCTCCTCTTAGCCGGCCAGCTTGTGGCACAAGACCTGTCACGACCCGCTCCGCCGGTATTCAAACCCGCTGACACTTTTGGCCAGGCGTGTGATCGGTCTTCAGCCAGGCTGGGGGCTGGCCTGCGGCACGACTTTCGCTGGCAGCGGACCTCGGCTCCAGGGAGTGCCTAGGTACGGCAGTGCGAAGAAGTCGAGACCAATGTAGCCAGCTACCCGCCAGGCCAGGATGAGCAGCAGCTCTAAGAAAAGAAGTATCGGGTTGATGCTGACCGCGCCCGCCATCATGTAGTTCATGTTCATGAAGGCCCCCGAAAACGCGGCGATGCCCGTGAAGAGCCCGAGGATTAGGCCAATGCCGCATGCCAGCTCTCCAAAGGTAATGACATAGGACCAACCCACAACGTGGGGTAGCACGAGATCTTTCAGGAGCGTCGCATACCAGCCCTGAACTGCCGGATGCGAGCCTGCAGTTTGAGCAATTGAACCGCCTACGAAACCCTTGAGTCCAACTCCGGCCGTGGATCCAATCCATCCCGGGCCCTGGATCTTGTCAATTGCGGCACTAACCCACTGCCAACCCACATACACCCGCACAATCAGCCAGACCCAGCTGAGCCGAACGTCCGCAAAGAGGAATCTGGCTAGCCGTGGCTCCGGAATCTGGCTCGGCGATCCCGACCGTCCGATCATATTTGCGAGGGTTCCCATCATCAGTCTCCTGAACGCAGCCTAGAGCACACCACGAAAACCGGGGCTCCTTGGGCCGTGCGTGAACCCACTTCCCCCGTATAGATTGACTCGTCTGAACGCGGGCGTCGGTCCGCTACCGTACTCAGCCACTCGAAGTATCTGCGCGGTGCGACGCCAAGATCGAGGGCTCGACCGGGTCCTAGCATTGCTAGGAGCCCGCCTGGACAGCTGCTCCACCTGTTTTCAAGTTCAGGTGAGTAACGTCCGGCAACGTCCCGCAGCGTCCAGTTTGAACTCAATCCGTCACGATCACCGTCCAGTCGTGTCCATCCGGTGAGCCAGCCGTCCGCGGGTTAGGCAGTCACTTAGGCTGTCAAACATCAGGAGGCCCAGAGATGCTCCGGTGACACCAATCCGCCGATCGCCTCGGCAGATGGTAGAAGCCTCGTATTCGCGGCTGCTCCCCGGGCGGCGAAACACTTAACAACCACGGGATGTGCACACAACCGGATCAACACCGAAAGCTGGGCTAGCCCAGCTTTCGG
>Ga0102924_1000702_pt1 | contig 40729 bp, 45 predicted proteins | sample PaiPotPPM11metaG_FD_80116 | JGI IMG/M metagenome (GOLD analysis project Ga0102924, IMG submission 80116) | Iron sulfur acid spring bacterial and archeal communities from Banff, Canada, to study Microbial Dark Matter (Phase II) - Paint Pots PPM... ...
CACCGTCGGGGCCCGCCTCGTTTGAGGCCTCCTGATTATGCCATGAAAGTTGCGAAACTCCGAGCCTTTTGATACTTCGGTCTGCTGATCTTCAGCTTGCGATCAACTTCAATGATGCTGCGGCACGCGCAGCGGGTTCGGATAACCGGGCGGAAGATACCGCTGCAGGTCTTTCTTGATGTAGTGCGCGGTGCCGTGCCGCTGCAGCTTGTCGATCATCCGCAGCGTGTAGTCTTTCCAGTCCACGACGTTCGTAATCGTCGGCACGTAATTGGCTCGTCCGACCTTGTAGAGGTCGACGAACTCATGCGTTGCCTCGACGATCGACAAGCTGCTCTCGACGTCAAGCGTCGGCTCGAGCGATACCCATGTGAAGATGCCGCTGTCGTGGAACGCGCGGAGTGCGGCAATCCGATCGGTGGGCAGCGCCGCGTCGCGCTCCCACTTCAGGGAGAACGCGTCGTCGAGTGACGTGAGTGTGCTCGCGAACGCATCGTGTGTCGGGCGAAACAGATCTGCATCGGCGAGTGCGCGCGTGCCGCCCTTGGTCAAGACGCAGAACGCCAGCCCATGATCGATCAGGATTTCGATGCACGCGCGCGTGAGCGACGTGTCGAACGGGTTGTAGACATCGGTCGTGAAGCTGAACATCACCTGCCCGGTGATGCCGAGCTCGCGATACTTCGCCGCGTCCTTCCGCAACAGCGCGAGGAAGTTCGGGCGGGGCACCGCGCCGGCGTCGAATTCCTTGCGGTCCATGTGGAGGACGCCCGGCACGTAGCAGTAGGCGCACTTGTGACCGCAGCCGCGGTACGGGTTCGTGGACAGCGGCGCGTATTCGCCCGCCTGCCCGCGTGGTCCATAGAGGATCGAGCAGCCTTTGACCGATATGCCGTCCGGGTTGAGTGCCAGCATAGTCTTCCTCGTGATTGAGTCGCGATTGTACCAGTAAATCGACGTAATCGCGAGAGAATACGAAGTCTAGTGGATAACGCCGGAACTACTTCATGGAAACTTCCGAGACTTCGATTAGTGAAGGTGAGACGGGACGGCCACGAAAGGAAATTGATCTTCAACTATTGGCAATGCTTGCGGAAGCTGGCGCTTCAATAGCTGAAATCGCGGCGATGATTACTCGCCAGTCCGAAAAGCTTGGCGGTGTTCCCATAGACTTGCGGACGATCAAGCGCCGCCTCTCGGAGCCGGAATATCGCGACGCCTGGGAAAACGGCGTCAATGTCGGCAAGGCGAGGCTCCGCCTGCAGATGCTCAAGCAGTCCAAGCTCATGAACTCGGCCGGTGTCTCGATGGCGCAATTCCTCGCCGTCAACTGGCTCGGCATGACCAACAAGTCCTCCGTCGAACACAGCGGACGGGTCGATAGCGCGGTCGAGGTGTCGAGTGCTCGCGAACGTGTCAACCGGAAACTCGATTCTATCGGCGAACGCATCTCGAGCCGAGTTGCTGGCATCGCTGCCGCAGCTGGAGCGACGAGATCTCCTGCAATCGCTCAGTGACGAAGACCTAGACGCGCTCGAATTCGACTGGTCGTTTTGGGCGCGCAAGAACCAGCTCGCTCCGCCCGGCGCCTGGTCGATCTGGCTGATCTTGGCGGGCCGCGGCTTTGGCAAGACGCGCTCGGGCGCCGAGTGGGTGCGCGATCTCATGTGCGGCGCGACGCCACTCGCCCGCGGGCGAGTGCGCCATATGGCGCTCGTCGGCGAGACGGCGGCTGATACCCGCAAGGTCATGGTCGGCGACGGGCTCGGTGCCGATGAAGGCAGCGGCATCCTACAGGTTCATCCGAAGGAGTTTCGGCCGACTTATAACCCGTCGTTGAAGCGCCTCATCTGGCCGAACGGTGCCGTAGCGTCGCTCTACAACGCGACCGAGCCGGACGAGCTCCGCGGTCCGCAGCACGGCGCCGCATGGTGCGACGAGCTCGCGAAGTGGCGCTACCTGCAAGACACGTGGGACAATCTCGAATTCGGGTTGCGCATCGGCGACAATCCGCAGGTCTGCATCACGACGACGCCGAAGCCGATCAAGGCGCTCAAGGCGATCATCGCCGAGCCCGGTACGGTCAAGACCGTCGGCACCACGTACGAAAACATCGGCAACCTCGCGCCGAAGTTTATTGCCCGCGTCGTCACGAAGTATGAGGGCACGCGTCTCGGCCGGCAGGAGCTCCGCGCCGAGGTTCTCGATGACGTGCCGGGCGCGCTCTGGAACCGCTCGCGCATTGACGACTTGCGGGTAAAGCCGGCTGAGGTCCCGCAGCTGGTGCGCATCGTGGTCGCGATCGACCCCAGCGCATCGAGCGGCGAAGACTCGGATGAGGCGGGCATCATCGCCGCGGGCGTCGGCACTGACCGGCATGCATACGTTCTCGAAGACGGTTCCGGCATCATGCCGCCGGCGTCCGCCGACCCTAACAATCCGGGGTGGGCCAACCAGGCGATCGCGATCTTCAAGGCGCGGCGCGCCGACCGCATCGTTGCGGAGGTCAACAACGGCGGCGAGATGGTCGAGGCGACAATCCGCATGATCGACGCGAACGTGCCCTACAAGGCCGTTCACGCTTCACGCGGCAAGGTCATCCGTGCAGAGCCGGTATCGGCGCTGTATGAGCAAGGCCTCGTCCATCATGTCGGCATGTTCGCGACCCTCGAAGACCAGATGTGCGCGTTCACGTCGGACTTCGATCGCAAGACCGCAGGCTACTCGCCAGATCGGGTTGACGCGCTGGTATGGGCGCTCTCCGAGCTCATGGTCCAGCACGTCGATGGCATGGGCGTGTTTGAGTATTACCGCATGGGCGCCGAGAAGCTGCGCGAGCTCGCCGCGGTTGCAAAACAGGCGGCGCTACCGGGCCCGGTCACCAACACGAACGGCGGCGTCACGCTGAAAATGCCGGAAGGCATATCAAACATCTCCGGACTGGAGGGGCGATCATATGTCGTCGGCGCCGGCGGCCTGGTCGTGGTCCATGCCGATGACGTGGCGCCGCTCTGTGGCATCGGCGCCGAGCGGGTGACGCTCCAGCATGTATAGCATCGAAGCTCAACTGGCGGCGCTCCCGGTGCCGCTGCGGCGCACGATCACCCTCCAAGCGGAGTATCGCGCGTTTGATGCGCTGCCGCGCGAGCTAAGAGACGCGATCAACAATCTGCCGATTGGCATTGTCGCCACGGTCGCATTGCAGTGCCTCGCCGCACTTCGCGAGGGTGGAACCGAAACCGAAGTGCTTCAAAAGCTGCGCGACCTCGATCAGCAGCTATTCAGGAGATCACCGCAATGACGACGTTAGTCAAACTCTGTAACCCGGCGCTGGCTGGCGCAACAATCCAGTCGAGCAAGACCCTGACCAACTATTCGGTGGACGGCAACGGCTATGTGTCGGCGCCGTCCGACGATGTCGAGGCGCTGATGCGCGCCGGATTCCAGCCGGCGTTCACCGCCGTCATCAAATCGTTGTTCGTGGCACCGCTGCCGGCCGACCTCACAACGGTCGTGAATGCGGTGACGCCAACAAACGTGGCGCTGACCATCGCCGCGCAGCCGCCGCAAGCGCGGAAGCTCCAGATCCGCATCGTGATCGGCACGACGACGACGACGGCGATCACCGCTGGCAACCTGGCGCTCGTCGGATTCGACCAGGACGGCAACGCTGTCTCCGAAAATATCAGCCTCATCGAAAACGCTTCGGCGACCGTCAAGAGCAAATGGGCCTATTCGTCGCTGACCTCGGCGACGGTGTCGGGCTACGTCGCTAACGGTTCGGGCACCGGCAACACTGTCGGCATCGGCCCATCGAACGACTTCGGCATTTCGACGGCGCCTGGTGTTGCAAACTTCGCGCTGGTCAAGGCGACGAAGATCATCACGACGGTCACCGGCGCTGTCACCGCGTGGGCACGCGCCGTCACCGACGACACAGCCGCAAGCGCGACCGTTGACACGACGGCTCGCACGGTGGCGCCAACCACGGCACCGGGAACGGCCGGCATCAACGATTACGAATTTACCTGCTCGTACTCGATCGCCGCTTAAGACCTTACGACGGCGTGGCGGCTCTGCAGATGACACCGCGGGGCCGCCGCCTGCGTTGACGGGGACCGCCTGCATGAGCATTGACGCGCGTGTTGCGATCAAGGCGCTGGTTGCTGTCGAATTGTCGGCCGACACAAACGCCGTGATCGTGAAGCTGGCGACGGGCGCCGACACCGGCATCACGCTCGAATTCCCGTCCGACACCATCGAGACGGTTGCCGCCGGGTTTATTGCGGCTCGCAACGCAGTCGGGGGCCGCGCCGGTAAAGATCACGCGATCATTCCGCAGACGTGGGATGTTGGCGTCACCCGCATGACCGGCCACGTGATCGTCACTTACGACCGGAGCATTGCGTCTCACCGCGCATACGCGTTTGTGCCGCCGGTGGCTCGCGAGATGGGCCGCGCCCTGATTGCGGCCGCACGCACGTCTGAACACACCGACACGAAATTGGCCGCCAACAAACAATAGCCTGACACATGGCCGATCCTGCGAATGACACGGTGCGCGACTCGCGCGCGGCGGCCGTCACGCCGCTGACAAACGTTTCCGTGCGCTACAACTTGCGCCAGGGCGGCGGCATCCAGACCGGAACCGGCGCCGATTGGTTCGGGCCACAGGATCCGCTCAAGCCGCTCGCGCCGCCCGAAGTCACAGGTCGCACCTGGGACTTCCCGGTCGGCTTCAACGTCGTCACGCGCCCGCGCGCATACGAGGCCGTGGGCTTTGCCGAGTTGCGGGCGCTCGCGCAGTCCTACGATCTTTTGGCGCTGATTATCGAGACGCGCAAGGACCAGCTCTCGCGGTTGCCGTGGACGATCGCGCCGCGCGACGAAAACCTCCGCGAAGGGAAAAAGGATGTGCCGGCGGCGATCCAATCGAGGATCGACGCGATCACCAAATTCTTCAAGCGCCCGGATCATATCCATCGCTGGAGCAATTGGCTGCGGATGCTGATGGATGACATGCTGGTCATCGACGCGCCCACGCTCTTTTGCGAGCGCACGCGCGGCGGCCAGCTGCTTGGACTGCGGCCCATCGACGGCGCCACAATCAAGCGCGTCATCGACGATTGGGGAATGACGCCCGCCTATCCGTTGCCGGCCTATCAGCAGGTGCTCAAAGGACTGCCGGCACTCAACTACACCGAGCGCGACATGCTGTACCGGCCGCGCAACCGCCGCGTCCACAAGGCCTACGGCTTCAGCCCGGTCGAGCAAATCGTGATGACGGTGAACATTGCCCTGCGCCGCCAACTGTTCACGCTGCAATACTTCACCGAGGGCAACGTCCCGGAGTCCTTGATCGGTGCACCGGACTCGTGGACGCCAGAACAGATTGCCGCCTTCCAGGTCAACTGGGATACGATGCTGGAGGGCAACACGGCGGCTCGGCGCCACGCCAAGTTCGTGCCCGCCGGCGTCGGCAAGACCTTCATCCAGACGAAGGATGCGTCGCTCAGTGGGCCGTTCGACGAATGGCTGGCGCGCATCACCTGCTATGCGTTTTCGGTGTCGCCAGAACCATTCATTACCAAGGTCAACCGCGCCACCGCCGAGAACGCGCACGACGCCGCGCTCGAAGAAGGCCTCGAGCCGAACAAGGAATTCGTCAAGGGCTGGATCGACGACATCATCGAAAGCCCGCAGGGCTTCGGCAGCGACGACATCGAATTCCGCTGGCAGGATGATCGCGAGGTCGATCCTGAAAAGCAAAAGGACATCGTCACCGCCTATACCGAAGACGGCATCTTCACCGTCAACCAGGCGCGCGAGAAACTCGGCGAAGACCCAAGCGATGACCCGGCCGCCGACGTGCTCATGGTCAAGACGGCAACAGGTTTTGTGCCGATCGGCGCCAACACCATCGACGGCAAGCTCGAAGCGCAAGACAAGCTTGGGCCGCCGCAGCTTCCCGGCGCGAAGCCGGGTGAGACCGCGGCGCCTGGAGCGGCCGGTAAACCCGGTGTGCAAGAGCGCGATGTGCCGCCCGGCAAAGACCCGGCAGCGAGCAAGGTCTTCGACTTCCGCGAGATGACGGAGGCTGGTCAATCCGGCCGCCCTTTCGTGCTGGCGAAGAAAGCGCGGAGGGTGGCAACGCTCTCTTACGCGCGGCCGGCCATGCGCAAGGCCGTGACCAAGCTCACCACGTCGATCACCAAGGTGCTGCGGCGACTCGGCGCCGACGTCAGTGGTCAGGTTAGGAAAAAGCTCAAGCGGCTGGGGAAGGCCGCCGGCGACGAAGACTACGCCGCAGACCGAGCACGTCAGGCGGCGGAGATCGCGAACACCATCGCCCTGTCTCTCGACCTCAGCGGCCTGGAGACGATGGTTGACGTGACCGAGGAGGTTCTTGCGCAGATCGGCGAGGACTCGGGACGCGGGCTGATTGCCCAATTGGGTGTCTCCGACCCCGGCGATCTCGTCGACCAAGTCAATGAGCGCGTGGCCGCCTGGGCTCGAGCGCGATCCGCCGAGATGGTGGGGATGCGCTACAATGCGGATGGTGAGCTCGTGGAGGCGGTGCGCGCCGAGTACCGGATCGATGAGGCGACCCGCGATATGATCCGCGTGAATCTGGCGGACAGTCTCGCTGGCAATCTGGCAATCGGCGACATCATCGACAATTTGCAGACGGCGACCGCGTTCTCTGAGGACCGTGCCGAGTTGATTGCGCGCACCGAGATCACGCGCGCCAACAACCAATCGTCGCTGATTGCGGCGACCACTGCCCGCGATACGCTCGATCTCGGAATGAAAAAGCTGTGGCTGACCGCCGGTGACGATCTCGTTGACGAAGAAATCTGTCAGCCGAACGAGGACGATGGGGCGCTCGTGCTCGAAGACGACTTTTCGAGTGGCGATGACGCGCCACCCGGTCATCCGCGTTGCCGCTGCACGCTGGTCTATGACGTTGAGGAGTGATGCAATGTTCGACCACCCGTCCATCGAGTTCGCGCTCGGTTGCCTGATCTTCGGGTTCTGCGCCGGTTTCGGGTGGGCGCTCGCCGCGTGGCTCGTCGGCCGGATCACGATCCGCGCTCCCTGATGCGAGACGACGAGCGGTTCACGGCCGCCGATGAATTGCCTGTTGGTCTTATGGAGGCCACAGAGGCAATGGCGGCGAAGATGCGCGACGTCGAAGGCTACACGGTGCCGTGGACGGCAGGCCGGGCAATCGACGGTTCGGAGTTCTACCCGGACGAAGAACTTCCGAAAGAGGTAGCGGCGGTCAACACGCGCCAGAGCGTCAAGCGGCATGAGTGCGCCGAGCTCATCTGCATGAACGCCGGCATGACCTATGACCAGTTTTCGGTGCCGCCGGGACTCGCGCACTACCACGCGAACGGCGTCGAGAAGCTGAACGTCGAAGCGCAGGGCGGCACATGGGAGCCGTATTGCCTCGCGCTTCGGCCGACCATGAAAAAGATCGATGCTGAAGTGCTCACCAACCTGCCGCCGGCGGACAGGTGGGACAAGCGAATGTATGCCGACGATGATCGAAAACTCCTCGATCAAATAGATGCGGCCGACAAGGCCGTGATCGTGCTCAACGGCGGCGACGCCGCGCTCTCCAAAGGAGACGACACCGTGGACAACCTGCAAATATTTGTGCCGATCACGAAGATCGATGTCGCTAAGCGCCTGGTGTACGGGACGATGGCGGAGGAGATCGTCGACAAGTCGAAGGAGATGTTCGACTATGCGTCGTCGAAGCCCCTGTTCGAGAAGTGGTCGGGCGAGATCGCCAAGAACACGGACGGTAAGAGCGTCGGCAACCTGCGCTCCATGCACCAGCCGATTGCGGCCGGCAAGCTCACCGATATCGTGTTCAACGACACCGCGCTCAAGATCGAGACGTGCGCGAAGGTGGTCGATGAGGCCGAATGGAAGAAAGTGGAGGAGGGCGTCTACACCGGCTTCTCGATCGGCGGCAAGTACGTCAAGCGGTGGGCCGATCCTGCCAACGAGGGAGTGACCCGATATACGGCCGATCCGCACGAGGTCTCGCTGGTCGATAACCCGTGCATTCCGACTGCGACCTTCACCGCGATCAAGGCCGATGGCACGTCCGAGATGCGCAAGTTCAAGGGCGCGGCACCGGCAGTCGAGCCGCCAGCTGGCGTGGTCGCCGAGCGCGCAATGGAGCTCGCGGCTGCGGCCGGGTCAACCGCGTGGCACGACTTCATCGACCCGGCTCGCAATGAGCTCGCGAAGGAAGCCGGTGCACCGGCGCCGAAGCACGGTGAGGTGCCGGGCGACGACGGCAGCGAACAGCAGGTCTTCATCCATCCGAAGCTGCCGGGCGAGTTCTTTGCCACGAAGGCGGCAATGCGTCAGGCGCTCGCCAAAAAGAGCGGAGCCGCTGCGGCCGCGACAGCGGTGGCGCCCGTGGTCGATGCGCTCAAGGGCCTGGCCGATGAGCTCAATAAGCGCGATGGCAGGATGACGGTCGGTCAACTGGCGATCGCCACGTCGGCGATCATTCGGGACCGCGCCGACATGCCGCTGTTCGATGAAGCGGTGAAGTTCTTCGCCGCGCAGCCGGAGCATGAGCTGTCCAAGCGGATTGGCGTGTTGCCGCCGCTGTCATTCGGCGCCGATGCCAAGCCGATCGTGCCTGCGGACCTGGAGGCGGCGATCCGTGCGTTCGCGGCCGACGTCGTGAAGCTGGAGCTGGCGGACGTGGGCAAGCGCGAGTTCACCGACGAACAGCGCAAGAAGATGGCGGGCGAAGGCAAGGCGATGAAGGACGGATCGTTCCCGATCGAGAACAAAGACGATCTGAAGAATGCCATCAAGGCCTACGGCCGCGCAAAGAATAAGGCCGCGGCCAAGCGCCATATCATCAAGCGCGCGAAGGCCCTCGGCGCCACCGATCTTCTCCCGGACGATTGGAAATCCAAGAGCAAGGACGATTCGAAAAAGATTGCCGGAGACCCCGAGCTGGCGAAGACTGCCTCGTTGTGGAGTCTGTCAAATCTCCTACAGCTGCTGGCCTCGATTGAGGCGGCGGAGGAAGATTTCGAGTTCCCGGGTTATGGCCTCGGCATGTACGGTGGTGCGGCTCTCCCGAAGGAGCTGTGCGATCGCTTCGGAGCCTTGGTTGTCGAGCTGGGCGATATTGTTGCTGAAGCCCTTGATGTCATCTTGGCCGCGATGAAGGAGGAGGAAGCCAATGAAGCGATGACGCGCTGCGCTGATTTCCGAAACCTGTTGAAAGCCGGCGCCCGCCATTCCAAGGGCGATGTCGAGTTGCTGAACAAGGCGCACGACGCGCTTGTCGAACTCGGTGCCGAGTGCAAGGGCGGCACTGAAAAGATCGTCGGCGGCGCCGACGTTGAAAAGCTGACGGCGCAAATCGAAACGATCGTCGCCGAGCGCGATGCGCTGGTCAAGCAGCTTGGCGACCTGGTGCCGGTGCTCAAAGATGTTCACGAGCGCGTTGTCCGCATCGAGGCGCAGCCGGCGGTTGTCCCGCCGCGCGGCCTCTTGTCGATCGACAAGAACGGTGTGGCTGTCCCCCTCGGCGGCGGTGGCGGCGACGGCCCGCTGTCCGCGCTCGACATCGACAAGATCGTCGAGAATCTGGATCAGTCGAAGCTCAACGAGTTAGCACGCGCTCTCATCAAGCGCTCGCAAGAGAATCCGATCTCGGTCTACGGACCTGGACGGTAATCAACCGCGGCCGGAGACGGTCGCACGGACTACGCAACCAACAATCGGCAAGGCGTGAACCGCCCGCACCGGAGACGGTAAGCGGACGGATATGCCGTGTGTGCGCACCGGAGACGGGCGGCGCAACGCAGCACGACGCGGCGCCGGCAGGCATCAACAAGGAACGCGACAATGGACGCGAACATTATCCGGCAAACGCTGGAGGCGCTAAAAGCCTCGCAGTCGAAGCCGATCCCCGATCCGCGCTTCGAACTCGGAAAGGCGAGCACGTTCTCGCAGCCCGGTTCGGCGACGTCGGGCCTGACGTACTACGATCTTGAGCCGGGAGCGAAGCTGCTCTACCCGGTGCTCACGCCGCTGCGCAACGAGATTCCGCGCGTTGCCGGCCGCGGGGGCATCCAGGCGAACTGGCGTGCGGTCACCGGCATCAACACCGGCGGCGTGCGTGCCGGTGTCTCCGGCGGCAACCGCGGCGGCGTGATCCCCGTGTCAACCGCCGACTATATCGCAGCATACCGCGGTATCGGCTTGGAGACCAACGTCGATTTCGAGGCCGAGTATGCGGCCGAGAACTTCGAGGACGTGCGCAGCCTGGCCGTGCTGAACGGTCTCCAGGCGCTCATGCTCCAAGAAGAGCCGATGATCCTCGGCGGCAACTCTACCGCTGTGGCTCTCGGCACGACGCCGACGCCGACGCTCGCCGACGTGGGCACCGGCGGCACTCTCGCCTTCAACACGCAATACAGCGTGATCGCGGTGGCGCTCACGCTCGATGCGGTCATCAACGGCAGCGTGACCGGCGGCATCCAGGCGCTCATCACGCGCACGAATGCGGACGGTAGCTCTGACCAGTTCGGCGGCGGTTCTGCGCAAAAGTCCGCTAACCAGACTGTTACCACGGCGAACGACTCCAACAACACGCACTCGATCACCGCGTCCGTCACGAACGTCGTCGGCGCGCTGGGTTATGCGTGGTTTTGGGGGGCGGCCGGATCGGAGCTGCTCGGGGCCATCACGCCTGGACCGTCTTATACGGTCGCGGCCACGGCCACCGGCACGCAAACCGCGGCTTCGCTGCCTTCGGCCGACTGGTCGAAGAACGCACTCGCCTTCGACGGCCTGATCTACCAGGCGTTGAAGTCGGGGTCGAACTCCTACGTTGCGAATATCGCCGGCACGCTCACCAGCGACGCTGCCGGCGGCGTCATCCAGATCGATACCGCGCTCAAGAGCATGTGGGACCTCTACCGGCTCTCGCCCGACACGATGTGGGTGAACTCGCAACAGGCGCTCGATATCTCAAAGAAGATACTTGCTGGCAGCGCGTCCGCTGCGCAGCGGTTCGTCTTCGAGAGCGTGCAGGATGCGATCGGCGGCGGCATTATGGTCCGCACCTATCTCAACCGCTTCTCGATGGGCGGACCGAAGGTGATCGACATCAAGATTCACCCGAACATGCCCGCGGGTTGCATCCTGATGACGTCGAAGACGATCCCATACCCGCTCTCGCGGGTCGGCAACGTCTTCCAGATCCGCTCGCGTCGCGAATACTACCAGATCGAATGGCCGCTGCGCTCGCGCAAGTATGAGTACGGCGTCTATGCCGACCAGGTGCTCCAGCACTATTTTCCTCCGTCGATGGCGGTGCTCTATAACATCACCGCCGGCTAAACCGGCGTCTTGGGAGAAGGCAAGCATCCGAGGCGGCACGACGCCGCCTCGGAATGTTCAGAAGATCGGTTTTAATTATCGAGAGCGCGAGGAGATCACATGCGAGTACAAATGCCGGAATCGTTCACGGGCCACTTGGGCATCGGCGGGATGGAATTCAAAGGCGAACGCGGCGGCCAAATCGAGGTGCCCGAACATATTGCCCATGAGCTTGTGCTCCATCACGGAGCTAAGCATGTCAGCTTCACACCTGACATTCGCATGGTGCCGAAGGGCGAGGAGAAACCGCTGGTGCCACCGCCCGCTGCGGATGCGCAGTCATTGAGTGGTCAGGCCACCGGCGAGGAGCCGCCCGCGGCCGACACGACTGAGGCTGAGGTCGCCGACAAAGCGCCGCCCGCTGCGGATGCGCAGCAAGAGGCTGGCGATGTCACCGCTGCTGAGTAGCAGCGCACAGCGAGCGCCACGTCATGACGTCGCCGGCCGATCTCACCACGCTCGCGAACGTCAAGGCGTGGCTGACTGGCAATCCGCCGATCGGCGCTACGGATGACACGCTGCTCGGCCGCCTCATCACGTCGGCGAGCCGGTTCATTCTATCCACGCTGGCGCGGGACAGCATCCTGCCGGCGACCTGGAATGACGTGATGGACGGCACCGATGGCGACCGCATGATGTTGCGGCGCTATCCGGTGACGTCGATCGTCTCGTTGACCGTGTGCGGGAGCGCCGTCACCGCGAGCTCGCCGGCGCCGACCGGCGCCGGTTATTTGCTCCAGGCATGGCAGGGCATCCCGCCGGGCCGCCCACAGCTGATGTACCGCGTGGGCGGCTACTTCCCACGCGGCAAGCAGAACGTGGCGGTGAGCTACGTCGCCGGATATGCGATCCAGGGCGAAGCGCAGACGGTGCCGGCGACGCCGTTTCAGTTGAACGCGCTCGCGCCCTACGGCCTGTTCTCTGGCGATCGCGGCGTCACCTACGCGGTGAGCGGCACCGCGCTCACGAAGGTCGCGTCGTCGCCGACAATCGGACAGTACGCGGTGAACGCCACCGGCCAGTACACGTTCGCCGCCGCCGACACGAATGCAGCGGTGCTGATCTCCTATGCGTTCATCCCGTCCGATCTCGAGCAAGCGTGCATCGAGTTTGTCGCCGAACGCTATCGCTACAAGGGCAGGATCGGCGTGGTCTCTGAATCCCAAGGCGGCCACGTCAGCACGTCGTTCTCGCAAAAGGACATGAGCGACGCCATCCGGTCGATGATCGAGCCGTTCCGCAACGTGATCCCGATCGCATGAGCATCTTCAACGTCACGATGATCGGCGACACCCAGCTCATCGGAAAGCTGGAGGGGATGCCGAATAAGGTCCGGCAGGCGCTTGAACGGAAGGTGACCGCGCTCGGCTATAGGCTTCTCGCCTTGGTCAAGGGGAAATTGTCGGGCGAAGTCTTGCATGTGCGCTCCGGTTTGTTGCGCGATAGCGCGGTTTTCCCGCCGCCGACGGTGACTGCCACGTCGGTCAAGGGAAGAGTCGCCGAACCGGGGAGCGTCCCCTACGCGGCGATCCACGAATTCGGCGGCACTATCAACCATCCTGGCGGCACGCCCTACATCGTCGTCACCGGCGAAGGCGCGGTGTTCATCTCCAAAGCCAAAGCAGAGGCAATGGGGAATAAGGTTCAGTTCACGAGGCCGCACGCCATCAACATTCCGGAGCGATCGTACCTGCGATCGTCGCTCGGCGACATGGAAACGGAAATCCGCGAGGGGCTTGCCGAGGCCGTGCGCGAGGGTGTGCAGCTGCGATGATGAGCGCGCGCGGCACCTATATGGGCGCGCTGTTCACAGTGCTGTCCGGCATCGCAAATTTCCAGACGACGGGGCGGCGCCTGGTGCTGCCTCGCAACATGAGCGACGTCGCCAAGCCCGCGCTATTCATGGTCGAGGACGATGAGGAATACGCTTACGCCGGCGAGCAACTGCAAAAGGTGACGCTGCGCGCCGACGCGTGGATCTACACGGCGTCGGGTCTCGATCCGAACGCGACACCATCAACCGAGCTCGACACGATCCTCGACGCGCTCGACGCGGCGATGAAGCCCGCCGGCGCCGACATCGCGACCCAGCGGTTTACGCTCGGCGGTCTCGTCTATCACTGCCGGATACAGGGCCGGGTCTTCAAGGACCCCGGCGACCTGTCCGGCTTGGGTCTCGCGATCGTGCCGATCGCTTTGCTTGTGCCGTAGGAGAACGAACATGACCGATCAAGCCAATGCCCCGTCATCGTCTGCCGCGCCAACCCCGGATGCCGCGCCGGCGGCGCCGTCGCTGCCCGCCGAGGTCATTGACGAAGTGGAAAAGTGGTTTCGCGAGCACATGACCAATTCGATCGTGTCGCAGTCTACCGAGATCTTCAACAAGGTGCGCGGCGCAGTCGATGACCTGAAGGCTAGGCTCGCGCCCGTGATCGCGAAGATCGCGTCGAAGGTCTAACCCGCGCGCTTGCCGATTGCGCAACGCGCATAAGGAGAAACGATCATGTATGGCTTTGGCTCTGGCGTGCTGCTCGGATACCGGACAGACATCGCCAATCAGACGCCGATCAACGTCGGCTTGGCGAACGACGTCTCGCTCGACTTTTCCTTCGACCTGAAGGAATTGTTCGGCCAATATCAGAGCCCGATCGCGGTTGCCCGCGGCAAGGCGAAGTACACCGGCAAGTCGAAGTTCGCGCGCATTAGCGGCCTCTCGCTCGGCACGCTATTTTGGGGCGTGTCGCCAGTTGCTGGCCAGCAGGCGACGTCATTCGCCGAAGCTGGAACGGTGCCGGGCACAAGCGCCTACATCGTAACCGTCGCCAACGCGGCGACGTTCACTGACGATTATGGCGTCGTCTACGCCAACACCGGGTTGCCGTTCACGAAGGTCGCGTCGGGTCCGACAGTGGGGCAATACAGCGTGTCGGCCGGCGTCTATACGTTTGCGGTCGCAGATGCCAGCGCGGCCGTGCTCGTCAGCTACGGCTATACGATCGCCAGCACCGGGGAGAAGATCGTCGTCACCAACCAGCTCATGGGTGCGACGCCGACATTCCAGCTGCAATTCTATTCGACGTTCCAGGGCAAGCAGGTTTCGATCAAGTTTCCGAACGTCGCCTCCTCGAAGCTGGCCTTCCCGACCAAGCTCGACGACTTCACGATGCCGGAGTTGGACTTCACCTTCTATGCCGACGCCGGCGGCAACCTGTTCACCTGGTCATTCGCGGAGGCGAGCTAATTCAATGGCGTCTCAGTATCTCACCGAAGCCGAACTAAAAAACGCGCCCGCCATCACCATCGGCGGCCGCGTCTTCCATATTCCGCGCCTAGCGCTGGCGCAGAACCGCGTGGTCGTCGAGAACATGCAGGCGATCATGCCGGTTATCGGCCGCATGGAGATTGTCGCGGCCAGCGCCAACCCGCCGGCCGAGATCATGCGGAATTTTCCGATTGACGCGCCGACCTTCGCGAAGATGTGCGATGCCGTGTACGCGGCGATCACCCGCGGCTATCCCGACTTCACGCGCGACCAATTCGACAACGGCATGAGCATCGGCGTCGATGAGATCATCATGGCGCTCCCGACCGTGATGTCGCAGAGCTTCGCCTTCAAGAAGAAGGAGGCCTCGCCTGGGAACGGCGCCGCGGGGGAACCGATGCCGGCGCCACCGGCGCCGGATCAAGAAGCGACACCGGCATAGATTGGGACCAGCTCATCGTCCGCATTTGTCGGGCGATGAACTGGACCTGGGACTACGTCGAGAACACGGTCACGTGGTCACGCCTGGAGGCAATCAACGCCAGTCTTGAGGTCGTGCCCGCCAACTACGAGATGATCGCGTTCGTGGCCTGTGCGCACGGATACAAGTTTCCAGAGAAGAAGACCGAAGACGTCCACCCCGGCGCTGCACTCTTGATGATGGCGCCGCACGGCTATTACAAAATGCCGCAATAGGCTGACCGATGGCCGATGACGTCCAAGTCCAATTTGGAGCGGAAGCCGGACAGCTGATCGACAGCCTCTCGCAAGTGCGCTTTGCGCTTCAGGGTCTCTCGAACCCGATCCGCGGCATCCGCGACAATCTCGGCGAGCTTGGAGAGGCGTTCATCGCCGCGTTCGCAGTGCATGAGATCGACCACTTCGTCGAGGCGATGACCAACATTGCCGTGCAGACGCAACGTGCGTCCGTGCTGCTCGGCGTCTCCACCGGCCAGGTCGCCGGGCTTAATATCGCCGCCGAAGCGGGAGGTGGCTCGCTCCAGGAGTTGACGAGCTCTATGGAGCGCTTGGGGCTGTCGCTGGCGCGCGCCGACGCCGGCTCAAAGCAGGCGGTCGCCGGGTTGCAGGCACTCGGCATATCGGCGGCCAAGTTCCGGGCGCTGAAGCCCGAACAGCAGATTGAGATGCTGGCCGACAAGTTCTCGGTGCTGAAGGACGGCATCGACAAAGATGCGATCGCCATGGCGATCCTGGGGCGTGGGGGTGCCGCGCTACTCCCGGTGCTCAACGGCGGTGCCGCGGCTTTCCAAGAATTCCAGGCGAAGGCGGAGCGCGCCGGCAGCGCCATGTCGAAAGATACGGTGAAGGGCTTCGAGGCCACGCATCTGCGGCTAATCGAGCTAGGGAAATCGTTCCAGGGCATCGGCATCACGCTCATGTCCACGTTCAAGCCCGCGATCGACGGCGTCATCAAGGTCATCACCGATCTTGTGCAGGGCCTTAACAACGCGTCGAAGGAAGGCGGCGCGCTTCGTCCGGTGCTCTTGGCCTTGGAGGCGACGGCGCAAGGTCTCGCGATCGCGTTTGCAGTATCAGTTGCTGCGGTGGAGACGCTGTGGGAGGTCATCAAAGACTTCGTCTTCGTCGTCGGCCAATCGTTCATGTCGCTGGGCCGCATCATCAAGGATGTGTTCACGCTGAACCTGTCCGATGCAAAAGCCGCATGGTCGGAGTTGGGAGATAGCCTGGTCGATCGAGCAAAGATCACGTCCGCGAACATGGAATCCGTCATGCGGACGATGATGGCGAAGATCAAGACGACATTGGGCACCGGCGCCGACGACGAGGTGCACATCGCACAAACAAAGAGCGCGCGCCTACAGATGCTCAACAGCGCCGACCTCGGCGCCAGGCTCAAGAGCATCGACGACCAGGTGCGGGCCGAGGAGGAAAAGCTGAAGCGCCTGGTCACCGTGCTCGACGGCGAAGAAAAGCGCAATGAGATCACGCAAAATCAGAAGTTCGCGGCTGTCGAGCAATATACCAATGACGCCTTCAACGCGGAGATGGCGCTCCTACAGCAGAAAGAGGTGATCGCGCGCGCCGACGTCAAGATGCACGCCGACGTGCTGTCGCAGATCGCGAAGCTCCAGCAGACCCACGACACCGAAATGGTCAAGCTCGACGAACAGGCGCTGGACGCCGCGAGCAAGCAGTGGAACACGTTCTTTTCCACGCTGACCAGCAGCTTCAACGGCAACATCCGCGGGCTGCTGGAGGGCACGACTACCTGGCAAAAGGCGATGCTCAAGACGCTCGAAGACCTCACGATCAAGGCGATCGAGTGGGGCGAGAAAATGGCCGTGCAGTGGATCGCCAACGAAGCGGCGAAGACCACGGCGACGACAACCGGAGCGGCGGTGCGCACCGGCGCTGAGGCCACGTCATCAAGTGCCGGCATATTGAGTGGGATCGCCAACGCGCTGCGCTCGATCTTTGCCTCAGGCGGCCAGACGGCGGCTGAGGTGTCGGCCGAGGTCGCGCCCGCGGTCGGCCCTGCAGCGCCCGCAGTCGGCGCCGCGGCCGGCGCCGCGGTGATCGCCACTGCAACCAGCATCGGCAAGTTCGATGTCGGTACGGATCGGGTGCTCAAAGGCGGCCTCGCAATCCTCCACGAGAATGAGAAGGTGTTGCCAGCTGCCGTTGCCAGTGGCGCTTTCACGGGTGCCGGCATGGGCACCACCGTTCACCAGCAAACGAGCTTGAACATCTCGGCGATGGACTCCCGCAGCATCGAGCGGTTCTTTCAGGACAACGACCATCACGTCGTCAAAGCGTTCAATCGCGCGGTTAAAAACGGCGCGCATCTCAACTTGCGCTGAGCACGGTCGAGGCCATGAATGACCACGCCGCCATCATTGCCGACCGTGCCCGGCCTGTCCTGGTCACGGCATAAAAAACCGCAATTCGACACCCGCATTGCCAGTCACGTATCAGGCCGCGAGGTGCGCGTGCCGTTGCGGATTTATCCGCTGTACGAATTCGAGGCGGTCTATAGCGGACTAACCTCGGCGGCATCCGGCGGCTTCGCGCCGCAACTCGGCTCGCAAAGCCTGCAAAGCCTCATGGGCTTTTTCAACCAGATGCAGGGCCAGGCCAACACCTTTCTCTATAGCGACCCCGACGACAACACCATCACCGGCCAGGCGCTCGGCAACGCCGACGGTGCCACAACGGCGTTTCTGTTCGCGCGCACGCTCGGCGGTTTTGCCGAGCCGGTCGGCTGGGTGACGGCGGTCAATAACGTCTATCTCAACGGCGCGCCGACGGCCGCCTATACCTTCACTGGGCCGAACACGTTGAACCTGAATTCCGCACCCGCTTTTGGCGTCGCGGTGTCGGCGGATTTCACCTACGCCTACAACTGCCGGTTTCTCGAAGATCAGATGGACTTCGAGGAATTCATGTCAACGCTCTACAGGCTCGGCAGCATGAAATTCCGCTCGGTCAAGAGCTGGTTGGGCGGCTGATGAAGCCCGCATCCTCTGGACTGCTCGCCTATCTCAATGCGGCGCGCGCCAGTCCCGACGCGCCGATGATCATGGCGGATGCGTTCTTGTTCACGCTCGCCAACGGCAATGTGCTCGCCTACACCAATATCGACGTGACGTTCACCTACAATGGTGTGCAATATCTCGCCAATTCGGTTCGCGTCGATGGCCTGAAATACAAATCTTCCGTCGGGCTCAGCGTTGACCAGCAACAAATCAGCATCGCGGCGCTTTCGACCGACACCATCACCGGCGGCGCATCGTTCCTGCAGGCGCTGCGCAATGGCGCGTTCGACGGCTGCGAGATCGTGCGCTATCGCGTGTTTTTTAACGCGCTGAGCGCCGGGCTGCGGGTCGTTACAAGTATTTACTATGGCTGGATCGCCGTCGCGGCCTCGACCTTTCTTGATTATGGATCTGTGACGGACGCGGTCTCGACGTTCCTTGATTATGGTTCTGTCGCCGACGCGGTCTCGACGTTCCTTGATTATGGTCCAGTGGCGGTCGCGGCGCCGCCGCAGACACGCTACAGCACCGTCCTGCCGACCGAGCTCGTCGGCGGCGTGATGCTGTTCAAGGGCCGGCTCGGCACCATCGACGAGATCGGGCGCACCAGCGCCAAGCTCACCGTCAATTCCGACCTCGTGCTGCTCGACATCGACATGCCGCGCAATCTCTATCAGCCGACCTGCCTGCACACGCTGTACGATGCCGGCTGCACGATGGTCAAAGCGAGTTTTGGCACCAACGGCACGGTCGGTTCGGGATCGAGCGCATCGACGATCAATTGGTCGGGATCGAGCGCAAACTTTCAGCAAGGCTCGATCACGTTCACGTCGGGCGCAAATTCCGGCGTGACGGCAACCATCCTGTCGGCGGTGCCGGGCGTATCGATGCAATTGTCCTATCCGCTGCAAAGCGTGCCGATTGTCGGCGATGCGTTCACGGTGTATTTCGGCTGCGACCGCACGCAGGCAACCTGCAAGGCGAAGTTCAATAACCTCGCCAACTTTCGCGGTTTTCCCTATGTGCCGCCGCCGCAGATGGCGATCTGATATGGCGAGCGAGAGCGATCAGCGCGCGGCGATAGTTGCCGAAGCGCGATCATGGGTCGGCACGCCCTATCACAACTGCGCCGATGTCAAAGGCGCCGGCGTCGATTGCGGCATGTTGATCGTCCGCGTGTTTGTCGATACCGGCCTGTGCGCGCCGTTCGATCCGCGCCCGTATCCGCCGGATTGGCATCTGCACCGCAGCGAGGAACGCTATCTCGGCTTTGTCCATGACCGGACCAAACAAGTGCAGTCGCCAGGTCCCGGCGATGTGATGGTGTTTCGTTTCGGCCGCTGTTACTCGCACGGCGGCATCGTGACCGAACTCAAGCCGCTGCGCATCGTGCACGCCTATCACCCGGTGCGCTGCACGCTGGAAGATGAAGTCTCGCGCGATCCGACGTTGTCCGATCCGAAACGCGAGCCGCGATTTTTCAGCTTTTGGGCGGGTCAATGAATGAGCTTTTTTTTCGGTTTGTTCGGCGGCAAGCCGAAAACGGTCAAGCCGGATTACACCGGCCTGCAAATCCAAACCGCGATCGGCGCGCTGCCGCTGCCGATTGTGTGGGGGCAAGCCAAGCTCGCGCCCAACATCGTTTGGTACAACGGATTTAAGTCTGTTCCGACCGGCGGCTCGAGCGGCGGCAAGGGCGGCATCTTCAACAGCAATAGCGGCAGCGGCGGCTATAGCTATAGCGCCGATGTGATCCTGGCGCTGTGCGAGGGGCCGATCACCGGCATCGGCAATATTTGGAAAAATCAATCGACCTATACGCTGACGCAACTTGGCACGCCGCTGTTCCTCGGCACCTCGCCGCAGACGGTGTGGAGCTACCTCAACACAACCTATCCGACACAGGCCTTGGCCTATCAGGGCACCGCCTATATCGCGGGCCAGCATTACACGCTCTCCAGCAGCGCGACGCTCGACAATCATAATTTCGAGGTTCGCGGCTTCTTTTACGGCTCCGGCATCAATCGCGTCGATGCCGATCCGGCGCACGTGGTCAACGATTTTCTGGTCAATCCGCAATACGGCGTCGGGTTTCCGGCGGCGTCGATCGACGCCTCGACGCTGTTCGGCTCGGGCGGCGACGCGTCGCTGCAAACCTACTGCGCCGGCGTCGGCATCGCCATCTCGCCGGCGCTGACCAACCAGGAGAATGCCGCCGCGATCCTCGATCGCTGGCTGAAACTGTGCAATACCGCCGCCGTCTGGTCGGCCGGGCGGCTGCGCTTTATTCCCTATGGCGACACCGCGACTGTCGCCGGCACGGTCAAGAGCGCCGCAACCGCATTCACCGTGCCTGCTGCCGGCACGTTCGTCACGCCGGTGCCGACGATCTATGTCGTGCCGCCGGCAGCGTTCGTCAAAGACCTCGGCGTTGTCTATTCAGCGACCGGCGCGGCGCTGACCTATATCGGCGCCGTCGCGCCATCATCGGCCGGCACGTATGGCCTATCGCCTGCCGGCACCTATCTGTTTGCGACCGGCGACGAGAATGCCGGCGTGACGATTTCGTATCAGTACAGCGTCGGCGCCAGCTTTAAGCCGAACGTCACGCCAATCTACAATTTCGGCAACGACGATTTTCTGGTCGAACCGAACGCCGATCCGGTCCAGGTCGCCCGCACCGATCCGTACAAGGCCTACAACGTCTGGCGATTGGAGATCGCCGAACGGGCCAACGCGTATAACTCGACGCCGGTTGAATCGCGCGATCAGAACGCTATCGAGCTGTTCGGCATGCGGGTTGCGTCGTCGGTCTCGGCGCATGAGGTGTGCGACCCGGCCGTCGCGCTGATCGCCGGGCAATTGATGGTGCAGCGGTCGGTCTATATCCGCAATGCCTACAAGTTCCGGCTGTCGTGGGAATGCTGCCTGCTCGACCCGATGGATCTGGTCACGGTCACTGACACGGTTCTCGGCTTGAACAACGCGGCGGTTCGCATCACCGATATCGAGGAAGACAGCAACGGCTATCTGCAAATCACGGCCGAAGAGTTTCCGTTGGGGGTGGCGTCGGCGACGCTGTACGCGACGACAGGCACCACCAACAATCCGCTCAATCGCAATCTCGGCGTAGGCTCCGTTAACGCGCCGGTCATCTTCGAGCCGACCGACGAATTGGCGTCGCGCCTGGTGCCGGGCGGCGGCTTGATGATCGCCATGGCGGTGTCAAGCTCCAATGTGCTGTACGGCGGCGCCAATGTGTGGATGTCCTACGAAGAAGGCGGTCCCTACACGCAAATTGGCGTGGCCGCCCAGGCGATCGCCGGCGTCACCACCAGCGATCTGCCGACGGTTCCGGCCAATCTGTCCGGGCAGACCATCGACATGTTCAACACGGTCGGCGTCAATCTGGCGCAGAGTTTGGGCGCGCTCGCCGCCGGCAGTGCGGTTGATGCAATCGCGCTCAACGATTCCTGCTATGTCGGCAGCGAGATTGTGTCCTATGGCACCGGCGCGCTGACCGGGAGTTATGCCTACAATCTGAGTTACCTGGTGCGCGGCGCCTACGGCACCGAAAGCAACATCCTCGATCATCCGATCGGCACGCAATTCGCCTTCATCAACAACTCGATTTTCACCTATCCCTACGATAAGACCCGCATCGGCGCGCTGGTCTATTTCAAGTTTCAGAGTTTCAATTCGTTCAATGCCGGCCAGCAATCGCTCGCAGATTGCGTGCCTTATCCCTATACAATCACCGGCGCGGCGCTGGCGTCGCCGCTGCCGAGCGTCACCGGGCTCTACTCGAATTATGAGGCCGGATTCCAGAAGGTGTTCTGGACCGAGATCACGGATTTTCGCAGCGGCGTCGTCTATGAGATTCGGCAAGGGCAGACTTGGCAATCCGGCCTGTTCATCCGCACCCAGGCGCATCCGCCGTTCATCGCGCCGGGCAATGGCACGTTTTGGGTCGCGGCAAGATGTCAGCCGGCTCCCGGTCTGATCGTCTATAGCGAGACGCCGGTTTCGCTGGCGATCTCCGGCAACCAGCTCGCGCTGAATTATTCGGTTTCGTTCGACGAGCAGGCGGCCAACTGGCCCGGCATTTTCGATCCCGGCGTGATACGGGCGGGAGTTGATTTAGAATATCTGCTGCAACTGAACGCGACGAATGTCGTTGCGGTATCGAGCGGCAATACGCTGACGGTGACAGGACTGTCGCCGTCCGTTGTTTACGGTTTCAGCGTTGCCGACGTTACTCACGCGGGCTCTATTGCGTCGGGTACGACAGTCGTCTCGGTTGCAGCGTCGGCTATCGGGGTAACCGGGATCGACTACGGCAGCGTGGCCGATGCCGTCGGGACAAGCCTCGACTACGGCCGCGTGATTGACGCGGTCGGCACCACGCTCGACTACGGCCTCGCCGCCACGACCGTCTACACCGTGACGATGAGCGCCAACGTCGCGGGCACGGTCGCGTTCGATGATCTGCTGTTGTTCTCGGGCGTGCCGACCACAACGGTCGGTCATTACGAAATCCCGTCCGGCCATTGGATCGAATCCGCCTATCTCGCCAACGCGGCGGTCAATGCTTCGGCGACGTTCACCGGCGTGCCGGTCAGTTCGGATTTCTTGGGGCAGGCAAACTTCCTCAACAATCCCGATTTTCTCGGCGCTTCCGTTACCTCCTATATGAATTGCTGGATCGAGATTGCGACGGCGCCGAGCATTTCCGGGGGCGTGCCGGCGTGGGGCGCGTGGCAAACTTTCGTGCCCGGCGTGTTTCCCGCCGAGGCTTGGAAACTGCGGCTGGCTCTCTCAAGCACCAACGTCCAAGCGGTGCCGACCGCGCTCAACTTCTCATACACCGTGCAGTTTCCGTTGCGCACGGATCACTACCTCAACCAGAGCATCGCGGCGGGCGGCACGGCAATCACGTTTCAACCGGACGGCGCCGGCTCGCCTGCGGCGTTCAATGCAGGTCCCAGCGGCGGCAACGCGGTCGCGATCCAGGTCGATTGGCAAAACTCGTCGGGCGACACCTACGTCATCACTAATCAGACTTTGAGTGGCTTCACGCTGCAATTCAAGAATGGCGGCTCGGGCGTCGCGCGTTCTGGCGTGACGTTCATCGTGCAGGGAACCTAACGCATGTCGCAAGGCGGTCTCGTTCTGCCAACAACCGGCGTATTCTCCGGCTTGACCGAACAGAACAACATCAACGCCGCGCTCGCGGCGCTGGTCAGCCTGAACAGCGGCCCCACCGCGCCGTCGGTCGTCACCAATGGAATGCTGTGGTGGAACACCACGACGAATTTGGTTCAGCAATACGACGGGACGAATTGGAATAATCTGTTCTACGTCGATGCCGCTAATCATCTTTCCTATGCGCAGCTCGGCGGCGGCGCGCAAACCAACATCGCGAGCGCATCGACGGCTGATCTGTGGTCGGTGCCGTCCGATTCGATCAATATCACCGGCACGGCGACCATCACGCAGTTTGCCAACGCTTCCGCCGTGCTTGGCACGATGAAGGTTGTCACCTTCGCCGGCGCGCTGACGCTGACGCAAGGCACGCCGCTTGCCCTGCCGAACAACGGCGGCAACATCACGACGGCAGCGGGCGATTGGTGCCTGGTGCTGGCGACCGGCGCGACAAACGTCAAGGTGGTGTTTTACCAGAAGGCCAACGGCCAGGCGCTGTCGTTCAACTCGAACTTCACCGGCGCGGTGTCGATCAACGGCGCGATCACGCCGGCTTCGCTTTTGGGCAGCGTCAACGACTACAATCCGACAGGGCTTTCGACCGCCAACATCATCCGGCAGGCATCGGGCGCGGCCTACAATATCACTGGCCTGACGGCACCCGCCGTCAACGGCACGCGGATCACGATCCAAAACGTCAACGCGGTCGGCGGCCCCGTCATCACTCTGACCGCAAACGACGCCAATTCGGCGGCCGCCAATCGGTTTCTGTTTCCCCACCCGACGAGCTTGGCGCCGGAGCAATCGGTCACGGTCGTCTATGACTCCACCTCGGGCGGCTGGCGGCTCGAACATAAGATTTACGCCTCGCCGATTCAGGGTGGCTTCAAAAACCTTCGCGTGTTCAACGTCGCCACTGTGTTCGGCGATACCGCGCCGGCAAGCCCGAACACGCAAGTTTCGATTGCGGCCGATGAATTGATCGTTGAGGACGGCACCGGAAATTCAGCGCGGTTGTCGAGCGTCAATCAGACGGTCAATATCGGTGCTTCCGGCGTGGGCGGTCTCGATACCGGAACGGTCGCGGTGAACAACTGGTATCACCTCTGGATCGTCTTCAATCCCTCGACCAACACGGAAAATTGCCTCGGCTCGCTGGCATCAACTTTGGGCGGTCTTACGCTGCCCGCAGGTTACACCTTCGCGGCGCGGGTCGGAGCCGCCTATTATTTGACCAACAATTCGGTGACGGGATTTCAGCGTTTCACGCAATATGGGCGGCGGCAGCAATACGCCGTTACGGCATCGACGCCGACGCCAGTCATTCCAAACATCGCCAATACCGGCAGCGGAGTGCAGGCAGGAACTTATTCGACCACGTCGCCAACCTTGGCAGCGGTTTCGGTGACGGCCGTTGTGCCGCCGACGGCCGCGAGCATTCGCATCGCCGTTTCCAACGTCTGGAAGGGCGGCGGCGGAGCGACGGCGGCCGTGCTTGTCGCGCCGAGCACCGCGTGGGGCGGCACCAATAACGGGCCGGCGGGATCGAACGGCAATGTGTATCCGGACTACGATCCCGGCAATGTGAACGGCTCTCGTACCTTTGACATGCAGCTTGAGGCGTCAACGATCGCGTGGGCCACGGGCGGGGTCAGTTTGGGCGGCGCGATCAGCTGCTTCGGATATGAGGATAATCTGTAATGGCGACAGCAACACAAGTTCAACGCCGGCGCGGCACGGCGGCCCAAGTTGCAGCGTTCACACCGGCTTTAGGCGAAGACGTTGTCGATACGTCAAACAATCGTTTGGTGGTTGGCGACGGCTCGACGCTTGGCGGCTGGCCTCATGCGAAGATTGGCGACATCAACGGTTTCGTCAATAAATTCCGCAACGGGAAGATGGACGTCTACCAGCGCGGTAGCAGCGGCACGGTTTCGGCCGGAACCACTGCGTACACGGCCGATGGCTGGCAGATTTCGGCAACGGGCGCGAATGCGGCGTGGGGCGTTTTCTACGAAGCCTTCGCCTCAGGCCTCTTTTCACTTGCCAATTTTCTTCGGATCAGTTGCGCGTCTGGGCTGACGGCCTGCACGTTGCAGCAACGGATAGAAAGCTTTGTCGCATCCGAACTGATTAGCACCGCGGGGGCACAGCCGATCACGGTGCAATGGACGATCTTAAACGCTTCCGGCGGCTCGATCACGCCGCAAGTGCGGGTGTCTTATGCGACGGCGCAGGACAATTTTGCCGCCGTCACCGACGAACTCGCGGCCACCAATCTGCAAACCATCGCCAACGGCATCCTGGCGACCGTCGCCTATACATTTCAGCCATCGAATTATGCGAATCCGCAAAACGGCTATCAGGTTCAGCTTCAATTCGGCGGCCAGTTGAACGCGGCTTCGGGCAGCGTTTATGTCTCGCTGGCTGACATTCGTCTGACTCCGGGCGTCGCGACTGGGATCAACAACAATCCGCCGCCGCCGGAACAGCGGCCCACCGGTATCGAACTGCCATTTTGCCAGCGGTATTTCGTTAGCAGCTACAGCGGCGTGGCGCCGGGAACGGCTAATTCAGCAAGTCGAGACTTACCCAATATCGGGTCCGCAACTGTTGCTAGTGGCGCGACTTTTTGGTTTGAGCCTCTAACTATGAGAGCATCGCCGACTGTCGTTGTCTATAGTTATACTGGAGCGGCAGGGAAGGTGAGTAGCAATAGTGGATCAGATTTTGCAGCGAACTCGGCAGCGTCTGTGGCGGCTTCGACTGGAGTCTTTTTTTATAATAATTCAGGAGGCACGTTGAGCGGCGCGAGTTCATTTCTGTTCAACTACACCGCCAGTGCGGAGCTTTGATCGCGATGACCTATACCCTCACAGTCCGTTCAACCGTCCTCCGCGATAGCGACGGCGCGCACATTCCCGCCGATCTGCGCAACGCCGATTATCAGGCATATCTCGTTTGGGCGTATGGGAGAGCAGAGGCCGATGCGCTGCACGACAAGTGCTTCGGCGCGAAGGGTGACGGCAATGTCTCGCCGAGCGTCGCGGGCTTGTCCTACGTCAACGCGCCCGCTCCCTACGTCGCGCCACCGCCGCCCGCGCCGAGCTGCGCGCTCTGGCAGCTGCAGGCGGTGATGACGCCTTCGCAATGGACGGCGGCGCAAGCGGCCGTCGCCGCGCTCAACAATCCGGCCGTATCGGCTTTCTTCGCCCACGGCACCAACGTCATCCCGGCAGACTCAAAGACGCTGCTGGCGCTCGGCGAAGCAATTGGCCTTACCGCAGATCAGATCGCGGCGCTCGTAACGGAAGCGGCGGCGGTGGCAATCCCGTAGGGGCGGGTTTCAAACCCGCCCCTACGATCCATCATCAATAAAACGGGTGAAACGATGCGAGCTGTTCTCGCCGCGCTGATGCTTTGCGCGATCATGGTTTCGCCCGCCCGCGCCCAGACCGATGCGGAGGTCGCGGCCTGCCATGGCGACGCGATTAGGCTTTGCCGCTCGCAACTCTCAGGCTGGTTTGTCACCGCGCGCGTCTTGGCGTGCATGCTCGGCCATCGTCGCGAATTGTCGCCGAAATGCGCGGCCGTGTTCCGCGCGCACGGTTTGTAAGCGTCTCCATCAACAACATCGGGTGAAAACATGCGGGCCGTTCTCGCAGCACTGATCGTTTGTCTGTTCGCCTTTCTGACGGTGCCAGCCGATGCCCATGCGCGGCACCTTCACAGCGGCTCTCGTCCGCTCGCCGACCGGATCAATCAAGCGGCTTATGGCGGACCAGCAGCGATGCCGGTCTATCAGTATGAAAGCGGTCACGAGAGCGCCGCGCTGCGGAGAGACCGGACTCGGTCACCTGTCCTCCGAAGCTTCAGCGAAGGAGGAACGATCCATCAGGTGGCTAAGCAACAGCCGCGCGAGCGCGTGCCCGTCGAGCGTGCGGTCAGGGGCGGCATCGTGACGGTGCCGACGGCTGCCGGTATTTCAATCACCGTCGCTGCGAGTTTGGCGAGCCGGTTTGAGGCGCTCGTCGCCGATTTTGTCGCGGCCGGTTATCACCCGCGCCATATCGGCTGCTTTGCCCATGGCGGCCACGTCCGTAATTCGCGGCATTATGCCGGTGCCGCTTGTGACTTCGATCAGCGCGGATGGGGCCGCACCGTGGCGTTCATGTACACGCAACAGGCCCACCAAATCATCGTCGCGCACGGCTTCCGCGATGGCCGCGATTTTCGCGATCAAGGCCACGTCGATGACGGCGTATCGATCGGCATCCGCTACGCCCGGCATCGCTACGCCAGTCGCTACGGCGGTTGATGTGCGATGCGGATATCACAGTGGTTCTGCGACATCCATCGGCACGAAATGCTGCGCAATTCTGGCGGACGCCAGTCGAGTCGAAGGGCCTGCGCATGCCATCGATGCAATAAGGCGATGTCGGTCGTGCCGTTGCCAATTCTCATGGCGGAACTTCGCGCTGCGCAAACGCCAAAAACCTACACGCGGCTGACATGGGGAGCGCCCCGGCAATGACGGTGAGATTCAATCCGGAAAGCGCCGACCCGCCGTTCGGCGATTGGCCGGATTTCGACGCGCGGGACCATCGCGATGACGCCAGCCGGGACTTCCTCAAGCTGGTTCTGACGTTGCTCGGCATCGTCGCCGGGGGCGCCTTCACCCTGACGATCGCCGCAGTTGTTTGGGTTGGCAGCATGGTTGTCGCGTCGCCGCATGACGACGGACGGTTTGCCGGTTCGCCGCTCAAGGAATGGTTCAACAAACTCGCTAGCGGCAAAGGCCTGTGCTGTTCGTTCGCCGATGGCGTGAGCGTGGCGGACGTCGATTGGGATACCGGCGGCAATCGCGACACGCAAAGCGAAGGCGGTCATTACCGCGTGCGCCTCAACGGCCAGTGGATCGACGTTCCCGACGCCGCTGTCGTCACCGAGCCGAACAAGTTCGGGCCGGCTGTCGTTTGGCCGTTTCAGGACATGCTCGGCAAGACACAGATCCGCTGCTTCATGCCGGGCGCGGGGACGTAGCCATGGAATCGATCTTCGCTGCCGGCGCGGCGCTCCTCGCGATCCTTGGCGCAGCTCAGGCTGATCCGCCCTACTCCTACACGATCACTGGCCGTGCCGCGCAAGCGTTCGCCGACAAGGCGGCCGCTCTCTCCGAGGCGAGCGCTCGCGAATATCGCCGCGCACATGTTCGCCGTCCCTGCCAGCCTGAAGGAAAGGACTAGCCCATGTTTGAATTTTCGTTTGCCTCGCTCTTTCTAATCGCCATCGTCGGCGCCGTTGCTTGGCACTTCTACGCGACCAAGGTTCTCGGTTATGTCAGCGCCAGCGAGTCCGCGTTGCGCCAGGATTGGCAGAAGTTCAGGGCCGAGCTGACGGGTGCGCATACGACACTTGAGGCCGAGCTCAACGGCCGTCACGACGTGACCGCTGCGCGCGTCACCACGATCGAGAACGTTGTGACGCCGGCGGCGGCCGCGGGCGTCACCAACGCGACGCTTCCGCCTAAGGCCTAGGAGCGCGACGATGCGGCGCCTCTCGACGCGCCTCGCGCTGGCGCTGTGGCTGGCGCTCGCGCTTTGCGCGGTCGTTCGCGCCGTTCACATCGACTTGGTGCCGAGCATCGGCAATATCCTCAAGAGCGAGGGTGGCTATACCGACGATCCGGAAGACCCGGGAGGCCCCACCAACTGGGGCATCACGATCTACGACACGCGTCTCTACGTAAAGAACGACGCGACCGCGTCCGACGTCAAGGCGTTGACGCGCGATGTCGCGATTAAAATCTACGAGCAAAAATACTGGGACGCGCTCGACGGCGACGAGCTACCCGCCGGCCTCGACTACACGCTTGTCGATTATGGCGTGAATTCCGGGATCGCGCGGGCGGGACGCGTGCTGCGAGAGGTGCTTGGCCTCGATAGTGATGACTGGCACGTCACGCCGGAGGTGCTGGCTGCGATCAAACATCGCGCCATCACTGCCGTCATTCGCCAGGTCAACGACGCGCGGCTTGCATTCCTGCAGCGCCTAAGGACCTGGCCTCGTTTCGGCGCGGGCTGGGGGCGCAGGGTCGCCTCGGTCAAGGCGATCTCGCTCAACATGGCGGGAACGCCCGCGCCCGAAACGACGGTGCTTGGCTGGTCAACGCCGGTGAGCAACATGTTTGTGCGCTTCGTTCCGCTCACCGCGCAGAGCGGGCCGGGGAAGGGAAGCTGAAGCCATGATCCTAAGCCGCGTAATCTTCGCCATGTATCTCACCGCATCGGTGGCGCTTGGCGAATGGCAGCGATATTTCGCATGGTGGCCTGTAACGGTTGATGCCTATTGCGTGAGCGAAATTCAAGATCACAAAATGAGCTACCTAAAATGGGGATGGGTAGAGCGCCGATGGCATATCTGGACGGACGAGGACGGCGAACATCAGGGACGCTGGCGTTACCGCCTTGATCGCTCGTCAGGTCGCGAGAGATAGGGAAACCAATGCCGAGCCTGTTCGTCATCAACTGGATTGTCGGCGCGATCGGCGCCGTGGGCATCACCACGGTCATCTTGTTGCTGATCTTCGCGCCGGCCGTCGCGTCGCTGCTGCTGAAGATCGTCGGCGCCTTCCTCTCCACCCGGCTCGGCCTCGCCGTCGCAGTTGGCGCCGCCTGCCTCTATGGCGGACTGGTTTACGGCGACGTGAGCGGTCGCGGCGAGGAACGCGCGCAATGCGTCGCCGCGCAACAGCGGGCCGATCAAGAGGCCAAGCAGCGCGACGCCGACCAGGCAAAACTATCTGACGATGATGCGACCGCGCGTGTCGCTGAACTTGAGCATCAGCATACGTTGGATCAAGAGAGGATCGATTCCTATGACAAAATGCTCGCCACAAATCCTGCGGATCATCCCTGCGCTCTTGGTCCTGACGATCTGCACGGGTTGTGAAACGACGTCGGGGTTGACGCCGAAGGCGGCGGTCAGCTTGCCCGCGGCGCCGTCGTTCATGTCGCCGGTCGCGGTGCCGGCGCTCACAGTCGGCGAAGACGCGCGCGCGGCGCTCGCCGACAATCGCGGAGCATTGCGCGGCGCCAATGGGCGTCTGACGCAATCGCGCGCCTGGTATCTCGCGATGCGCAAGCGGTACTCGGGGGCCGTCTTGAAATGAGCAAGTCGAGGCGATCAATCAGCCGTCGCGGCGGCCGCAAGCAGCCGCTGTTAGACGGCGACGTGCTGAACCTCGCAGCTAGGCGTCACTGAGATTGAGGATGTTGACGATGTCCGGCAAACTCGACGAAATCAGCCGCGCGATCGGCTCGCTTGAAACCAGCATCGCAGAACTTCATCGACGGATGGATATCAGGGAAAGATTGCAAGACGTGCGGCACGATGAGAATCAGAAGGCAATCGCGGAGGTCGCGAAAATAAATAGGATAGAGATCGAGGCGAACAAACAGGCCGTTGGGGAGATCAGAGAGATCGTGAAGCCTCTCTGCACTGCGGTTGAGGCAATGACCCCGATCGTCGCCACCTACCAGATTTCACATTGGAAAAAAGCTGGCGCGCTCGGCTTGGCTATCACGCTCTTAAGTGTGCTGGGCTGGCTGGCCGAAGCCGCGATCGGCAAAGCAGTCGGCTACATGCTCTCGCGTCAATGAATTCGGCGGTCTCGATCGCCGTACGAGAAGCCGTCCGGAGTTGAGACCGTCTTCGCCGGACGGTGACTGGCCCTCCTTGGGCGTTTCCTCCCTAGACTCGACCCCGCCGCTCGGTTCGCCGGGCGGCGGGGTCTTTTTTGTTGTAAACAATGATCTCACCTGCGGACACGCAATCGGAGAACGCTTTTAATTCGCTGTCATCGATGCCATGAATTTGCATGCCGACAGACAGCTTTGCAATCTTTAACAGATATGCGGGCAGTGCCAAGTCTAGAGCAGTCGCTCGATCGATCATGGTTCCGATCGAGTGAAAAAATTCCGTAACTTCGGTGCGATTTTCCGACATTGCTGCCCCCTAGATATCACCACTGAAATTTAGGCCAGACCCCGAATCGCCTCACGATTGACGTTCAGCACAGGGCCGTGAATGCCACGGATCTCGAGCATCCGCTGATAGGTGCTCTCCCCATAGCCGAGGCGCACAGCAATCGTCGGCTCGCCGTCGTAATCATTCGGCAGGCCGAGGGGCTTCACGTCAAAGCCGAGTTCGAGAAAGCGCGTGATCCAGATCGGATGGAACTCAAGTACAAACTGCCGGATGCCGAGTGGCTCGCCCCATTCGAGCGTCGCGATCAATAGCGTCGACGCCACATCGCAGAACACGCCGTCACGTTTATATTTCCGCGCGACGCAGTACCTCGACCATTCCCAGATGTCGACTCCTCGCGGAAAGGGACCGTCACAGAGCTCACCATGCACGTCGGCCAGGAGATGCGGACCGGTCGTGGCGTTGAAGCGCTGATAGCCCGCGACTTCGCCGTCAACGATCGCAACATGATGGACTGTCGCTGGCGTATCGAACTGATCGATATCGCGTCCGTCCGCGCGGTGCAGCGACTGCCAGCTCTTCTCTTCGACGAAAACGCGGTGACGCAAACGCATTGCCTCGTCCAGCATGTGGCTCTCGCCAGGCCGAACGCCCTCGATGACGTTGATCATTGGAAGTTCCCGTGGTGTTGGTGAACACGACGGGGACAGCGTGATCCGCGATCAAAACGTACGGCATCCTGGTTTCCCAGGAGGGACCGAGATTTGTGTTATGGGATGAGGTGGAAGCGGATAGCTTCTGCGACCGCCTGGGTGCGGGATGCAGAATCCAGTTTCCGGCACGCATTCAGAACATGCGTCTCTACGGTGTTGTAACCAATGTGAAGTCGATCCGCGATATCGGCAGACGTGAGACCGGAGGCGACCCACTGAAGAATTTCGGTCTCGCGCGGCGAAAGCTTCGGGGCGTTGCTCGGCTTGGTGATGGCACGGAGCCCTCGGGCCTTGTTGTGGGCATAGATCGCAATCAGATAAAGCGCCTTCTGATCCGGAGTGCTCAGCTCGAAATGAGCACCACCAAATGAGAATGCAGCTTGGTCGCCCGACAGCGTGTAGATCGGGACGGACAGCCCATTGTTGAGCGAAAATTCGCGCGCTTCACGCATGACGGCGTGGCCCTTCTTGTCGGACGATGGATCGTAGGGTGCATCGGTCCACACCACGGGCGAAGTCGTCGTTCGCAATTTTCGGATGACCGGGTCGACATGTAGATAATCACGGCCGTTGTAGCGTTCGTACCAGCCTTTCGGCCAATTGTTCATCAGGACATACGGTTCGAGGTGCTTCCCCGGTGCCGGTACGCCAGCCACAATGAAGTGATCGAGACCAAAATGATGCGCGGCGCGCGCGACTTCGTTGAGAACCTCAGTCGTCGTCCCGGCGCGCTCGATGCGTTCAATGACCGTATATGCGAATGCAAACTGCTCCATGCGAGAGCGCCCCCATCACGCTCGCAGGATGCATGCCGTGAACTATACTACTATTCGGAGAGGCCGCTGCAAACGGGTCACCTCAGCGAAAAAGGCCTGCGATCGATCGCCAGACCCAGAGCAGCTGCACCCACAGGATCATCCCGGATATGATCAGAAGGGCGCACAGCGTTGTCCTGGCGCCTACCCGCTCCATGCGTGAGCGGTACCGGAAGCGATGGCGCCGGCCGGACGGGGCGAGCACATCGAAATCGCGGACCAGGCGCGGCGGGTCGATCGGCATGGCCGCGCAGGCTACACCGGCCTCTTTTGGACGTCACCCCGTAGGAAGGCCGTGGGCGCGTCCGGCGCTCAGCCGATGCGGAAGTGGACCGGCACAATTGCGCTCACGGGGCGCCAGAATTTAGGCGGCGCGCGGCACTTTAAGCGCGATCAATTTCATCGTGTGATGATGGTGCGGGTAAGGTCGCGAATTACTTTTGCACTTCAATGGGGCATTTTCGCCCGCACCTTTTGGTTAAAGTGCCGTGCGGAAAGGAATAGGGGACTTCTCCCGGGCCCACCACGCACTCTCGCGCAAAGGGAGATTTCCTGCCTCCGGGCGACTTGGCCCGAATTGGCGGGGTTCTGGTTGCGCGTTTCGTCTCTGCAGAAGATCGTTTGAGTCTCGGACGTCTTTCCGGCGCCTCCGTCTCTGCCCGCGAAAACCCGTTTCCCGGAAACGGAGACTGTAGTTCGCAGAGACGCGGTTCGAATCTGGAATTAAAGTGCAGAAAGGCCAAGCATCTGGTGCTGCTTGGACCATTCGGCGGGCAGGTCGGCGAGACGGACGACGCCCATGCCATGCGGAAGTCGACCGTCAATCGCCGCTTTGATGAGATCAGGCGCGAGGAATGCCAGTGAGATTGTCATGTTGACCTTACGGGCGGTGCACCCCTCGCGTTTGGCAATTCTTTCGGCGGTGGCCGTAGCGTCAGTTGCGAGCTCATCGAGCCAACGGCGGCCGCGAGCAATTGATGCGACCAATGTTGCGCGTGTTTCTGCTCGTATCGGACGAGCATTATGTTGCGAGGCTCCTTCAGGTAGAAGAATTTCACGACGCCGTGTTGCTGGTGTTTTGTGCCAAGCGATGCGGAGGCAGCTCTCAGCTGATGTCTTCCGATTGGCCCTCTCATGTTGGGCGAGCTGGATTATCAACTCCCTCGGCTGCACCTCAACTCGCGCGACGTGAGTTTCGACGAGGTTCCGGTCGTCAATCGGCTTTGCGGGTTTCAGATGCTCCCGAACCGATCTAATCACCAACGCCTCGATTTCGGTCGCCGGCACCCGACGCACCGATCCAGCACTGTCCGCTGCACCGTTGAGCAGGGTCGAAGATAGATAGTAGCGGTACTTGGCATTTCCTTTGCGAGCGTGACTCGGGCTCATGCGATTGCCGCGATCGTCGAAGAGGCGGCCAGTCAGCAACGCCTGGGATTGCATCCGGGTGGCGGTATGGTTGGTTGCCTGTTCGCTCAGCTTGATCTGGACGGCCTCGAAAACGTCCCTGTCGAGGATTGCCGGTTGCTCGCCCGGCAGCACCTCGCCCTTGAAGCTGACCTCTCCGATATAGAAACGATTACGAAGGAGGTGCGAGAGCGGACCGCGCGTAAACGGAATGCCGCCGACCATATCCCCGGTCCTGAGTTTGCGGATCTTACTGACGATGCCCCGCTTGCGTAGCTCTGCCATCAACAGATTAAGGCTGCCAAGCTTGAGGTAGCTGCGGAATATGGTCCGGGTCCGCTCAGCCTCAGCTTCATTGACGGTGATTTTCCGGTTTTTGCTGTCATAGCCAAGCGGCACCATCCCTCCCACCCAAAGCCCCTTCCGCTTTGATGCCGAGATCTTGTCCCTGATACGCTCGGAAGTCACTTCGCGCTCGAACTGGGCAAACGACAGGAGCACGTTCAGGGTCAGCCGGCCCATCGAGCTGGTGGTGTTGAACTGCTGGGTGACCGAGACAAACGAGGCATTATGTTTGTCGAACAGCTCGACGAGCTTGGCAAAGTCCGCCAGGGACCGGGTCAGACGGTCGACCTTATAGACCACGACGACGTCGATCTTGCCGGCCTGTATGTCCTCCAGAAGGCGTTGCAGGGCTGGCCGGTCGGTATTGCCCCCTGAGAAGCCACCGTCGTCATATTTGGCTCGCAGCAGGGTCCAGCCGGCATGGGCTTGGCTTCGGATATAGGCTTGAGAGGCATCATACTGGGCATCGAGCGAGTTAAAGTCCTGCTCAAGCCGCTGGTCGGTCGAGACGCGGGTATAGATCGCGCAGCGAATTGACTTGGCCGATCCGGCCTTCATGCTGAACCTCCCTTCTGAGGCTTATCGCGAAGGCCGAAGAACCTTGGCCCGTTCCAGCGGGTGCCGGTAATGGCGAAGGCGACCTGCGATAGGCTCGGATAGGTTTCGCCATTCCAGGCAAAGCCGTCCGCAAGAACGGCCACCCGTTGCATCCGCCTGTTCCATTCGCGCCCCAGGACGGTGCCCGGCCGCACGTCCGCAATACGGCGAACTAAACCCACGGCACTTTGTCCTGCTTTCTCCGGCGACCCCGAATGGTCGAGCAGATGCTGGCTTTCACCGTCCAAGTCACCCAAGCGATCGGCCTGGAGCCGGTAAGCCAGTATGCGAAACAGCAAGTGGCGGGGCAGGTGAGGGGGTGCCGGTCGCCCAAACACAGCATGCCAGCGGCTGCGAAGTTCGCCGACGCCGAGATCGCGAAAGCGCGCGATCTCGGCGTCGAGTTGCTCTCGGTCCAATAGCGCCGGACCGATCCGAACGCGCGGCATCGCAGCTATGCCGCACGACTGTTGGGTTGCGCGGTCCCAACTGCCTTACCAGCGTTCCCGCCCGTGATCTGGTAGACACGACCGCCATCTACCTTCTTCGAGCCGAGCTTGAGCTTCAGGCGCTTACGCACGACGCCGGAAAGAAAGCCACGCACCGAGTGCGGTTGCCAGCCCGTGGCCTTCATCATCGCTCCGATTGTTGCTCCCGCAGGTGATTGCAGCATTGCAATAACGCGCGATTGTTTCGAGCCGGCATTCGCGTTCGCTCGAATAGCTTCACCGGCGGTTCGCTTAGAAGGCTTAGCCGACAAAGTGGACGAGGCAGATTTTGCAGGGAATCGCTTCATCGAAGATTTTGACATTGAGATCCTCTGTTCAGTTATGACGGCATCGCGCCGCACCGCCGAAGCCCCACCTCGGCGATTAAGCCGGCGGGGCAGGATCTCAGAGCGCACTAGGCGTCCGCGATATTCGACACTACCGCTCTGTTCGCGGAGGATTGCCAGTCCTTTCTGGGGATTTTTCCTGGGGGATTTAGCCCATTATGGCGGGCAATTACCTCAGCGGCCCGAGTTGCTACGGCGGTTTAAGCCCATTGCCAGCTCGTCGCTGATTTCGACTGGGCGTGTCCGCTTTGCCCCGATGCTGTTGATAAAGTCACCGATGATCGGCGTGCGGGTCTCTGTCGGTGCCTTTGATCTTTTTTATTCTCCCGATTGGGAGGGTCTGTTTAGCCTCCGACCTGACGCTTGATGGAACTGCTGCTCACACGACGCTTGCTGCCAGCACATCGGGTGGAGGCCGCCAGAGTTGGCCCGCGAGCGTCTTGAGGTTCTGCACGACGGCGGCGAGGTGGAACTCATCGCGTGCCCCGGAGAGACCGCGCAGCCGCATGCGCTCGAAGCGATGGTGGGTCTTCAGGTGCGCAAATCGCATCTCGACCTTCTTGCGTTCGTCACGGGATTTGGCGAACTCGGGCGTGCCCATCAGCGCACGGGCGTGATCGCGGGCTTCTTCGTTCTGATCGCGCGTGACCTTGCGTGACGACGTGTTCGGACAACACCGCGACTTGAGCGGGCAGACCCTGCAATCGCGTTTGCGGGCACGATAACGCACAACGTGGTCCGCACCGACGCTGCCTGTGGTCGTGAGCAATTGGCCAGCGGGGCAGACATAGATGTTACGCTCACTGACGAAGGTGAAGTCGGCACGCGAGAAGGTGCCGTCCTCCCGCGTGCTCTTATCCCAGACCGGGATGTGAGGCGTGATACCGGCCTCGATCAGCCAACCGAGGAACTTGCCGGTACCGTAGGCCGTATCGGCGACGAGGCGCTTGGCCTTGAGCCCCAACCGTTGCTGCGTCCGTGTGATCATGGTCTTGGTGGCGGCGACCTCGTCATAGGTTCTGGCCGGTGTGGCTTCCACATCGACGATGACCGCGTTTGCGATGTCGATCAGGTAGTTGAGCCCGTAGCCGAACTGCACGCGCTTGTTGGCTTTCGCCGTCCATGCCGAGCAAGGATCGCTGGGAGAGATCAGCTTCGGCGGCTTGCGGTCGGGATTGGGTTGCGCATCGACATCAAGCGCAGCCAGATATTCCTTGACCGCGCGCGTCTGGCGTTGCGGCACAGACCAGTCGACCTCATCGGGCGCCTTGCCGTGATAGCGGCTGGCATCCGCCTCCATGACGCTGGCATCGACCGCGAAGCCTTCGCCCTTGACCAGACCCGCATCCATGCAGGCCCGCACCACCGCCTCGAACACATGACGCAAGATGTCGCTGTCGCGGAAGCGGCCGTGGCGATTGACCGAGAACGTCGAGTGATCGGGCACCTTGTCGTCGAGATCGAGCCGGCAAAACCATCGATAGGCCAGGTGCAGTTCGACTTCCTCGCACAGCCTCCGCTCAAAACGGATGCCGTAGCAGTAGCCCACTATCAGCATCCGGATCATCAGCTCGGGATCAATCGATGGCCGGCCGATCTCGCTGTAGAACGGCACGAGCTTCTCGCGAAGTTCGCCCAGTATCCGCGTCACTGCCGGATTGATCCGACGCAGCAGATGGCCCGCCGGAATGCGCCGTTCGAGGTTGAATAGGTAAAACAACTGGCTCTGATCGCCCGTCTGACGACCCATCATGGCAAGCCTCCGCCGCCGAATACCTCCAACAGACGGAATCACTGTTCGCTGAAAATCACGAGCCCTTTTTCAACAGCATCGGTCACTTTCTGCCTCGACTGCAATAAGTCGGCGCGGCAGTTAGACGCCCGATAACGGACACGAAGGCCAACTATCGGCTCGACCGTTTCGGGCCAATAGCGTCACTTCGCACTGCGGAAAAACAGCGGGCCTTTTCGTCGCCTCCGACGAAACCCTATAGCACTTTGATGCCGAGAGCGGGTGCCGACCACTACATCAAAAGTGGAAGTCGGCCTGCCTCGGTCATTGATCCGAAAGACCGAGTAGTACCGATTTAAAACCGCGAGTGGGGTCTTGGTACTTGGACTTGGCAGTTCAAAGCTTGCCAAGCAAAACCAAGATCAACAAAATAACAATTACAAGGCCGAGGCCGCCGCCGCCGTAGTAGCCAGTACCGTAAAAGGGGCCGCCGCCGATTCCACTAAAGCCGCCCAACAATGCGATCACCAAGATGATGAGAACGATGGTCCAAATTGACATTGTAGAATCTCCTTATCTCAACCCCACTAGCCGATTGGCACGCGACGTCGAAGGCTACGTCGTAACCATTACGCCGTCAAACATCTATTAAATGGTCAGAAGGAAGCTCGCAGGCGCGACGCCTATTTCCCTTTGAGCGTGTCCGGCCGTGCTCCTGCCCCACCGGCAGGGACAAATGAACCATTCGCAATGCGGTAATTGGAGGGCGTGAAGCGCCGCTTCGGGTAATTAGGGGACATTGGGATACAACGGCACGATGTCCGCTTACCCCGAGAGCGGACATCGATCGGAGGGTCTTGCACGCGTTGAGCGCCGCGAAACACGGCTAGCGAACCAATTATCGTTTGGGCGGTTATCCAAAGCACCGCCGGATGGCAACCGGTCACAATGGGGAAGACGGACGCAGTTGATTTTGCCGGTTTCTGACTGCGGCACCAACGCATAGGTACGCGCTTGCGTCTAACCTGTTCCCGGCGTGTGCACTCTTCCATTCATTGTTGAATGTCGTTACTGCACGACCAATCGGAAATTAGAACTTGATTCTGCTCATTTCGACTCGGACACGTGGATGACAGCGAGTCGATCTTTCAAAACTGTGTACGCTGATATGGCGATGAAAAATGTGCCGTAGACCGAAGGGCGAATCCGCTTTGATGGAGTCGTTGTCACGGGCGAGAAAGCCCCACGCGATATGTCGACGGGGCACGGTCGATCCGGTCGGCCATCTGGGGAATGTCGACTGACATGGAAGCGCCGCCTCTTGAGCGAAAGCTCGTCGCCATCCTCGCCGCCGATATCCAGGGGTATAGCCGCCTCATGGGCATCGACGAGGAAGCCACGCTGGCGACGCTCTCGGCCCATCGAGCCATCACCGACGCGATCATCGCGCAGCATGACGGCCGGATCTGCAGCACGGCCGGTGACAGCGTTCTCGCCGAATTCGCCAGCGTCTTTGCCGCCGTACAATGCGCCGTTGAGATCCAGCGTGATCTTGCCCAGGCCAACCTGGCCCTCGGCGAAGAACGCCGTATGTGGTTTCGCATCGGCATTAATATCGGCGATGTCATGGTGAAGGACGGCGACATCTTCGGCGATGGCGTCAATATCGCTGCGCGTCTCGAGGGGCTGGCCGAGCCCGGCGGCATCTGCATCTCGCGCGGCGTCCACGACCATATCAGGCGCAAGCTCCCCTACGGCTTCGAGGATCTCGGCGAACAGAGCGTCAAGAACATCGCGCAGCCGATCCGCGTCTTCCGTCTGGTCCCTGACGTGACGAAACAGAGCACGTCGGGCCGGGAAGCAGCTCTAGTGCCGAGCGGGGTACTCGACGATTTGCCGTCGCTCTCCGAGCTGCCACCCGAACCGACCGAGGGCAAGCCGCAATCGGTCGAGCTCCTGTTTTGGGAGTCGATCAAGGACAGTACCCGCGTCGCCGACTACGAGGCCTATCTGAGGCAATATCCGGAAGGCAGCTTTGTCGCCCTCGCGCGCACTCGCCTTGAGGAGTTCGCCTCGGCTGCGGGCGGCCTGCACGATCCCAAGGACCGCGAGGTCGAGCTGTCGTTTTGGGAATCCGTGCGCGAGAGCGACAACCCGGAATCGCTGCAAACCTATCTGGAGAAATACCCGGACGGCGAATTCAAATCGCTCGTCGAGATCCGCCTCAACGAGCTCAGCGTGCCGCCCATATCCTCATAGGATCGTCAGTTCGCTACCATGCTCCGGTCCGCGCGGGACGCTGTCGGTGCAATGTCGGCTTATGCGCCAACTCCGGACATATCGCTGCGGCGCGACGAACCATCCCGGGGCGTCCGAAGGCTGCTCTTCGAGGGACACGCGTCCGCTCTTAAAGCTGCAACGCGTGCGGCATGTGCTGCTATGAAGTAGAGCCGGTTGATGTCAGACATGCGTTTTTAGAAAGAAATTTTTGCAAAATAGCGCGAGTTCGGATGGGCCGTTCCGGGCAAAAGAAGACTCGAACCACTCTATCGATTTAGGCCGAGTATACGAGTGTGAGTACAGACGATTCCCGCACTTGAAATATATATGTCATCCCAATAAGTTATGTCTCTGGCGTGAGTCCTCTCCTGCCTGCTATAAGTTATTAAAAGTATTCATACTTTTCCTTCAATCAGCAATCGGACTCGAACCACCGGCGAACGTGGACTCGATCTGGAATTTCGTCCGCGCACACCGTCCGCTCAGCCGGAACTTTTTTCATCAAGGCAGCAACGTCAGCTGGCGGTATTTTGCGCGCGCCCGCGACCGCTTCTCACCCAAAAGCGACCATTCGGTTGCCGCGCACTAG